>ENA-UENY01000929-UENY01000929.1-human-gut-metagenome-genome-assembly--contig:-NODE-929-length-17780-cov-5.264305_pt1 | contig 17780 bp, 8 predicted proteins | sample MGYA00242886_ERZ507888 | MGnify/ENA primary metagenome ERZ507888 (study PRJEB26167, sample SAMN06115543) | human gut metagenome | host: Homo sapiens | place: China:Chongqing | collected 2014-11-10... | reverse complement strand
CTGGTTCCGACTACTCTTACCTTGTGCATTTCCGTATGTACATAGAACGGTATTTTTTTGTTTTTGGCAACTTCAAACCAAAGTCTTTACTATGCAATCTGCCGAGAAAACCGTATTACAGGTTTTTAAAGAAATAGAGAAGAATAGTGAGTTTATAATCTTTTATAGAGACGGTGTTATTGACTTAAACCGGAAGGTTAGTGTAAATGTGGTTAACCAGTCTGTTGATAAAATACTGGAGCAGTTACTGGCACATACCGATAATGGTTTCACCATTAAAGACCGTCAAATAATCATTTATAAAAAAGAGACTTCTGCGACACCTTCGGTTTCACAGCAAAAAAACAAAATTAAAGTAACCGGGGTTGTTACTGATGCAAAAGGTGAGTCTATCATCGGTGCTAACGTTGTCGTAAAAGGGAATCCTACCATAGGTGCCATTACCAATATGGAAGGACGTTATGAAGTGATGCTTCCCTCGGACGATGTCATTTTATTGGTTTCATATTTGGGATATAATACCGAAGAAATCAAAGTAAAGGGACGTCGTAATATCAACGTTGTTTTGCATGAGGACTCAAAAGCACTCGATGAAGTAGTGATAGTTGGTTACGGTAAGCAGAAGAAGGAAAGTGTGGTGGTCTCCATGAGTTCTATCAAGCCCAAAGATATTGTTGTTCCTTCCCGCAGCCTTAATAATAGTCTTGCCGGTCAGGTAGCAGGTCTGATCGCCGTACAACGTTCTGGAGAACCCGGTTATGACAATGCTGAATTCTGGATTCGTGGAGTCAGTACTTTTGCCGGGGGAACTTCTCCGCTCGTACTTGTCGATGGAGTGCCGAGAAATATGAGCGATATTGAACCGGATGAAATAGAAACATTTTCTGTTCTGAAAGATGCAGCTGCTACTGCTATTTACGGCGCAGAAGGAGCTAACGGTGTAGTATTGGTGACTACTAAACGTGGCCGTGTTGAAAAAGCTAAAATATCTTTTAAGACCGAACACACCATTTCATCACCTACGCGCCTTCCTGAGTTTGTAGGTTCTGCCGATTATCTTAGTTTATATAATGAGGCATTGCGTAATGATGGTGAAGGACCACAGTTTTCAGATGAACTGATAGCCCATTACCGTAACAACGACGATCCGGATTTGTATCCCAATACCAATTGGATTGACGAACTTCTCCGGAAGAACACCTTTAGTCATCGCTATACACTCAATGTACGCGGCGGTACTGAGAAAGCCAAGTATTTTGTGTCGGGAGCCTATTATAACGAAAGCGGATTATTCAAGAACAGGCCGAATGGGATTTATGATACCAATATTGGTATAGACCGTTTTAACTTGCGTTCGAATATCGATATGGCTGTATCTTCCACCACTACTGTAGGGGTAGATCTCGCTATGCAATACCTTATTAATAATTATCCGGGAACGGGTACTTCCACCATTTTCCGTTCTATGTTAATCACGCCTCCTTATGCTTTCCCCGCAGTGTACAGTGATGGTACCGTAGCCACGTATGCCCAGGAAAGAGATGCGAACATGCGTAACCCTTATAACTTATTAATGAATTCCGGGTATGCCAAAGAATATAGGACAGGTATACAATCGAAAGTAAATGTCAACCAGAAACTTGATTTTATTACTAAAGGTTTGTCTGCAAACTTAAATGTAAGTTATGACTACGATAGTGAGATGATTATTCGTCGCGAGTATAATCCGACACGATACCATGCCACAGGCCGTGATGAATTAGGGCAGCTGATTTTTTCCACAGTAGTATCGGGTAATCCGGATATTCAAGATCCCAAAAACAGTGCGACATCTGCTACCAAGAAAATTTATATCGATGCATCTATCAACTATAAGCGTACATTTGGAAAGCATGATGTGGGAGCAATGTTACTATATATGCAAAAAGAAACGCAACAGCATAATGTTCCCCTTCCATTCCGTAAGCAAGGATTCGTAGGACGTGCTACATATGGCTATGATGGGCGTTACTTTATTGAAGGTAATTTTGGTTATACCGGTTCTGAGGCATTTGCTGAAGGCAATCGTTTTGGCTTTTTTCCGGCAATAGGTGCTGCTTATTACCTTTCCAATGAATCATTTTATCCGGAAGCAATAAAAAAAGTGGTAAATAAACTAAAGCTAAGAGCGTCTGTCGGGCGGACTGGTAACGATAAAACCGGACAGGAACGTTTTTTGTATCGTCCCACTTTTACTACCAATGCCGGCGGATTTACGCAGGGTATCGGTGATACGGGCGGAACTAACGGAATTGGTAACGGAATTGTTGAAGGACGTTTCGCCGCTCCTTATCTGGCTTGGGAAATTGAGGACAAGCAGAATTACGGTTTCGATCTGGGACTGTTTGATAACCGCATCGATATTATCTTCGATTATTTCCGTTCTGAACGTAGGGATATTTTGTTACAGCGTCGTACTGTTCCACAATTGGGCGGGCTTCGTCAAGACCCGTGGCAGAATTTTGGTAAAGTACGTAATCAGGGTATAGATATGTCGATGAATCTCAATCAACAGATAGGTAAACTGAAACTTAGTGCTCGGGGAACCTTTACTTTTACCCGGAATAAAATTCTTGAATATGATGAACTACCTCAGAAGTATGGATATCAAGCTGTTACCGGTACAAGAGTTAGTGAGAATACTCTTTATATAGCCGACCGCCTTTATACAGAAGACGATTTTATAGTCAGTACCAATGCTTACGGATTGAAAACCTATAAACTCCGTTCGGAACTTCCACGTCCTACTTTAGGAGGACTGATTGGCCCGGGTGATATCAAATATGTCGATGTAAATGGTGATGGCGTGATTGACTCTTATGATCAGGTAAGAGGAGTGGGTAATCCGAGTACTCCTGAAATTATTTATGGATTTGGTCTTAACGCTGAGTACAAAGGCTTCTATGCGAGTATCTTTTTTCAAGGAGCAGGCAATACATCTGTTCTTCTGGGAGGAGCCACTTCCGAAGGGTGGTATCCGTTCTCTTGGGGCGTCGACCAGTCCAATTATCGCACGTTTGCTTTAGACCGCTGGACTGAAAACAATCCCAGTCAGGATGTTATTATTCCGCGTTTGCATAAGAACAATGCCAATAATGCCAATAATCGGGTGGCAAGCACTTGGTGGTTGCGTAATGGTTCCTTCTTACGACTGAAAAATATAGAGTTCGGTTATCAGCTTCCTAAGAAATTTATGGATAAGATTGGTTTTGAGGCTGCCCGTATTTATATTATGGGATATAACCTTGCTGTGTGGGATGACATTAAATATTTCGATCCGGAAGCCGGTAATGCCAATGCGGGTTTGAATTATCCTTTGCCCCGTACTTTCACTCTCGGTTTAGACTTTACATTCTAAAAAGACAAAATTGATTAATAAATAGAAAGATGAAAAAGCAAAATTCTATATACACTTTGTTGATAGCGCTATTGTGCTTTGTTAGTTCTTGCGACTATTTGGGAGTTTCCGATCAACTTGCAGGAGGTTTGCAGAATACCGAACAGGTGTTTGATAATGTATCGTATACAAAGAGATGGTATGCCAATGTTTTTGCCGGTATCCCCGATTATTCAGGGATTAACAGCGTGAATGTGGGAGCTTTCAAAAATCCCTGGACGGGTATGTGTGATGAGCTGGTCGTTGGGTATGGAAACTCTTCCAAATACAATAATTCGGATAGAAATGCTGCCAACATGGGTTTTCATCGTTATGGTGACTGTTACAAATACATTCGTCAGGCTAATATTTTTTTGCAGAAAGCACATCCGATAATGACTACGGGAACCCAAGGAGACCAGTTGTTGGAAGACGAGCTGACACAGATGAAAGCCAATGTGCGTTTTATGCGGGCATTTTATCACTATTTGTTGTTTGAACAATACGGTCCGATCATCTTGGTAAAGGACAAAATATACAATGCGACTGAGGATCAGGATGTACCCCGGAATACAGTAGATGAAGTAATAGAGTATATTGATTCCGAGCTCACAGCTGTTGCTTCTGAATTGACTCAGGAGCCTATTTTTGAAGATAAGGACTATCGTGCCTGGCCGACTAAAGGAGTTGCTTTGGCTGTTCGGGCAAAATTGTGGTTGTATGCTGCAAGTCCTCTTTTAAACGGTGGATACCGCGAAGCTCTGTCGGTGACAAATCCGGATGGTACCCGTCTGTTTCCTGATTATGACGCCGGTAAGTGGGAGAAAGCTCTTGCTGCTTGTAAAGACTTTATTGACTATGCTGAGGCCGGAAGATATGAATTATACAAAGAGTATAAAGACGATAACGGTGCTGTCATTGATCCGGATAAGTCTGTGTATAATCTGTTTCAGAAATATACACATGAGATTATCTGGGCTACGGCAAATAATGATTGGGGGGGAATGAATGGTGATGCTTTCGACCGTCGTATTGCTCCCCGTTGCGAAAAAAATGGCTTAGGTTCCACTGGAGTTACTCAGGAACTGGTCGATGCTTTTTATATGAAAGACGGTTTCCCTGTTTCGGCTACAGCCTATTTGCCGCAGTCTACACTTTATCAGGAAGAAGGGTATGGGACTTACAAAGATCAGAATGATAACTTTTCTAAGAAGTATACCAATGTGACTGTCAGCAATCGCTATCTCAATCGTGAACCTCGTTTTTATAATACAGTCTTTTTCAATGGACGTCAATGGCCAGTAAGCTGTAATCAGGTATTATTTTACAATGGTGGTAACTCCGGCGTACAGGAAGGACAGGCTACCCTGACCGGTTATATGCTTTTCAAACGTTTCAATCGTTCGGTCAGTTTAACTAATCCGGGAGTAGCCTCCCAGTTCCGTCCCTCTATTATTTTCCGTTTGGCAGATTTCTATTTGATGTATGCTGAGGCAGCCAATGAAGTCAATCCTAATGACGCGAGAGTTTTGAAATACCTCAATCTGGTGCGTGAGCGTGCAGGATTACCCGATATAGAGACTTTGAATCCGGCTATTCGTGGTAATCAGGAATTGCAACGGGCTGCCATTCAACGTGAACGCCAGATTGAACTGGCCACAGAGGGGCAGCGCTATTTTGATGTGAGAAGATGGATGATTGCTGATAAAAACGGGGAAGGTCGTCAGAATGGCTATGTGCACGGAATGAATGTACGCGGTGAGTCGAATGATAAAGAAGATTTCAATCGCATAGTGGAAGCAAGCCAGATTGTATTTAACCGGAAAATGTATCTGTATCCCATGCCTGATTCCGAAATGAGAAAGACCAAGAATCTGGTACAGAATCCGGGATGGTGATTTCTGAATAAATAAAAAAGATGTACTTATGAATAGATTTAATTACATAGGAATGTTAGCTTACGTCGCACTGTCTATGAGCAGTTGTGATGATAGTTTTGATGTAAGTTCCAAAGCCGATGGGGTTTTGGCTGTTTCTCAGGAAGGGTTTAATACATTGCAATCTTATAATGTAGGCGAAAAGTATACAGCAGATTTATGGATACAGCAGGGGGGCTTGAAGTCAACTGCCAGTGTAGTAAGTTTCTCTGTGGACAAAGCTTTGCTCGATTCAATGAATATTGCCGATGGAACCTCATATGAACTTCTTCCTGCTGACTGTTATCAATTAACAAAAAGTTCTGTCGATATTCCCGCAAACGAAAGGCTGTTGAAAGGTGAGCTCACTTACGACCCGGCTAAGATACAAGAGCTCTCCGGATATGATCATTTGAAATATGTGTTGCCTTTACGTGCTACATCCAGTGGAATGCCTTTTGTTTCAGGACGTTCTGTTGTGTTGTTGGGCTTTAAAGTTTCAGAGCCGATTGTAACTATTATGAATGCCGGAGTAGAAGAGATCAACCTGGCAGAAGTAAAGGAGTTACCTGTACAGATCGGGGTCCCATTCACCAATAAATGGGAAATCAGCTGTCGCTTGGAAAGCCGCCAGTCGGTGATTGATGCCTATAATACGGCTCACGGTACTTATTTCAGCATGCTTCCGTCCGATGCCTATGTGACCCCCGAAACTCCGATTCTTCATAGTGGAGTAAATCAGGTTACAGCAACTTATAAACTGAAAGACGATATCCTGCCGGGAAATTATATGTTACCCGTGCAAATAGCAGAGGTAACTTCTGATGCTACTATACGGGCTGATAAGGATGTTTATGCAGCTTATAGCATTATTAAAGAAGGGGATAAACTTTCTAAAACAGATTGGAAAATTGTATCGTTCACTACCGAGGAGGCTTCGGGTGAAGGCAGCAATAATGGACATGCCAAACATTTAATTGACGGAAATGTCGAGACTTTCTGGCATTCGCGTTGGCAGGGAGGATCTGATCCTTTACCTTATGAAATAATTATCGATATGAATCATCGGGTCAAAATAGCTCAGATAGAGTTATTGCCACGTGGGCGAGGAAGTAATAATCCGATAAAGGTAATACGTTTTGAAGCCAGTGAAGACGGGACGAATTGGGAATCGATCGGTCAGTTTGGTTTTACGAATCAGGATGCCGCACTAAAATATTATGTAAAATCATCCACGGCACGCTATATCAAATTGGTCATTCCGGATGGGGTGGGTAATGGTACAGTAGCTGCGATTCGTGAATTGGATGTAAGGGGTACAGTCGTCAACTGATATAAATAAATTAATAATGCGAGTTAATAGTTGTAAATTCAATTATTAACTCGCATTTATATTTTAGTGTAATGTCATCAGATTGTTTTCATGCTACCAAAGATATACCGTATACAACTTTTGACTTAGTAATTATTTTACAATGATCTTCTATAAAAATGTTATTAATATGCACTTCTGTTGGGAAATAAATAAATTCAAAAGTACTTGAGAAAAGTTCCTGTAGAACTTGGAAAGTTTTATGCATTATACATACAGATGCTACCTTTTAGATTGTGAAGTTAACAGTTTTAAAAGTTCGTAATAAATGGTTCTTTTTCGTGGCAAATATACTAATAACTTTAATAAAACAATTATTTAAGCATATCTTTTTTTAAAATATCGTAATTATGACTCTAAAAGTTCCTTTCTATAAGATGGCTTTCTATACTATTTACTATCAATGATTTGACCTTCTAGCTTTTGATTATATACTTTTTCATGGAAAATATCCAGGGGTGGAAAATAGGTATATTTCTTTAGGATTCTGAACTACACTTTACAATTTCTCCTTTTCGTTTATATCGTTTACCTGTTTATTTCATAGGTTTTTTCTTTTCTTAAGTTCTACAGGAACTCTGATAAAATCAGCCGTTTTGTGCAAATTAATATCAGCATGGTTCAGTATAGATGAAGTATAAACCATATTTATTACGCCTATGAAAACATAAGAAAGACCCGATCCCAGACAGAACTATGCATCGATAGATGGATAGTATCTCTTTTCTTGAAAATTAATTTTAAAACCTACACAACAAAAAAGATTTAAGCTTATGAGAAAACCTTTTATGCTAATATCAGTTTTACCGATAACTGTTCATATTAGTCATGATACCGATACTGGCAGTAATCGTATCGGTGGGATACCAGAAAAATATGCGTTTAAGAATAAAGTATTAAGATCAATTTGCTTTGTTCTGTTTTTATTATCTATCGGACTCAATTCAGCCTTTGCCCAAGTCCGTAATGCCGCCGGACTTGTGGTGGATGAGAATGGCCAGCCCTTGATTGGAGTACAAATTAAATTGGAAGGAACTACTACAGGAGTTATTACCGATGTAGATGGCAATTTTTCGATAAATGCCAAAAAAGGGGACATACTTCTTTTTTCGTATGTGGGCTACGAACCACAGCGGATAACCTATAAAGGTGAAAAGATTTTGGCTATAAAAATGCTTCCAAACACCGAATTGTTGGATGAAGTAGTGGTAATTGGTTACGGCAAACAGAAAAAAAATAGTGTAGTAAGTTCTATTAATGCCATCGGGCCTAAAGAACTGGCAGTATCATCTAACAGAAATCTGACTAATTCCTTGGCCGGACAGGTGCCGGGCCTGATTGCCGTTCAACGTTCGGGTGAGCCGGGATATGATAACTCTGAGTTTTGGATTAGAGGTGTAAGTTCTTTTAAGGGAGGTACGAATCCGTTGGTTTTAGTTGACGGTGTGCCTCGTAATATGCAAGATATCGAACCCGACGAGATTGAATCGTTTACTTTGCTGAAAGATGCTGCTGCGACGGCTGTATATGGGGCAGAGGGTGCCAACGGAGTTATTTTGATCACTTCTAAGCGTGGAAATTCACAGAAGCCCAAAATATCTCTTCGTGCCGAGTCCACTTTGCTTACTCCGACTCGTCTACCTAAATTCATGAATTCGGTGGAGACACTCGATCTGTATAATGAAGCTTTAAATAATGAAGGAACAGCCAGTATACGCACAGCGGAAGAAATTGCCATGTATGGTCCGGGAGCCGATCGTGATCTTTATCCCGATACAGACTGGTTGAAGGAGATGTTGAGAGAGCATACTTACAATATGCGTTATACTCTTAATGTAAGAGGAGGTTCCGAACGTGCGCGTTATTTTGTTTCCGGAGCGTTTTATCAGGAGAACGGTATCTTTAAAGAAGGTAAGAAAAACGAGTATGACAATAATATCGGGCTAAAACGTTATAATTTACGTAGTAATATCGATTTTGATGCAACGAAAACGACTTTAGTAAAAGTAGATATAAGTGGGCAATATTTGCAGACAAACTATCCGGGGACAAGTACAAATACTATTTTTAATTCGATGTGCCGCACCCCGTCTTACCTGATGCCTGCTGAATACTCAGACGGGACAATTGCCGGACATCCGCGTCCTTCGGGTAATCGGGTGAATCCATATAACTTGCTTATGAATTCCGGATATGCCAGAGAATGGAGAACATCTATCCAGTCGAAACTGGAAGTAGACCAAAAATTAGACTTTATCACCAAAGGACTGAACTGGAAAGGTCTGATCAGTTTCGATGCAGACATGAAATATATAGCAAAACGTACAAAGACACCTACTCAATATCTGGCGACCGGACGTGATGAAAACGGTGGATTGCAATTTAAGAAAGTAGTGGAAGGCAGCGACGTATTGACCGAGAAACTGGAAAACTCTTCGAATAAAAAGATTTATTTTGAGACTTCGTTCAACTATAACCGGACTTTTGCGCAGAAACACGATGTGACTGCCATGGTTCTTTACATGCAAAAAGAGACTCAATATCATAATAATGCTCTACCTTACAGAAAGCAGGGACTTGTGGGACGTGCTACATATGGCTATGACGGGCGTTATTTTATAGAAGGAAACTTCGGTTATACAGGTTCCGAAACCTTTGCCAAAGGATATCGTTTCGGCTTTTTCCCAGCAATGGGATTAGCATGGTATGTCAGTAACGAACCCTTTTATCCGGAGGTATTGAAGAAGGTGGTCAATAAGTTGAAATTTAGATTTTCTATCGGCCGTACGGGAAATGATGATACCGGTGGCGACCGTTTCTTGTATCGTGGTACGATGAAACAGGATAATGGAGGATATGATCTCGGTTTCAGCGATACGGGAGGTATGGGAGGTATTGGTAGTGGAATAACCGAAGCCCGGTTTGAAGCTCCTTACCTTTCATGGGAAATTGAGGAAAAGAAGAATTACGGTATTGATCTCGGGTTATTCGACAACCGTATTGATTTGCAAGTAGACTATTTCAATAATAAGCGTAAAAGCATTTTGTTGCAGCGTAATACAGTGTCCAATGTAACCGGCTTCCAGCAGATGCCTTGGCAGAATTTCGGTATTGTGAAGAATCATGGAGTGGATGCCAGTCTGACCCTTAACCAGAAAATAGGGCGGGTCAATCTGAGTGCACGTGGAAACTTTACGTTTGCCCGTAATGAAATTATCGAATACGATCAAGTGCCACAGGTATATCCTTGGTTGGAGAAAAGAGGCACCCGACTCAACTCAAATAAACTATATATTGCCGAGGGGCTTTATACATATGATGACTTTATCATCAATGGTGAGGGGCTCAACCGTACTTATGAATTAAAACCCGGAGTCGTTTCCGGCCTTTCAAGCGGTGTGCGTCCGGGTGATATCAAATACAAAGACCTGAACGGTGATGGTAAGATTGACAGTAATGACCAGAAGGAAGATGTAGGAAATCCTACTGTTCCCGAAGTGGTCTATGGTTTTGGATTTAATGCTGAATGGAAAGGTTTTTATGCAGGTATCTTTTTTCAGGGAGCCGGTAACACTTCGACAGTATTGGGAACCGGAGCTGACGCAACTTTTTTCCCTTTCCAGTGGGGAGTTGAAGAATCTGCTGTGCGTTCGGTGGTAGCCGATCGCTGGACAGAACAGAATCCGAGTCAGAATGTAATGTTTCCCCGTATGCATAGTAACAACTTCCAGAATAATACGGTAGCCAGTACGTGGTGGTTGCGTGACGCAAGTTTCCTGAGACTGAAGAACATCGAATTAGGTTATAATTTTGATAAAAAGTTGCTGAAAAAGTTGAATATAGAGGCATTACGTTTCTATGTGCAAGGAAACAATCTGTGTGTATGGGATCATATTAAAATGTGGGATCCCGAACAAGGAAACAGCAATGGAGGATTCCCTTATCCTTTGAACCGTACATTTACTTTTGGTCTTGACTTTACATTCTAACTAAATTAATAATAGTATTTATATGAAAGTATTTAAGAATTTATCCACCTATATACTGGCACTTGGATTTAGTGCGACTCTCTTTTCCGGTTGTGAAGATTATCTGAATGTTTCTGATGATCTGGCTGCGGAGATGACTATGGAAGAAGTTTTTAATAACACAAGTTATGCACGTCGGTTTCATCGCTACATCTATACGGGTATTCCCGATGTGTCAAATATCATTATAACGAGTGCTTATGCCGATCTGACCGGTTTGGACAATCCCTGGCCGGCTGTTTCTGATGAATTGAAGTCTGCACAGAACAATGTGAAGACGATTCCGACAATCGGTTATCATGCCGGATCGGCAACTTTGTCACGCTGGAGTCTTTATAAGCAGATACGACAGGCGAATGAGTTCATTGCCTATGCCCACGTTATTCCGCAGAATGGCGATGTGGCTGACTTTATTGATGAAAAAGAACTGGCTCTTTTGAAAAATGAAGCACGTTTCTTACGTGCCTATTATCATTACCTGTTGTTTGAGTTATATGGCCCAATTCCTATTATGACCGAAATTGCTGATCCCTCGGCCGCTGATTTGGACTATTACAGAAATTCGGTAGATGAAGTAGTCGCTTTTATCGATAAAGAACTTAATGAATGCTATGACCTACTTCCGGAGAAAGAACTGAATCCGGATGGCACCATCAATAATGAGCGTGCGGCAGCGCCAACCAAAGGGGCGGCATTGGCTATCTTGGCTAAATTGCATGTATATGCGGCAAGTCCGTTGTTCAATGGTGGTTATCCCGAAGCTATTGCTTTGAAGGATAATCAAGGCAAGCAACTTTTCCCGGCAAAAGATGACACGAAATGGAAGACTGCATTGGATGCTTTACAACGTTTTATCGATTATTCAAAGGGACGCTACTCTTTATACCAAGTAATGAAAAATGGTGAAATCGATCCGGCTGAGTCACTTTATCAGTTGTTTCAGGTAAGCGTTAACAATTCCGAAGCTGTTTGGCAAAGTAGTAAGAACTCCTGGGGAGGCGTAAATGGTGAGGGTCGTGAGCGTAGATGTACACCGCGTGCAATTTTTAGCGGATTCAGTTGTGTCGGAGTCCTCCAGGAAGCCATCGATGACTTTTTGATGAGTGATGGCAAGAGCATTGAAGAATCGAGTTTGTATAAAGAAGAGGGCATTGGTGAAGACGGTATACCGAATATGTATAAGAACCGTGAACCTCGTTTTTACCAGGATATAACTTATTCCGGCAAAGTATGGCAAAAAACAGATAAGAAAATTTATTTTTATAAAGGAATGCCTGACGATAATTCTAAAGCAGATATGAGTTATTCGGGATACTTACTTTATAAAGGCATGAACCGTGACTTGTTGAATCAGGGAAACAATCCGAAATCCAAATATCGAGCAGGTATGTTGTTCCGTTTGGCCGATTTCTATTTGTTATATGCAGAAGCTTTGAATCATGTAAATCCGGGTGATGCACGCATCATTCAGTATGTGGACAGTGTTCGTTATAGAGCCGGTATTCCTTTACTGAAAGATATTAAGCCGGAAATTATCGGTAACCGGGAGTTGCAGGAAAAAGCGATCCGTCACGAGCGTCGTATCGAGTTGTTTGCCGAAGGACAACGCTATTTTGATGTGCGCCGTTGGATGTGTGCTGAAGAGGAGGGTTATAAACAAGGTGGTCCGGTTCATGGTATGGATATGAATGCTACCGATCTTGAAGGTTTCATGAAACGTACTGCTTTTGAAACTCGTATTTTTGAAAAACGTATGTATCTGTATCCCATTCCGTTGGCAGAGATACAAAAGTCAAAAAAACTGGTACAGAATCCCGGATGGTAAGAGAAAACGCACACAATGGGTATCACAACTTGTTTTTTCATGATCACTTACAATCCTGTCATTTTGTATTTTGAAAATGTGTAGAAACTCTTTTTTACGGTCCGAAGGAGATGGGCTGAATAAAAATGTGTGGATTTTGCGATAGTGTAATTCACGCGTCTTGTGATTGGATGATATCTTGATTATAAAGAAGAGCTTTTGGTTTTGTATGGTAATAAAATGAAAGGCAGAAATATTAGAAAGATTTCAAAATGCTATTTGTGTGATACTCGTTTGTGATTGGATTCTAGAAGAAAATACTCTTTTTCGAGGGCCATTTATTCTGTTTTCTACGACGTGGCCTTGCTTTTCTTTCTGGAAGACAGATATCGTGAAAGCAGGAAGTTAACTTCCTGCTTTCACGATGTTAACTTTCTCTTGGTAAGAAGTTTGTTTTTTATCTTTACGATGTTAACTTCCTGTTTCCTGCTTCCGGATTTCAGGGTATAAACAGACCCGATATTCACATTTTGTTTGCCGATTCGCTCCTGTTTCGCCGTTTTTGGTAAAATGAATAGTTAGTATAAAATGGCTTTTTGCAATTTTTTAATACGGATTTCGGAATATTGCTTTTATAATGTCAATCGGTAAGTATGAGTACGGACAGTGCTTTCAATGGCTATGGCTATCTAAGCCCTTATGCAGATACCTGCTTTTATAGAGATGAGAAAAACGGTTTGTTTGAAAACTGTCACAACTTATTTATTGCAATTACTAAAACCGTTTCTTAAAATTTTGAGATTATTATTATTATTTGTTACTTTGTCAATGCCTTTTTATTAACTAATACTTTAAAATGAAGGAAAACACAATGTATTCGAATCTTGAATCGGTAGAACAATTATTTCGGCAATATTATAAGGTGTTGCGGGTATATGCGTTCCGTTTTGTGAATGATTGGGATATTGCAGAAGACGTAGTGCAGGATGTTTTTGTTGCTTTATGGAATAAACGTACAGATATTGAATTTGATGGCGCGGTAAAAGCCTATCTTTTTAAGGCTGTCTATAATAAATCGCTTAATATCCTTTCCAGTAAGAAATATACCGAAGAAGAATCCGTAGAACAATTTTCCGATCAAATCGAAGCACTGCAAATTCTGGAGAATAATCAGGAAAACTCGTTGTTCATGAAAGAACTCCAGGGTGAAATTGAAACTTTTATCGAAACACTTCCTACGCAGGTAAAAAAGGTATTTATATTAAGTAGAAGCTATGGTCTGAAAATAAAGGAAATCTCCGTTCAGCTCGATCTTTCTCCAAAAACCGTAGAAAAGTATTTGACCCGTGCGTTGTTGAACTACCTGAAGAACCGTGATATCGAAAGATATCGTGCTATTGTTAAAGCACTAGGATTACGTACTCATCTTAAAAACAAGGATTTAATGAGTCTTTTATTCTTGCTTTATCTCTGCTCTAAATAATATTTAAAAAAAAGTATGTTTTTGGAGGAGGGTTTTTTAAATTTCACTTGTATTACTAATAGAGGAGCTAAAAATGAAGAATGAAATTAAAGACATAAATGAAGTTATCATACGTTTTCTGGATGGTACGGCTACCGGTGAAGAGAAAGTTTTTCTGTTCAACTGGCTGAAACAATCAGAAAAGAACCGGAATGAATTTTCCGAAGTCCGTGATTTATGGCTTTTAGGCAACACGATAGCTACCGACGATCTGGAAACAGAGATAGCGCTAGAGCGATTTAAAAATCGGATACAGTCAACAGAATCCGGTTTACGTAAAAACAGATTCGTTTTCAGGAAACACTTCGTTCCGTTCTTGCGTGTGGCAGCTGTCTTTTTGATGTTATTTACTGTAGGGTCTGTCTTTTATTATTGGGGTAGCAGTTCGGTCCCGAAACAGCCGGATGTCATGAATCGTTTGTTGACTGCCAATGGAAGTAAGGGACGATTTGTTTTGCCGGATAGTACGGTTGTATGGCTTAATTCCAATAGTTTATTGGAATATCCTGAAACGTTTAGTTCATCAGCCCGTGAAGTCAGTTTGTCCGGTGAAGCCTATTTTGAGGTACGGAGGAATGAGAAGCTTCCTTTCCGTGTGCAAGCCGGAGAGATGAAAGTAGAGGTATTGGGGACTCGTTTTATTGTTGACAACTATCGACGGAAATCCGGGGTCGAAGCAGTATTGGTAGAAGGTAGTGTGAAGATTGCCGGTTGTAAGATGAATCATTCGGTAGTATTGACTCCCGGGCAGTTGATTAATTATGATAAGAAGAGTGAACGTACGAAAGTACAAATGGTGAATACGGATGATTATATCAGTTGGATTCAAAATGAACTGACTTTTGATAATGATAAGTTGGCTGATATTATTATTAATTTAAATAAGTGGTATGGGGTGGATATTGAATGTCCGTCAGAGTTTGCTGAAAAAGTATTTATGTCGTTCTCTGTCAGGAATGGAGAGAATCTGGATGAAATTCTGAAAGCGATGACTTTGGTTGCTCCAATAAGATATTACTGGGAGAATGGTATCTTACATATTCTTCCCAGAAAGCGATAGGCAACACAAGTATTAATCTTAAAATGAATTGAAAATATGTAGAAACACACATCCAAGCAAAAAAATAGGTAAATGTTGCAGCACTTACCTATCTCTGAGTTCTTTTAATCACGTCTCTTGCAGGAGGCGCAATTATTTACTTTAAATCTTTTACAAAGATATGAATAAATTTAAATGGAGAAGCTTTTTAAGCTTTTTCTTAACAGAAAGAAACATTCGTTTAGTTAGACTAATGTCTTTTATTTTGTTTCTATTTGTTTTTCAGGGAGTTTATGCTCAGCAAACCCGCATCAATCTTCATGTGAAACAAGTTCCCCTAAAGCAAGTGCTTAAATCGATCGAATCGAAGAGTGAATACACTTTCTTCTACAATGATGCCGAAATTGACATGAACCGTAAAGTTACGGTACAAGCCAATAACGAACGTATTGATGTGATTTTATCCAAAATTCTTCCGGACTGCAAATGTGTAGTGGAGAATAGAAAGATTATTTTGGTTCCCGGTGCGGAGAAACAAAATACCCCAAATGATAATACTGCGAAAACGAAAGAGATAACCGGTACGGTTACAGACACACGAGGCGAAACGTTGATAGGTGTAAATGTAACGGTATTGGGAACTACTACCGGTGTTATCACTAATATCGATGGGAAATATTCGTTGAAGGTTCCGGCAGGTAAGTCACTTAAGTTTTCATACGTCGGCTATATCGCCCAGACTGTAAAGGTAGGTGATAAATCAGTGATAGACATTGTATTGGAGGAAAACAGTAAAGCGCTGGATGAAGTCGTGGTAGTTGGCTATGCTGTTCAGAAGAAAGTTAATCTTTCGGGTTCGGTAGCAACTGTTTCTACCAAAGCGATCGAGGACCGTCCGGTATTGAATATGGGACAAGCGCTGCAAGGTGCTGTTGCCAACCTCAATGTATCGGTCGGTGATGGTGAAGCAGATGATTCTCCTTCTTATAATATTCGTGGTACCACCTCATTGAATGGAGGTTCTCCGTTGGTTGTCATCGACGGTGTGGTCTCTACCAGTGATCAACTGAATCGTATGAATCCTGTTGATATAGCAAATATTTCTGTATTGAAGGATGCTGCGTCATCTGCTATATATGGTTCACGTGCTGCGTTTGGTGTCATCCTGGTGACAACTAAGGATGGTAGCAATGAAAAACTTACCGTCAATTATAACAACAATTTTGTATTACGTACCAATACCCGCATGCCGGAAATTATAACAGATCCTTATCTGGTGGCAACCACTCGAAATACGATGGCATATCCATGGTATAATCTTTATAACGAGGAGCAACTGGCCTATGCGAAGAAATGTTCTGAGGATCCTTCTACTTCTCCTTATTTCTTGAATCCGGATGGATCTTATACTTACTTTGGTCGGACAAACTGGGTTGACGAGGCTTACAACGATGTAGGTTTTTCAACTATCCACAACATTGATATTTCCGGAAAAACAGATCGTATTTCCTATTACTTTTCGGGAGGATACAATCGGCAGAACGGTATGTTTAAGTATGGTAATGACATTTATAACCGATATAACCTGCGTACCAAATTACAGTTTAAACTGACAGACTGGTGGAGCTTGAACAGTAATGTCAGCCTGACGACTTCCGATTATGATTATGCGAATGCCATGACCAACACTTATAAACAGATGTATCGTAAGAATCCGATGGATATGGTTAAGAATCCTGATGGAACTTGGACAGATGCCAGTGTCGGTACATTGGGAGCATTGGCCGAAGGTGGTCGTGCTACCGACTGGAAAACAAATACAAATATCAACTTGTCGACTAAGATAGATGTGATCAAAGATGTCTTTTTTGTACAAGGAACATTTGCCTTTTCAAATACAAAAACCAGAAGTAATTGGTATAATTTGCCTGTGACTTACCGTAACGGACCGGAATTACCTGTTTTGACATTTAATCCGATTTCGACCGTATCCGATGCTTCAAGCAGTAACTCCGATACGAAACATATTCTATTTGATGTATATGGTACCTTCCAAAAAACATTTGCGAAGAAGCATGCTGTCACTGCTGTTGTGGGTTTCAATCAGGAAGAGTATAAATATGATTACGTAAAAGCAAATCGTAAAGAACTGATTTCAAGTTCACTGCCTACTATTAATCTGGCTACAGGTGATATGAATATGTCCCAGAGTATAACGACCTGGGCTCTGAGAGGTGCTTTTGCGCGTTTGGGATATATTTATAACGACAAATATATTTTTGAATTCAACGGACGCTATGACGGTACTTCACGTTTCCCTAAGAATGACCGTTTTGTATTTAATCCTTCTGTTTCTTTAGGATGGGTCATCTCACGTGAAAAGTTCTTTGAGCCTTTGACCGGAGTGGTCAGTTTTCTGAAGTTGAGAGGTTCCTATGGTAGTTTAGGAAACCAGGATGTGGATGCTTATGCATATCTTGCCACGATGGGATCAGGAAAAATCAGTCAGATACTGGATAAGCAGCAACCGGTATATGTGGGAGCTCCCGGATTGGTTGCCGGTAACTTAACCTGGGAAAAGGTAACTACTACCAATCTTGCCTTGGATGCCAACTTCTCCGCTTGCCTGAGCAACTGCCATAACTGAGGAATGGAAAAGAAATAGCCCTGAATCCGCGCCTTGC
>ENA-UENY01000928-UENY01000928.1-human-gut-metagenome-genome-assembly--contig:-NODE-928-length-17782-cov-9.191189_pt1 | contig 17782 bp, 20 predicted proteins | sample MGYA00242886_ERZ507888 | MGnify/ENA primary metagenome ERZ507888 (study PRJEB26167, sample SAMN06115543) | human gut metagenome | host: Homo sapiens | place: China:Chongqing | collected 2014-11-10... | reverse complement strand
ATGCGCAGCTCTGCTATGCTCAGCAGTACTGCCAGTACTGCCGGAAAAAACAGCACCACCAGCAAATCAACCATCAGGTCCACTTCCCTCTCCCGAACACCGCTTTATTTATGTACGATAGTATGCAGGCAGATTCTGTATTTACGCCAGCAGGAAAAGGTTAATACACTCAATACTGCTAAAGTCAGACAAGCATTAAAAGTTACGGCCGTCATTTATCTTCACCTCTCTTTGATAACCATATAATAACGCTGCCGTAGCGGCAGGTAAATGCCAAAAAGCGTAAAAATAGACCTGAGCAACGTAAAAAAGCTGTAAATATTACCCGGGCAATAAATTATCTGTTCCTGATCGATTACCTGCGGCTTACCGCTCTTCTCTTTTGCAGTCTGACAGATTATAGTATAATTAAATTAATAAAAGCAAAGGGGATTTTGCCATGACTAAGCCGACAACAGCACGTGCATGCATTGTGGAAGCTTTTCTGCAGCTGTGCCAGACCCTGCCCTGCGACAAAATAACCGTTTCACAGCTTACAAAAAAAGCCGGTTATAACCGCAGTACTTTTTATGCCTATTTCAACAATACAGATGATCTGCTGAAACAATTAGAAAATGAATTATTTCAGCTTGTTGAAACTTTTCTGCCGCATGGCCTTCGTATTTTCCGTACAGGCGTGCCTACAGCAGAAGAACGTCTGCTGTCACAAAGATTTTTTAAAAGCAATGCCCGTATTTTGGCAATGCTCCTTGGTCAGAACGGCGATCCGCGTTTTGTCCATAAAATGAAAAGCCATATCCGGAAAGTACTGATCCAGAATCTGCAGCTGACAGCGCAGCAGATAACGCCGCAGCTGCAGCTGCTGATAGAATTTATCATCAATGGCCATCTGCAGGTACTGGTTTACTGCTACGAGCATAACAGTCCGCTTTCACCGCTCGATTTCTGGCTCAAACTGCGCAGCTTTATCGACCAGCCCGCCCTGCTGGCTGCAATGACTGCAAAATCCGACAAAAGCCCCTGATTTGTTGATTGCCAAGAGGCTGCTCTTCTTCTATTATTAAATTAAGAAAGCACACAAAGGAGCCTTATGATGAATAAAAAAATTTTAATCATGATAGCAGTAATAACAGCAGCAATAAGCTGCTTATGGTTTTTCTTAAAACCTGCAGAAAAAGATCCTACGCTGGTAACACTATATGGGAATGTGGATATCCGCCAATTTGACATTGGCTTTCAGGTTCCGGGTCAAATCACAAAAATGTATTTTGAAGAAGGCGATACAGTACAGGAAGGCAGTTTAGTCGCAGAGATCGACGCGGAAGACTACAAGCTGCAGGAAGCCAAGTCGGAAAGTGAAGTAGCCAAGGCCTATGCCGCAATGATCCAGGCACAGTCCGTCTATGATAAATATACTGTTTTATACGGCACAGGCGCGATTTCCAAGCTGGACTTTGAAACTGTGGAAAATACCTTGAAGGAAGCGCGCTCTGCTTATAATGCATCCGTAACCGCGAAAGACCTTTTAACCAGGCAAAGTGATTACTCCAAACTTTACGCATTGGAAGAAGGCATTGTCACCGCACGTTTAGTTGAGCCGGGCACGATCATTCAAAAAGGAACGGCTATCTATACTTTATCCAAGCCGCGCCCGATCTGGGTCAGAGCCTATATCAACGAAACAGATCTCGGCAATATTTACGATGGTATGCCGGCACAGATCATTACCGACAGTACTGATCCTCAGACAGGAACCCGGAAAACATATCAGGGACATATCGGTTATATTTCTCCTGTCAGCGAATTTACGCCCAAAAGCGTACAGACGACAGATCTGCGTACAGATTTAGTCTACATGATCCGTGTTTATGCCGATAACCCGGATAAATTCCTGCGTCAGGGAATGCCCACGACTGTTTTGATCGATTTGAAGGATAGCCGGGGTAAATAAAATGGATACGGTAGTAATAAATAATATTACTAAAAAATTTGAACATACAACTGCTATAGACGATTTGACGCTTACCATACCTACAGGACAAATGACCGGTATCGTAGGTGCTGATGCCGCGGGTAAAACCACGCTTCTGCGTATCATTATCGGGCTTTTGTACGCCGATTCGGGAACCGTGACGACCCTTGGTTATGACCCGGCCCGGCAAAAAAAAGAGCTTATCGCTCAAATCGGTTATATGCCGCAAAAATTTGGTCTGTATGAAGACCTGACCGTACGTGAAAATCTGGAATTCTATGCAGATCTGAAATCAGTCGATAAAAATTTTGATGAGCTTTTGGAATTCACTGGGCTGCAGCCCTTCCAAAAGCGACTGGCCGGTAATTTGTCCGGCGGTATGAAGCAGAAGCTTGGTTTAGCCTGTGCACTTTTGGGCGACCCTAAATTTCTGGTCTTAGATGAGCCTTCCGTAGGCGTAGATCCTATCTCCCGCCGCGATCTAATGCGTCTGGTACGGGCTACGATCAAAGAAGATACTACCGTAGTCTGGTCTACGGCTTATCTGGACGAAGCTAACAGTTTTGACAATACCGTCGTTATCGATAAGGGCAAAGTCATCTATCACGGTCCTCCGGAAGCACTGGCTGCCACTTCTGCTGATTTTGAACGTGAGGTCATCCGCCTGATGGGCGGCTATGAAGAAAAAGCATCTCAGATCGCAGCCCATTATGTTTATCAGGAAAGCAATGTGGAATATCCTGTGGAAGCCTTAAACCTTTTAAAAATGTACGGTAACTTTGCTGCCGTTAAAAATAACACCTTTCACATCAAAAAAGGTGAAATTTTTGGCTTGCTGGGTCCTAATGGTGCCGGTAAATCTACTTCTTTTAAAATGATGTGCGGCCTGGCCCGGCCAACAGACGGCACTGCAAAAATCATGGGGGTGGATATCAGGGAAAATCCTACTTTAGCCCGCTCCTATCTAGGCTATATGGCACAGAAATTTTCATTATACGGCAATATGACAGTCCGAGAAAATCTGGAATTCTTTGCCGGTATTTACGGTATTCCCCTGGCTAAAATCAAAGAGCGTGTCGACAGCATCGCGTCTTATTTTGGTTTGACTGTCTATTTTGACCAGCTGTCAGAAAAACTGCCTTTAGGCATCAAACAGCGCTTATCTTTAGCCTGCGCGCTTATCCATAATCCGCCGATCTTATTTCTGGACGAAGCCACCTCCGGCGTAGACGTGGTCACCCGCAAAGAATTTTGGTGTCATCTGCGCGCTCTGGCACAAAAAGGCGTCACGATTTTGATTACTACTCATTTTATGGATGAAGCTGAATATTGCGATAACATCAGCTTATTTTATCAGGGCGAAACGATAGCCGTCGGCACTCCGGCAGCTTTAAAAGCGCAGGCGGCTGCAGCGACGATGGAAGATGCCTTTATCACGCTTATTAACCGCAAAGATGCAGAAAGCGGCCGACTATGAAAATTTTATGGGCTTTTATAAAAAAAGAATTCCTGCAGATCTTTCGCGATCCCAGCAGTATTTTGATTGCTTTTATTTTGCCGACGCTGCTGTCTTTGATTTATATGTATGGCATCAACGTCGACTCCGTCAATATCAATCTGGGCCTTAAGCTGGATGACGCCAACCCCAGAGTAGTTTCTCTGGCCAGGTCTTTCAGTAATAATCAGTATATCAGAACGAAGGTCTACGATGACAAGGACGCCATGTACAGCGATATCGTCAATTCCAAACTTCAGGGAGCCGTGATCGTGCCTAACGATTTTACTGTCACTCTTAACAATGGCCGCACCGCACAGATCCTGGTCATTACCGACGGCAGCGAAACCAACACTGCCAACTATGTCCAAAGCTATGCCAGCGGCGTTATTTATCAGTGGCTGGAAACGACCGGCTACAGTAAGCAACAGGTAAGTCTGATAGATCCACAGCTGCGGATCTGGTATAACGAGAAGCTTGACAGCCATTATTTTATTTTGCCGGGTTCTCTGGCCGTAACCCTAAGTCTGGTCGGTATCCTTTTAACAGCGCTTGTCGTAGCCAGGGAATGGGAACGGGGTACAATGGAAGCTTTGTTAAGCACCAGGCTCAGCAGATTGCATTTTGTAGCCGGAAAATATTTTTCCTACTATATTTTGGGCATCTGCTCGCTTTTGTTTAACGTGTTTTTATGCATCGCTATTTTTGATCTGCCCTTCCGCGGTTCTTATATCATACTATTTTTGGTGGGCAGCCTATTTTTGCTGACCTGTATGGGCATCGGCTTACTGGTATCCACGATTTTTAAAAATCAATTTCTAGCCTGCCAGATCTCTTTAGTCATGGGTTTTTTACCGGCACTGCTCCTTTCCGGGCTGATGTTTCCGATTTCATCCATGCCTGCTTTTTTCAGATATTTAACAGCAGTTTTACCGCAGCGTTATTTTGTGTCGTTTATTGAAAGTGAGTTTTTAGCAGGAACTATCAGTGATATAGTTCTGATCAACACCGTTTATTTAAGCTGTCTGTGCCTTGTGTTGTTATTTTTAGTTTATAAAAATACGTTAGTGAGGTTGGAAAAATGACAACACGATTATTGACGCTGATCATTAAAGAATTTAAAGCAATCTGGAAAGATCCCCGCAGCAGAATGATCGTTACCATCATGCCTATTATTCAGCTTATTGTTTTCGCCAACGCTGTAACAATGGAAGTAAAAAATATTGATATGTTAGTGCTGGATAACAGCCGCAGCTACTATTCCCGCGAACTGATCAGCCATTTTGCAAATTCGCCCTGGTTCAACTCTGTAGCGGTTGTTGACACACCTGAACAGCTCAAACAAAGCATTGATATCCAAAAAGCAAGCCTGGCTCTGGAAATACCTCCTGATTTTGCCGTATCTATAAAAAACAAGACCGGCGCCAGCGTGCAGCTGATAACAGACGGCAGGCAGACCAATTCCGCTTCGATCATCGGAAGCTATGCTACACAGATCATCCAAAGCTATGCCAAAGAATTATCCGGCAGCGAGCCACGCTTGGAAATAGTCACCAGAAACTGGTTCAATGTCAACCTTGATTATAAGTATTACTCACTCGTTTCCCTGATGGCTATGCTCTCGATGGTCATCGTGCTTTTACTGACATCGCTGTCTATTGCCCGGGAAAAAGAAGTCGGTACTTTTGACCAGCTCATTGTCAGCCCTCTGTCTTCTACCGAGATCCTCATCGGCAAAGCCGTACCGGCCCAGCTCTTAGCCTGGCTTCTGACAATGGTGATGCTTGCTATTTCAGTACACTTTTTTGATTTTCCTTTGGTTGGTTCGCTTGCAGTTTTTTTAGCAGCTGACTTTGTCGCTCTTTTAGCTTTAGTCGGTGTCGGTCTGTTTATTTCATCCTTATGCAGAACGCAGCAGCAGGCTATTTTAGGTGTCTTTACCTTTCAGATGCCTGCCGTATTGTTATCAGGATTTATCTCGCCTATTGATAATATGCCGGTCATACTGCAATACCTCACTTACCTTAATCCGCTGCGTTTCTTTCTGGTCATTGCCAAAGGCGTACTGCTGAAAAATATGGATATGTATCATGTGCTGATAAATTTGATACCGCTGGCCTTAATAGCTGTTTTAACACTAAGTATTGCCGGCTGGACCTTTAAAAGTAAACTGGAATAAAATCATCAAATTCCGGAAACTGTTACTATCACACCGGAACAGAGCCTTGTACTCTTTGCCCTGCAACGTCACTTCAGCCTTTATAAAAAAACAAGCCCTCCGTTTCATCAGAAACAGGGGGCTTGTTTTTCAACCGTTTTCATTCATATCTGCTGATTTCGACCAGATTGTTATCAGGGTCACGCACATAAAGGCTCTGCATTTTCCCTAAAGCACCATTACGCTCGACGATACCAACTTCAACCGCGATACCATGCTTTGCCAGCTCCTGATAAACAATGGGCAGTTCCGTTACCGTCAGCAGACAAATATCCAGACTGCCGTAAGCCACATTTCCGGCCGCCGGCAAAAATTCCGCAGGACAACGATGAACATTGATCTTCTGCATACCGAAGCGAAATGCATAATGGTCGTCCTGGCACAACAGTTCCATCCCCAGGACATCACGATAGAACCAGACGCAGAGTTCAAAATTACTCGTTGTCAAAACCAAATGATCTAAAGCTGTAATCTGCATTTTGCGCCGCTCTCTTTCAATATTTTTAATTAAAAAGCTCTGCCTTACAGCAGAGCTTTTTGCTATTTTACTGATCGGCCGCAGAAACCACAGCTTTTACAGCTTTAATGAACTTAGGCCTGGCAATCATTACAAAATGACCGCAGCCCCTGCATTTTAAACCAAAATCCATTCCTGTACGGGTAATTTCCCATTCAAAGGACCCGCAGGGATGAGCTTTTTTCATCCGCACTACATCGCCGACATTGAACTTAGCGTCCAACATAGCTTATTCTACACCCTTCACCGTACTGATATCCGTTACATCGTAACCGGCTTCACGGATCTGCTCAATAATATCCATACCATGCTGCGAAAGGTCAGCGCGAATAGTCAGCTCCGTAGTATCGGCATCATTACGCTTGGTTACAACAGAAATGATATTGATGCCCTGATCGCGGAACATACCGCCGATATCGGCAATAACGCCGACCTTATCAGTAACATCGATCGTGATACGAGTGCAGCTTTTAGCAATGCCCATGATGGTAACAAAAGCGCGGAAAATATCGCTGTCCGTAATAATGCCGCACAGCCTGTTATCTTCATTCACAACAGGCAGAGCGTTGATCTTATGTTTATACAATATATAGGCTACATCCTCAATTGCACTGTTATCACGCACAGTAATCACATCGCGGGTCATTACGTCGCGTACCTTCAGGCGTGACAGCAGATAATTAGCTTCATAACGTGATAAAGTACTGGCATCAGAAGGTGAAGTGCGCCCAACGTCGCCATCAGTGATAATGCCCATCACTCTTTTGATATCATCTACAACCGGAATACGGCGAAAAGCACTGCTCTTCATCAGTTCCCGGGCTTCCAGCATGCTTTTGTCTTCTGAAATCGTTAATACGTTAGGTGTCATAAAGTCTTTAACTAGCATTGTAAACACGCTCCTTTTCCGGCATCAGCCGCCCAAATAAGCCTTACGCACAGCTTCACTGCTGGCTAATTCCTGTGCTGTACCTGCCAAAGCGATGCGGCCGGTTTCCAATACATAAGCTTTATCGGCAATTGATAAAGCCATATTGGCATTTTGTTCTACCAAAAGCACCGTTGTACCGCTCTCGTTTATTTCTTTTATTATATTAAAAATTTCTTTAACAAGCAATGGTGCCAGACCCATTGAGGGTTCATCCAACAGCAAAAGTCTCGGCCTGCTCATCAAAGCCCGTCCCATAGCCAGCATTTGCTGCTCACCGCCGGAAAGTGTTCCTGAAATCTGGTCCTTACGTTCCAGCAGTCTAGGAAATTTTTTAAAAACGTCTTCCAGATCGCGGGCAATACCATCCTTATCATTACGCAGGTATGCACCCAGTTCCAGGTTTTCCATGACCGACATATTTGCAAAAACATGCCTTCCTTCCGGAACCTGACATAGGCCCATACCCACAATTTTATGTGCCGGTACGCCGACGATATTTTTATCTTCAAACAAGATCGTGCCGTTTTTCGGTTTCATCAGCCCGGAAATAGTCCGCAGCGTTGTGCTTTTGCCGGCGCCGTTAGACCCTACCAGAGTTACGATCTCACCTTTCGGTACCTCGATACTGATGCCCTTGATAGCGTGGATAGCACCATAATATACATCGATATTGTCTACCTTTAACATCAGGATACCTCCTCGCCCAAGTATGCTTCGATAACGCGTTTATTATTTTTGATTTCATCAGGCGTGCCGCTGGCAATACAAAAACCATATTCCAGAACATATATCCGCTCGCAGACCCCCATAACCAAACCCATATCATGTTCGATCAGCAAAATCGACAAGCTGAATTTATCTCTGATCCAGCGGATCATTTCCATCAGCTCTTTAGTTTCCTGTGGATTCATACCTGCAGCCGGTTCATCCAAAAGCAGCAGCTTCGGTTCCGTGGCCAGTGCGCGGGCAATCTCCAGCCGTCTCTGTTCACCATAGGGAAGATTTTTTGCTGTTTCATAAGCTTTATCTTCCAGCTTAAAGATTTTTAAAAGCTCCAGGGCTTTTTTGGTAATTTCATCCTCTTCGCTGAAATAACGGCCAATCCGGGCAATCGCCTCGCCTAAAGTATATTTGACATGCATATTATAAGCAATTTTGACATTGTCGATAACCGAAAGCTCGGAAAAAAGTCTGATATTCTGGAAAGTACGCGCCATTCCCAGCTGCGTTACCTGATACGATTTTTTACCGCTGGTTCGCGTACCGTTGAACATTATTTCGCCTTCAGTAGGTGTATAAACACCGGTAATCATATTAAAAGCCGTAGTTTTTCCGGCTCCGTTGGGACCGATCAGCCCAATCAGCTCACCTGCTTTGATTTCCATGGAAAAGTTGGAGACAGCACGCAAGCCGCCGAAAACCATCGAAATATCATTTACTTTCAGCAGTGCTTCCATCTTTGCCACCTCCTAAATGAAACATTTTCAAGCTGAGCTCCTTATTACCGAACAGTCCCTGCGGACGGCGCAGCATCAGTACGATCAGAGTAATCGAGTAAATTATCATCCGCCATTCAGGATATTCTGCCAGATAAGCAGAAATAAAAGTCAGCAGCACAGCGCCGGTAATAGCGCCTGTCATCGAGCCCAGGCCGCCTAAAACGACCATGGTCAGAATATCGAAAGAACGCATGAAAGTAAAGGATGCCGGATGTGCAATATAAAAGTAATGCGAGAACAATACGCCTGCAGTGCCGGCAAAAGCAGCCCCCAGCGTAAACGCCATAACTTTGTATTTCGTAGTGTCGATACCCATAGTATCAGCAGCGATCTCATTCTCGCGAATTGCCAGACAACAGCGTCCTGGCGCTGAATTCTTGAAATTTTTAATAAAGAAAATGATGAAGATCATAATCCAGAAAACCCAGGGGAAATTGGTCAAACGGGGTATGCCCATCAGTCCGGAAGCACCGCCCACATAATCGATATTCAGGATACAGATACGAATGATCTCACCTAAACCAAGTGTCGCAATCGCCAGATAATCGCCATTCAGACGTAATGTCGGCAGACCAATCAAAAATCCCAAAAAGCCGGCAGCAACTGTGCCCGCTATCAATGCCAGCTCATATGAAAAACCAAGCTTGACCGTAACGATAGCGCCGGTATAAGCACCAACCGCCAAAAAGCCCGCATGTCCGATAGAAAACTGGCCTGTGTAACCATTGATCAGGTTCAAGCTGACTGAAAGAATAATATTAATACAAATCAGAACGATATTCAGTTCCCAGAAAGGTCCGATGATCTCTGCCATCATCAATCCCTGCATAACAGCAAAAAGTACAGCGCAGGCTACCAATGTCAGCAAATCTTTTTTTCTCAATGCATTCATAGCTCTCACCTACACTTTCTCACGTACATTTTTGCCCAATATACCGGCAGGTTTATAGAGCAAAATAAGGATCAGGATAGCAAATGCCGCAGCATCGCGGAAGGTTGAAGAAAAGAAACCGCTGACCATCGCCTCGACAACGCCCAGGATAATCCCTCCCAGCATAGCGCCGGGAATAATGCCAATACCGCCGAGAACTGCGGCAACGAAAGCCTTGATACCAGGCACCATGCCCATCAGCGGATCGATAGAGTTATAATAGATACCTACCAAAACACCGCCGGCTGCTGCCAAAGCAGAACCTAAAGCAAAAGTCATGGAAATAACACGGTCAATATTGATACCCATCAAACGGGCGGCATCAGCATCAAAAGATACTGCACGCATCGCTTTGCCCGCTTTGGTGTTTTGTACAATGTAAGTCAGTACGGCCATCAAAATCAGCGCACTGATCAGGATAACGATCTGCTGGCTGTTTACTACCAACGGTCCAAAATGATAAATAGTCGCTTCAAACACAGCCGGGAACGTACGCGGCTGCGGCGTTGCAATAAGGATCATACTGTATTCCAGAAAGAAAGATACACCGATTGCCGTAATTAAGATTGCGATTCTTGGAGCATTACGCATCGGCCTATAAGCCACGCGTTCAATAATAATACCGGCTAATGCGGCACAGGCCATAGAAAAGAGTATAGCCGGAATAAAAGAAAAGCCAAACATTGTAGTTGCTATAAAGCCGAAATACGCACCCAACATGTAAATATCGCCATGAGCGAAGTTGATAAGCTTGATGATACCATAGATCATCGTGTATCCCAATGCTACCAGCGCATAAATACTGCCCAACGAAATGCCGTTAATAAGCTGTTGGACAAATTGCTGCATAAAGGAACCCATGTCCATAATTCCCGTCCTCCTGATCTCGTGGATTAAACGCAATGAGGCTGTGGTAATACCACAGCCCGCACCATTGCAAAAATTAATTGTGGATTTTTATCAAGGATTGATTTTTGTCCTGAAGGTTTGAGCGCCGTCTTTATGTTCGATAATTACAGCACTTTTAACCGGATTATGCTGCGCGTCAAAGGTTACGGTACCTGATACGCCCTGGAAACCGTTGATCTTGGCCATAGACTGAGCGATTTTCACCGGATCGGTATCGCCTGCATTTTTGATTGCCTCGGCAACCAGCAAAGCAGAGTCATAAGCAAGCGCTGCAAAAACGTCTGGTTTTACTTTATAAGCCTTTTCATACTCGCTGACAAACGCTTTATTCAAAGCAGAATCGTCATCAGGAGAATAAAGGCTTGAGAAATAAGTATTATTGAGTGCCGCCTTACCTGCTATTTCAGGCAGTTTAGCGCTATCCCAGCCATCGCCGCCGGCCATGGGGATCTCGATACCCATCTCACGGCCCTGCTTAACGATCATACCAACTTCCTGATAATAGCCGGGAACATACAGAATATCCGGAGCCGCAGCTTTGATTTTAGTCAAAGTAGCTTTAAAATCGGTATCCTTTTGCAGATAGGATTCTTCAGCCACAACAGTGCCGCCGTTCTTGATAAAGTTCTCTTTAAAGAACGCCGCCAGACCTTTGGCATAGTCAGAAGAATTATCGATAAGGATCGCTGCTTTTGTTGCCTGTAAATCATTTTTAGCAAAGTTTGCCATAACAGTACCCTGGAACGGATCAATAAAGCAAGCGCGGAAATTATATTCTTTTGTTTTTCCTGTCGCCGGATCAACTGTAACGTTAGGGTTGGTAGCCATAGGAGCAATATCCAGCACTTTACTGCCGTTATTGATCGCGCCTGCGGCTATCGTAGCCGAGGAAAGGTTTGGGCCGATAACGGCAACAACCTTGTCCTGAGAGACCAGCTTCTGCATGGCATTGGTAGCTTCTGCTGCTTCGGACTTGTTATCCGCCACAACAAGCTCCAGTTTTTTGCCATTAATGCCACCTTTGTCATTAATGTTTTTGAAAGCCAGCTCAATAGCATTTTTCGAAGAAATACCAAAACTGGCACTGCCGCCGGTCATCTCAAGATTACCGCCGACCTTGATGGTATCGCCGCCGGCCGGTTTTTTATCGCCGCCGCAGCCGCTGAGCATAGCTGCTAAAGCTACGCTTGCTACCATTACTGAGAATACCTTGGTAACTTTTTTCATTGTTTTTCCCCCTCTGATGAAAACTGCAAAATATATTTAATCTGGCGCGTTTAAAACACGCCGGACTAAAAAACATCTAAAAAACAATGGGTCTACCTGGGTTCTATATTATATATTCTTTTGCAAACAGTTTTTTTATCTGAATTACAGCGTGATTTTTTCTTTGAAGGTCTGAACGCCGTCTTTTAATTCAATAATAATGGCGCTGGTGATCGGGTTATGATCTGCGTCATAAGTCAATTTACCACTGGCAACAGACAAGTCTTTAGTCGCAGCAATAGCCGCAGCCAATTTAGTACCGTCAGTAGTTCCTGCACGTTTAATAGCGTCAGCTAAAATCAGACCGGCATTATAACCCTGCATACAGAAAACATCAGGCTCTTTATTATACATAGCTTTATAACCGGCGATGAATTTTTGTACGGAAGGCTCTTTATCCTGTGCGGAATAAGCGCTGGAGAAATAGGTATTGTTCAAAGCTTCGGGACCGCCGATTTCAACAAGCTTCGGACTATCCCAGCCATCGCATCCCAAAAGCGGAACATTCAACCCCAATTCACGTGTTTGTTTAATGATTTTAGCAACTTCTTCATAATACCCGGGAATATAGATTGCTTCCGGATTAGTGGATTTGATTTTCGTCAGGGCAGATTTAAAATCAAGGTCTTTAGCAAGAAAAGCTTCTTTAGCGACGATCTTGCCGCCTTTTTCTTCCATAGTTTTAGTAAATACTTCAGCTAAGCCTTTGGAATAATCACTGGAAGCATCATACAAAATCGCTACATTTTTTACTTTCAGGTTTTTATCAGCAAATTCTGCCATAACACGTCCCTGGAAGGGATCGATAAAGCAGGAACGGAACACAAATTCTTTTACTTTTCCATTTTCGACAGTAATGTTCGGCGCAGTTGCACAAGGTGCAATCAAAGGCACTTTATTAGCAGTAGTGATAGGTGTGGAAGCAGCTACACAACCGCTGGTTGCCGGTCCGACAACAGCTATTACCTTATCCTGAGTGACGAGTTTGGTAACCGAGTTACCTGCTTCAGAAGGTTCCGACTTGTTATCGCTTTCCACGATACGCAATTTTTTACCATCAATACCGCCGGCTTTATTTACTTCATCAAAAGCCATTTTTAAGCCTGAAAGAGTAGACTTGCCGTAATTGGCGACATTACCGGTCAGCTCAAAGCTTGCACCTACTACGATTTCGTTGCTGTTTGCAGCCTCTTTCTTTTTGTCTCCGCCGCCGCAGCCTGCTGTCAGCGAAGCAAATACCATCGCTGCCAAAGCAGCACTGGCAACTTTTTTCCAGGTTTTCATTTGTTCTTTCCCCTTTTCCTATAATAGTATAAATTGGTTACTTCTATGCAGCAGCCGACGCTGTTCCCCTCTTAACAGTATTTTCCTGGCAAAGCTACGTTTGTAACTATCTGCTCACAATTATAAATAATTTTTCACACTTTTGTCAACTCTTTTTTTGTAAATCCATACAAAAAACAAATAATTTACCTTACGATTTTGTATTTTTTGGACTTTTTTTATTTTAATCCGTATCCAAGATACTTTTTTCCATTCAGCATAGACTGTATACAAAATTCATGGAAATGGCTTGGCAGCTTTTCTTGATATGATGTATAATATCCTTGTATGTTAATCGATTACAGATAGGAGCTCCTATGCATTATATACCCTTACTTTTTTTATGTGCGAAAGTTTTTTCCTTCATATATCACCGGGAGCTGGCTTTATTCCTGCATAACTTCCGGGCCATAGTCGAAGCGCGCAGAAGTACCAAAAAGGTACATGTTGTTTTTATTGATAAAACCACTATTTTTTTTCTGATTTATTTTCTCATTGATATTCTTTTCTTATTCTACTGTATCTGGCTCATTACCGGTGACAGCTGGGAACCCGGATGTATGCTGTTATTTCTTTCTGCTTTGGAGTCTTATGGTGTCCAGGGACGTATTGCCGGTGCCTATGAAGTAAGTCCACAGGGATTTATTTATGCTAAAATCTGTATATAGTGCATAGGAGTTTATATCTTCATAATAATCTTGCGTCTTTAGATAATTGTGCATTTTTATTATGGACTCTTTTATTTTCTTCTTTGATAAACCTGTTTCCATACTTTCTATTTCTTTATTGGCGACTAATGGTTTGCAGCGTTCCGCTTATTCGGTCGGTTTGCTGTTTGTTACTAACGCTTTATTTTTTATTCCAATACTCTTGCATCCAACTTTCATATTCCAAAGGATATATTTCATTGGCAGAATTTAGTTTATCATTGATATTCAATTTTCGTTTGGATTTAGCGGATTCTGTTTTCAGCAGGGAAAGTCCTTCTATTAACTTTCTCGCATCATCTTTCAAACGAAACCACCTTTGCCAATCGTTTTTTGTCATTTCCGCTTCTCGTTGCTTCTGATATTCTTTACGTTTAGCCGTCTGTTCTAATTGAAGTAAGAGATTTTCATCTGCAACAAATATTGGGACTTCTTGGAAAATAAGCAGATCAGAATAATGTTTAGATAAAACGTCTTTAGCCTTTTCACTGACATAAATTTCAGAGCAGAAGTCGCAAAAAATCCTATCAATGAAAATATCCAATCCTGAAAGGCTTTGTTCTACTAACTTGGCAGAACCACGTCCTTGCTCGCAATAAAGCAGTCCGTCCTTTTGAGGTATCAACGCAAATAAATTCCCTATTTGTTCCGCTACCGTTTCGTTATGTTTGCGCCGTGTAATATATTCTTCCGCATCCATACTTCCAGACGGATATATCAAAGGCTCCGGTGATTGTAAATCCCAGTTCTCCCAATCCAATTTTACAATCTTTTCCTTGTTTACCGGTTGAAGGACAAAGCCTGTAAGATTTGATTCTATAATATACTGTAAAACATCCTCCTTGACAATTAACACAGGGCTTTCTCTGTTATATTGAGAGCGGTAGATAGAAGGGCAAAACGCTCCGGTTCTAAAAATCATGTGGGAGTTTGTATCTTTATCATAACAGTAAATACCTTGCCACAGCATTTCTCCATAACTTCCCCAAGGCATTATTCTATTTTTTACAGTATAATATTTCATCTTTCTTTATTTATGCGTTAGTAATGTTCGGCGGATAAACCACCTTAAAAGTTTCATCTGTTTGTTATCGACCTATTTTATTTTTAGTTTTTGACTATATGCAAGTATTACGAAACGATTATCTAATCCACAGTCAATTACATCATTCTTTTCTAATTGAGAATAGGCTTTTACAAATCTATTTCGACATTTACTTGAATGTATGTAATGATTGAAGTAGTTCTCGGCTTGTTCCTTTTCACCATATCTCAACATATATGGCAGGGCAAGGAGAGAGTCTTTCGTGTATTGATTGAAACAACAGCCATGTTGCATAATGAAGTCAATAGCCATTTGTCTATTCTCAAATAAATCAAATATCGGACAAGCATATTTTTCAAGTAAATCAATTATTGTTTTTACTGATGGAGCATAGCTTAGTCCGGCAAGATCCCAAGATTGATATTGATTTATTGGCGATAGGTATCCAATATGATTATGATATACTAAGCCATCATCATTGACATTGAGATTCTCTTCTTGCACCCACTTTTTCAAGTTTTTACAGGTAATCGTAATCAGTGGATATATAGCCACACTACAAGATGAATTATATACACTTGAACGAAACCATATTTCAAAAGTCAAATTTTTGTCTTTTGAAATCTTTTTCAAACATTGTCCATTTTTAGACGGCTTAAATCCCATTGCGATAAAAGGAATAGCTATCTCATTGCAGGCTTTAATAAATATATCTCTTGGTTTCATTTCTTGTTCTTTTCAGGTCGATAATGTCCGACGGATAATCGACCTTTTGGGTACGATTGATCCGTATGTTATTTGATGTTGGTTATTTTTTTAATCAAGGAATTTATAGTGAGGTGAAGGGGACTGATATATGAACCATCTGTATAAAAAACAGATAATTCAAAATCCTTGGGCAATGCGAATAATACACTCCCATCTCCTTCGCCAATCGCAAGAGCATCATTTAATATCTCCCGTTCTTTAGATGAAATTTCGGATAACTCATTTAAAGTATTAGAGAATCCTTGTAATTGCCGTATTTGTGCATAACGATGACCATCAATATTGACATTCGTGAACAGTTCTTTAATCGAATATAGTTTATATTGTTCATGATTGATAGAAACTGTTACACCCAAATTCTGAATACACTGCTCATATTTTTGAGGGAGTAAACCATATTGAATATTAACTTCGGGATTCTCTGTCCGTTTGAGCAACCCCACATCAGTATATAAATCTGTAAAACGATTTAATGCGGTAGTTCCATTACAATAAGGACATTTTATATATATAGACCCCGAACCTGCTTTAAGAACTCTGTTCAATCTTTCGAATGAATCCTCCGGCAGCTCAAAATAACCATGACAATTTTCACATTCTATAATCTGCATAATCCGTTGATGTTTCTATTTATTTTGCTATCAAATAACATGTAATTATCAGCGGTTTTCGCTGTTATTTTCTTATTTAACTATCTCATTATCATTTTCAAGAATATCATCCAATGGAGTGCGGATGCTGCTCTTGAAAGTGTCGGCTATATGCACGTACATTTCCGTCGTTTTCAGTTGGTTGTGTCCCAACAGCTCTTTTACGATTTTCAAGTCCGTGCCTTGTTCGATCAGATGCGTGGCGAACGAGTGCCGCAACAGGTGGGGGTACACCCGCTTGGTGATTCCGGCTTCCTTCGCCGCCTCTTTCAGCTTCTTCGACACGATGCTCTCCGTAAACGTCTCACCCTTGTACCGCTCGAACAGCCATTCCTGCGGCTTGTACAGCTTGGTGTACTCGGTCAGCTTCCTGACAAGGGGCTTCGACAGCAGCGTGTAGCGGTCTTTCCTCCCTTTGCCCTGCCGTACCCGTATCAGCGAACGGCTCACGTTGATGTCGTGGGGCTTCAAGTCCAGCAGCTCGCTGATTCTCAACCCGGCGGAGTAAAGCAACGAGAACATGCAGAACAGCCGGATGTCCGGACCGGTTGCCTCAAGGATGGATTTTATCTCCTCCTTGCTCAGCACGTCGGGCAGCGTCCGTTCCCGTTTGGCTCGCTTTACCTCGTAACATTTCCGTTCCTGTCCCAGCACCTTCTCGAAATAAAACTTGATCGAGTTGATGCGCAAGTTCTGTTGGCACGACGAGATCCCCCGTGTGTCAATCAGGTGCACGATGTAGGCGTTGATTTCTTCCGGTCGGATGTAGCGGAGATTCCTTCCCGCAAAGTATTGCTGGAACTCCCTGAAATAGGCAGTGTACGCACGGACGGTATGCTCGCTGTACCGCAGTTGCCGCAGCGTCTCGGCATAGCCGGGCGGGATGGCGGGGCTGGTTTTCCCGTTTTTCTTGGGCAGGGTGTTTTTCAGGGCGGAGTAATTGATATACGCCGTTTCCACATGGCGGTCGAAAAAGCCGGACAGGTCGAAGCCTTCTTCCGGCAGGTAGGCTCTGTCCCCCTCGAACCGCACGCCCTTCTCTTTCGACAGCGACAGCCGGATGGCATCGTCCTCGTCGAACTCCACTTCCACGTATTTCTGCCCGTCACGGATGGCAGGTGAAAGCGTTATTCTCGGTTTGCTCTGATAGACTTTCATACGCATCGCATGGGTGGCAATGACAGACCGTGTCCCTCATTACCCATATTTTACAAATATAGAGAAAACAACGAATTATCGCCGTTTCCCGGAGGAGAAAAATGCGTGCGGGGCATGATTTTTTGGTATTTTTCACAGGAAAGGGCTGCGACAAACCTGCGAACCGGACGACAAGTGCGGACAGCCCGCCCCGGACTTGCACGTTCCCCGTGTTTCTCCCTCTATATTTACGCCCGGTTTCGTTTGAGAACCAATAGTATTCACCATTTAAAAACATTAGATTATGGACGAACGACCGGACAGCAGCCAGCAGTTGATGGACATCCTGCTCGTCATGGACGAGAAAGGCACGCTCCAAGCCGTCAGCGGAGTAAAGGACGGCGAGTTACAGAC
>ENA-UENY01000908-UENY01000908.1-human-gut-metagenome-genome-assembly--contig:-NODE-908-length-17997-cov-7.465011_pt1 | contig 17997 bp, 8 predicted proteins | sample MGYA00242886_ERZ507888 | MGnify/ENA primary metagenome ERZ507888 (study PRJEB26167, sample SAMN06115543) | human gut metagenome | host: Homo sapiens | place: China:Chongqing | collected 2014-11-10... | reverse complement strand
TCCTCGTACATTTCCATCGGAATATCAGCCCCACAAGTGCGGATACGTTCATAATTCTTCATTGATTTCAGGAATCCTTGCCGAACGCCTGAAGGAAGAACGTCTGAAAGCCGGGCTTACACAAGAACAGCTTGCTGAGAAGATAGGCACCAAGAAATCGTACATCTCGCGCATTGAGAACGGAAAGGCAGACGTATAACTATCCACCCTCTACAAGATTTTCCAAGGACTGGGCAAGCGCGTCAGTCTGATTATATTGTAAGCTGTCGGGCACTCTCCCCTCTTATTTCCGTCCTGCCGTTTCAATCTGCATTGAAAGATTGAAGCGGCAGGACGGCCTTGTTTTGTATCGGCATGTATTTTTCCCAAGAATTAGAGCATACAGAAAATATGAAGATATAAAAATGATAGATTGACAATGGCAATGAACAACCAACACAGCGGCACGCTCCGCACCGACCAGGAAGCCAACCTTGCAAGGCTGGACGACTTTCAGGTCCTGACCTCCGACCTGCGCATCCAGCTGCATCGGTTGGAAAAGTCGGGTGGCACGTTGCGTCCTCTTTTAGAGAACCACGTGCTTACCGTGCTTGCTGATATCAGCCGCAAGCAGTTGTCGGGCTATGGCGAGAGCTTTGCCGATGCACAAGGCACAGCAGATGTGGCACGCTATGCGGAGAAACTTAGGAGAGACGTCGAAGACTGGAGCCGACGTCTGGAGGCTTATATTCTTCAAGGCTTGATGTCGGGACGTAGCGGTAGCGTTGCCATCGAAATAGCCCAAAAACTGGATGACAGCCTGAAAGCTATCTTGCCCGATGGCAGTGTGGCAAAGAAGGAAGACTACTACCGGATGCTCCGCACCGTGACCGCCATCCAGAAACAGGCAGACCGCTATACAAAACAGGCGGAAGAAAGCGGAGATACGGAACCTGCACTGGCCCTGTTGCTGGCTTATCTGAAAAACTACGGTGGCATCACCGATACTTTCAACCATCGTCTTGCCTCGCTGCCCGGCATCTATCTTCGGGAAATCCTGCATGCCGAGCCGAAAGCCGCCGAGCCGGACAATGCCTACGCAGTCATCACCTCCAAGGAAGAAGCAGAAGGCTTCACCTTGGAGGCAGGCACGGCATTCCCTGCCGGAGCCGAACAGGTTTATAAGACGGAGCAAGAAGAGTATATCAGCCCGATGCAGTGCGTGGGGGCGGATGCAGTCTATCAGGACAAGGGACTGCTGTACAAACATCCTTTGTTGCAAGGAACGGAACAGCCGTTCGCCCATGGCAAAGCATTATATATCGGCTGGCAAATCGAGTCTCCTATGCTAGTGCTGGAGGAGGGGGAACGGAAAGTGACGGTTCTCTTTTCATTGACCAGCGACAGCATTTTGCCCGATAGTTTTCCGGCGGATGCTCTTGCGCTGCAATTAAGCACAGAGGAAGGATGGACGGAACGGACGTGCCGATACAGTGTAGAAGGCAGACAGCTCGTTGTCAGCTTTACCATCGGGCAAGAGGAGGCGGCCCCTACCGTCTGTACGGAGGAAATACACGGCATGGCAACGGAATATCCCGCCCTGCGGCTTCTGACCGACCAGCCCCGATGGGTAAGCCGGTTGAACATAGACGGTGTAGAGATACAGGCGGAAGTGACCGGTATCCGTAATTTCACCTTGAACAACGAATTGGGCGAGGCGGATACTGCGCAGCCTTTCCAGCCTTTCGGCATACAGGGGCAGCGCGGCGCATCATTCCTTTTCGGCAGTACGGAAACGGGGCTTAAACCTCTGCTGGAAGTCCGTCTGAGAGGCACATGGAAGAATCTGCCTGGCACAGAAGCGGAATTCAACAGTTTGTATAAGGAATATGATACTCATGCGGACTTGTTCACCGTCTCGGTCGAATACCGGCAAGGCGGCAGGTGGAAGCGTTGCGGCGAGGGACAAAGGCTGTTTCGCTTTGATGCGGACGGTAATATGGACAAGGCGGAAATCTCTTTCATTTCCGATGAAAAAGAAGATCCCGATAAATGTGGGGACCATTGTGACAAAGAAGGTCTTTTCCGTGTCACCTTGGAATCTCCAACCATCGGTTTTGGCGTGGAAGCTTACCGCAAGCGCTTCATGGAAGTGATGACGCACAACAGCCGCTGCAAGAAGAAAGAACTCATGGAAATCCCACAGGAGCCTTCCGAACCGTTGCTTGCTGATGTGGAACTGTCATACCTTGCCAAGGCGGGCTGGAAAGACTCCGCCATCCGGCTGAGCCGCATCACCGGATGGTCGGAACAAGAGCCGCAGGCTGTCGGCGAGGGTGAGATACAGCCCTTCCTGCTTCCTGCTCCGGCGGAACATCTAGTTCTGTTTGCCTTCACCCGTGCCAAAGGAAAAAGGAAGGTGCGTATGTACATCGACACGGCATTGCCGGAGGAACGCATCCCCTTCGATAGTCCGCAACCCGGACAAAAGGTGAAGGCAGGCTGGGAACTATGGAACGGAACTGGTTGGCAATCCGTCAGTCCCGAATCAGTCAAGACAGAAGAGACCGGCGGACTGACGCAAAGTGGTTTCATCGAGATAACTCTGTCAGAGCAGATCAATGACAACTATACGGACGGACAAGGAAGGTTATGGCTGCGTGCCGCACTGACGGGCGATGTGTCCGCCTGCCTTGCCATCCGGGGCATCTGGACGAACTGTATCCGAGTGACTGCTGTGAACGGTGACGGTACATCGCTACCCGCCGGAACCCTTCAGGAACTGGAAGAAATAGACGAACGAATCGAAAGCGTCACCCAGCCCCTGCCCGGTTTCGGAGGACGGACTGCCGAAACGGAAACGCAACATGCCGTGCGGCAACAGATGCGCCTCCATAACCGGCACCGTGCCATCACGATGAGAGACTACGAGGAACTGGTGCTGGAGCATTTTCCCGAAGTGGACAAGGCCCAGTGCATCGCCATTCCTCAAGAGAATGCTCTGTTGGGTATCTGCATCGTGGTATTCAGCTGTGCAGAGGACAGCCGCTATTTTCTCTCCTCAGCATGGAAACTCGAAGAGATAAGGCGGACGGTAAGCCGCTATACATCGCCCTTCGTAACGGTGAAAGTGGTCAATCCCCAATACGAGAAAATTGAGGTGTATTGCCGGGTGGTGCTGCGCGACAACCCGCAGCGATACGAAAGCAAGGTGCTGCGGCAACTAGTCGTGCTGGCGCAGAACTGCATCGCCCCGTGGTACCGGAAAAGGGAGATTCCCGATTCGGGGCAGAGCTTTTCTTATAAGGAACTGCACGCGCGGATGGTGAACCACGAGGATCTGTTGCGGCTGGTTTTGCTGGAAGTCGATGGAGTAAGCCTGCCCGATGTGGACGTGGAAACAGAAGATCACGTTTTTAAAGGTAGCAAGCCGTGGAGCATCCTGTTGCCGGAAATAAAAATCGAATTGCTCTCTCCCGGTGACGGTATCGAGAAAGCCGAAATAGGAGGAAACTTTATAATAAAATAAGCTTATGGACAGAAAAGACAGACATACACTGAAGAGTTATTTCCAGAAAGGCGACGTTCCCACCGAGGAGCAGTTTGCAGAACTGATAGACTCCGTTCCCAACATCGTGGACGACGGAGAGGCGGTGCGCACAGAAGACGGCTGGGCACTCTATCCCCGGAAAGGAGGGAAGCTGACACTGACTTCCGACAAAGGTTTGGCCATAAAGAACGAGGCAGGCGAAGCCCTGCTGGAACTGAAACAGGATAAAAACATTGTTCTGCACGCCTCTGTGCAGCAGGAAGGTGGCGGTGACGAGCCGGAACCCGACCCGCAAGACTACTTGGTGATAGAGGCTGACAAGAAGTGGGCAACCCTGAAAGAAATAACGGACATCAAAGAGTCCAGCCGGGTCTATACCGTCATGGCTCTGTACCGTGACAGGGAGTTTGGCATATGTAAGCTGACACGTGCCATCGCCATCTGCCTGAACAACGTGGAGCAATGGGTGGAATCACCGCGCAAGCACTGGTGGGGCTGGTCGGGATACATCCGTCTTCGCTGGCAGGCAGACAGGGACAAGACCTATCTGCAAATACGCAGCACCAGTAATTCCTATTCGGGGAAAATCTACTGCCGGGTGACGGAAAACTTCAAGAAATGAAGCATTGAAAATTGAGATTTTAAAATAAAACCAGGCAATGGACGAGCAGAAAGACCCCTGCATCATACAGCAGGCCGAAGAGGATGCCCTCTACACGAAATTGCAAACGCAGACGCTGGAAGAAGTGCAGCGGCTGGCCGGCAAAGTATGGACAGATTACAACGTGCATGATCCCGGCGTGACCACCGGCGATATCACCAATCATGCTCTGGTGGAACTGGACTACAAGCTGGGGTTCCCCCTGACAGATTATTGTGTGGAAAAGGGAGGCGCATTCGTTCCCGGACGGTTCGGCCTCTTCCTGCCGGAGGAGGTCTATACTACCCAGCCCGTGCCGGTGGAGGACTACCGCAGGCTCTTCCTTGCCCACATCCCCGAATTAGACAATGTGAGGGTGGAGTGCGACTTGCAGACCGGCGGTTACACTATCAAGGCATTACTCTCCCCCTTCGGAACGAAGGACGGGAAGGCGGTATGCGAGCAGATAAAGGCCCTGTACCACCGGCACCGCAACCTGTGCGAATACCTCTCTGGTGAGGTGGAGATACTGAAACCTGATGAACTGGAATTTCATGCCGAGTTCGGGATAGAGCCGGGAGAAGATGCGTCTGTCGTGCTGGCAAGGCTTTACGCCACCATTTTGCGTTATCTTTCCGGTGTCGTGCAGATTTCCGCCCCCGAGATGGCAGCTGCTTCCGGTCTTTCTCCCGAAGAGTGGCTGGAGGGTGTGACAGATACCGTGCGCCCGGTGGTTCCCGCGTTGCAACAGACCGAACATGAACTTTACAAACAACTCCGTGAGGTGGAAGGGGTACGCTCATTTACTACCTGTTACCTGATGAAGGACGGGGAGCCGCAAACGGACTTCTCGCAGGGATTCGGCCTGCAGATACCCACGGAAGCCAAGGAACTGCACGTCCGCATCCGTCAGGGATATTTTGAGGTGGAACCGGACTTTTTTACCTTCCGTACCCGGCTGGAGGCACTGTACCAGGCAAGCCGACACAGGCAACCCATACAACCGGAACAACAGAAAACCTGTCACTGGAGCCTGCCGAATGCCGTTTACCGTGACATCTTCGCCCACGATTCCATTATGGGAGACTTCCCGGCCTGCTATCGCCTGTCCGAAAAGGAAGGGCAAGGACAAACCGCCTTTGAAAGCTATTTAAAATTGTATGATCAAGTGATACAGAACGGGCTACTGGAAGTGAAGGAACTGCCCCGTATCCTCTCCCTCGAAGCGGAAGATGCCGGAAACCTGACCGACCTGCGTATCCGTGCGCTGAAAAAACAGTATCTGGACTTTCTTGACAAGATGTATGGCGTGGAGAGCCACCCCGTCTGGCTGTCGGAGCAGAATTGCTACGGCGAGACAGAAGAGGGCACGTTGTGGCGGAGAATGAATTTTATGCGCCATATCGCCTGTCTGACCGGGAACCGTTCGCGGGCAAGGGACATCCTGCTCCATGAGGAAGAAAGCGATCCACCGGTGATAAAGGAATGGTTCTGCCGGTTGTTGGGCCTTGAGAGCAGTGATGAATATACCGTCAGCAATGTACTGCCCAAGCATAACCTGCGCATTGTGGACAGAAAGGCTAAAAAATCATTGACGGAGAGAATTGATTCCCTGCTTATCGACGAACGTATGCTGGAAGAAGACAAGATGGAAAAAATAGATTACGAGGAACTTGCGGCGGACGAGGCGGAAAAGCTTAGGGAATACGGGATGATGCGTTCGGAACTGGACTACTTCAACGTAAACCGGATCAGCGGTGACTTGTTCCGGGGCGGAACAGACCTGGAAAATTACCGGACGGTGCAGCTCGGCAAGGAGGAATACATGCTGATGTACCACAACCGGGAACGTGTCGGCTGGACCAACCTGGGATGTGCAGGAAGCCGGGAACGGCTGAACACACTGGCGAATATCCTGCGGCGTTTCCTGCGGGAACTGAACCGGGCGTGCGAAACGGTCTATATCGTGGAACCTGTACTGGCGGATACCGACAGACCGTTCCGACTGATGCTCGTACTTCCTGCCTGGACCGGACGTTTCCATGTACCCCGTTTCCGGGAAAATAGCAAGGAATTATTGTGTTCCCTTCTTCCGGCACATCTTTCCATCGAGATATACTGGCTCAATGAGCACAGCATGAAGAAATTCGAGAGCTGCTATCATCAGTGGATACGCTCGCTAACAGACTATCGTATGGGAGATTATAAAAAACTGCTCTTATCAGCCATGGATGAGTTATTGAACCCTACAACGAAAAAAGACGAACCGGATGATACGGATTGACCACATATCGTTTGAATTCACCGCCCCGGACGAACAGTTCGCATACGGACTGCATGCAGACTGGGACGGTTTCTGCCGCCGCTGCTTCGAACAGGTGGTGGAGGAATGTTGTGCTGCCCACAACAAAGAAAAAGTGTTGCATGAGATTGAGCGGCTGGAACTGGATCTGGGCAGTATCCCGGAAGAAGATTTCTATCTGGAGTTTCCCCGACGATTGAGGGAAGAACTGCTGAAGGCATTGCCCTTTCCGGAAACACGGACTGCGGACGAGATGGAAAAGAGTGCCACTTTCCGCCGGGACAACCTGCTCTTCTTTTTGGAACATGGCTTTCTGAAGCCGGAGTGGGCGGACAGTGATTTCAATCCGTCGAAGGAGGCTGGGTGGTTGCTCCTGCAATCCGCCACTATTCGTATGCCTTTCATACGGAATGCCACCCTTCTTTGCTTAGAACGCGAATATGCCTTACTCCGCCTGCTGTGGCAGACGGATAACATGGAAATGCACCTTCGGATTTACACTGCGGCGCTTGCCGAACCTTCCGCAGGCTTGCAGGAAAAGCACCGTTTCCTTACTCTGATGCTGGAAGAAAAGCCTGATATCCCCGTGCACTTTGTTCACGAGGCAGGAAATGACGGGGAACTACACAGCATGGCGGCCTTGCTCGACAGCCCGACTGTCCGGCAGCTCATGCAGACCGAAATGAAGGAACACGCCGAAGTGGACCTTCCTCCCTACTGGCATTATCTGTATGAATGGCTCATCCAATATTATCCCTTCAACGGGCTTGCCATGTTCGGAGGCAAAGCGGAGTTCACCCGTCACCTGCACCACCGCCTGCTGACATTTATCCGTAAGCGAAGCGATTCGCCCTACCTTTCCAAAGTGGAACTGACTCTGGACTTCCTGCTGGAAGTGTTCGGACCTGCCTATTATAAGGAAGTGTTGAGCGCCATCTACGGGTTACAACCCCGCCATTCGGACGGTTCTCCCGTGTATGACGGATATTTCAACCGTGAACTGTACCGGATATTCATGCAGCTTTCCCTGTTGAGACTGCCTGCTGTTATGGAACAGAAAGCAACCGGGGAAAAAGTGGAACCTCAAGAAATATCCCTCGACATGGAGAAGCTGACTGCCGTACTGAAAGAGAATACCGGAAACTATGCCGATAAACGTACTTTGCTGGCGATGGTAGCCAAGCAACATCCGGAAATATTTTTGAACTGGCTTCGGTCGGAAGCATTAAAAGACCATACATTTATATCGCTTCTTTCAGAACTGGCAGACGACAGGATGGTCAGCCGTCTGCTTGCGACTCTTTCGTTTGCATCTTTGGAAACGGTGGAAAAGATAAAAGGATATTTGGAACGGCAAGAAGAAGAGGTTGCCTGGTTGCAGGGCGTAACTGAAGCCAAGAGACAGTCTGTTCTGCGCAAAGCTGTCCTGTTATGGATAGCGGGAGAAGAAATCAACATGGATACGCTGCTTCGGCTGATTTATCAGGAGGTGACAGGCAGCAGTGATACCACTACCATTGAATCGTTGGCCGAAGAACTAAGCCGGATGGAAACCGGACCCCAGACTATCAGCAGGGATGAGAACGAAATAACTTATATCCATCGGCTGCAAAAAATATTATCAGACCCTGCCTTGCCGGAAACAGTCAAGCAGAGGAGGACCGCTGAATTTTGGGATATGTATAAGGAAAACTCTGCTGAAGCAATCGTCTTGTTACAAGAACAGCATTTATTGTCCGATGCCATCAGGCTGACCGGTCAACCGATAAAAGAAGAAATAATCCGTCAGTTAGCGATACAGGCATTTGGAACGGCATGGGCAATTGATCTGCTTCCTCTGCTGGTATGGCTAACGATGCATGAAGCCGAACTTCCGCATTCTCAAGTGACCGGTAAGGAGAGCCTGGTGGTCCGACTGTTGTTGTGGCTGGCTGCGCAGACGCAAAATCAGGCGGAAACAATGGTTGGAATCATCCATGACTTATTAGTCACTCTTTGGAGCGAAAGTGAGCTTTCCTCTGTTATCAAGATGATAAGCGGGAAGGTTGCCATCTATGAGGAAGCATACGATATGGAAGCGGTGTTTACCTTGCTTCAAGGTGCGGAAAATAATGAAAGACGTATCCGGTCATCCGCTTTTAGTGAATGGAGGTATCGACAGGAAAGTCTCTCAAATTCCGTTCAAACACTGTTTGAAGAGCGTTGGAATACAGTGGAAGGTTTTACCGCATGGTTGGAAGATTCATCCGGGCCTGCCGACCGCAAGCGTGAGTTATTGCAAACGGCAGTTACGGAGAACACGCAGGAATGGATGGCGTTGCTCCGCAGAATGGTACAAAAAAAGGACATACCCGATGCGATAACCGACAATCTGCCTGTGTCCGTATTGTGTCAAGGCGTGGCAAAGGTCAATTTTTATCAGGCATCGGTCTTGTCACAAACGATAGAACGGATTGAGCGGCATACGGATGCGTTTCCATTCCTTGTGGCAAACGGTATCTCCTTATCTTTAGCCCTGTCAAAAGCCTTGCTATTCTATATGCAGGATATGGAGACCTTGGAGCGTACACTGACGGAGAGGGAAACCATAGAGAAATTCCTTGCTTTCCTGTACCATATATATACGGGACAAACAAACTATCGTAGCGAAACCGGGTGGAAACAGCTGTCTGAAAAAATCATACCGAAGCCGGAACAGCAGGAAACAACCGGGCTAAAAGGGCAAGAGGCAACTGATATCCTGTCAAATAAGGAGCTGCCTACGGTGGTACTGCAAGATACCACTCAATTCCTCGTGGAGAGACAGCCCGAGAAACTATTGGCATGGCTAGGAAACGATGCCGGTAGCGATGAGATAAGGCGCATGGCCGGTGTGACAGACAGGATGCTGCTGGAGCAATGGATAACCTATCTGCCTACAGTGACAGGATTTTTGTATCCCGATGCTTTCCGTCGGTTGGCAATATGGCTGCTGCGTTTTTCATCCGGCAGGTATCCTGTCAGTGAATTGGCGGCTACCTTGTTTGCGTGGATAAAAGAAACGGATTGGAAGCAACAAACCCCACAGCAGATGGAGGACTACTTATTTATCCGGCTGTACGGTGGTTACAATAATAGCTTCTTACTACCTATGGACAGTCTGGCGGAGGCGGACTTGCCGGAGGCCCTGCGAAAACGGTTGTTACAAAAGTTCCTTCGTTTTCAACCAAAGGAGTTGCTGGCTTATATTCACCGCTCGGTATCGGAAAACCTCTTGCCGCTTAACCGGTGGGTGGAATGGTTGGACTCTGATGGCTGGATATACCTGGCGACAAGCCTTTCCCTGTCTGCGGCGGAACTGATCCGGCAAGTGTCGGAAGTCCTGCGCTTGGACGAGAAAAAACAACGGCTGGCATGGAGCACCTATCTGACAACCGGAAACAAGGAAGAGGAATGGTCGTACAGCACCCCGGAGGAAAACATTCGCTCCTTCGTGCAGATAGTAGTATCCTTGCAAGGGCAGGGAGAATCAGAAGTGGAAGAAACCGTCCAACGAATTAATGTGGAACTAAAAATTCAAGAAGATATGATACCTGTTAAAAATGATGTACCGGAGTCCTTCCTTGTGGAAAATGCCGGTCTTTGCCTGCTCGCTCCTTGGTTTGTCCGATTGTTCAATTTGCTCGGCTACCTGGATGAAGAGCTGAAGTCGTTTAAAAATACGGATTTGAAAATCCGTGCTGTATTCCTGTTACAATACGTCGTGTACGGGGAGGAACGGGAATATCGGGAAACAGAACTGGGCTTTAACCGATTACTTGTCGGATTGCCCTGGCACGTTTCCCTCCCGAAATACCTGCCGCTCACCGATGAGGAGAAACAGACCGTCGAATCAATGGTGGAAGGCGTGAAGGCCAACTGGCCGCAATTGAGCGGCACATCGGTAAAAGGGTTCCGTCAGAGCTTCATCGCCCGTAGCGGCACATTGGAACAGCAGGAGGAACGTTGGTGGTTGTCGGTGGAGAAAAAAACGCACGACATCCTGCTTGAATTCGTACCGTGGAGCTTCAGGCAGATACGCTTGCCATGGCTGAAGAAATACATTCAGGTGGCATGGAACGAGATACAGGAATTTCAATAAATGGTAAACAATAAGACCTATAAGATATGGAAACAGAAAAAGTATATCAGGAGAAAACGGCACGCACTATCCAGCAGAAGCAGGACGGTAGCGGCACCTTGCAATTTGTGGATAACCGTCCGATGAACCCGGTCTTGCAACGGGTGGGAGAAGACGAAGAAGACGCGCTTCAAGGCAAGTTCGAACAGCCGCTTCAGCGCGAGGAGGATGACGAAGCGATGCAGGGAAAGTTTGAGGAACCGGTGCAGAAAAAAAATGAAACCGGAATGCCGGATAATCTGAAAGCCGGAATCGAGGATTTATCGGGCTTTGCTATGGATGATGTACGGGTGCATTACAATTCGGACAAACCGGCCACGGTACAGGCACTCGCCTATACACAAGGTACGGACATTCATGTGGCTCCGGGACAGGAACAACACTTGCCCCATGAGGCATGGCATGTGGCCCAGCAGATGGCCGGTCGTGTGGAACCTACGACCGAAATGGGAGGACTGCCGGTGAATGACAACGTCGGTCTGGAACATGAAGCCGACGTGATGGGCGCAAGGGCAAACAGTATTTGATAATGGAGAATGAGTAACGAAGAATTGGGTTATGCGTGAATCTATAGAGTGGTTTAACCGGGCATTGGCCGTCGCCATACAGCTTTACTTCCGGCAGGAGTGCGAATACGGCCGGCTGGAAGAGGTACACCCGCCTCGGAACGGCTGGATGGAGGGAGTGACGGGTTGTCCGGACATCCGTTTCGGTGAGCGTATCGTGGTGATGCTGGCTCTCATGCCCCACGTTTGTCCACAGGTGCTGGACATCTTCTTCGTGCAGAACAAGGACTTCGACCGCCAATACACCGAGTTCGGCGGCTGGAAAGGACTGTCGCATGGCGGCTTCCTGCCCACGGGCGAAACGGTCTCGTTCATCCTCGCCGGGGAAGACATAGAGAAGCGGAAGGAAGTGCTGCGCTTGTTCGGACGTGATCATTGGTTCTATTCGGCCAATGTCCTGCGACTGGAAGGTGCGGGTGAAGGCGAACCGTTCCTGAGTGGACAACTACGCGTGACGGAAGAGTTCCTCAGCCGTGTGCTACTCGACACGGAGTACAAGCCGGACTACAACATCGGTTTTCCCGCCAAACGTATCACTACCGAACTGGACTGGGAGGACATGATACTGGACTATCAGGTGGAAGCCGAACTGGAAGAGATAAACACCTGGATTTCCTCCGGTAAGACCATCATGGAGGACTGGGGACTGTCCCGTTTCCTGAAGGCTGGCTACCGTTCCCTGTTCTATGGCCCTCCCGGTACGGGAAAGACACTGGCGGCAACCCTGTTGGGCAAGAAGAACCGGATGGACGTGTACCGCATAGACCTCTCCATGATTGTATCGAAATACATCGGCGAGACGGAAAAAAACCTCGCCCGAGTGTTCGATCTTGCCGAAAACCGGAACTGGATTCTTTTCTTTGACGAAGCGGATGCCCTCTTTGGTAAACGCACCTCCACCAACACCTCCAACGATCGTCATGCCAACCAAGAGGTGGCCTACCTGTTGCAACGGATAGAGGATTTCCCCGGTATAATTATTCTGGCAACCAATCTGCGCAGCAACATCGACGAAGCGTTCTCCCGCCGTTTCCAGTCAGTGGTTTACTTTCCGATGCCGACACCGGAGCTGCGTGCCGAGTTGTGGCGGAAGATGCTTCCCACACGATGGTTGGGCGGGGAGGCGGACGAAATGGTCGCTCTTGCCGCCGAAACTGAACTTTCCGGTGGTTCTATCACTAATGTAGTGCGACGATGCGCATTGTATATGGTAAAATCAAAGGAAAAGATGTTGAATAAACGGATATTGAAAGAGACGTTGCAGAAGGAAAAATTGAAAAACTGACCGTACTATCTAAACAAGAACAAACGATGTTAAAGTCATGGCAGGATACCTCATTGGTATCCTGCTTTGTATTTATTATGTCTTTTGTACATAAAGAACGAAGACTGACTAGCCGAATTTTTAATACTGTTCATTAGGAATTCATTCGAATGAACTCAATCTTTCCCTATTTGTTGTTTCGTTTTTTGGTGATACTGATTTTCGGAGTGTCTTATTCTGAAAATTGGTCGTGTATATGCGTATTAGGCAATTATAGTTGCTGAAATATGTGTATATTTATTGTGTAATATTTAATACTGAGTACAATGTTAAAAGTAGTAGCATTTATGAAGCAAGTAGCCGAAGAGCTACGGATGGGGGGAAACTTTGGTACGGCGCACGTATATCGCAGCAGCACCAATGCCATCATTGCTTATTGTGGGGAAGGGGATTTTTCTTTTGACGAGGTCACCCCGGAGTGGTTGAAAGGTTTCGAGATACACCTTCGTGGGAAGGGATGTAGCTGGAACACCGTTTCCACTTATCTAAGAACATTTCGTGCGGTGTACAATCGTGCCGTCAACAGTAGGATGGTCGTTTATACGCCCCATCTGTTCCGCTCTGTTTATACGGGCACGCGTGCGGACCATAAGAGGGCATTGTGTGATGAAGATATGAAGAAGGTATTCACCAGACTGCCTTCATCTTCCGCCATACCTCTTGCCGTGAGGCGTGCGCAGGACATGTTCGTGCTGATGTTCTTGCTTCGTGGTCTGCCGTTTGTCGATCTCGCTTATCTGCGTAAAAGTGATTTGAGGGATAACGTGATCACTTACCGCAGGCGGAAGACAGGCCGGCCCTTGTCGGTGACGCTTACTCCGGAAGCGCTCGAACTATTAAAGAAGTATATGAACCGCGACAGCCATTCGCCCTATCTCTTCTCACTGCTGAAAAGCGGAGAGGGAACAAAGGAGGCTTACCGGGAATATCAGTTGGCATTGCGCAGCTTCAACCAGCAGCTCACGCTCTTGGGGGAGGTATTGGGACTGAACGATAGACTGAGTTCATACACCGCCCGCCATACATGGGCTACAACAGCCTATTATTGCGAAATTCATCCGGGTATTATCTCCGAAGCTATGGGGCACTCGTCCATCAAGGTGACCGAGACTTATCTAAAACCTTTCCGTAATAAGAAAATTGATGAGGCTAATAATCAGGTTATTGATTTTGTAAAACATTCAATAGCTGGAGTAGTAGCTTGAAAATGAATCTGTTACTTTCTAGGTAACGGAGCTAAATAGCGTTGCAAAGATGGATATATTTTGGAAAACATGCAAACAAAAAAGATATTTTTTCTGATAAACTACTAAAAAAAGAGAAATAATACGATAAAACAACGGATTTCTTTCTATTAGGGACCTGTTAACCTCTGATCAAGATACAAAGAATTTCCTCCCCTCTGCCGCATGTCTGAAGCAGGGGTAAATATGTTTCACTGTAAAATAGTCTGGTTTTTCATATAGATAGCTCCACAGGAGTCAGGACAAAGGTTTACCCGTTACCTAGAAAGTAACGGGTAAAGGCTGTTTGGCCCGTATGCTTCATAGTGTATTATATAAGGGAAATAAAGGTTGAATGAATTAAGAAAAGGAGGTCGCACGAGAAATGAACGGAACAACACATGGGATTTAAAATCAAAAGTGAGAAATTATATTTTTATTATTTTTTTAATTTATAAATTAAAAGTTTTTTATTATGAACAAAAAGTTTTTAAATGCTGTCCTGTTTGGAGCGCTGATAGCGTCCTCGGCAGGTACATTTACTTCTTGTAAAGACTACGATGACGACATCAAGAGTCTGCAGGAACAAATTGACAAAAGCGGAAGCACCGTTGGCGATCTTCAGACTCAGCTGACAACGCTGAAGAGTGCTGCAGAAGCTGCACAGGCTGCTGCTGATGCTGCAAAGACAGCTGCTGCAGAAGCTAAGACTGCCGCAGAAGCTGCAAAAACTGCCGGCGACCAGGCTGCTGCCGATGCTGCTACAGCGAAAGCGCTGGCAGAAGAAGCGAAAGCTGCCGCTGCGCAAGCAAAAGCAGATGCGATAGCGGAAGCCGCAACACAGGTTGAAGCATTGAGAAATTCAATGCAGGCTGCTATTGACAACAAACTGGATGTGACAGTACACGAAGCTGCTGTAAAAGCACTCGGTGCTCAGATTGAAGGTATCGAAACAGGTTTGAGCAATCTTGCCAACGGAGCAGTGAAAGAAAATACCGAAGCGATCAAAAATGCTCAGGATGCTATCGAAACGTTGATTACAGCAGATAAAGACTTGCAGACTCAGCTCGACGCTTTGAAACTTTATGCAGAAGGTGTAAAAGATATAGCTGACGCTAACAAGGAAGATATCGCGGCAGCGCAGGAAGCTATTGAAGCTGCACAGGATGAGATTAAGAAACTTTGGGATGAAATCAACGGTGAAGGCGGTCTGAAAGCTTTGATCGGTGAGAATAAATCTGCCATTGAAGCGCTGAAGAACTCTACAGCTCAGGATATTGCTGACCTCGAAGATAAGATCAACGATGAGCTGGATGCTATCAAATCGGATATCTCAGGTATTCAGGGTGACATCAGAACCATCAACAGCCAGATTATTACTATCAACGCTGACTTGGTGAGCCTGCACACTTTGATGACTTGCCGTCTGACAAGCATCACGTTTGCTCCCGACTATATCGTAGACGGTGTGGAAGCGATCAAGTTCAACTCATTGAAATATGCTCCGATGGGAAGCGGTGAAAATGCTGCTATTCCTACGAATTATAGTATTTCTACAGCTGCTTTGGCAACTGCAAGCTACCACTTCAACCCGGCTAGCTTCAAGTTGGGCAATGCTGACTATAGCTACTTGGATCGTAGCGCTACAGTGATCAACACTCGCGCGGCTGCCAGCCAGTGGGTTCAGATCAGCGGTACTCCGGTTGCTAACGCTGCAACGGGAACAGTGGACTTCAAACTGCTTCGTCTTAACGTCCATTCTACTCAGCCGGCAGAAGATAAAGTAAACATGGTTGCTTTGCAGGCTACTCTGAAGGGTGATGCTGTAGACAAAGACGAGACTAACGTAGTGGTTACTTCTCCGTATGTATCTATCTATGATGACGTACTGGCTGCACCGGACGTTCGCATCTCTGACAAAGCTACTTTAGTTTCAGGTGCTGACGGTGCTCATTATGCAACTACTTTCACTGCTTGTAAGTCAGAAGCTGTTCGCTATACAACTCCTTACGATCAAGTATTCAACCTGAAAGACCTGGTGGCTACTTGCTTCGGTAACGGTAATCACAAAGAATTCCCGATCGAAGACTATAAGTTGTCATATAAGTTCTCTGTAGCTTCTTCTGATTACAACATCACTGAAGGTGAAACTTCAACCAACCAGCAGAAATGGGTGGTATGTAACGACGCTGCGGCAGGTTTGTACCAGGCAGAAGGCTTCAATAAAGAAGCGATCGGTCGTACTCCTATCCTGAAAGTGGAATTGGTAGACGAAGCAGGCAATGTAGTACGTCGCGGATTCGTGAAGATCGAATTTGGTGTGACGAAGCAAGATGACCTCGTAGTAGGTGACAAGGCTTATGACTTGGTAGCTAAATGTACTGAAACAGCTGCTGAATACACTATCACAGAGCAATTCATCCGTGAAAATGTTTACCGCGTTATTACTAACGGTAAGGAAACAAGCATGAGCCACGAAGAATTCTGGAACTTGTATGATGCTTCCGGTGCTGTTGCTGTAGTGAAGAAGAACAACCTGTCACACACTATGACTCTGCCGAGAATCGTTGACGGTGATACTTCAGTAGGTACTGCTACGAAGAAGATCGTATGGTCATTTAATCATGGTGAACTGGGTAAGATCGGTGCCGGTGGTTCTCAATTTGTTGCAACTGTAACAGTGAAGAACAAGCTGACTTCTTCTGAATATCCTGCAAGCATCACATTCAAGTTCACTGTAAACGTGAAGTTGCCTGAACTTACTTTGGATGCTACTGAAAATGATATTTACTGGACGAAAGATGGTGATGAGTACAAGTACTTCAATGTAAATGTGAGTGTACCTAACTCAGTTGCTTCTCCTGCAAGTGATTGTCAGTTCAGAAGAGCATTGACAGAAGCTTACTCTGCTTACACTGTGAAAGGACTTCCGGGTTGCGAATCTGCTCGTTACAAAGTAATCAAGACTTACTCTAACGGTAACTTGACTTCTCCTGTAATGTCTGGTGTTCAGATCGACGGTAACTATATCACCCTGGATAAGAGCAATGCTGCTGTGAAGGCTGCGTTGAACAGCGCAAACGGTCTGCAAGCTGTCGTTGCACACATCTACACGATGAGCAATGGCGACGAAGTGACTGTTAACGAATTTATGGTTGACTTTATCCGTCCTGTTAACTTGAACATGCCGAGCGGTATTGCAGTAATAGACGCTAAGACTGGCGGTGATGTTGCTGACTTCCAATGGAATGGTCTGTTGACTGACTGGAGAAACGAAGCAATTGTAAAAGATAGCTGGTCATGGGTTGAAAATGTTCATTCTTACTGGAAGAGAGTTTGTACTCCTGAATTCGAATATGTTCAAGGTCACGAAGAAATGGTTACACCGGCTCAGTTGGATGTAGAATATGGTACGATTAAGTTTACTACCACTACTGTGACTACTATGTATACAGGTAAGGCTACTTATAGATACTATAACAGATTGGGTGGATCTACTAAGAAGACTTACACAACTGAAGAGTTCTTGACTCAGGCAGAAGTTGACGCTTCTCTTGAAGCACAGAAATTAGCTGGATGGCCGTTGATATATCCACATGTTGAATTAGATGGCGATATTATATATACGGAAGTTTCTAAACCTGCAAGCACTACTATTGAGTACGACTATGTGAAGAGTATCAACTACGTACCGGCAGTTTACAAGTGGGCTGAAGGTAACTGGACAATGGTTCCTCACAAACACACTGAAAAGCCTGCATTCGAAGGAACATCTTACGGACAGATCTCAGGATGTTGGGAATGGACGAAGAAAGAGTGGGGCAGACCGGATTGGAATCCTGGACAATACTGGTTCTTCTATGGTCCGTTCGGCGATGTAACACTGGATTTGAACAAAGTAACTACAAGCTTGGAATACAACGGTAACAAGTTGCCTGATGGCGCTACTTTGGTTCAGACTGGTAACACTGTGAAGTATGTGAATGTTAGCTCACCGGTTGGATATACTTATCAGATATTCATTCCTGCTACAGTAAATTACGGCTGGGGAACTAATTCTTCTACATTGACTATTACAGTTAATCCGAATAACTAAGAATCGCAAATGTCAATGAATTCTTAGACATTCAACAACAAAAGGGTGCTCTAATCAGAAAAGGGCACCCTTTTCACCATAACAAGTACCTCCTGCCGATAGCTGAATAGGCATACCGCTTTCACAAGGACAACCACCATCGAAATGAGAAGCCAGAC
>ENA-UENY01000903-UENY01000903.1-human-gut-metagenome-genome-assembly--contig:-NODE-903-length-18084-cov-103.858944_pt1 | contig 18084 bp, 19 predicted proteins | sample MGYA00242886_ERZ507888 | MGnify/ENA primary metagenome ERZ507888 (study PRJEB26167, sample SAMN06115543) | human gut metagenome | host: Homo sapiens | place: China:Chongqing | collected 2014-11-10... | reverse complement strand
ATATTCCCCATGATTATACCAAAAACCGGAATAAAATACTGGGCACTGAAGATGTTATCCAACTTTAATACAAAACCAAGAAAATAAAGTCCGACGAGCACCACTGTTACAAAAAAAGCGATAGAGATTGGAATCATCAAAATTCCACGTTTTAACCGCGTACGCGTCAAAGCCGTTTCAGCAGCCACCCCAACCATGATGATCACCCATAGAAAATTGATAAACGGATTGTTCCATTCAAACAGAAAACGAAGATAAGCCCCAATCAAAAACAACTGTATAATCATACGTACCGTGCCTATCAGAACCGGTTTAAGCAAGCCCGTCTTGAAATGCCATAAAAAATAAACCGGAATAAGCATCAGCAGCAATCCTATTCCCAAACTGCCATAGTCTATATCAATTGTTCCCATCAGTCAGATTATAAAGTAAATACCTTGTCGCATCCGGCGGCAAACTGTTTGTCATGCGAAACAGACAAGATAGTCATTCCTTTACTGCACAAGGATTTAAAGAAGTTAATCACCCGTAAGCACGATTCCGGATCAAGTGCCGAAGTCGGTTCGTCCACTACCAGTAAAGGTTTGTCAAGCAAGGCTGTCACTGCCAACATGATACGCTGACGCTGACCACCCGACACTTCATTTACCCGTTTATCATAAAGTTTCTCTTCCAATCCTAATGATACGAAATAATCCATCAGCCGCTCTTTGTTGAATCCCGCCTCACGGTTTGCCTTCAGTTCAAAAGGCATCCGCACCATTTCACTGACCCATTCCGAAGGAAGAGCCAACTCCTGGGGAATCCATGCTATTTTCTTTCGGATATGATCCGCCGTTCTAGGTGCCAGCAGTGTGCCGTCCACCTTTATTGTCCCTTCACTTAAAGGTACAAAGCCCAAAACAGCTTTCAGCAATGAAGATTTTCCACTGCCGGAACCACCACAAATACATACGCTTTCTCCGTAATGAACTTGCAGGTCGAGTCCTCTGAAAAGAGTCAGGTTGCCAAAACTGATAGATATATTTTCTATATTAATCATCACATAAAAACAAAAAGAGTCGGGAGCATTCACTGCTGCCGACTCCACATAATGTATTAAAATAAAATAAATGTGTCGAAGTTTAATATGCTCTCGCAAAGAGAACACGGCGAGCAGATGGTTTTCCGGTTACCATACACTTGCCCGGAGTCAGGCTCTCTTCATCAGCATCAAAAGGAAGACAACGAATTGTTGCCTTGGTTTCCTCTTTAATCCGGTCTTCCGTTTCCGGGGTTCCATCCCAATGAGCCAGAATAAAGCCGCCTTTCTCTATTTGTTCCTTGAAATCATCGTATGAATCCACTTTCACGATATGTTCGTTACGATAGTTCAATGCCTTCTGATAAATATTGTTCTGGATATCCTCCAACAATTGTTGTACATATTCTTCGATTCCGTCGCAAGAACGAGTTTCTTTCTCCAATGTATCACGACGCATCACTTCCATTGTATTGTTTTCAAGATCACGGCCACCCATTACCAAGCGAACAGGCACACCTTTCAGTTCGTAATCTGCAAACTTGAATCCCGGACGCTTATTGTCTGCATTATCATATTTCACAGAGATACCCATTGCTTTCAACTTATTGACAATGCCTTCTACTTTTGCATCAATCTTCTTCAGCATTTCATCATTCTTATAAATAGGAACGATAACTACCTGAATAGGAGCCAAATGCGGTGGCAACACCAATCCGTTATCATCAGAGTGAGTCATTATCAATGCACCCATCAAACGGGTAGATACTCCCCAGGAAGTAGCCCAAACATAATCCAGCTTATTGTTTTTGTCAACAAACTGTACATTGAACGCTTTCGCAAAATTCTGTCCCAAGAAGTGAGAAGTACCACATTGCAATGCCTTTCCATCCTGCATCAAACCTTCGATGGTGTAAGTATCCAACGCACCCGCGAAACGTTCATTAGCCGATTTTACCCCTTTGATTACCGGGACAGCCATATACTTCTCGGCGAAGTCACCATACACATGCAACATTTTCTGTGCTTCCGCTTCTGCTTTTCCTGAGGCGATTTTCCCCAAAGCATAAAAACGACCGGTCTTCCCTCCGAGGCAACCTTCGCAATAATTTCATCGGTCAGTTCTTCCCAGCCTTTCTTACTGTGGCTATTGGCCATTCCCTCTACAACCGTGAGAACTGTGTTGAGAAGAAGAACGCCTTGTTTGGCCCAGCCTTCCAACTCACCCGTTCTGAATTCGGCTTCCGGGTACTCTCTTTTGATTTCTTTAAAGATGTTCCTCAGACTCGGGGGCGGCGGTACATCCTTGTTCACGGAAAACGCCAGTCCGTTTGCCTGATTGAATCCGTGGTAAGGATCCTGCCCGAGAATAACGACCTTTACTTCTCCTGCAGAGAGAAGCTCTAAAGCGCGGTACGGTTTCGGCGGGAAGATCTTCAGTCCCTCGGCTTTCTGTTTTGCCAAAAGCTGCTCAATCTTCTTTCCCGCCTCCGAATGCTCGAAATCAGAAAGAACCGGTTTCCAATCCTCTTTGATACTGCTTTCAAGCACGAGCTCCCTCCTTCGCTGGAAGAAGGGCCTTCAAATCCGAAAGATGGTCAATCATTGCTGCCGCTTCGTCACGTTTTGCAATTTCGTCCAACGGCATACCCTCGCTCCAACCGGTCCGCACAAGGATCGACAGAACTCCGGCTTGTTTCGCCGCCGAAGAATCGTTTCCTGAATCGCCAACCATCAGAACTTCTTCCGGCGCCAAACCGAGTTTCTCACAGGCATAAATAAGCGGATCGGGATACGGTTTGGGTCTTGCCGCACTGTCGCCGCCCACAACTAAATCCACAAGTTCGAGCAGCCCTTTGCCGGCCAGCGTATCCAGCGTCATTTGATAGGGCTTGTTCGTTACGATAGCTGTCTTCAGCCCCAAATTTTTGACATACTTTATGGTCTCTATCGTATCGGGATACAGCACGCCCTTTGAGTAGCGCCCCGCCTCCACATGTCTTGCCATACTTTTGACTGCTAAGTTGAACATTTCCTCAGGAAACGGCTCGTTCATGGAATCGGTCATCGCACGCCGAACTAAAACAAACATTCCTTTTCCGATGTACTTGCCGACCTTCTCTTCCGAGAGCGGAGGCTTATCAAAGTCGGAACGCATTTGGTTCACGAGTTCGGTGAGCCCCGGAAGCGTGTTAACAAGGGTGCCGTCCAGATCAAACAGTACCGCTTTCAAATTCTCAAAACGTTTCATTTTTACAGGGATGCCAGCTCGGAGCGCATGTCGTCGATAACAGCTTTGTAGTCGGCCTCGTTAAAAATTGCACTTCCTGCAACAAATGTATCCGCACCGGCTGCTGCAATTTCTCGGATATTCGATTTCTTTACACCGCCGTCTACTTCTAGAAGGACCTTGCGTCCGGAAACCTCTGCATAACTATCAAGGAGTGACCTGCACTCCTGCAGTTTTCCAATCGTGGTCGGAATAAAGGACTGTCCGCCGAATCCAGGGTTGACGCTCATGAGCAGAACCATATCGATGTTGTCGAGCTCGTAATGCAGATACTCCAGCGAAGTTGCCGGATTTAAGGCCAAACCTGACTTGCAGCCGCAGTCACGAATCAGCCTCAGCGTCCGATCAACATGACGGCTCGCTTCCGGATGGAACGTAATAATGTTGGCACCTGCTTTCGCGAACAACGGGACAATTTCGTCCACAGGCTCAACCATGAGGTGGACATCAATCGGTGCCTCGGTATAAGGACGAATAGCTTTACATACCATCGGACCGACCGTCAGGTTCGGCACGTAGTGATTGTCCATTACATCAAAATGAATCCAGTCTGCCCCGGCAGCAATCACATCCTGAACCTCTTTTCCGAGATTCGCGAAATCAGCCGAAAGAATAGACGGCGCAATTCTGTACTTTGTCTTTGTCATTGTGACCTCCAACTCACAATTTTAAAGACTCGCGGCCGTTCCTTGAAGGACATTATTTCGAGAGATGACCGATTTGATTTTGTCCTAGAATCAGGCGTTCTTACGGAGAGTTTTTTTATGAGTAAACGCAGCATCGCATCCCTTGTTTCGGCTTTATTTTGCTTAGCATTGCTTAACGGCTGCTCCAGCAACAAACAAAAGCCTCAGGAGATTACCGAGCCCACGGAAGAAAGCGTCCGTTTTGAAATCTCTGCCTTCTCCGACATACCTTCTTCAGAGAAAGAAGATTGGGCAGCTGCGTTATCTGCATTCAAGATTTCCTGCCGCTCGATTTACCGCAAAGCAGCCTGGGCTGAAGCTTGCTCGAAAGCATCCGTCACAGACCCTCAGAATGCAGAAGCGTTCTTCAAAAATAATTTCACTCCGTGGAAAATCGAAAAACGCACAATCGGTACGCAAACCGGAACCGTTTATTCCATTTCTGACACCGGCCTCATGACCGGCTACTACGAACCTCTGCTTACTGTATCGAAACATCGAACTGAGCGGCACACCACCCCGATCCTATCCACGCCTGACGACTTAATCATTGTTGACCTAGCAGAAGCCTATCCGAAACTCAAAGGGATGCGCTTGAGAGGAAAAATTCAAGGAAGAAAACTCGTCCCTTATGACACTCGAGCAAAAATCGTGGCTCGCAAAGACCTCGACAAATATTCCATCGCGTGGAGCGATGATCCTGTCGCAGTCTTTTTCCTTCAAATTCAGGGTTCCGGAAGACTCCGCACCGAAGAGGGCGAACTTATTCGGGTCGGTTACGACGATCAAAACGGCCGTCCGTACAAGGCCGTGGGATCTTGGCTTGTCGACCAGGGCTATCTGAAACGCCACGAGTTATCCATGCAGAACATAAGGGCCTGGGCACAGAACAACCCGGACAAGGTGGACACCCTGCTCAACCAAAACCAAAGTTTTGTCTTCTTTAAAGAGAAGAAAGGCGGAGATCCCAACGAAGGACCGATCGGCGCTCAAGGACTTCCTTTGACACCCAAGGCCTCGGTCGCGGTCGACAGAAGATACATATCTCTGGGCACGCCGGTGCTGGTTTCGGTTTCCCAAACCAATCCGAACCTTAATTTCACAAAGCCGGTGGTCGCGCAAGACACGGGCGGCGCCATCAAAGGCCCAATCCGCTTTGACTTCTTCTGGGGATTCGGAGATGAGGCAGATAAAAATGCGGGCAGGCAAAAAAGCCAAGCTCGCGCCTGGCTCCTTTTACCGAACGGTATCACTCCGGAAAGCCTGTAATACCGCTCAAGCCTAATTAAGCGAAACGGCCGGATTCCGGCCGTTTGTGTTTCTTGCTTAAAGCTCTTTAGGCTCTTTACCTTCGTCTTCCTTTTCGCCTTCCTGCTCAATCTTGGAGATAAGCTCCATGACAGTCATGAAGCCGAAGGGGCCTTCGCCGTCGGCCAGATAAATTGCCGGGACGGTTTCAATGCCCAGTTTTTCCAAAAGTTCCATGTTGTCTTCAACAATGTTTTTGGCTTCTTCGGTTGCTTTTGCTTTCGGGCGATTCTCATTCATGACCCAGTCTGCCCAAGCCGCGGCAGGATCTTTTTCCGACAAAATCTCGGCTGACAGCTTCTCCGAATCTTCACCGAGAACCGGAGCCAGGTAGACAAAGATCTCCAAATCGTTGAGCTTGTCCGTATTTTCTTCAAAGAAGCGTTTGCACCAAGGGCAATTCGGGTCGGCAAAAACGGCAATGTGGTACTTCTTAACTGCGCCGAGCTTGATCGTAAAGGCCTTTTTCTCGGACCAATTGGTCAGCGGAAATTTTTTAGTCATTGGAATCTCTCCTCAATATCGATATCTTGAAATATACGAGTCTCAATGGAGAGCCCAAGAAAAACCTACTCATTCCGAGAGTTTATCTTTAGCAAGCATGTTTTCCAGGTATTCGATGCTCACGGCGCCCGGGGCTCTTTGGCCGCTCGGAACAAAGACGGTCGGAGTACCCGTCACGCCGAGCTTGCTGCCTAATGCGATATTGCGTTCGATCGCAGAGACATCGCAATTAGCACTCTTTGCCGGCGCCTGAACGCCGTCGAGCATGCGTGCTCTCCAGGCAGCGCCCTTATCCTTGGCACACCAAATATTCTGACTTTCGGCCAGGGAAGAAGGACGGATCACCGGGTAAAGGAATGTGTAAATCGTAACGTCCTTCATTTCTTTCAGACTTGCCTCAAGTTTGCGGCAGAAAGAGCAGTTCGGATCAGAGAAAACGGCAATTTGACGTGCGCCAGTGCCGTTCACGATTTTGATAGCGTCCGCAAGCGGAAGCTTGGCAAAATCGATGCGGCTGAGTCGGTCTTTCGTCTCTGCCGTCAAGTTTCTTTGTGTTTTCGTTTCAAACAGCTGGCCCACAATGATGTGATCTGCCGTGGCGTCCGAATACATAATTTCATTCTGTGCTACCACTTCATAAACACCTTTAACAGGCGTAACCGAAACCGACTCGACCGGAATTCCTAGTTTCCCCTGGAGCGTTTTTTTCAATGTGTCACAAATTTGTTTTCGTGCTTCTTTTTCTTGTCTTGCTTTCTCTTTCTCCGTTAATTCCTGAGAGTAAGTAGTGGTAGTCAAAATAAACAGACCCAATAAAACCAATAAATATTTCTTCATAACCTGTAATTTTTAATGTGAAACAGAAATAGTACTTCTGCTCCAGGGTTTATAATAAATGTGTAAATCTCCCTTTTCGCCTAAAAAATATTGATAGTTGTGAACAGCCTTTTACTAAATCTGAAAATACGCTTCACAGTCAGTTTCCAATCTGCTTAATCATGATATCACATCTTATCAATCCGTCTCAGATAACTTTTTTTTTCGTTAACAAAGATAAGCGCATTTTAATATTGCGTATGTACACTAATTTTATTATATTTACCCAATAAACACCTACTATTAACCAAAATACTATCAGAATGAACACAAAACTAAAGAAAATCGCAGGACAACAACTGCAGCTGCTGCGCTTGGAGAAGAACCTGACACAAGAACAAATGAGCGAAAAACTAAATCTTTCTACAAGTGCCTACTGTAAAATTGAATATGGTGAAACGGATTTAACACTGACAAGATTAGACAAAATCGCAAAGGTACTGGGTATCTCTGCGTTAAGTCTATTCAGCCACATAGACAAAAGTATGAATCCGGATACAGACAACAGTTGCAAAAACAACAGCAACAATGACAGCGCATATGACCTGAATGACCTCCGTGAACTCATCAAGGCCAACACCAGAATCATCGACCTGCTATCCAAACGGATAGACTTATTGGAACAAAGATTATAGGAAAGGAAGCTCCAACTGCCCGCCACCCAGCAAATTGAACGTCATGCGGTGATAAGGAGTGGTTCCCCGTTCGGCAATAGCCGCACGGTGCTTCTTTGTGGGATATCCCTTATTATGATTCCAGTCGTAATAAGGGAACTCTTCGTGCAGCCGGTTCATATAATCGTCGCGATAGGTCTTGGCAAGAATGGAAGCAGCTGCAATGGAAAGGTATTTGCCGTCGCCTTTCACAACAGTGGTATGCGGAATGTCCCGGTATTTCTTGAAACGGTTGCCGTCGATAAGCAAATGTTGCGGACGTAGCTGCAACCGGTCAACAGCACGGTGCATGGCAAGAAAAGAAGCATTGAGGATATTTATCTTATCTATTTCCCCGGGAGAAACAATCCCCACCGCCCATGCCAACGCTTCTTTCTCAATGACTTCGCGCAGGGCATACCGCTGTTTTTCGGTCAGTTGCTTGGAATCGTTCAGCAGTTCGTTCTTGAAATCTTTGGGAAGAATAACGGCTGCGGCATAGACAGCACCGGCAAGGCAGCCGCGCCCCGCTTCGTCACATCCCGCTTCTATCAGTTCTTTATTTAAATAAGGTAACAGCATACATCACTACATTAGAATGCGCAAAGATAAACCTTTTCATAAGTAAACCGGATTTTTAAAGAGAATAAATATGACTATCTTTGCCGGCAAATTAAAATACAACAGAGATGTTTACGATTATCGGACTGATGCTCACCGGAATGTTGCTGGGCTATCTCTTACGGAAAAGAAGTTTACATAAGATTCATACTGTCATCACGGTATTAATCTGGGCGCTGCTGTTCATCCTCGGCATTGAAGTTGGCGGCAACGAGCAAATCATCAAAGGATTGCACACCATAGGCATCGAAGCCGTGATACTGACCTTGGGCAGTACGTTGGGCAGTGTCATTGCTGCCTGGGCGCTGTGGAAAGCTTTATATAGGAAGAAAGGAAAAACGGCATGAAAGGCAGCCTTATCATAATCGGTTTCTTTGTTTTGGGTACGCTTTGCGGAATTTTCCACCTGATACCCGTTGATGCAGTCATGGATAGCAAGGTCAGCTTCTATGCACTTTGCGCCCTGATGTTCAGTGTAGGATTGAGTGTGGGTAACGACCCGCAGACATTGAAGAATTTCCGTTCGCTCAATCCCCGGCTGGTATTTCTGCCCATTATGACGATACTGGGCACACTGGCAGGCTCTGCAGCGGTCAGCCTCATCCTGACGCACCGTTCCCTGACCGATTGCCTGGCCGTAGGTTCGGGATTCGGATATTATTCACTCTCCAGTATCTTCATTACCGAATACAAAGGAGCAGAACTCGGAACTATTGCCCTACTCGCCAATATCAGCCGCGAGATACTTACCCTGCTGGCAGCACCGTTACTGGTACGCTGGTTTGGCAACCTGGCTCCCATCTCTGCCGGCGGCGCCACAACGATGGATACCACACTCCCGATAATCACCCGTACCGCAGGACAGCAGTTTGTCGTAGTCTCCATATTTCACGGATTTGTTGTGGATTTCAGCGTGCCGTTTCTGGTGACCTTGTTCTGTTCGATATAGGTGATTACAGACAAAGCGCTGCTTCGAACGTAGAAATTAGGATATTATCGTGATAAATCCATCCCATGAGACAAATATATTCGTCCCGTGAAACGGCAAAAATCATCCCGTGAGATGAATAAATCCGTCTCACGGGATGAATGATTTCGTCTTACGGAACGAATCGCGTATGTTTAGAACAGGCTCCAAGCCACAGTCAGTCCCGCCATAACAATGGCCACCATGCTCATCAGTTTGATAAGGATATTAAGGCTCGGACCGGAAGTATCCTTAAACGGGTCGCCTACCGTATCGCCTACAACCGTGGCTTTATGCACTTCGCTGCCTTTGCCGCCGAAATTGCCTTCCTCGACATACTTCTTGGCATTGTCCCACGCACCGCCGGCATTCGCCATAAAGATAGCAAGTACGAATCCGCTGCTAAGTCCGCCGATAAGCAGTCCCAACACACCGGGAACACCGAAGACAAGTCCGGTCAGGATGGGAGCAATGATTGCTATCAGCGAGGGAACCACCATTTCGCGTTGCGCGCCTTTCGTAGAGATGGCTACACAACGTTCATAATCGGGTTCGGCCTCACCTGTAAGGATACCCTTTATCTCGCGAAACTGGCGGCGTACTTCATCCACCATATGGGCAGCGGCACGACCTACGGCATTCATCGTCAGTCCGCAGAACAGGAAAGCCATCATCGAACCGAGGAACATGCCCGAAAGAACTTTGGGATTCATCAACGTTACATCGTAGTGGTGCATGAAATCAAAGAAAGTGGCATCTTGTACGGACACCGCTTCACCGCCCACAAAGATGTCGGTAGTGCCCAGACGGGTCAGACCGATACGGATTTCCTCGATGTAGGATGCAAGCAGGGCAAGTCCCGTCAATGCAGCCGAACCGATGGCAAAGCCCTTACCCGTAGCGGCTGTCGTATTGCCCAAAGAATCGAGCGCATCGGTACGCTTACGCACCTCCTCGCCCAGACCGGACATTTCCGCATTGCCGCCGGCATTGTCGGCGATAGGACCATAAGCGTCCGTGGCCAGCGTAATGCCCAACGTGGAAAGCATGCCTACGGCAGCGATACCGATGCCGTAAAGTCCCAGACCTACATTGGCAAAGTCGAAACCGGAAGCAAAAAGATAGGAAGCAATGATGCCCACCACTACGGCAATTACCGGAATGGCAGTAGAGAGCATACCCAGACCGATACCCGAGATAATGACAGTAGCTGGCCCCGTCTTGCCGCTCTCACTCAATTTCCGGGTGGGGCGGTAAGACTGGGAAGTATAGTATTCCGTGGAACGACCGATAACGATGCCTACCACCAGCCCCACAACCACCGAGCAGGATATCCACACCCAGTTGTCCAGCTTCAACAGCCAAAGGATAAGGAAAGTGGCAATGACTATCAGCACCGAACTCAGGTTCGTACCGAAAGCAAGGGAGTTCAGCAGGTCCTTCATCCCGGCATTCTCTTTGGTACGCACGGAGAAGATGCCTATAATAGAAAGGATAATCCCCACAGCGGCAATCAGCATCGGGGCAATGACGGCTTTGAACTGCATCAGCGTATCCCCCGAATGGATAAAAGCGGCTGCGCCAAGAGCCGCCGTAGCAAGAATGGAGCCGCAATAACTCTCGTAAAGGTCGGCTCCCATACCGGCAACGTCGCCCACGTTATCGCCTACATTGTCGGCAATGGTTGCGGGATTGCGGGGATCGTCTTCAGGGATGCCGGCTTCCACTTTGCCCACAAGGTCGGCGCCTACATCGGCAGCTTTCGTATAGATACCACCGCCCACGCGTGCAAACAACGCCTGTGTGGAAGCTCCCATACCGAACGTCAGCATCGTAGTGGTGATAATACAAAGTTTATGAGTAGGTGTCATCACATCCACAGGGATAACCGCATTGAGCAGCAGATACCAGAAGGAAATATCGAGCAGGCCAAGCCCCACTACAACCAGCCCCATTACCGCACCGCTGCGGAAAGCGATGCGCAAACCCGCATTCAATGAGTTACGGGCAGCGTTTGCCGTACGCGCCGAGGCATACGTGGCCGTCTTCATACCGAGAAATCCGGAAAGGCCGGAGAAGAATCCGCCTGTGAGGAAAGCTATCGGAACCCAGGAGTTCTGCACTCCGAAGCCGTAAGCCATAATCGAGAAGAGAATCACCAGTCCCAGAAACACCCATCCCACAATCTTATATTGCTGACGAAGATAGGACATGGCGCCTTTGCGCACAGCAGCTGCAATCTTAACCATTTGAGGAGTTCCCTCACTCTCTTTCATCATCTGACGATGGAAATACCAGGCAAAGCAAAGCGCCAGAACGGAAGCGGCCGGTACCAGCCAGAAAAGCAATTGGTCCATAGCATAAATCGTATTAAAAGGTTGAACGAAAGCTTAAAAGTATTGATTTGAAATGAAATAAGCAAACGATTAACCGAATTTATGCCAAAGACTGGAAAAACAAAAGAATATATCAGAACGTACTTGATGATTTCCTTTAGGCACGGAATTATACAGGATTTCACGGAAAAGAATAAAGTTAATCCGTGAAATCCTGTATAATTCCGTGCCTGAAAGAAATAAACCGCAAGCGTTTTTTATTTTGCCGCACTCTCTTTATTCTACCGTCACAGCCGTACCGCAAGCAGTCACCATCAGCATACTGCCGCTGCCACCTACCGTTTCGTAATCAAGGTCAACGCCAATCACTGCATTAGCGCCCAACAAACGGGCTTGTTCCTGCATCTCGCGAAGCGCCGTATCTTTAGCCTCACGAAGCACTTCCTCGTACGAACCGCTGCGTCCGCCTACCACATCGCGGATACTGGCAAAAAAGTCACGGAATACATTGGCGCCGATAATTGTTTCGCCGGAAGCTTCAATTTCGTCAAAGTCGCCGAAACCAAGAACGGGGAAAACCTCTTAATTTTGAAATCCAAGCCGCTCGCCGAAGAATATGTCAAAAACTGGGAGAAGCATTTCTCTCACTCCGTTCTGGCAGCGCCAGAAAAAGAGAAAGGCACCGAAGTGCCTCTCACAAAAAATCAAAATTAACGCATCAGTTTGTAAATCTTGACGATGTCCTTCTCATAAAGCGGGAGGAAATTTCCTAATTTTCCGGGAATTTCCACCGCTTTTTTCGCGAGCTCTTTGGGATCGGCCTTCTCAGCGCCGAGTTCCTTCAGATTCTTCGGGGCACCCATCTTCTTCAGGAATCGTCTAAAGGCTTTGATACCTTTACGAATAATCTCTTCGTCGGTACCTTCGCCTTTTACGCCCATAACGTTGCGGGCAAACTGAACAAAACGTTTCGGATTGGCATGCCAGACGTACTTCATCCAAGCCGGAACTACAACTGCCAGACCTTCGCCGTGCGTAATCGTCGTATCCCAGGCGCTCAGTTCATGTTCCATCCCGTGGGAGGCCCAGTCTTCGACCTGTCCCAATCCGTAATATCCATTGTGTGCAAAAGATCCGGCCAAACCAATCTGGCACCAAGTGTCGTAATCCTTAGGATTCTTTTTGAGCTTCAGACCGTTCTTCATGATCGTCTTCATGGCGCTTTCAGCCTGACTGTCCACAAAGTCGGTATTTTTGGTCTGGGTAAAGTAGCGCTCCATGATGTGACTCATCATGTCGACCACGCCTGCTCTAATTTGCTTTTCCGGAAGCGTAAAGAAGAGTTCGGGATCGATGACGCTTACAAACGGACGAACCAGAGGAGAGCCGGCGCCGAGCTTTCTGTCTCCGTTTGAAATCACAATACGGATACTCTGTTCGCTGCCGGCAGCAGGAAGCGTGAGCACAGCGGCAACCGGAAGCGCTTCTGTCGGCGTAATTTTCTCTGTGAAGAAATCCCAAACATCACCAACGTAAGGAACGCCGATCGCAATCGCCTTAGAAGCATCAATGACGCTTCCGCCGCCGACGGCCAAAATAGCTTTGACTCTGTGCTCGCGGGCCAAAAGAATACCCTTCTGAACAAAAGAAAGCTGCGGGTTCGGTGTCACGCCGCCCAATTCAATCGGCACAAGGTCGGCAGCTTTTAACGACTCGGAGATGCGCTCCAAAAGGCCGCTCGCTTTGGCAGAACCGCCGCCGTAAACCACCAGCACGGGACTCATCGCCGGCACACGGGCACGCATCAGCTCTCCGATACGGCTTTCTTCTCCTTTGCCGAAAACTAAGCGTGTGGGATTAGAGTATTCAAAGTTATTCATTATTTTTTCCTATTTTCAGTTTTAGTTATTGCTGCCCATCGGAGCACCGACGAACAAAAGGGTCCAGGATTCGACAAAAGAAGCGACGGGCGCCGGTAACTCATCGGCATCCAACAGCGGGAATCCGGCTTTCAAAGCATCATGGATCGCCTTATAGGCTTCCCCTACAAAAATCGCGCAGGCTTTGACGACGACCTCATCAGAACTCATCTCCTCGCCTTCCGGATTCTCCTCGATCTGAGGCAGCGCCTGGTTGATGTATTCTGCCAAACCTTCGGTGGTCCAGTCTTCAGGGCCCGGTTCAAAATGACTGTTGTTGCCGCAGAAAGTCTCTCCAAGCCACTCCATGAGCTTCATATCCTTCTCTGCGAGCTCATCTCTCGTCAGTTCGCCTTCCGCACAAGCAATAGCGCGCTTGCACATATTCACGACAGCCTGGGAGAGGATTTTTCGGACGACTTCAATGTCTACGATAGAAGGAGCCTGTTCTGCCTTGGAGCTGTGATCGTGACCGCAGCAGCCGCGGTTGCAGCTCGGTTTAATACATTTAGGCATCGCACTTCTCTTTGGTTAATTTTTTCACCCAAGACTCGAGCAGAGCGTCGAGAGCCTGCGAACCTTTTGCTTCGATCTCATCCGGATTTTTCTGCAGTTCATTAATGAGCTCGTGAACTTGGTTCGTGAATAAGAACATCACGAGCTGCATAAAGACGGCCGGATCAGCGGCCTCTTCCTCTTTGATCCCGAAGCCTTTCAAAGCCTCTGTGAATTCCGCACGAAGCAGCTTTTCAATTCTTTCGGGCGTATTTACTGCCGCCTTTGCATAAGCCGGATTTTGGCCTAAGAGCGTTGTAGCCAAGAATGCAGCGGCTCTCTGGTCGGCTTGAACGACTTCTTCTCGACGAACATTTTTATGAACGGCTTCCGCAAGGCGTTTAGAGACCGCCATTGCATGAGCTCTCAATAAATCTTTAATGACGAGAGGATCGTCAAGATTGGGGAGGCTGACGCCCTCCGGGATTTTTCCTTCTACGGAATCAGAACTAGCCGGTTCGAAAGCATTTTCCATATTTTGTATTTCCCTGCACGAAGATTACCGCCCGCATTAAAAGCAATCTCGGCTTCCCAAACTCGCCCGTTGTATTGGACGGTCGCGTACCGATTGTGCCTCCATTCGTGAACCGTCACGGTCTTACCAATGTGCCGGCGGAGAATTTCGGAATAAAAGTCGACTTCTCTCAAGTGACGCTGTAAAAGCATCAAATAACTGATCACTAAAAGAGAAATGACGGTGAAGATGGCGACTTGTAAATAAACGGAACTGAGGAAGAAGGAAAAAAGGGCTGTCGTAAAGGCGGCAGCTGAAATCACCAATAGAAAAAAATTGCCGAAGTAAAGATCCATCGCGCCGATCACTGCAGCGGCAATAAACCAAAAATACGACAATCCCATAATGCGTTCCCTTCTTTGAGGTCTCTCTTTTGACCGTGAGTCAATTATAGGTTAAGAACGCGAAAACGGCCGCATCCGAAAGGAAAACGGCCGTTTGGTAAAGCTTAGAACCTAAGAATTATTTCTTAACGTCTTTAGCCAGTCTGCGCCAAGTATTGACGACAGTATCCGGGTTCAGAGAGATGGATTCGATACCTTCTTCCATCAGCCACTGAGCTAAGTCAGGATGGTCGGAAGGACCCTGACCGCAGATACCGACATAAGCTCCTTTCTCACGGCAGGCCTTGATAGCACGTGCCAGAAGGATCTTAACGGCTTCGTCGCGTTCATCGAAAAAGTTGGCAACCAGTCCGGAATCGCGGTCCAGACCGAGTGTCAGCTGGGTCAAGTCGTTGGAGCCAATAGAGAAACCGTCGAAGTGTTCAAGGAACTTCTCGGCAAGCAGTGCGTTGCTCGGGATTTCACACATCATATTGAGGCGAAGACCGTTCACGCCGCGCTTGAGACCTTGTTCGTTCAGACGTTCGTTAACTTCCTTGGCTTCCTTAACGGTTCTGACAAACGGGATCATGATTTCGACATTGGTCAGACCCATTTCGTCGCGGACTTTCTTCAGAGCTTCGCATTCCATAGCAAAGCATTCTTTGAAGTCTTCGGAAACGTAACGGCTTGCACCGCGGAAACCGAGCATGGGGTTTTCTTCTTCCGGTTCGTAGAGCTTGCCGCCTAAGAGTTTGCGGTATTCATTGCTCTTGAAGTCGGACATACGAACGATCACTTTCTTCGGATAGAAAGCGGCAGCAATCGTGGCAACACCTTCGGCGATCTTTTCCTTGAAGAATTCACGCGGGTTTTCGTAACCGGCAGAAGCCTCTTCAACCGCTCTTCTCAGATCTTCGGGAAGATCCGGGTAAGCTAAGCAAGCCTTCGGATGGATGCCGATGTTGTTATTGATAATGAATTCAAGGCGGGCTAGACCGACACCATTGTTCGGGATGGACTGGAAGTCGAATGCGAGCTGAGGATTGCCCACGTTCATCATGATCTTAACGGGGATCTCAGGCAGTTCGCCCTGTTTCACTTCTTTGATTTCGAACGGGATCAGGCCGTTGTAAATATTGCCTGTATCGCCTTCGGCGCAGGAGACGGTAACTTCCTGGCCGTCTTTGAGGACTTCCGTTGCGTCGCCGCAGCCGACAACAGCAGCGATACCGAGCTCACGAGCAATAATAGCTGCGTGACAGGTACGGCCGCCGCGGTTAGTAACGATGGCACTGGCCTTCTTCATCACCGGCTCCCAGTTAGGATCGGTCATGTCCGTAACAAGGACGTCTCCTTCCTGAACCAGGTCCATCTGTTCCGGACCCGCAACAATACGAACCTTACCGGCGCCGATCTTCTGACCGATAGCGCGGCCGGTTACCAGGACTTCGCCTTTGCCGAGAAGAACGAATTTCTGCTGAACATCGGCCTTCTTCTGGCGGCTCTTCACGGTCTCGGGACGAGCCTGAAGAATATAGAGTTTTCCGTCGATACCGTCTTTGCCCCATTCAATGTCCATCGGACGGCCGTAGTGTTTTTCAATAATACGGGCGTACTTGGCAAGCTGAACGATTTCGTCGTCGTTCAAGGCAAACTTGCGGCGTTCGGATTCGGGAACATCGACCACCTTCACAGAGCGTCCGCTGGACTTGTCTGTGTCGAAGATCATCTTGATCTTCTTGCTGCCGAGAACTTTACGGATGATCGGGAATTTGCCCATTTCCATGATGGGTTTGTGGACAAAGTATTCGTCCGGGTTCACAGCGCCCTGAACAACGGTTTCACCGAGGCCATAGCTGGCTGTAATGAAAACGACCTGATCAAAGCCGCTTTCGGTATCCATCGTAAACATAACACCGGCAGCGCCCTTATCGGAGCGAACCATTCTCTGAACACCGGCGGACAAAGCCACATCAGCGTGGTCGAAGCCTTTGTGAACGCGGTAAGATATTGCGCGGTCGTTGTAGAGGGAAGCGAATACTTCCTTCATTCTTGCGAACACTTGTTCGAGACCGACGACGTTCAGGTAAGTTTCCTGCTGGCCGGCAAAGGAAGCGTCCGGAAGGTCTTCAGCAGTTGCAGAGGAACGAACAGCAACGGAAATTTCCTTCTGGTCGCCCTTGAGCCACTCATAGTGTTCTCTGATTTCTTTTTCGAGCTGAGCCGGGAAAGGAGCTTTTTCAATCCATTCACGAATTTCAGCGCCTGCCTTTGCCAGCTCTTTAACATCATCAACGTCTAACTTGCTCAGACGATCTTCAATTCTTTTATCAAGACCGCCTTCTTTTAAAAAGACTCTGAAAGCTTCAGCCGTCGTTGCAAAGCCGTCAGGTACTCTGATGCCGGCTTCTGTAAGCTGGCTAAGCAGTTCGCCAAGAGAAGCATTCTTGCCGCCTACGATGTCAACATCTGTCATACGAAGTTGGCTGAATGGAATGACGAAACGTCCTTGTGTCATGTTTACCTCGAAATTGAGTGAAAAAATTTGCTAAATTTTAGCCGTTCTTTTAGCGTTAAGTTCGTAACTTCATCTAACAGCGTTAAATTTTATGAATTCAAACGTAAACGAAACCCCTGAAAAACCGACTCAGCGTACCGTGTTTTTTGTATCCGACGCGACGGCTATTACTGCAGAAACTTTGGCAAATGCTGTTTTAGCGCAGTTTCACGGCCTTAAATACCTGCGCTACCGCATGCCTTTCGTCAACACGGAAGAAAAAGCCAAGGCCGCGGCCTTGAGAATCAATGAGGTCGGCAAAGAGAACGGCGTGCGCCCGATTGTTTTCTCTACACTCGTCGCCGGATCTCTGGCTTCGACATTTAACGAATACTGCAACGCCTTCGTCATCGAGCTTTTCCGCTCCTTCGTCGGACCGCTTGAGCGTGAACTCGGTGTTCCGAGTGACCACTCCGTCGGCAAGAGCCATGAAATCGGTGACCAGGAAAGATACAACCGTCGTATTGATGCGATTAACTACACGCTGGCACACGACGACGGACAAACCAACAAAGGCTTGGAAGATGCAGACGTGGTGCTGGTAGGTGTGTCCCGCAGCGGTAAGACTCCGACCAGCCTGTACTTGGCCATGCAGTACGGTATCAAAGCAGCTAACTATCCGCTTATTCCAGAAGATTTCGAGCGCGGCGAACTTCCGCCCGCACTGGAAAACTGCAAAGACAAGATATTCGGTCTTTCCATTTCTCCCAAGCGTCTCTCTGAAATTCGAGGCGAACGCCGCCCGAATTCTAAGTACGCTTCCATAGAGAACTGCGAATACGAAGTTGAAGAGGCTCAGCGGATGATGGATCGTGAAGGCATTAAATATCTGTCTTCCACTTCTAAGTCCATTGAAGAAATTTCAGCGACGATCCTGCTTGAACTCAAAATCAATATTGATCCTCACATGAGTATGTGAGGCCGGACCGAATCGATATTTAGATATGCGGC
>ENA-UENY01000879-UENY01000879.1-human-gut-metagenome-genome-assembly--contig:-NODE-879-length-18416-cov-4.006871_pt1 | contig 18416 bp, 17 predicted proteins | sample MGYA00242886_ERZ507888 | MGnify/ENA primary metagenome ERZ507888 (study PRJEB26167, sample SAMN06115543) | human gut metagenome | host: Homo sapiens | place: China:Chongqing | collected 2014-11-10... | reverse complement strand
GAATCTTGATGGATGGAGGCTTGTTTCATTCAGATAATAAAAACTTTGTAGATGGTGTAGCGATTCCTGATGCCCGGTGATGAGAACAGAAGAATATTTTCCCTGTCGCCAAATGTCTGTTCAAAGCCTGTAAGAACCTTTTCATAGCGGGTCTCATTCTCAGCCGCTCCTTCTCTTCCATAAAGCTCTGCCATGAGTGCTGAGGCTTTTTCACTCTTTAAAAGCCTGATGGTATCTTTTACATTCATCCCTGCTTTACCTCTCCTTCTTTCATTCAAATACATATCTCCTGAGGGCTCCGAACCCTATGAAAACAGTGTATCACAAAAAAGCATCCTCCTTCAATACAATATTTTCCTGTATTTATACAATTTTCTGGACACACTCCGTATTTCTGATATAATACCATGATACAAACTTTTACAGAAAGGATGTACTCCCATGATAATACCCGACTGGAATGGAAAGCCATACCACTCTCTGGATTATGAATTAAAACATACCTTTGGGCGCAAACTTTACAAGCTCTCCTTAGACGGCGGCATGACCTGCCCCAACCGGGACGGCACCTGCGGCAGCCGAGGCTGCATTTTCTGCAGCGAGGGTGGATCCGGAGACTTTGCCGCGCCTTTAGGAGGCGATGTATGGAGACAGATTGAAGCTGCAAAGGAACGGATCCGCAGGAAAATGCCTCCAGCAGACGGCAGCGCCGATTACATTGCCTATTTTCAGTCCTTTACCAACACCTATGCCTCCACTGATTATCTGTCCCAGCTGTTTTCCAGAGCCATTTCCCATCCGGAAATTGCGGCCCTATCCATCGCCACCCGGCCCGACTGCCTGCCGGATGAAACCATCGCTCTTTTATCCAATTTAAACCGCATAAAGCCTGTCTGGGTAGAACTGGGGCTGCAGACCATCCACGAAGATACCGCCCGGCTGATCCGCCGGGGATATGCGCTTTCTGTGTTTGAAGAAGCTTTAAAAAAACTGAAAGCCGCAGGACTTACGGTGATCGTCCATGTAATTTTAGGACTTCCCGGAGAATCCAGGGAACGTATGACCGAAACCATCGCCTGGCTGGCAGACCGCCCCATTGACGGGATCAAGCTCCAGCTCCTGCATGTATTAAAAGGAACCGATCTGGCAGCTATGTACCAGTCTGATCCTTTTCCGGTCTTCTCCATGGAAGAATATATTGATTTTGTAATCGATTGTGTGGAGCTGCTTCCGCCGGAACTTACCATCCACCGACTCACCGGAGACGGCCCCAAAAGCCTGTTAATCGCACCCTTATGGAGCGCGGACAAAAAGCGTGTGTTAAACACCCTTTCCCGCCGTTTTAAGGAGCGGGGAACCTGGCAGGGACGGCGCAAATGCAGCCTGTCCCCATGTTACGGTTCGTCCGGCTGCAGTGACGGATCCTGCTGCAATGGCTCCTCCGGACGTATTTCGCTTACCCGTCCGTTTTCATCCGCCGCCGCGCCAAAGGACAGCCCTGTCATGTAGTCATAAAATTCGGCTTTCCCTTTTTCATCTGTAAGCATCCTGGTATAGCCTGCCGAGGAAGTTCCGGGAATCAGGGAAAGCCGGGTGGTTTCCCCGTCCCACTCTGCTGCAAGCAGGGCTGTTTTTGGAATACTGCTTCCGAAGATGAAATTTCCCAGACTATATACAATGGGCTTTCCCTTATAGTATTCGATTCCCTGAAGCACATGGGGATGGCTTCCGATGACCAGATCCGCCCCGGCGTCAATATACTGCTTTCCCAGAGAGCGCTGGTACTCCTCCGGCCGGTCCTTTTTCTCAATCCCCCAGTGCACATAGACAACCACATAATCGCAGGTTTCCTTTAAATGATCAATCTGCTCCAAAAGAAGGGACGGATCATAGGTAGTAAGCATCCCCGGCTTAGAAGCAGAGGCATTCCAGGAGCCCACCGGGATTACACGGGAAGCGCCTAAAAAGCCTATACTTTCCCCTTTTTCTGTAATAATTACCGGTTCGCAGGCCTCTTCCAGATTCCTTCCGGCTCCCACATGGTAAATCCCGGCCTGATCCAGGGTATCGCAGGTATCCAGAAGGGCGTCCATACCAAAATCAAGCGCATGGTTATTTGCCAGGGTCACAAGGTCAAGCCCCAGTTCCCGGAAAATCCTCACCCTCTCAGGCGGGAGCCGGAAGGTAAACTGCTTATCCTCTGCCGCTGTCCCCCGATTGCTGAAAGGAAACTCCTGATTTGCCATAAAAATATCACTTTCATGGATCACAGACTGGAAACCGGGATCCAGCACTCCAGACAGACTGCCTGATTTTTCATAGGCATTTAATACATGGTCAGAAAGAAGGATATCTCCTGCAAATACCATCCGTACTGGTTCATCTCCGGAAGCGGAGTCTTCCTCAGAAGCCTCCGTTTCCTTCATCCCCGGCTCCGGCTCTTCTGCCAGAGGATCATGTTCAATATAAATCTCCGGTTTTGCCGCTGTTTCTGCCTGCCTTATCTCCGTCTCTCTCTCATCATCTGCCCGATCCGTAAAGCCTAAAATAAATACTCCAAGGGCTGCCAACAGCAGTCCAAAGAATACCGCAGCAGCCCCAATCCATCTTTTTTTATTCATCCATATATCCTGTTCTACATCGCTAAGATAATACCGCCGTCATTTGCATAAACGGTGGCCACTCCCGCAGCCTCAGTAATCACGATTTCCTTAAAGGAAGCCCGTTTTTCCAGCTCTGCCTTTACATACAGGGCGCGTTCCTGATGGTTTACATGGCAGATCACAACCCGTTTTCCAGATGTATCCCCCGTCTCCTTGACTGCAATATCGCACATACGCTGCAGCGCCTTATTGATTCCTCTTGCCTGATCCAGCTTGATAATCACGCCTTCTTCCGCTCCCATCACAGGCTTAATATTAAGAGCCGTAGCAAAAAAGGCCTGAAGCCCGGACAGACGGCCGTTCTTACGCAGCGTATCCAGAGTCTCCAGTACGAAGTAGGTCTTCATCCTGTGGCTGTAAGCCTCTGCCATTTCTGCAACTGTCTCAAAATCCAGCCCCTGTTCACACAGATCCCGGATATAAAGCGCCTGATCCAGTTCTCCTGAGGAGGCAGAAAGGGAATCGATCACAGCAATCTTCTTTGTCACCGGCTCACCGGCTTCCTTCTTTTCCTCCTCATACAGCTCCTTTGCCAGCACGGCAGAATTATAGCTGCCGCTCAGATGGTTGGAAAGGGTGATCACAAATACTGCGTCCGCATCTGCCTCCTCATATGCCTTTTTAAAGCTCTCCGGCGAAGGGCAGGCCGTCTTGGGACACTCCGGGCAGGCCTTTACCATCTCTATGAATGCGCTCTGATCAAAGGTTTCGTCATCTATCACCTGAACATTCCCCACCTGAAGGGTCAGGGGAATCATCTGAAATCCCGGATCCTTTTTTAATTCCTCTGTCAGATCCAGACAGCTGTCTCCAATGATCTTATACGTCATAATCCTATCCTCCAAACATACTATGTCATTTCCTCAACACATAGTTTTGATTACTACTTATTATAACAGCATACTCTGCAAAATGCAATACCCGGACACACAGAACGGCGGAATGAGCGGATCCCCTTAACGCCCCGCAGCCCTGATGCTCTGATATACCTGGTCTGCCTGGCTTTTCAGTTCCTCATAATAATCAAAGTGAAGGATCACAAACCTGCCCTCAATCTGGCGCACATACCAGTCCGAGTGATGGGAAGTACCGTCAGAAAACCGGGTGGAACTTAAGCATGAACGCCAGGTATGGCCTCCCAGCTCCACGGTTTCAAAACGATCCACCTGATACCCTCCTGTGCTTTCGTATTCCCTCAGCGCCTCCATATACCGGTCAAGTTCTGCTTCCGCATCTATAAAATCAAGTGTCACGCGATAACTTAATTCCGGATCATCCACATCTACATGTTCTCCGCCTACGAGAGCATATGTCCTGCTGCTTCCATCGCCCTTTAAAACCGTCGCCGCCTCAGGGAAGGTCAGCTCCAGGTCTGCCCATTCATTCCGATAATGATTGCCCTCCAAGGTTCCCAGTGTAAATTCTGCAGCAGCCCGTTCACTCCCCTCTTTCATGTAACCGTCTGCGCCAAAGGTATACTCCACCCCGTCAATGCTCTTCGTTACAGAAGTAACCATATGACCGTACTCATCCACATATTTCCAGCCATCTGCTTCTTTAATCCAGCTGCTGTACAAGATCTTTCCTTCTTCGTCCAGACGATAGGTCAGTCCAAACTCATCCTGCTTCCAGCAGTCCTTTGCAAAGCTTCCGTCTGCAAGACGATACTTCCAGCCTCCGTCTTCGGAATACTCCCAGCCCTCGATCCCGCTGTAGGGCTGCAGACAATCAAGAAATGCGGCTGCCTCTGCTGCCTGGTCTGCAGAATACGTCTGGCAGATCACATAGATCCTGTCTCCTTCCTGGCGGATGTAGAAATCATTTACCAGCATCTTTTCCATCTGGCTGATGTAGTTCTGCACTGTTGCCTTCTGCCCCTCTGTGAGTTCTGCCGTATTCATATAATCCTTCATGGAGTCAGCCATGAGTTTTCCATAATTCACCTTGAGATATTCATATTCCTTTGTTCCCAGGGTAATCATACCGCTCTGGGTCATGGTCTCATCCAGACCGGACTGTATCATCTCTGCTTTTAAGGTTTCCACACTGAAGGGAATCCCCGTTCCATCATCTGCCGGCATCACAAATCCCATATTTACAATATAAGTCTTATCCGTCTCATTTACCATGGATGCAGCAAAATCAATCTGCATCTGATCCGATGTTTTCATCTGGGCTACCAGCTGCCTGGATATTTCCCAGCCGCCTCCCATGCGGTCTACCTGATAGGAAGCCGGAACCTGGGCCTGAAAACCACCCATACGGCTGGTAATGATCTGCCCATCAATGGTGCTGAGTCCCAAAGGCTCTGCAAATACCCCAAACGCACCAAAAAGTGAGAGCGTTACTCCCAGGCAGACGCCCTGTATTGTCTTCAAAAAACGTTTTTTTATCAATGATCTTTCCTCCCGTATTCTCCGTAAATCCAGAAAAGCCGATGCAGACCGCTGCATCGGCTTCCCCTGCAGAGCTTCTCACAGCCTCTGCCGTATTCTTATTTTACTCTTTATTCTGTCTTCTGTCCAGCCATAATCATCATAATCTCATTGCTGCGGCTGACAAACTTTGTCATTCGTTCAGGAGAAAGGGTTCCGTGGGAAAGACTTGCCAGATCGTAAAGCTGCTCACAGATGGCAGCAGTATGTTCTCCTTCTTTATTTTCAAGCACATACTTAACCAGAGGATGGTTGGCATTAAGCACCAGGGTTTCTCCCATTCCGCCGAACATGCCCATATCCATTCCGCCCATGTTGTACATCTTCATCATATCCTGCATTCTTCTTGTTTCTTCGGATACGGTGATCATGGATGCAATGCCTGCATTCTTCATCTTTTCAACCTTGATATCCAGCTTATCATTATTTAAAGCCTTCTTAAATTCCTCGGTCAGCTCCTCAGAGGACTTCTTAAATTCCTCGTCATCCTCCTTTACTTCCTCCTTAAAGGAAGCGTTTAAGTCCGTATCAATACGCAGGAACTTCACGCCCTCTTTCTTCTGCTCCACATGGCTGATAAACGGATTGTCAATGGCAGCCGGCATGATAACAGCATCGATCCCTTCCTCCTTAAAGAGGTTGATATACTGGCTCTGCTCCTTTTCGTCGGTTACATAGAAAATGGTATTTTCATGCTTTTCCTTATTCTCATCCAGGCAGTCCTGTAAGGTCAGATACTTGCCCTCCAGGTTCTTATACAGGATATAGTCGCCCATCTTATCTGCAAACTTCTCATCCTTGATATAGCCGAACTTGATGAAGGGAGCAATATCATCCCAGTATTTCTCATAGGTCTCACGGTCTGTCTTGCACATACCGGACAGCTTGTCCGCTACCTTCTTTGTAATATAATCGGAAATCTTCTTTACAAAGCCGTCGTTCTGCAGGGCGCTTCTGGATACGTTTAACGGAAGATCCGGACAGTCGATCACACCCTTTAACAGCATTAAGAACTCAGGGATTACTTCCTTGATATTATCTGCGATAAATACCTGGTTATTGTACAGCTTAATGGTTCCCTCGATGCTCTCGTACTCCATGTTGATCTTCGGGAAGTACAGAATACCCTTTAAGTTAAAGGGATAATCCATGTTCAGGTGGATCCAGAATAATGGCTCCTTGTAATCTCTGAATACCTTGCGGTAGAAATCCTTATACTGCTCCTCTGTACACTCGTTGGGATGCTTATTCCACAGAGGATTGGTGTCATTTAACGCTACAGGACGTCTTAAAATCTTATATTTTTCTCTGGACGGCTCGATCTCCACGGTTTCCTTGGTACCGTCCTCCTTTTCCTTCTCCTCGGTCTTTGCAGGCTCGATAACAGTCTCAACTACCGTATCCTTTTCGGTCAGTTCGTCCTTTTCGATGGTATCATACTGAGGCTCTGCGGTCTCATTCTCCAGGAAAATGCTTACAGGCATGAAAGCACAGTATTTCTCAATAACCTCTCTTGCACGGTACTCGTTGGAGAACTCGGTGCTGTCCTCGTTGAGGTATAAAACAATGGTCGTACCAACCTCTGCCTTTTCTCCCTCTGTCATCTCATAGTCAATGCCGCCTTCAGACTCCCAGTGCACCGGCTTTGCATCCTTCTGATAGGATAAGGAATCAATGGTAACCTTATCTGCCACCATAAATGCGGAATAAAAGCCCAGACCGAAATGACCGATGATCTGGTCTTCATTTGCCTTGTCCTTGTACTTCTCCATGAAGTCCTGAACGCCGGAAAATGCGATCTGGTTAATATATTTGTCAATCTCTTCCTCCGTCATGCCAAGGCCATTATCCCTGATGGTAATGGTCTTTTCATTGGGGTTTACGCTGACCTGGATCTTATACTCCACATCCTCAGGCTTTTCGTACTCGCCCATCAGCTCCAGCTTTTTAAGCTTGGTGATCGCGTCGCAGCCATTGCTGATCAGCTCGCGGTAAAAGATATCGTGATCGGAATAAAGCCACTTTTTGATCACAGGGAAAATGTTCTCGCTTGTAATAGATAAACTGCCTTTCTTTGCCATAATATGCGCCTCTTTCTTTTGATTTTTCTTTTCTGAAACTCATATGGTCTGGGACTTCCAAAGTGGTTCTGGAAATACCCCTTTATTTTATCTGCTCATAAATTACATTGTAGTACCACTTTGGAGAAATGTCAACAAAAAATTAGCACTCATTCGAAATGAGTGCTAGCAAAATCTTTTAGTTTCTAGGGAAGAAAATCCCTTATTTTCCTGCTCCTGGACGGATTTCTCAGTTTTCTTAAAGCCGCCGTTTCAATCTGGCGGATACGTTCTCTGGTAACCTTAAACCGCTTTCCCACTTCTTCCAGTGTCATGGGATGGCCCGATTCCAGGCCAAAGCGCAGGATAATGACCTCCCGCTCTCTGGGGTTTAGGCCCTGGAGCATCTGATCGATTTCTTCTCTTAAAAATACGCTCTCAGCCTTTTCCTCTGTGGATGCGTTAGCATCGTCTGCCACAAAATCCCCCAGATTGGAACCGTCCTCATCACCCACCGGCGTCTCTAAAGATACTGTGTCGCCGGAAGACTGCATCAGCTCTGTGACCCTCTTTTCCGACATTCCTATCTCTTTCCCGATCTCTTCATTGGAAGGTTCCCGGCCCAGCCGCACTGCCAGCATCCTCTGAGCCCTGCGCACCCGGTTTACAGCTTCTACCATGTGAACAGGAAGACGGATAGTTCTGGACTGATCCGCCAGCGCTCTTGTTACAGACTGTTTTACCCACCAGGTAGCGTAGGTGCTGAGACGGTAGCCCTTTGTATAATCAAACTTTTCCACCGCTTTCATCAGGCCGATATTTCCCTCCTGAACCAGATCCAGAAAGCTCATCCCGCGGCCTGTATAGCGCTTTGCAATGCTGACTACCAGCCTGAGATTGGCCTCTACCAGCTTCTGGCCTGCATGCAGGTCTCCTAAGGCCTTGCGTTTTGCCAATTCCTGCTCCTGCTCCTGGGTAAGAAGAGGAATGGAGCCGATTTCCTTTAAATATTCCCGGATCGGATCCGTACTGGCTACGCCCTCTAACAGCTGTTCGTGGGAATTTTCCTCATCTTCCTCATCATTGTCCGCAGATGGAGAAAAATCCTCATCATCTGTCTCGGAATCCTCCCTGTTCCAGCGGTATTTGCTGTTTATCAGTTCTGATACGGTATCCTCAGAATCATCCCCATCTTCTTCCAGAAGAAGTCCTTCATCCTCAGACGTATCCGTTCCCTCTTCTGCCAGAATCTGTACGCCCCGCTTTTCCAGTCTGGCATATACATCTTCCATTTCCTCCGGCGTTACTGCTTCATCTGCAAAGCAGTCTAACACCTGGGTCATCTCAAGACGTTTGTCATGAGCCGCTGCCAAAGCAGTCAGTTCATCCAGTTTCTTCATCAGCTTTGTCTTATCCATATTGCTCCCTTCCCTGTTTTAAGAGCTTGTCCCTCATATGCTTTCGATTTTTCGCTCTGCTAATTTACCCCTTCCTGTGTGCACGGAATCTGACGGGAACGGAAAAACTCCCTCACAGACTCATCCCACTGAACCTCCAGGGCCTTGTCCAGAGTAAAAAATTTAAGTGCGGTTCCCGTAATACAGTATAATTCCCCTTCTTCATACCGGATATTCAGATACAGTCCCTGGATCTGATCCCCGCTTATTCCGGTGCCGCTTTTCGAAGCAAAACGCTCTGTCTGTCCGGCCGGAAGCTGCAGTACGATCTTAAAGCTTTCAGGCAGCTTTTTTCCTTTGATAAGAGAAAAACAAAACGGGCGCAGCTGTCTCCAGGAAGAAAACTCCCCGATCCTTTGCTCCTCCCGCTCCTCTTCTGTATAATACCCGGATCTGATATGTCCATCCATGGTAAAACTATTGTATGTAACGATATTCACCTCCCGCACCCAGAAGGAATCAAAATCCTCCTTTATAAACAGTCGGGATGTAAAGGACTTTACGTCCTCGGCCTTTAATGCGATCATAAGTTCTCTCCTGTCCGGCCTATTGTGTCTAAATTTTCCAAATCTTATCTAATTATACCTTTTTAGCCGAAAAACGTCAATCAGTTTAAAGGAAGTGTCGCAAAAATTGTCGCAAAAGCCGCTTCTGTTCTCTCAGCTGTATAAAATACGGCAGAGAGAAACGCTTCTCTCTGCCGCAGCATCAGCTCTTTTAACCTGTACCTTTAAATTCCCGCTTTCCGATAGCGCTCTGCCATTTCTTCCAGAGATACCTGCTCCACAAGAGGCGCTTTTCCAAAGGAGCCAAACTCTACGATCAGAGTCCCCACAACCTCTTTCACACCCCGTTCGATACAGTCCACAATGGCTGCTCGATCCTCATCCTCTACAACACCGTACATCACTGTGTCCATAATAGGAGGAAGGAATACCCTTGGATCAAACTGATCCTTCTTTTTCTCCAGAAGTTCATAAATTCCTCCTACCGAGGGACTGGTGCGAAGCTTTGGCCGGGCTGCAAACAGCTCCTTCATATTGCGCGTCACAGCCAAACGGATATCCGTATCCACATTGATCTTATTAATGCCGCAGCGGATCGCTGCCTTTAACTGCTCAATGGAAATACCGTGGGTATCTGCAAGCTCCCCTCCCAGAGCGTTGATTTCATCTACAATGTATCCGGGAACGGTAGAGGAGCCATGGGAAACAAGAGCCCCAAAAATCCCCAGATGGTTCATACACTCACGGATTGCCACCGGGATTTCCTTACGGAGCTTTACATTTTTCCCCTTTGAGGCTCCATGCATGGTTCCATAGGAAATCGCCAGTGCATCTACCCCTGTTTTCTGGAAAAATTCCACTGCGGACAATGGATTCGTATAGGTGGAGGAAGCTGCAAACACATGATCCTCCACACCGGCCAGAACTCCCAGCTCTCCTTCTACGCTGACGCCTCTGGCATGAGCGTATTTTACGACCTCTCTGGTCAGCTCCACATTTTCATCAAAGGGAAGGGAGGAGCCGTCGATCATGACAGAGGTATAGCCTCCCTCTATGGCTGCCACGCAGGAGTCAAAGTCTCTGCCGTGATCCAGATGGAGCACCACAGGAATGACTGCTGTCTGAGCATATTTTTTTACTGCGCCGGCAATATTTCTGGCTCCGATCTTCTTATCCTCCAGAGTAGCGTGGATAAAATCCGTATTTCCTCCCATAAAGCCATTTGCCAGATCCGCCCCCTGCAGGATAGCTGCAGAGCGGAACATTTCATGAACCTCTATGGCTGCCTTTGCCTGAGCAACCGCATTTACGTTAAATGCTCCCTGGCCGAAGCCGTATTTCATGGAAGCCTCCAAAAGAGGCCGCAGGGGAATTAAAGACATGGATCTCCCTCCTTCATCATCAGATGGACTGCTCCCAGCTTAAAGGTCTTTGGCAGAGCCAATATATTTGGGTTTGGTCCTACAAATTTTTTCTTTGCGTCCTCCAGAGCCTCCTCAATGGTGGCTCTGGTCTTAAGACCCATTCCTCTGGCATAGCCGGGTTCCTGGGCACCGCATACATAAATTGCCGACGTATTCATTTCTGCAATATGGGCCGAACTCATCATGGAAAAGCCGTGGAACGGATGGAAGGCATTGCAGTAGCGGTACTTGCGGATATATTCCTCATTGGTGGCAAAATATTCGCCGTAGCGGTTTAAATCCGGCAGAATATTCATGTAATCCTTCTGGAACATATCGTAAAGCTCTCTCATATAGGGCCATCTCTCATCATGGAAATAGCCGTTGCAGATGGAAGCGCAGATAATCACGCAGTGATCGCTCATGACCCGTTTATGGCGCACTACCTGTGCAGAAATGGCCTGCATCATCATAACAGGATTGGTTCCCATGCCGTCGCCGTAATGGAACTTCTGCGGAAGGCCGAAAATCATTACATCATACTTCTTTTCAGCCCAGGGGATATAGGTCCGCTTGTCGGCCGTAATCCAGGAGTGTGGCTGCATCACCTTTGCATAGCCGCTGTTGATCTCAATCTGTCTGGAATACGTATCCAAAACCGCGTCGCAGCAGAAAAACTTCTTTCCCATGCATTTTTCCATGTGCTGGCCGATCTCATCAAACTTGGTCCGCATAAGGGAGTGGCCGTTTACCGGGGTAAAATCCTTCCGGTGCATAACCTGAGGCACATGATGGGATGCAATGGAGCGCCAGTGGGTAATTCCTGTAGAACAGTGCTTATATCCTCCGGAATAGCCGCCGTAAGGATTTCCCTGGGTATGGCCGATAAGGATCGCCACATCACTGTCATACACATACTTATTCATAAGAACAGGGTCTCCCCGGTCTGTCGTTCCCAGATCAACCATGTGTTCATAATCCTCGCTGTCATGGCTGATGATCTGGTGGGTATACCAGAATTCGTGGAACAGCTCCTCCCCCAGGATATCGCGGATCTCCTTTTCCGTACTTCTGGGATGAAGGCCGTTGGAGCAGATCAGCAGGATATCCTTTTTTTCTACCCCCACAGAGTACAGTTCTTGAAGGACCAGCTTAATGGAAATCTTCCGGTGAGCCGTGGGCTGAAGCCCTCCCTTTACAATATCCGGGAAAATAATGACCACCTTGGAACCCTTGTGGGCTAACTCTGTTAAAGGCGGCATTCCCATAGGGTTGCGGATGGATTTTAAGGTTTCCTCTTCTAATTTATCTTCCGGAATACAGGGCGGATCCGGCACCGTATCCCCTGGGATAAAAATGTCTGTAGAATCCGGCAGAACGGCGTCTACCATGCCCTGCCCGTATTCAAATGATACTCTCATATAACAATTCTCCTTCCCAAATGCTCTATGCAGTTTCTGCTGTCAGATACAGCTTTACAATTTCCAGATATTCCTCCGGATAAAATCCGATTTCACCGGAAAACCGGGTCAGCGCGATAAGTCCGCCGTCCATATCCGGCACAGAAGCAAGCATCGCGGCATTGTCCTGCTTTAATCCGCCTCCGTAAACCACGTCCATGCCTCCGGTAATCTCTTTTACAAATGCGCCGATTTTCTGGATATACTCCTTATCCGGCGGGGTTTTTCCCGGCCCGATGGCCCATACGGGCTCATATGCAATGGTTACGCAGCCTTTGTCCACATCCTTTAAGCCTTCCTCCAGCTGCGTTCTTAAAACCTCCTGCCATCTGGGCTGCTCCTCTGAGGTCTCTCCGATACAGTAAAGCACCTTCAGACCGGCCCGTACCGCCTCCCGGATCTCCTGATTTAAAATTTTGTTTACAGCCGACGGATCTCCTCCTCCCGCGGCAAGGATCCCCGCCTTATCCTTTCGTTCCTCACAGTGGCCGATCAGCACACAGCTGCATCCCAAAGCCCTGGCCGCATTAGCGGTACGGCTGGTGGTAAAGGCTCCAAAGTTTCCTCCCTCTGCCGTATCCTGGCGGAATACTCCCTGGCAGCCCACCTTTACGGGACTGCCTTCACAAAGAGCCCCTGCCGCCGTGAGCACATGAGCCTCCGGGAAAAACATGGCAAATTCCACATTCTCTGTTTCATACTCCATAAGCTCCTTCTGGGTCTGATCCACAATATAGGACCCCCAGGTCTTTACGGGAGCAATGGCGTTTACGCCGCCATACTCCTTCGGAATATCAAAACGCTTCAGATTTAAAAAGATATGCTTCATTCTCTGTCCTCTCTTCTTTCCCTGTATATCTCCTGAAAATCAATATAGTCCGGCGTTTCCTCCCCGGTAAGAGGCCGGCACCAGCTTACAAATTCATCCGTCACATCATTTCCCCGGTCATTGATATAGGAAGCCGGAAGCGTCCGCTCTGTAAGCATCACCTGTTCGACCGGAATACGGATGGGACGAATCTCATATTCCTCCTGCTTTCTGCGCTCAAAACCGATCATAATACCCGTACAGCCCTCCATGGCAGCTTTTAAAGCCTCTCTTCCCGCAAGTACTGCCTCCTCGCGGTCCACCGGGGACTGAAGGGAAATGGAAGCTCTGCCGCAAAGCCCCGGCTTTTCGCTTCTGGCCTTAATTCCCAGCTTTTTGATCACCAGCTCTGCCAGATAAGCTCCCACGTCTCCGTAGTAGACGGAACGGCCTGTCTGGAAAATGGGAGGCACGACAGGTTTTCCGCTTTCATCCTTTAAGCCCTCGCTGGCGACCACAACCACACCGCCCAGCCTGTCATACAGCTCCTTCACATCTGCCAGAAATTCCTCTTCCCTGAAAGGACGCTCCGGAAGATAGATCAGGTGCGGCGCATCCCCGTGTTTTTTCCTCGCCAGAGCCGAGGCCGCTGTAATCCAGCCTGCATTGCGCCCCATGGCCTCTAAAATACACACATGAATGGGAAGAGATTTCACATCCGCCCCTATCTCAGCCGTTGTTCTGGCTATATACCGGGCCGCGCTGCCGTAGCCCGGAGTATGATCTGTAATGCCGATATCATTATCAATGGTCTTTGGGATTCCTGCCACCCGGATATCTGAGTCTGGACCTAAAGCCCTCACCAGCTTTCCGCAGGCGTCCATCGTGCCGTTTCCCCCATTAAAAAGCACATATCGGATATGGTGCTTACGGAAAATGGCCTCCATTGCCTTATAATCTTCCTCCTCCAGCGCATATCGGGAAGAGCCAATGGCAGTTCCCGGCGTGGTAAGGAGCTTTTTCAGCTCTTCTTCAGGAAACCGGGACAGATTTAAAAACCGTTCCTTTAAAATTCCCTCGCTTCCGCCGATGGCTCCGTAAACTGCGCCCACTGCGCCGCTTTCCCTTGCTTCAAGAAGTACGCCGTACAGCGATGCATTCAGCACTGCCGTAGGCCCTCCTCCATGAACAACCAGTACATTGTCCCTCATAAACCAACCTGCCTTTCTTCTCAGTCAGACAGAGCTGCCACATAATCCGTAAAGGTAAGGGTAAGATCCGGGTGGCTCTGGAGTAGGCTTACGGGAAAATCCGAGGACGGTTCACCGTATGCGGCCCTCCGCACCACTGCCCGATGCCAGTTTCTAAAGCAGCCCAGACGGATTTTTCTCGCATGAGCGATCTCATAAATACCAATGGTTACGCAGTAATGAGGCATATCCTCAAGAGCTCCGTTAAAATCTCCGATGGCATTGGCCGTCCGTGTTTCAGGGGTAATTGCAAGCACACGGGTCTTCTGACCCAGAAATTCCTCATTGGCCAGCGACGCATCTGCTTCATTAAAAGCCACATGGCCGTTAATGCCGATTCCTCCAAAGGCAATATCCACGCCTCCCAGCTCTTCAATCAGTTTTGGGACCCGTTCCGTATCAAAAGGATCCGGAAATACCCGCTGTTCTTTGGGCATCACAAGTTCTGGGCGTATCCTGTCATATACGGTACGGTTCATAAAGCCCCGAAAGCTCAGAGGATGATCCTCTGGCACCCAGCGCTTCTCATCATCCAGATATTCGTCCATATTGATAAACCATACATTTTTAAGACTGATATTCTGCTCATTTACCAGATCCACAAAATACGGATACTGTCCCACCGGCCCTACCGGACAGATAAAGACGGTGTGCTTTCCCTCTGCATTATGAGCTTTGATCTCTTCTGCCATCTGCTCTGCCATCTGTTTAAATACAGCAGCATTATCCTCCAAGCAAAACAGCTTCATTTTTGGATTTTCCAAAAGCTGCTCTTTTGTATAGCTGTAATAGTCGTGTTTCATAACTGCTCCTTTCCCTGTCACGCCGGCCCTTCTGCCATTTTTCCGCCATAAAGAGAGCGTCCGGCGCCCCAACCGGCCCCCAGGACGCTCCCTGCAATGATTTTTACTTACCTGCTTCGATCATATTGTCAAGCATTACATAATCTGCTACAGGAACTTCCTTTTCCACCTGTCCTCCGGCAATGAAATTCTCCTGCTGGATCTTGTAGTAATTCTCTACGGTTCCGTCTGCTGCACCTTCTGATACTTCCTTTCCGGTCAGCCAGTCTGCATCGCCTCTCTGGTCAAATACGCTTGCTTCATCTGTCTTTGTAATATCGGCAACTGCCTTTGCAGTCTCCTCATAGTGATCGTCTGCCGCATAATCCATTCCTTTAAAGAGCGCTTTTGTAAAGCGAAGGATGGTATCCTGATTCTCCTCTGCATACTTTGGAGTTACGATCCAGCTTGCCAGAGAAACGGTAGTATCCTTAAAGGTCATATTATCAGCCAGCTTGGTTGCCTCCGGAATCTCTTCCATGATCTTTAAGCTGTTTGGAGACCAGGTAGCACAGGCATCTACGCCGCCTGAAATCATTGCCGTAACAATACCGGATGCGTCCATATCAACGGCCTGGATATCGCTCATGGTCATACCGGCCTTTGTAAGTGTATTATTTAAAATATCCTCACTGGATGTACCGGAGGAATAAGCCACCTTCTTACCCTTTAAATCTTCCATGGTCTTCACACTTGGTCCGCCGATCACAGCGTCGCCGTTGGAAATATGGGACAATGCAAAAATCTTGGCCTGGCCGTTGACACAAAGCTTGTGTGCGCCCTGTCCGATATAGCCGATATCAATACTGCCGGACTCCATCGCCGCAATGATGGTAGGGCCATCTGCAAAGGATACCAGATTCAGCTTAATTCCTTCTTCTTCCATGAATCCCTGAGCCTGTGCTGCCTCCACAGACCAAAGGCTTCCATAGTTTGGCATATATGCAATATTTAATGTAATGGGCTCTGCCGCTGCCTCTGTCTTTTCCTCTTCTGCCTTTGTCTCCTTTTCAGTTTCAGCCTTGGACGTTTCCTCTGCTTTGGATGCCTCCGCAGACTCCGGAGCCTTTGTCTCAGGAGCAGAACTTCCGCCGGAGCAGGCTGTCACGGACAATGCCATTACTGCTGCTGAAATCCTGCCACAGTACGCCTCGCTCGATCATGGTACCCAGGGACGCCAGCACCTCCGGCGCAAAGGGAAAGCTGCGGGCCGTAGTCGGATTCACAGACAGCCATTTCCACAGAAGCATCGCTGTAAGAAAGGAAATAAGCAGCCAGCCCCAGTTGGGGATACGGCTGATGATATCCCGCTGCGCATGATCTTTCTTCCTGTTTTCATCAGAAGCCATAATTTTTCCTCCTGTTTTTTATTTTTGGCTCTTATTTTTGTCGTCTTTGCCAAATCATTTCTGTTTCTTATGGTTTCAGTATATCATGTTGTACAAAATAGTCACTGCCTATTTACCCAAACGTTTGCCTTGTTTTCCCTCATTTTTTCTTTCATTTTTGCGTTTGGCTCTATTTTTTTGTGTTTTTATCATGTATACTTACATCATAGCATCAGTGGGTAAGGAGGAAATCGCATGACACTGAAGGAAGTCGCTGCCGAGGCAGGCGTATCTATTTCCACCGTATCGCGGGTAATCAATAAAAGCAGCAAATCTCCGGCCGGGAAAGAGGTTCAGGACAAAATCTGGGAAATCGTCCGGCGCACCGGCTATACCCCAAATCATACAGCCAGGGAACTAAAAAAAGGCTCTTCCACTGAGAAAGAACCCTTATCCCGCTCGCTTGCCTGCCTGTTTGCCAGAGTAGAGGATGGAGCCGCTGACAGCTTCTTTACTCCTCTTGCAAGGAGCATCGAAAAAGAGGCGTTCCGCCACGGCTATATATTAAAATATACCTTTTCCGCCTTTGATATCCATCATCCCAGCACCTTCCGCCTCATTGAAGACAATCAGGCAGACGGCGTAGCGGTCCTGGGACGGTGCGATAAAGAGCTGTTAAAGTTTTTAAAACAGTATTTTAAGTATGTTGTGTATGCCGGACTCAACAGCCTGGACGCCAAATATGACCAGATCATCTGCGACGGCGGTCAGGCCGCTTATGCTGCAGTCAGCCGTCTCATTGAACTTGGACATAAAAAAATCGCCTATATCGGCGAAACAGATAAAGAAGAGCGCTATAACGGATACTGCCGGGCTCTCGAACATGCAGGAATCCCTATTTTAAAGGGATATATCAGCAATGTAAAGCTCTCCTCCGAAGGAGGATACCAGGGAGCCAATATCCTGTTCGACAGAGACTGCGATGCCACAGCCTGGTTCTGCTCTAACGATATGACCGCGATTGGGGCCATGCGTGCCGTAAAGGAGCACGGACTTCAGATACCGGAGGATATCTCCATTATCAGTATCGATGATATTGATACGGCCCAGTATCTGACCCCCATGCTCACCACGGTCCACATCCCCATCGAAGAGATGGGAAAAATGGCCGCAAAAACACTCATCGACCGAATCGAAGGCGGCCATACCCTGCCGATGAAAATCAGCTTTCCGTTTTATATTGCAGGAAGGGAAAGCTGCAGGGAGTATCGGGGGTAAAGAGCACTATGCCCTCTCTCCCCCCAATCTCCTTCCCCATCCATATATGAGGGCATTCTTCATCAAAATCGATTTCTCCCCGGCGGACATACCCTTGCTTTTCATACCCGCTGCCCTGCACTGCGCATGAAGAAGAATCCGTCCGCCTCCTAGGGCAGTGTGCTGTGAATCCGTGTTTTCATAGTTTCCTCACTTTTTTGCAAAACGGTTCATAAAAAAGTCTGTAAACGCAGCCAGTTCATCGGCCTGCGATACATAAACATACAGTTTTTCATCTTCCAGCCAGTCATAGGCATTGATGCCGATATAGCCCTTTTTGTCCGGGTAAATGATAAAGGCATCGGTGGGATACTTATTCCTGTATGCTTTTAAAATCTCAGAACGGCGGTAGTATGTCGGATCGCCGCAGCCGGAAAGATCGGGAACCGTCGGAACGACCACGATTGTCTGGTTTGCCTCATTCCAGCCCACAATTAAATTTCCGATCTTTGTTTTGCTCCCGTGAACGAATCCATAATTAAAGCGGCTTACATCTTCGGTATATCCAAAAATCAACCTGTAACCGCTTCCTCCCTCTACGGCCTGGTCAAACAGCAGACGCATTTTCTTTGCATTTGCATTGCTCTTTTCCATGTCAACCTCAGGGCCTTTAAACAGTTTTCCAAAAAATCCCATAATCTTTTTCCTCCTGAATCTTTTATATGTTCGTTTCCTCTTTTAATTTTTCCAGGGCATCCACAATGGCATTCAGCTGAAAATCAACCGTTTCATCCGCAGCTTCCGGAACAAAGAAAGGAGCAGAAAATATCCTGAAGCAGGAAAGAAAAAGTGAGAAGCCTTATGATGTATGTTTTTATGCAGATGCAGGGTTGAGGGAGATTTCTGCGAAAGAAGGAAACCGGCAGGCACAGGCGATGACTGTGTAT
>ENA-UENY01000861-UENY01000861.1-human-gut-metagenome-genome-assembly--contig:-NODE-861-length-18625-cov-3.617102_pt1 | contig 18625 bp, 15 predicted proteins | sample MGYA00242886_ERZ507888 | MGnify/ENA primary metagenome ERZ507888 (study PRJEB26167, sample SAMN06115543) | human gut metagenome | host: Homo sapiens | place: China:Chongqing | collected 2014-11-10... | reverse complement strand
AGAGCTGTCCGATGAATGGATTCCCTTCGGCAATATCGAAGGATTTGACTTTGAAGAAAAACTTTACAGAACATTACAAAAACCAGTACCCCGATGCCGGAGTAAAAACGGTTGTCGTTTCTTTCACAATAGACATATAACAAAATAAAGGCAACGCCCTAAAACATGTCAATCCGCTGAAACTCTGGAACCGGAACCGGCACGCGGCACGGACATCCCTCAAAATCACCTATAGCGCAAAAAGACAGCGGGCCGAAATTCGGCCCGCTGTCTGCGTTGAAGAATCCGTACGGCCCCCCCCCGTTTCGTAAAGGCAGGTCACTTGGCGTACAGCCGGAACTTCATGCGCCAGCTTTCGCCCGGAGCGATCGCCTGAAAACCTTCGGCCGCAGGGTCCGCGGCGTTCGGGGCGTTCGTCGTCCACGACTGCGGTTCGGGACAGCAGTAGGGCACCCGGCCGCCGTTGTTCCAGATCGTCCAATAGGTCGTCTGCCGATCGACCTCGTAGAAGGTGCGGACGCCCGTACGGAGATTCTCGACCAACGCACCCCGGAAAGGCTTGCCGTCCACCTCGATTTCGCGCAGCGTGAAGCCCGCTTCGATCGGCTCGCAGTCCGTTACCCGCAATCCGCCTTCGCGCAGTCTGGCGAACTGTTCCGACAACGGCAACTTACGCCCTGTCGGGATATTACGCCCGCTCAGCTCAACTTGTTCTCCAACTGCGACGCGCATCACATAATCCGCCGCCTCACCGCCCGCAAAGGGAATCTGCAGCGGCGTATGAAACCCGACGCCCACGGGCATCGGCTCCGCACTGCGGTTGGCGAACATCACCTCCTGCTCCAGCCCTTGGGCCGTAAGGCGGAAAGTGATCTTGCATTTGAACTCGTGCGGAAAGTCGCGGAAAATCGCGTCGTTTCCGGCGTTCGAATAGTAGCGGCACTCCACCAGCACCTCCTCCCCGGTCTCCCAAGCCTTCGACACGGCGAAAGGCTGGCTCTTGAGGATGCCGTGGTGGTAATGGTGCTCTTTGGCGTTCGTGATGGGAAAGCGGTAAGTCCGGCCGCCGAACGTATAGCGCCCGTCCTCGATCCGGTTGGGCGGAAACAGGATCGGCAGTCCGAAGACATGCGGCCGTCCCTTGAACGTTTCGACCTCGTCGTCGGCCGGCGCCCGCAGAATCTCGGCGCCCAGCCGCGTATTGGTCAGCCGGATGAGGTTTGCGCCCATGCCCGGAATCAGCAGGGCCGTATAGTCGCCTTTCGAGAACTCGACGGCCTGCATCCCATGCCAGTCGGTACTGCGGAGCATTTTAGAGCAGTTTTTCGATCTTCTCCGCGAGTGCGGCCTTCGACGCGGCGCCTACCTGCTTGTCGACCAGTTCGCCGCCCTTGAGGAAGACGATGGTCGGGATGTTGCGCACGCCGTATTTCATCGTGATTTCGTCATTCTCCTCCACGTCGCATTTGCCGATCAGCACGCGGCCCTCGTATTCGGCGGCGAGTTCGTCCACAATGGGAGCGATCGTGCGGCACGGACCGCACCACTCGGCCCAGAAGTCGATGACGACGGGGAGCTCCGATGAAATTACTTCCTGAAAATTCTCTTTCGTGATTGCTAAAGCCATAATTATTAAGTTTTAAAATGTTATTATGCGATGGAATACTTTATCTCGTTATCGTCCAGATACGAAACCAGCGACTGCGTCAGGCTCACCTTGTGGCTCTTCGAGAAGAGACTGAGCGAAACATGCGCTTCGCGGTCGATCACGCTGATGCGGAAAAGGGTCTCGCCCTTTGCCTCCTTCACCTTCTCCGTCAATTCGCGTACCAGCGTCGGGGTTACGTCCTCGACGGGCAGCAGCACGTTCATCTCCTTGATCATCGTGTCGCGCATCTCCGAGAGCTGCACCATCGAGATGATCTTGAATTCCAGCTCCTTGTCGTTATAGGGCTTGGGCTGGACCCGCCCCCGGACGAAGAGGAAATAATCCGAGAAGAGGTACTTGCGGAAATTCTCGTAATCCTTGCTGAACAGCGCGAATTCATGCGTGCCGTTGTAATCCTCCAGCACGAATTTGCCCCACGGCTTGCCGGTCTTGGTGATGAGGTTCTGCACGCTGACGACCATACCCGCGACGGCGATCTCCTGCCCCTTGAGCGCTTCGAGGTTTTCCAGCTCCGTGAGCTGGGTCTTGCACATGTGGTTGATGATGATCTTGTAGTCGTCGAGCGGGTGCGCCGAGAGGTAGAGACCGATCATCTCGCGCTCCTTGGCGAGCGTTTCGAGCTGGCTCCAGTCGGCGCATGCGGGCAGCACGGGGCGCTGGATATCCACGTGTCCGCCGCCGCCGAAGAGACTCTGCTGGGCGTTGTTCTTCTCGGCCTGAAAACGCTGGCCGTAACGCATCAGCTGCTCGATGAAGGTCACGCCCGTATTGTCGCGCGCGTCCGCACCGAAGAACTTGCCGCGGTGGAAGCCCGATATCGAGTCGAAACCTCCGGCATAGGCCAGATTCTCGAAACACTTGCGGTTTACGGCCGAGAAGTTCACGCGCTCCATCAGGTCGTATATGTCCTTGAAACGGCCGTTGGCGTTGCGCTCCGCGATGATGCTCTCCACGGCGGCTTCGCCGACGCCTTTCACGGCCCCCAGACCGAAGCGCACGTCGCCCGCCTTGTTGGACGAGAAGGTGCGCATCGACTCGTTGATGTCCGGACCGAGCACACGGATTCCCATGCGCTTGCACTCGTTCATGTAGAGCGTGAGCTGCTTGATGTCCGCGAGGTTTCGGCTCAGCAGGGCCGCCATGAACTCCGAAGGGTAGTGGGCCTTCAGGTAGCCGGTCTGGTAAGCGACATAGGCATAGCAGGTCGAGTGCGACTTGTTGAAGGCATAGGAGGCGAACGCCTCCCAGTCGCCCCAGATCTTGTCGCAGATCTTCTCGTCGTGTCCGCGCTGCTTACATCCCTCGATGAACTTGGGCTTCATCTTGTCCAGCACGTCGCGCTTCTTCTTACCCATGGCCTTGCGCAGCGTGTCGGCCTCGCCGCCCGTGAAGCCGGCGAGTTTCTGCGACAGCAGCATGACCTGCTCCTGATAGACCGTGATGCCGTAGGTGTCGTTCAGATACTCCTCCATGTCGGCAATCTCGTAGGTCACCGGCTCCTGCCCGTGCTTGCGGGCGATGAAATTGGGGATGTACTCCATCGGGCCCGGACGGTAGAGGGCGTTCATGGCGATCAGGTCTTCGAAACGGTTGGGCTTGAGGTTGCGCAGGTGCTTCTTCATGCCCGGGGACTCGAACTGGAACAGGCCGGTGGTATCGCCGCGTGCAAAGACCTCGTAGGTCTGGGCGTCGTCCAGCGGGATGTCGTCGATGTCCACGTCCACGCCGTGCACCGCCTTGACGTTCTCCACGGCGTCCTTGATGATCGACAGCGTACGCAGTCCCAGGAAGTCCATCTTGATCAGGCCGACGCTCTCGACCTCCTTGCCCTCGAATTCAACCACGTTCAGCTCGGCATCCTTGGCAATGGCCATCGGCGCGAACTTTTCGAGGTCGTCCTGACCGATAATCACGCCGCAGGCATGCACACCTGTCTGGCGGATCGAGCCTTCCAGCTTCTCGGCGTATTTGAGCGTATTGCGGATCAGCTGGTTGGGCGACTCGCGCTCGGCGGCCAGCTCCGGAGACTCCTTGTAGACGAAATCGAACGGCGTCTCGCCGTGTTTCTTGTCGGGCGTGACCTTGTCGGGCACCAGCTTCGAAAGGCGGTCGCTCTCCGAGAGGGCCAGCTTCTGCACGCGTGCGACGTCCTTGATGGCCATCTTGGGGGCCATCGTGCCGAACGTCACGATCTGGGCCACGCGCTTCTGGCCGTACTTCTGCACGCAGTAGCGCAGCACGTCGGCGCGGCCGTCCTCGTCGAAGTCCACATCGACATCGGGGAGGGAGATGCGTTCGGGATTGAGGAAACGCTCGAACAGCAGGTCGTATTTCAGCGGGTCGATATTGGTGATCTTCAGACAGTAGGCGACTACCGAACCGGCGGCCGAGCCACGGCCGGGTCCCACCGACACGCCCATTTCGCGCGCGGCGCGGATATAGTCCCACACGATCAGGAAGTAGCCCGGAAATCCCATCCACTCGATCGTGCTCAGCTCGTATTTGATGCGCTCCTCGGTCTTTTCGTCCAGCACGTCGCCGTAACGCATGTGCGCGCCCTTGTAGGTCAGGTCCTTGAGGTAGCAGTACTGTTTGGCGACCATCAGCCGGTCCGAAAGCTCCTTGTCGCCGGCCACCAGCTCCTCCAGCTCCGGAACGGTGGCGCAGGCGCCGATCTTCGCCAGCATCTCCTCGTCGTCGATCTTCTTGACGAACGACTCGCGCAGTTCGCCGAGGGCGATCGGGAAATCCTCCGGCGGCGGGAAGTTGGGCATCAGCGGGGCGTGCGTCAGCTTGTAATCCTCGCACTTGTCGGCGATTTCGAGCGTCGTGGCCAGCGCTTCGGGATGGTCCGGGAAGAGCGCCGCCATCTCTTCGGGCGACTTGAGATACTCCTGAAACGTATAGCGCATACGGTTCGGATCGTCCAGATCGCGGCCCGTATTGAGACAGATCAGATGGTCGTGCGCCACGGCATCCTCGGCGAGGATGAAGTGCACGTCGTTCGAACAGATATACTTGACGCCGTATTTGGCCGCCAGCTCCAGAATCACCTTATTGACGCGCAGCTGGTTTTCGTAGACGTCCGCGTCCTTCTGCGGATCGCCCGAAGGGTGCAGCTGCAGTTCGAGGTAATAGTCTTCGCCGAAGATGTTCTTGAACCACTGGACCACGCGCTCGGCCTCCTCGATGTCGTTGTGCATGATGGCCTGCGGCACTTCGCCGCCCAAGCACGCCGAGCAGCAGATCAGCCCCTCGTGGTACTGTTCGATCAGCTGCTTGTCGATACGCGGCTTGTAATAGAATCCCTCGGTAAACGAATAGGAGACCATCTTGCAGAGGTTGTGATAGCCTTCGAGGTTCTTGGCCAGCAGGATCAGGTGGTCGCCGGCCTTCTCGTCCTTGTCCTTCTCGAAGCGGTTTTTCACCACGTAGACCTCACAGCCGAGGATCGGCTTCACCCCGGCGTCCGTAGCGGTGTCGTGGAAATTCTTGACACCGTACATGTTGCCGTGGTCGGTGATGGCGATGGCATTCATCCCCAATGCTTTGGCGCGTTTGATGAGCGGCTTGATGGCCGCGGCGCCGTCGAGGATCGAATATTGGGTATGTACGTGCAGATGGACGAAATCGGGCATGGTTCTAACTCCTGTTTTTATGGCTGAACAAAGATAGCGATATTTCCGCAGATTTCGTGGCAGGGCTATTGCATTTTATCAACAAAATGCTTAACTTTAAATATCCAACCAATACCGAGAAATTATGCAAGACGAAACCATGGTTGTATTAGCGGAATACAACACCATCACCGAAGCCGAGATCGCCAAATCGATGCTCGACAGCGCAGGTATCTGGTCGATGATCCGCAACGAATATATGTCGGCCATATACCCCATAGGCACCATGCCCGCACAGGTCGTCGTCCGCGAGGAGGACGCCGAGAAAGCCAAAGCGATGCTGCGGCACAGATAGAACGGCAAGAGCTTCCGGAATCTCCGGAAGCTCTTGTTTTATCGTCGGGGCGGTCGGCCCGCCAACGGGACGGCCTCACGCTTCCGCCGGCCGGATTCGTCTCCGCCCGGCGTTCCGGGAGCGTCATTCGACCATCCCCAGAAAATTGACCCCGTATTCATAGGCGGTCCGCTGGGGCACTCCGCGCACCTTGCGGGGCGTCCATTTGCCCTTGCTGCTCCTGATGACGCGGATCATCTCACGCGACAGCTTCTCGTCGGGCGACTTGATTACCTCGCCGATGGTGATTTTCCCGTCGGGTTCGATGTAGAAGCGCACGCGCACGACGCCTTCGCCCTTCGCGCCGCGGCCGGTGAACCTTCCGTCATAACGCAGGCGCGGCGAAGCCCATTCGTGAAACGTCTTGTCGGGGTCGCCGCCCAGAAAGAGCAGCGGATCGGCGTCCTGCTTCTTGGCGATCTTCTCCACCGGCAGGCGCATCGTCAGCCGCCAGCTGTAGGTCGTCGGCTTCCCGTCCTTCATCGCCGGAGTCCACTTTTCGAGCCGCCCCAGCGCCTCGGTCATCGTCTCGCGCGTGCGGGGCGTCGCCGGCTCCACGCCGACCGAATCCTTTCCTTCGCATGTCCGGTCCAGAAACCGCCACTGCGTCACATTTCCCGTCTCATCAACCGTAAAGCCGACGACGACCTGCGACGAAAGCTCGGCGGCGGGAATCTGCGCCGCATCGACGATCTTCTCGGTCTCGCCGATAAGACGCGCCATAAAACGCTTCGCATCCGACCCCTGAAAGCGGGGCGGCACGGTCTCCTGAGCCGCGGCGCCGCACCACACGGCCAGCGCCGACAAACAGATAGCCATTCGCTTCATACTGCTGTTGTTTTTTAAGGTCATTCGTTCCAAATCCGCCACGAGGCCTCGGCCTGTTCGCGCAGCATCGTTTCGCCGTTGAGAATATGCGCCCCGCGCTGACGTCCGTAGTCGAGGAACTGCGTCAGGGGCGGGTTGTATACCAGATCCAACAGATAGTGTCCGGGCGTCACGAAGCCGTAGGGAATCCGCGGCGCGGCATCGACGGCGGGGTAGGTCCCCACGGGCGAAGCGTTGACGATCAGACGGCTCCGCTCCACGACTTCGCACGGCAGATCGTCGTAGGTATAGTTGCCCTTCGCCGTGTCGCGCGACACCAGATCGAACGGGATTCCGCGCTCGGCCAACACATACTGCACGGCCTGCGAAGCGCCGCCCGTCCCCAGCACCAGCGCATGTTCGGGCTGTTCCCCGCCCAGCAGTTCGTCGAGCGAGGCGCGCAGTCCGACCACATCCGTATTATGGCCCGTCAGCGAGCCGTCGGCCGCACGGCGCACGCAGTTCACGGCCCCGATCATCCGGGCGTCGTGGGAAAGGGCGTCGAGCAGCGGCATCACCTCGCGTTTGTAAGGTATCGTGACGTTGAATCCGCACAGGTCGGGCGTACGGGCCAGCAACCCCTCCAGCGCGCCGATGTCCGGCAGTTCATACAGCGCATAGGTGCAGTCCGCAATCCCTTCCCGCTCGAATTTGGCGGCGAAATAGGCGGCCGAAGCCGAGTGCCCCAGCGGGCGTCCGATCAGTCCGTAACGACGCATGGCCTACTCCTCCCGTTTTTTCACGACGATACGCGCCGCCAGCTCGATGCAGTAGATCGTGAGAAACCCCACGACGCAGAGCACGACGGCCTCGCCCAGCAGAGCGTCCTGCTGCGCAAGGGCTTCGAAACGCCCCGGCGCGACGTTGCGCTCGACGAGCGGCATGATCTTGCCGTGGCTGTCAGTATAGGTCTCGACGACCTCCTTCCACGGCCACACCTTGTTGAGCGAACCGACCATGAACCCCATGAGCACCGCGACCGTCACGTCGTGCCAGTGCTTCAGCAGCCACGAGAGCAGGTGCGAAAAGCTGATGATGCCCGCCGCGGCGCCCACGACGAAAATCACGATGACGGGAACGTTCAGATCGCCCACGGCCTGCATGATGAACTGGTACTTGCCCAGCAGCAGCAGGATGAAGGCGCCCGAAATGCCGGGCAGAATCATCGCGCAGATGGCGATCGCGCCCGAAAGCAGGATAAACCACCACGTATCGGGCGTCTCGGCGGGCGTGGCGACGGTGATCCACCACGCCGCGGCGGCGCCGATCAGACATGCCGCAACGGTCTGCACCCGCCAGCGTCCGATCTGCTTGGCCACCAGCAGCGCCGAAGCGACGATCAGACCGAAGAAAAACGACCAGATGGCGATCGGATGGTTCGTGAGCAGGTAGGTCATCAGCCGGGCCAGCGAGAAAATCGCAATGGCGATGCCCAGCAGCACGGGCAGCAGGAAGCGGCCGTTGATATGCCGCCAGAATTCTTTCAGCCGCAGCGTGCCGAGCAGCCGCAGGGCGGTGGCGTCGACGCTTTTGATCGATTCGATCAGTTCTTCGTAGATGCCCGAAATGAAGGCGATCGTGCCGCCCGAAACTCCGGGAACGACGTCGGCCATGCCCATGGCGCAGCCCTTGAGCGTAAGTAACAGATATTGGGAAAACTTCATAATCCTGATTTTAGCCACAAATATAATAAAATTGCGGGAATCGCACACACTCCGCCAACAGACGCTCCGCACGAAGAGAGCGTGCGACAGGTTTCCGGCATCGAAAACACCCCCGCCAGAGCCAAACTCCGACAGGGGGTGGAATCGTTGAAACCGGACATGCCCGACAGCCTTATTCCGGCCGGGAAGGCTATACGCCGACCTTCTCGCGCTCCCGGCGCTCGAAGAATTCGGGTTTGCTGCGCCGGATAAAAGCGACGACCTCGCTCAGTCCGTCCGAAAATTTCTCGAAATCCTCCTTATACAGGAAAATCTTGTGCCGGTCGTACGAAAAACCGCCGTCGGGGTTGGTCACCTTGCTGCTCTCGGTTATCGTCAGGAAATAGTCGCCGCCGCGCGTGCCCCGCACATCGAAAAAGTAGGTGCGCCGGCCGGCTTTCACGGCCTTGGTCAGAATCTGGTCTCCATATTCCTCCGCGTCGCGGCGAGGCGTTGTCTGGGGTGTCATGGCGTGGTAGTTTTGGGATTGCACTAAGATTAATTCATATAACGAATATAAGCAATTTAATCCTAAAATCCAAAACTTTCCGCCTTAATTTTCAGGCATCAGCAGCGGGGCGCCCTCATGTTCCCAGCCGCCGAGAATCTCCACCGCACGCCGATAGGCGCCGTTCTGCGCCGGGTTCATCACCCGGTAGAAAGCCCCCGTATCGAACAGCCGCTGCGCCACGAGCGCCTTCAGCTGGACGCGCATCAGCGGCTCCGATGCCGCAAAACCCGCCTCGTCGAACTCCACGCCGCGCTCCGCCCCCAGCGCCGTCAGGCCCGTGAGCATCTCCTCCCCGACGCCGAAACCGGCGTCGAAAGCGGCGAAATCGGGGTAGGCGCGCTCCAGCCTGCCGCGCTCGCGGTCCATGTACGAGATGACGTATTCATTGACCACGCCGCGGCGGATCAGATTGGCGTAGTAGACCGAGAATCCCGCAGTATCGGCTTCGACCATGACGTCGGGACGGATGCCGCCGCCCCCGTAGACCGTGCGGCCCGTGCGCAGGGTCCGGTACTCCGGCGCCCCGGCGTCGAGCGAATCGCGCACCGCATCGTTGTAGCGGCGCAGGTGGTCGAGGTAGTATTCGCGACGTTTGCCCTTCTCGTAGGGACGCTGGATCACACGGCCCGAAGGGGTGTGGTAGCGGGCCACGGTGATACGCACGGCCGAGCCGTCGCCGAGTCCGATCTGACGCTGCACCAGCCCCTTGCCGAAGCTCGGACGGCCCACGACCACGCCGCGGTCCCAATCCTGCACGGCCCCTGCGACGATCTCGCTGGCCGATGCAGAATTCTCGTCGATCAGCACCGCCAGAGGCCCGTCGGGCGCCTCGCCGTCGTGCGGATTGCGCAGCGACATCGGCGGCACGGCGCGTCCTTCGGTCGAGACGACCAGCGCGCCCCGCGGCAGGAAGAACCCGGCCATTTCGACCGCCTGCTCCAGCAATCCGCCGCCGTTGCCCCGCAGGTCGAGAATCAGGCTTTCGGGCCGGCCCAGCTTGTCGAATGCCTCGCGGAACTCCGACATCGTCGTGCGTCCGAAACGATTGACCTTGATATAGCCCACGCCGTCGGCGGCCATGTAGGCCGCATCGACCGTGTTGAGCGGAATCTTGTCGCGGACGATCACGAAATGCAGCGGCGCCGGCTCCCCGTGGCGCACGACGTCGATTTCGACCCGCGTGCCGGTCTTGCCGCGCAGGTGCTTCGGCACGTCGGTCTGCTTGAAGCCCACGGCGTCGAGCGTGTCGATGCGCACGATGCGGTCGTTGGGCATGACGCCCACGCGCTCGGCAGGCCCGCCGACAATCGTATTGACCACGATCACCGTATCCCGCAGAACATTGAATTCGATGCCGATGCCGCTGAACTCACCGTCGAAACTCTCCTGCACGCCCTTCATATCCTCCGCGCCGATATAGGCCGAATGGGGGTCCAGCTCTTCGAGCATCCCCTCAATGGCGCTTTCGACCAGCGGCCCCATCTCCACCTCGTCGACATACAGCCCGTCGAGGTAGCGGTAAACCTGCATCAGTTTCCGCAACTGCTGTGCGGCCCCGGTCTCCTGCGCCGCGAGGGGCAGGGCGAAAAGGGCGGTGAAGAAAAGTAAGACGATACGCATAGCGATAGAATTTTAAGATTCGACAATTTAAAAAACCGGCCGTACTGCTCCGGACAAGCCGGTGCCGCAGCACGACCGGGATATCGGTTTTCGGGGTGCGCCTAACGCCGGGACTCCAAATCCGCTGCCAGAGCGGCGAAAGGCACCTGACGCTGCTCGCCCGAACGCATGTCCTTGACCGTCGCGGCCTGCGCCTCCAGCTCCTGCGAGCCGATGATGACCACGTAGGGGATGCTCCGGCGGTTGGCGTACTCCATCTGTTTCTTCATCTTGCCGCACTCAGGGTAGATTTCGGCGGCGACGCCCGCATCGCGCAGCGAGCGGAGCAGCTCCAGCGACGCGGCCTCCTCCTCGGCGCCGAGGTTGGTGAAGAACACCCGCGTCGTGAAGCTGACCTCTTCGGGGAAAAGGTTCAGCCCCGTCATCACGTCGTATATGCGGTCCGCGCCGAACGAAATGCCCACACCCGACATGTTGGGCATGCCGAAAATGCCGGTCAGGTCGTCGTAACGGCCGCCGCCGCAGATCGAACCGATGGCGAAATCGAGCGCCTTGACTTCGAAGATCGCCCCGGTGTAGTAATTCAGTCCGCGCGCCAGCGAAAGATCCAGCTCCACCGTCAGGCCGATGCCCGACCGCTGCACGTAGCCGAACACGGTCTCCATCTCCTCGATGCCTTTCAGGCCCGTCTCCGAGACCGCCAGCACCTCGCGCAGTTTCGTGAGCTTCTGCGAATTGTCGCCGCTCAGCTCAAGTATCGGTTGCAGTTTGTCGACCGCCTCCTGCCCAAGTCCGCGCTCCAGCAGTTCGGCCTTCACGTTGTCCAGCCCGATCTTCTCCAGCTTGTCGATGGCGACGGTAATGTCCATCATCTTGTCGGCGTGGCCGATCGCCTCGGCGATGCCGAAAAGAATCTTGCGGTTGTTCATCTTGAGCGCCACGCGGATGCCCAGCGCACGGAACACCCGCTCGACGATTTCGATCAGCTCGACCTCGCACAGCAGCGACCGGGTGCCGATAACGTCCACGTCGCACTGGTAGAATTCGCGGTAACGGCCTTTCTGCGGCCGGTCGGCGCGCCATACGGGCTGCACCTGATAACGCTTGAACGGGAACGTCAGCTCGCCCTGATGCTGCACGACGTAACGCGCAAAAGGCACCGTAAGGTCGTAGCGCAGGCCCTTTTCGCAGATTCTGGACGCCTGACGCACCTCGTCGTCCGACAGCCCCGCGGCGTAATCGCCCGAATTGAGGATCTTGAACAGCAGTTTGTCGCCCTCCTCGCCGTATTTGCCCAGCAGCGTCGAAAGGTTCTCCATCGAGGGCGTTTCGAGCGGCGCGAAGCCGTAGGTGCGGAACACCCCCTTGACGGTGTCGAAAATATACTGGCGGCGCATCATCTCCGCGGGGGAGAAGTCGCGCGTGCCCTTGGGAATCGAAGGTTTCTGCATGGCAAAAACAATTTTTAATTTTTCATTCTTAATTTTCAATTGATACAAAAAACTAATCCGCGATCAGTTTTTTGTACCTCACCCGGTGGGGCTGCGTGTCGCCGCCCTGGGCCTTCTTCCACGCCTCGTACTCCGAGTAGGAGCCTTCGTAGAAGACCACCTTCGAGTCGCCCTCGAACGAGAGGATGTGCGTGGCGATACGGTCGAGGAACCAGCGGTCGTGCGAAATGACCACGGCGCATCCGGCGAAATTTTCGAGACCTTCCTCCAGCGCCCGCAGCGTGTTGACGTCGATGTCGTTGGTCGGTTCGTCCAGCAGCAGCACGTTGCCCTCCTCCTTCAGGGCGAGGGCCAGGTGCAGGCGGTTGCGCTCGCCGCCCGAGAGCATGCCGCACTTCTTCTCCTGATCGGCGCCCGAGAAGTTGAAACGGGCGACATAGGCGCGGGCGTTGACCTGCCGGTTGCCCAGCGTCATCAGGTCCAGACCGCCCGAGATCACCTCGAAGACCGTCTTTTCGGGGTCGATCGACTTGTGCTGCTGGTCCACATAGGCCAGTTTCACCGTGGGACCCACGCGGAACGAGCCGCTCGTCGGAGTTTCGAGGCCCATGATCATGCGGAAGAGGGTGGTCTTGCCCGTGCCGTTCGCGCCGATCACGCCCACGATGCCCGCAGGGGGCAGCGAGAAATCCAGCCCCTCGTACAGCACGCGGTCGCCGAAGGCTTTCGATACGTCGTGCGCCTCGATCACCACGTCGCCCAGACGCGGACCGTTGGGGATGAAGATTTCGAGCTTCTCCTCTTTCTGTTTCGTATCCTCGTTCATCATCTTGTCGTAGGCCGACAGACGGGCCTTCGACTTGGCGTGGCGGCCCGAGGGCGACATGCGCACCCACTCCAGCTCGCGTTCGAGGGTCTTGCGGCGCTTCGACTCCTGCTTCTCCTCCATGGCCATGCGCGTGGTCTTCTGGTCGAGCCAGCCTGAGTAGTTGCCCTTCCACGGAATCCCCTCGCCGCGGTCCAGTTCAAGAATCCAGCCCGCCACGTTGTCGAGGAAGTAACGGTCGTGGGTCACGGCGATGACCGTACCCTTGTACTGCTGCAGGTGCTGCTCCAGCCAGTCGATCGACTCGGCGTCGAGGTGGTTGGTCGGCTCGTCCAGCAGCAGCACGTCGGGCTGCTGCAACAGCAGGCGGCACAAGGCCACGCGGCGGCGTTCGCCGCCCGACAGCACCTTCACCGACTGGTCGGGATCGGGACACCGCAGGGCGTCCATCGCGCGCTCCAGCACGCTGTCCAGCTCCCAGCCGTTCGCCTGATCGATCTGCTCGTACAGCTCGCCCTGACGCTCGATGAGCTTGGCCATCGTGTCGTCGTCCATCGGCTCGCAGAGCTTCATGTTGATCTCCTCGTACTCCTTGAGCAGGGCCACCGTCGCGGCGCAGCCCTCTTCGACCACCTCCCTGACGGTCTTCGAGTCGTCGAGCTTAGGCTCCTGTTCCAGATAGCCCACCGTGTAACCGGGCGAAAAGACCACTTCGCCCTGAAAGTTCTTGTCGATGCCCGCGATGATCTTCATCAGCGTCGATTTACCCGAACCGTTCAGACCGATGATGCCGATCTTGGCTCCGTAAAAGAAGGAAAGGTAGATGTTGTTAAGGACCTTTTTCTGATTGGTGAACGTCTTTGAAACGCCTACCATCGAAAAGATGATTTTTTCGTCTGCCATATTATATGCGTTATTATTCGTTATCCGGATTTTCCTATCCGGCAAAGATAATAAAGATTCCGCAATCTTACGACAGGAAACGAAAAATTAGGACTTCGGCATATCCGGAGCGGTTTCCGTCCCGAAAAAACGGCAATCGGACAGATATGCAAACAAGCAGGCCGCTGTACTGCAAAACCGTCCGGAAGGGTCCACGCACTGTCCCGATGCAAAGAGAGGAAGCCGACAGCCTCGGCGCAGACTCCCTGCGCCGCAAAAAAAGGCGGCCCTGCACCGTTCCGATACAGGGCCGCCAGCTTGCGAACTCCGTCAATAGTTCTCTTTCTTCGGCTCGAAGTAGGCCTGCGGATGCTTGCAGGCGGGGCAGAGCTTGGGAGCCTCTTCGGCTTCGATGACGAAACCGCAGTTGCGGCACTGCCACCAGATCTTGCCGTCGCGCTTGAAGAAGTTGCCGTCCGTCAGGCGGCTCAGCAGCTTGAGGTAGCGGCGCTCGTGCTCGGCCTCGACGGTCGAGATCATCTTGAAGGCCGTGGCGATTTCGATGAAGCCCTCTTCCTCGGCCACCTTGGCGAACTCACGGTAGAGAACATCCCACTCCTCCTTTTCGCCGTGAGCGGCAGCCAGCAGGTTCTCGGCAGTGGTTCCGATCGGACCGGTGGGGTAGCTGGCCGTGATCTCCACGTCGCCGCCCTCGAGGAACTTGAAGAAACGCTCGGCGTGCTCCTTCTCCTGTTCGGCCGTCTCGGCGAACACGCCTGCGATCTGCTCGTAACCCTCCTTTTTCGCCTTGCTGGCGAAGAATACGTAACGGCTGCGCGCCTGACTTTCGCCGGCAAACGCCTTCAGCAGATTCTGCTCGGTCCTTGTACCTTTAATGCTCTTTTCCATAATCTTATATTGTTTAGTGTGTGTCGTTTATTTCCGTACAGCAAAGATAGGAAAATCCCCGACAATTCGCCAAATTATCTTCATCGTTTGTTTTTATACGGCTATTCGGATTACTTATAGACCCGATCGAGCATCTCCGCCACGTCCTTCCGGAACAGGGAATAGGCCGCCGGCAGAGCCATCGTGTCGCCGACCTCAGGCGGAACGATCCGGTAGCCGGGCATCGCCACCCACACCGGCACCGGGTCGAGCGTATAGGTCATACGGCCGTCGGGATGCCGCACGGCTTCGATTTCGGCCATCAGCCCTCCGTCGCAGTAGCGGCGGCGCTGATTGGAGACGAAGTTGCCCAGCGAATAGAGCACCACGTGCGACGAATCGGTCTCGAAGGGCTGCACCACGTGCGGATGGCTTCCGACGATCAGGTCCGCGCCGTTGCGGCGCAGAAAGCGCGCCAGCCGCCGCTGTTCGGCATTCGCCTGCCGTTCGTATTCGTTCCCCCAGTGGATGCAGACCGCGATGCAGTCCGGCGATCCCTCGCGCGCCGCGGCCAGATCGGCCGCCATGCGCACCGTGTCGATCAGGTTTACCCGCACGCCCTCCGGCACGGGGATTCCGTTGGTGCCGTAGGTGTAGTTGAGCAGTGCGAAGCGCACGCCGCAGTGTTCGAGCCAAAGCGGATTGTTGGCCGCACGGTCGAGACTGTCCGTAAATACGCCCGTATGCCGGATGCCGCACCGCCGAAGTTCCGCGACGGTCGTATGCACCCCGGCAGCGCCGCCGTCGCAGCAGTGGTTGTTGGCCAGCACGGCCACATCGACCCCGGCGTCACGCAGTGCGTCGGCCAGCGCCGCCGGAGAGCGGAAACAGGGATAGCCCGTATAGCGGTCGGTGCGGGTGAGCGTCGTTTCGAGGTTTACGATCACCAGATCGGCCGCACGGAAGCGGCGGTGCAGATGAGCGAACACCTCCCGGTAGTCGAATCCCGTTTCGCGGCGGGCCGCCGTGACCTGCGGCAGATGCTGCATCACGTCGCCCCCGAACAGCAGCCGCACGCACACCGGCTTGGGCGGCGGAAGGGCAGGCTCCCGCTCCGACTGCTTCGCCGGAACGCAGCACGCCGCCGCCAGCAGCAGCCACGGAAGAATATGTCGAGCGGATATTTTCATGGTATGCGCCCCAAAGTTAGCTTTCCGTACGATAAAATCCAAAAACCGCACTATATTTGCCGTCCCGAACCGCCGAGCACGGTTTTTGCCGTCGTTCGGGATGCCGCGCGGCGCAGGCCGCGGCAAAAACGCGCAGCGGTGCGGCGGGCCGCTTCGCAACGCCGCCGTGCACCGCAGGCTCCGGCCCGCACCCGCCGTTCCGCATCTGCCGGCGGCGGAAGGGAGCGCACCGCGTGCAGACACGGTGCAGCCATGACAGACGCCAACGCGAAAAAACGTCGAACATATGCGTAACATAAGTAATATAAAGGGAGTGCTCTACGCCGTTGTCTCTTCGGCCACGTTCGGGCTGATCCCGCTCTTCTCGATCCCGCTGCTTCATGCGGGCATGGCCTCGCCGACGATTCTCTTCTACCGCATGCTGCTCTCGGCGGCCATCATGGCGGCGGTGGCGTTGCTGCTGAAACGCAACTTCCGCATCTCGCGGCGCGACTTCGGCGTGCTGGCCGGCCTGAGCCTGATGTACGCCGCCACGTCGCTGGGACTGCTGCGCTCGTACGATTACATACCGAGCGGCGTGGCCACCACCGTCAATTTTCTCTATCCGCTGGTGGTGACCATCGTCATGACGCTCTTTTTCCGCGAACGCAGTTCGGTGTGGATCGTCATCGCAGTCTTCATTTCGCTCGTCGGCGTGGCGCTGCTGGCGTGGGGCGACGCGGGAAACAACGATCCGGGACGCGGCCTGATCTATGCCGGGACGACCGTATTCACCTATGCGGTGTATATCATCGGGGTGATGAAGAGCCGCGCCGGACGGCTCGACCCGCTGATCGTGGCGTTCTACGTGCTGACCTTCTCCGCCGCGGTGTTTCTGGTCTACGCCCTCTCGACGTCCGGCATCGCGGTAGTCCACACATGGCACATCTGGCGCAACCTGCTGTTGCTGGCCCTGCTCCCGACGGTGCTCTCCAACCTGACGCTGGTGCTGGCGATCAAGCATATCGGCTCAACGATGACTTCGATCCTCGGCTCGATGGAACCCCTGACGGCCGTACTGGTCGGCGTCGTCCACTTCGGCGAAGGCTTCGACCTCGACTCCGCGGCCGGACTGATTCTGGTCGTCACGGCAGTCATCATCGTCATTCTCCAGACCAATCACACGCCCCAGACTCCGCCGGCAAACATTCCGCCCACGCAGCCGCAGGAGTAAGACGCTGTCCGCCTTACACAGCCGAAAATCGCGGCCGCAGCCCGCTCCATTCCGCGCCGGAGGGCGACTCTCTGCCCGCAGGCGATCCGCCGCGTCGCGCCGACTGCCGTTCAGGACCGGCTCGGCGGCAGGCAAGCGCAACGGCCGGATTATTTCTTCTTCCGGTTCGGATTGGCCGGGAACCATCCCTTCGCCACACGTCCGCGCTGCTCGAACAGCTCGCCGATCGACCAGAGCGACGACGCGCCCCAGACGGCCAGCAGGGTGGACCAGAGGATATGCCGCACGGCGACCGACGCCGCGATCGCCGCGACGCCCATCAGCAGGAAAAACCACCAGCAGCGCACGCCGAAGTAATATTCGCCCTTGATTACGAAGGGGTGGAACAGACCGATGATCAGAAACGTAGCGACGCCGATCACCAGCCCCGTAAGGTTGTATTCCGTCAGAAATTCCATCATGATTCAGCAACAGTTTGAAAGCAAATATACGAAAAAAAAGAGCGGCCCGCACCGGACCGCCCGAATAAATGACGCCGACAAGGCCGTCAGAAGCTGTACTGCACCATCACGTTCACGCGGTTGGCGTGGTTCTTCATGCTGTTCATGTCCTTGCGCGAACCGTAGAGGTACTCGCCGGCCACCTTGCAGCGCGGCGTGAGCGAATAGAAGATGTTGCCGAAGATATACTGCCCCTGTTTGTACTGGTCGGCCGTATAGTAGCCCTCGCTGCGCTGCACGCGCACCGTCGAGTAGCCGCCCGACACGAACAGGCGCGGCGTGAAGTTGATCTGCCCGGCGGCCTGCACGCCCCACATGGGCATCATGCGCACGAGCGTGGGATCCGCGGGGTTGGGCGTGAAGTCGAGCCCCGAGCCGGTCAGGTCCTGGATATACGGGGTGACGCCCTTGCCGTAGACGCCGTTCATAAAGAGCCGCAGGGGCTGCGCCACCTTGATCGTGCCGCTGAACTGCACGCCCCATCCCAGCAGCGAGGTGTTGTTGCCCGTGCGGAGGTTGTGGAGGTACATGTTGCGCACGACGCCCGAAGCCCGGATGTGACTGTCGCGGTTGGCGCCCCAGGCATACTGGAAGTAGGCCGGGAAATCGGGAACGCGCTGTTTCAGCGTCGCGAAATTGTCGTTGTAGGTGCCGCTGACCGAGGGCATCTCGGCCGCAACGCCGAACTTGAGGTGGTTGTCGGCGAAGGCGTATTCGTAGCGGATCATCGTGGCGAAGTTGAAGTTATAGGCGTTGGGACCCTGGAAGTCGATGGTCGTCGGGGCTGCCGAAAGGTCGCAGAAGGTCGTCACGTCGCGACCCAGCGTAAAGCCCAGGAACGACACGTAGGCCGAACGCAGGCGGGGCGTGTAGCTGCCCTCGGCGCCTCCGCGGAAGTCGGCGTCCATGAACACGACCACGCGGCCCAGCGCACGGGTGTTGGTGATGGCCTTCATAAACAGACGCGAGGTCGAAGCGTCCATCATCAGCTTCTGCCTGGTATCGTAACTGCCGTGAACGGGAATGTCGTAGGTCACGAAGTCGATGTTGTCGACGATGCCGTCGAAGTCATACCCGGCGCGGAGGCTGACGAAACCGCCCAGCGAGAAGGAGAAACGGTTGTTCTTCGTGGCGAAGACGAACTGCGGTTTCTCGACCTGCTGGAAGCCCGGACGGTGGGTCTCGATGTAGTCCTGCGTGGCGTTGTCCATGGCCATGCGGTTGAGCGCCGCCGCCTGCTGCATCGCATAAGGCCCGTAGTTGTAGATGGTATCCACCTCCTGCACCGAGATCA
>ENA-UENY01000827-UENY01000827.1-human-gut-metagenome-genome-assembly--contig:-NODE-827-length-19065-cov-3.191753_pt1 | contig 19065 bp, 16 predicted proteins | sample MGYA00242886_ERZ507888 | MGnify/ENA primary metagenome ERZ507888 (study PRJEB26167, sample SAMN06115543) | human gut metagenome | host: Homo sapiens | place: China:Chongqing | collected 2014-11-10... | reverse complement strand
CTGGCTGACCTCCTACTCGGAGTACGCCGACGATCTCAGGCCCTGGTACGACGAGCACGTGGGGCCGGAGTTCGTCACCTGCCGCCACCAGATGGCCCACCTGCTCCAAAAGGAGTCGGAGCTGATGGAGATCGTCAAGCTCATCGGCGCGGACATCCTGCCCGAGGATCAGAAGCTCATCATCGAGACCGCCAAGCTCTTCCGGGTGGGCTTTCTCCAGCAGAACGCCTACCACGCCATCGACACCTATGTGCCCCTGGACAAGCAGCTGCGCATGATGGAGCTGATGCTCAAGCTCTACAGCGGCGCCAAGGACATCGTCTCCCGGGCCATCCCCCTGTCCCAGCTCAAGGAGACCGGCATCTTCGAGTCTCTGGCCAAGATGAAGTACGAGGTGCCCAACGACGGCCAGGAGAAGTTTGCGGAGTACGACGCCGCCATTGAGGACGCCCTGCGGCAGGTCAACGAGGCCAACCGCTGAGGTTGGAGATAGAGGTGAAACACTGACATGAGACTGGAATACATCGGCCTTTCGGAGCTGTCCGGCTCCCTCATTGCCCTGGAGGGGGTCAAGGACGTGGCCTACGACGAGATGGCGGAGGTCACTCTGGAGAACGGGGAGCGCCGCTATGGCCGCGTCATCCTCATTGACGGCGACCGGGTGGTTCTCCAGGTATTTGAGGGCACCCGGGGCATCTCTCTGGAGAACGCCTCCACCCACTTCACCGGCAAGAGCATGGACATCGCCCTGTCCAAGGAGATGCTGGGCCGGGTGTTCGACGGCGCGGGCCGCCCCATCGACGCCCTGGGCGAGATCTACCCGGAGGAGCGGCGTAACATCAACGGCTCTGCCATCAACCCCGTCTCCCGCAAGTACCCTCGAAGCTGCATCTACACCGGCATATCCGCCATCGACGGCTGCGCCACCCTCATCCGGGGGCAGAAGCTGCCCATCTTCTCCGGCTCCGGCATGAAGCACAACGAGCTGGCCGCCCAGATCGTGCGGCAGGCCAGGGTGCCCAACCAGGACGGGGAATTTGCCATCGTCTTCGCCGCCATGGGCGTCAAGAACGACACCGCCGAGTTCTTCCGCCGCTCCTTTGAGGAGGCCGGCGCCCTGAGCCGGGTCGTCATGTTCCTCAACCTGGCCTCCGACCCCATCATCGAGCGCATCCTCACCCCCCGCTGCGCCCTGACGGCGGCGGAGTTCCTGGCCTTTGAGCACGGCTACCACGTGCTGGTGGTGCTCACCGACATGACCTCCTACTGCGAGGCCCTGCGCGAGTTCTCCTCCTCCAAGGGGGAAATCCCCTCCCGCAAGGGCTTCCCCGCCTACCTCTACTCGGATCTGGCCTCCCTCTACGAGCGGGCGGGCATGATCCACGGCCGCACCGGCTCGGTGACCCAGGTGCCGGTACTCACCATGCCCAACGACGACATCACCCACCCCATCCCCGACCTCACCGGCTACATCACCGAGGGGCAGATCGTGCTGGACCGGGAGCTGGATCAGAAGGGCATCTATCCCCCCATCGCCATTCTCCCCTCCCTGTCCCGCCTGATGAAGGACGGCGTGGGCAAGGGCTTCACCCGGGACGACCACTACGACGTATCCAACCAGCTCTTTGCCTCCTACTCCAAGGTGCAGGACGCCCGCAGCCTGGCCAGCGTCATCGGCGAGGACGAGCTGAGCGAGCTGGACAAGCAGTATCTGGCCTTCGGCGACGCCTTCGAGCGCAGGTTTGTCCACCAGAGCCTGGTGGACAACCGCACCATTGCGGAGACGCTGGACCTTGGGTGGAAGCTGCTGACCATGCTGCCCAGGGGCGAGCTGGACCGGGTGGACGCCAAGACCATCGAGGCTCACTATGTGGAGGGGGCGTGGAAGGAGCTCTTTGAGCGGAAGCAGTCATAGCCGGAAAGGAGGTCAACCGCCATGGCCAATCTGCTGCCCACCAAGGGCAACCTGATCGCCGCCAAGCGCTCCCGGATGCTGGCCCAGACGGGCTACGAGCTGATGGACCGCAAGCGCAACATCCTCATCCGGGAACTCATGGGCATGATGGACACCGCCAAGGAGTTGCAGGGACAGATCGACGCCGTCTTTACCGAGGCGTACACCGCCCTCCAGGCGGCCAACATCCGCCTGGGCATCTGCGACCGCATCGCGGAGGCGGTGGATGTGGACGACTCCCTGACCCTGCGCTACCGCTCCGTTATGGGGGTGGAGCTGCCCCGCATCCCCGGCCAGTCCCCCCCGCCCCGGCCGGAGTACGGCATGGGGGATACCTGTTCCGAGCTGGATGAGTGCTACCTCAAGTTCTACAGGGTCAAGGAGCTGACCCGCCGGCTGGCGGAGGTGGAGACCTCTATCTACCGCCTGGCCGACGCCATCAAAAAGACCCAGAAGCGGGCCAACGCTTTACAGAACATTGTCATCCCCGGCCTGGACGGCACCATCCGCTTCATCACCGACGCCCTGGAGGAGAAGGAGCGGGAGGAGTTTGCCCGTTTGAAGGTCATCAAGCGGGTGACCACAAAACAAAAGTGAGGCGGAATTCCGCCTCACTTTTGTTTCAGTATGTGCGCACACAGACCTCCCGGATTTTGGCCTGGAGGCTCTTCAGATCCTCAAAGCTCTCCGGCCGCTTGCGGGGGTCCCGCAGCAGGGCGGAGGGGTGGTACATGGCCATCATCCACACCCCGGCCTTTTCGAGCCACTGGCCATGCTCACGGGTAATTTTGAAGTCCTCCTTGATGAGCTTCATGGCGGCGATGCGCCCCAGGCAGACGATGATCTTCGGCTTGAGCAGGGCCACCTGGTTGCGCAGATAGCCGATGCAGGCCTCCTGCTCGATGTTCAGGGGGTCCCGGTTCTGGGGCGGGCGGCACTTAACCATGTTGCCGATGAACACCTTCTCCCGCTTCAGGTCGATCATGGCCAGCATATCGTCCAGCAGCTGGCCCGCCCGGCCCACAAAGGGCCGGCCGGTGCGGTCCTCCTGCTCGCCGGGGCCCTCCCCGATGAACATGACCTCCGCGTCCCTGGCTCCCTCGCCGAACACCACGTTGGTCCGGGTCTCCGCCAGGCCGCACTTCTGACAGTGGATGCACTCCTCATAGAGGGCGTCCCAATCCTTCATAGTCTCTCACCTCAGTGTGTGGTTTTCGACATTGTACCACACCCGCGCCCCCGGTGCAAAAAAATTTTGTGCTTGACTTTTGCCTTCAAACTGCGTATACTACGCTCAACAAAGGCAGAGAGAACGACCGCCCCCCGTGAGGGCCGACAGAGAATCCGGGTCACCGACTGAGAGCCCGGTCCGGCAGGATGGGATGGCGCAACACGTTTGAGCCGGCGTCTCGAGCCCTGGCCTCAGGGGGTAGGCGCGCCCGTCCCACCCGCGTTAAGGGTTCCGAGTGGCGTCCGTTGCACACGACGGCGCAATTTTGGGTGGTACCGCGGAGTTTGTTCCGTCCCGAAGCTGGAAAACCGGCTTCGGGATTTTTTTATTCTTTTTTTGCAGAAAGGTGTGATTGGCATGGATGTTTTGGCAACGAAATTTGACGCGGCGGTGGTGGGCCGGAATAACCGGGCCGTCACCCTGCACGGGATGGTGCACGCCCTGCGGGATCTGGGCGGGGTCACCTTCCTCACCCTGCGCACACGGGAGGGGCTGGTCCAGTGCGTCTGCCCCCGGCGTCCCGAGGGGGTGCGCGAGGAGTGCGCCGTCTCTGTCTCCGGCTTACTCCGGCCCGAACCCCGGGCGCCCGGCGGGGCGGAGCTGGCGGAGGCCCGGTGCACGGTGCTCTCCTGGCCCGCCGCGCCCCCGCCGGTGCCCCTGTCCAAAAAGAGTTCCGTCAGCCTGGACACGGAGCTCTCCCTCCGCCCGGTGACCCTCCGCGCCCCCCGCGCCCGGGCGGTGTTCCGCATCCAGGCGGCCATCTGCCGGGCCTTCCGGGAGTTTCTCCAGGAGGAGGGCTTTACCGAGATCCACACCCCCAAGCTGGGCCGGGCCGGGGCCGAGGGGGGCTCCAGCCAGTTCCGGGTGGACTACTTCGGCCGGAAGGCGGTGCTGGCCCAGTCCCCCCAGCTCTACAAGCAGGTCATGGTGGGGGTGTTTGAGCGGGTGTATGAGATCGGCCCGGTGTTCCGGGCGGAGAAGCACGCCACCCAGCGGCACCTGAACGAATACACCTCCCTGGATCTGGAGATGGGCTTTCTCCGCTCCTTTACCGACCTGATGGCGCTGGAGCAGGGCTTTCTGCGCCGCCTTGTGGACCTGCTCCGGCGGGAATACGCCGGAGAGCTGGCCCTGCTGGGCGCAGAGCTGCCCGATGCACAGCACATACCAGCCGTCCGCTTTGACGAGGCCAAGCGCCTGGCGGCGGAGGCCTACGGCTATGCCATCCGGGAGCCCTACGATCTGGAGCCGGAGGAGGAGCAGCACATCGGCCGGTACGCCAAGGAGGTGTGGGGCAGCGACTTCGTGTTCGTCACCCACTACCCCGGCAGGAAGCGCCCCTTCTATACCATGGACGATCCGGAGGACCCCCGGTACACCCTCTCCTTCGATCTGCTCTTCCGGGGGATGGAGATCACCACCGGCGGCCAGCGTATCCACAATTACGGCCAGCAGGTGGAAAAGTTAAAGGCACGGGGCATGGAGCCGGAGGATTTTTCGGGCTACCTGCTGTTCCACAAGCACGGCGCGCCGCCCCACGGCGGCCTGGGTATCGGCCTGGAGCGGCTGACCATGCAGCTGTGCGGCCTGGACAACATCCGCCGGGCCAGCCTGTTTCCCCGGGACCGGACCAGGCTTGAGCCATAAGGAGCGGGGGCGGGCGCGGTTCGCCCCCCAGACAGCGAAGAAAAGGAGGAACCCTTCCCATGAATATTACCGAAGCGCGGATCGACCATCTGTCCGATCTGGCCCGCCTCTCCCTCCCCGGCGGGGAGAAGGAGGAGATCGCCCGGGAGCTGGAGCGGATTCTGGACTACATGGCGGTGCTGGACGGCCTGGACACCGCCGGCGCGGAGCCGCTGAGCCACGTTTTCCCGCTGAAAAACGTCCTGCGCCCCGATGAAACCGCCCCCTCCGCCGACCGGGCGGCCCTGCTGGCCGGGGCTCCGGCCGCCGACGGGGAGAGCTTTCTCGTCCCCAAAGCCGTGGAGTGAGGTGGAATTTGGAGGTGTATGAACTGACTGCCCTGGAGCTGGCCGGGCAGCTCCGGGCCGGAGCCGTCACCCAGGCCGAGGCCATTTCCACCGCCGCCGGGCGGATTGCCGCCTGCCAGCCGGGCAACAACGCCTTTATCACCGTGGCGGATTCGCCCGCCCCCGCCCCCGCGCCGTCCGCCTCCCCCCTGGCCGGGGTGCCCATGGCCTACAAGGACAACCTCTGCACCAGGGGAATGCGCACCACCTGCGCCTCCAAAATCCTGGGGGACTTCACCCCCTGCTACGACGCCACCGCCGTGGAGCGCCTGACCGCCGCCGGGGCGGTGTCCATGGGCAAGCTGAACCTGGACGAGTTCGCCATGGGCTCCACCTGTGAGACCTCCTATTACGGCCCGGCGAAAAACCCCTGGGATCTCACCCGCTCCCCCGGCGGCTCCTCCGGCGGGGCGGCCGCCGCGGTAGCGGTCGGGGAGGTGTGGTACGCCATCGGCTCGGACACCGGAGGCTCCATCCGCCAGCCCGCCGCCCACTGCGGCGTCACCGGCATGAAGCCCACCTACGGCTCCGTGTCCCGGTACGGCCTGGTCGCCTACGCCTCCTCCCTGGATCAGCTCGGCCCCATCGCCCGCTCCGCCGCCGACTGCGCGGCGGTGCTGGAGCTCCTCCGTGGGCGGGATCCCCGGGACGCCACCAGTCTGGAGCTCCCCACCGGGGGACTGCTCTGCGCCCTCACCGGCGACGTGCGGGGCAGGCGCATCGGCCTGCCCGCCGAGTGCTTCGGCGGCGCGCTGGAGCCGGAGGTGGCCGCCGCCGTCCGGGCCGCCGCCGGGGTGCTCCGGGCGCGGGGGGCGGTGGTGGAGGAGTGCTCCCTGCCCCTGCTGGACTACGCGGTGCCCGCCTACTACATCCTGGCCTGCGCCGAGGCCTCCTCCAACCTGGCCCGGTTCGACGGGGTGAAATACGGCTGGCGGGCGGAGGGCTGCGGCAGTCTGGAGGAGCTGTACCGCAGAACCCGCACCGAGGGCTTCGGCCCGGAGGTGAAGAAGCGGATTCTGCTGGGCACCTTCGTCCTCTCCGCGGACTGCTACGACTCCTATTACAAAAAGGCCCTCCAGGCCAGGGCCAGGCTGAAGGCCGCCTTTGACGCGGTCTTCCAGAGGTACGACCTCCTCCTCACCCCGGTGGCCCCCACCACCGCCCCCCGTCTGGGGGAGGGCCTGGCCGACCCGCTGAGCCTGTACCTGAGCGACATCTACACCGTCCCCGCCAACCTGGCGGGCCTGCCCGCCCTGTCCATGCCCTGCGGCTTCGACCGGAGCGGCCTGCCCATCGGCGCCCAGCTCATCGGCCCGGCCCTGGGGGATCTGGCGGTACTGGACGCCGCCCACGCCTACCAGCAGGAGACCGACTGGCACCGCCGCCATCCGGACACGCCTGCAAGCGCCAAAGGAGGTGACGCGCTGTGAACTGGGAAACCGTAATCGGCCTGGAGACCCATGTGGAGCTGGCCACCAAAAGCAAAATCTTCTGCGCCTGCACCACCGCCTTCGGCGGCGCGCCCAACACCCACTGCTGCCCGGTGTGCACCGGCATGCCGGGGGCGCTGCCCGTGCTCAACGGGAAGGTGGTGGAGTACGCCGTCCGGGCCGCCCTGGCCCTGGGCTGCACCGTCACCCGGCACAGCCGGTTCGACCGGAAAAACTACTTCTACCCCGATCTGCCCAAGGCCTACCAGATCTCCCAGCTCTACCTGCCCATCGGCCGGGACGGGGCGGTGGAGGCGGGGGGCCGCACCGTGGGCATTCACGAGCTGCACATGGAGGAGGACGCGGGCAAGCTGATCCACGACCCCTGGACGGAGCAGACCAAAATCGACTACAACCGCTGCGGCGTGCCCCTCATCGAGATTGTCACCCAGCCCGACTTCCGCACGGCGGAGGAGGTGGTCGCCTACCTGGAGTGGCTGCGGGAGACCCTGCAATACCTGGGCGTCTCCGACTGCAAGATGCAGGAGGGCTCCCTCCGGTGCGACGTGAACCTGTCGGTGCGCCCGGCGGGCTCGGACACGCTGGGCACCCGCACCGAGCTGAAAAACCTCAGCTCCTTCAAGGCCATCCGCCGGGCCATCGGCTATGAGGCCCGGCGGCAGATCGAACGGCTGGAGGCGGGCGGCCGGGTGGTGCAGGAGACCCGGCGCTGGGACGAGAACAAGGACGCCTCCTATCCCATGCGCTCCAAGGAGGACGCCCAGGACTACCGCTACTTCCCCGAGCCGGATCTTCCGCCCCTGGAGCTGAGCGAGGCCTACATCCAGGCGCTGCGGGCCAGCCAGCCGGAGCTGGCTACGGCCAAGCGGGCCCGCTATCAGGCCGCCTGGGGCCTGGGCCCCTACGACGCGGAGATGCTCACCTCCCAGAAGGCCCTGGCCCGCTTTTTCGAGGAGACGGTGGCCCTGGGGTCGGAGCCCAAGCAGGCGGCCAACTGGCTCATGGGGCCGGTGCTGGCCCAGCTCTCCGCCCACGGCCTGGAGGCCAGGGACATGGCCCTGACACCCCCCACCCTGGCCCGGCTGATCCAGTTGGTGAAGGAGGGGCAGCTCAACCGCAACACCGCCGTCAAAGTGTGCGAGGCGGTCTTCGAGACCGACGGCGACGTGGACGCGTATGTGGCCGCCCACGGTCTGGCCCAGGTGTCCGACGCGGGCCTGGTGGCCCAGGTGGTGGAGCAGGTGCTCTCCGCCAATGAAAAATCGGTGGCCGACTACTGCTCCGGCAAGGAGAAGGCCTTCGGCTTCCTGGTGGGGCAGGTCATGCGCCAGCTCAAGGGCCAGGCGGCCCCGGCGGTGGTGCGTCAGGTGCTGCTGGAACAGTTGGCGGAGCAATAACAATGTGCGGGCCGGTCTTTTGACCGGCCCGCACGTTGTTTGCCCCTTCCGCCGCGGCTTCACAAATCACTACGAAAGCCCGGTACAGCCGTCCAGCACCTGTCTGCCCTGGAGCAGCTCCAGCTTCTCCAGCGCGGGGCTGCCCTCCAGCAGGAAGTGGAAGGTCTGGCCGGGATAGACCCGCTGGGTCAGGCTCTGCCCGCCTCCATAGGTGAGGCGGACGGTGAGGCTGTCCCCCTGCTCGCCGCCCACCGCGCCGAAGATCACGGTGCCGCCCCCGGAGCCCAGCCGGGCGGCGGAGAGTTTGCCCGGCTCCGGCGCGGGGCACTCGTTGGCGGTCAGCTCATGCCAGCGGCCGTCCGTCCCGCTCCGCTCCAGACCGCTGGCCCGGAGGGTGGTGTGGGCCTCATCCCAGGAAAGAACCACATAGCCAGGCCCAGCGGGAAAGACGGCGTCCACGCTCTGGTTCGGCTGCTCCCGCTGGAAGTCCGCCTGGGGGCCCGAGGACAGGGGGCCGAAGCCCGCGCTGCCCACGCAGTTCTGGCCCGCCTCGCTCACCATGAACTCCGCCAGCCGCCGGGCGGGGGCGTCCTCCGGCTCGCCGGCCCGGAGCACCAGGTAGTTGTACCCCGCCAGGGGGTAGCTTCCGTCGGCGATGGTCTCATCCGAGGGGAGCACCCCATCCACCGCCAGCAGCTTGAGCTCCCCTCCGCCCGCGTCGCCCAGGAGCCAATAGCTATTTACATAATAATAGTACACACTATAGCCCATGGCGTAAGCCAGGGGGTCGGTGGTCATGGCCCCGGCCACATCGGTGAGGGCGGAGGACATGGCGTAGGAGGTGAGGACATTGTGCACGTCGGGGCTGAGGGAGAGCTTTCCGCCCTCCAGGAAATACTGCTCCATTAAGGCGTGGGAGCCGCTGTCGGTGTTGCGGCGGTAGGGTAGCAGCTCCGCGTCCGGGCCGCCTATCTGATTCCAATTCGTATATTTACCGTACACATATATGTCCTGTATTTGCTTTTGGGTCAGCCCGGTGACAGAGTTCTCCGCGTTGGTGAAGAACACCATGGCGTCATAGGCGATGGGAATGTACTCCAGTTCCACCCCCGCCGCCTCCGCCTGGGCCTTCAGCTCCTCCGAGGGCAGGGTGGCGGCGAAGAGGGCGTCCACCTCCCCGTTGATGAGCCGCTCGTAGGACTCATGGCTCTTGGAGTGGCTCTCCGGGAACTGCGGATGGTTGTCATAATTCCAGAAGAGCGCCCCGTACACCGCCCTGGTATAGGGGTAGGTGGAGGTGGAGCCGTCGACGACGGGCATGGTCTCGTCAAAGCCCCAGTCGATGGCCGTCTGGGTGGGGTACCAGGGCAGGCGGGTACGGGCGTCGTCCAGGAAGGTGATCGCCTCGCCCCGGGTAGCGGGCCTGTCCCACTCTGCCAGCTCCTCCACTCCGGGCTCCCCGTAGACCGGGTCGGTCTCTCCGGTGGACCGCTGGGTGAAGATGCCCAGGCCCTGTTTATCAAAGGCCAGATAGGGCGCTAAAGCCCAGTCCGGAATCTCCCCGGCATCGACCAGAGTCAGCTCCGCCGCCGTTCCCCCCTCCGGTATGGTCAGCCAGCCCACCGCCTCCATGGCCCGGGCAGCCATGACGGTGAGCTCTCCCCGGGTCACCAGCCGGTCGGGGTGGAAATAGGCGTCCTCCGCCGCCAGTCTGCCGGCCCGGGCGGCGGAGGCGGTATCATAATACCAGTCGCCGGGCTCCGCGTCGGCGTAGCCGGGGTCGCCGCCGGGCTCCAGGGACAGCAGGCGGCAGATCAGGGCGAAGGCCTCCGCCCGCGTCAGGGCGGCGTCGGGGTTCAGATTGCCCGCGTGATCCCCCTGGAGCACTCCCCGGAGATACAGCTCCTTTGCGCCGCCGGGGTCGTTGTAGTACTCGTGCCCCTTCCAGACGGTGATGCAGTCGGGAAAGCGGTGCTCCTCCCCCTGAAAGACCTCCAGGGGCCGCTCCGCCTCCGCCGCCGGGACGGTGGCGAAGAGCCAGCCCTGCTGGTAGTCGCTGGTGAGGGGCACCGGCTCCCCCGTGTCGGCGTACCGCACCGCGAGGAGGGTCTGCTCCGACCAATCCAGGGCCTCCCCCTGGGGGCAGGGCACCCGGAGGGTCACATAATCTCCGCCCGGCTCGCTCCGGCTCCACCCCTTCGCCTCCTCTGCCGCCCGGGCGGCGGGGCACAGCAGGGCCAGACAGAGGCCCAGCGCCAGTATTCGCTTCATGGTACACACTCCCTTCAACATTCGATTCCTATTTGTATTATAGCTCCCCTGGTTTTCCCGGACAAGTTACAGAGCAATAACAAATGGTAAAAAAAGCTGGTACAGCCGGGGGGTTGACAGGGGGCGGTCTTTCTGTTATCTTAATACCCGACAGATGAATGCCCTGTGGCTTCCCGTTTATCACCGGATAAATGTGAAACGTGCCTGAACCGATTCCGTAGGTCTTAGAAGGAATCGGCCCAGGCACGTTTTTTGCCGCTCTGGGACGTTTTTAGGAGGGATCGGAGTGAAGCGGAGCTTTTTTCAGTATGTGAGCCTGAATGTGCTGGGCGCGCTGGGCCTGTCCGGCTACATCCTGGCCGACACCCTGTTTGTGGCCCACCGGCTGGGCACCGACGGGCTGGCGGCCCTCAACCTGGCCATCTCGGTCTTCGGCCTCATCAACGGGCTGGGGCTGATGCTGGGCATCGGCGGGGCCAGCCGGTACGCCATCTACCGCACCCAGGGGGACGGAGTGCGGGCCGACCGCGCCTTCTCCCGCGCCCTGGCCTGCGGCGGGGCGCTGGGCGGACTGCTGGCGCTGGCCGGTCTGCTGTGGGCCGTGCCGCTGGCCCGCCTGCTGGGGGCGGAGGGAGCCATCCTGCCCATGTGCTCGGTCTATCTGCGCACGGTGCTCCTCTTTGCCCCCTGCTTCCTGCTCAACCACATTCTCACCGCCTTCGTGCGCAACGACGGCAATCCCAAGCTGGCCATGGCCGCCATGCTGCTGGGCAGCCTGTCCAACATTGTGCTGGACTATGTGTTCCTCTACCCCATGGATATGGGCATCTTCGGCGCGGCCCTGGCCACCGGCATCGCCCCGGTAGTGGGCCTGTGCGTGTCCTCCCTGCACATCCTCACCCGCCGCAGCCGCTTCCGCCTGCGCCCCTTCCGCCCCGCCCTCCGGCCGCTGGCGGATCTGGCCGGGCTGGGCAGCGCCGCCTTTCTCAACGAGTGCTCCTCCGGCCTGGTGCTGGTGGTCTTCAACCTGCTGCCCCTCCGCCTGGCGGGGACGCTGGGGGTGGCGGCCTACGGCATTGTGGCCAACCTGGCGCTGATGGCCCTCGCTCTCTTCACCGGCGTCAATCAGGGCGTCCAGCCCCTGGTCAGCCTGGCCCACGGCCGGGGGGACGCCGCCGGGGTGCGCACCCTGTGCCGCATGGCCCTGGGGCTGGCCCTGTGCGCGGGGCTGGGCATGGCCGCGCTGGCCTTCTTCGCCGCCGGGCCGCTAGTGTCCCTCTTCAACCGGGACGGAGATCCGGCGCTCCAGCAGATGGCGGAGCAGGGCCTGCGGCTCTACTTTCTGGGCTTTCCCTTTGCCGGGCTGAACCTGGTCACCGCCTCCTTCCTGGGGGCGGCGGAGCACCCCAGCCGCTCCCTCCGGCTCTCCCTGCTCCGGGGCTTTGTGGCCATCGTGGCCGCCGCCCTGCTGCTGGCCGCCCTGCTGGGCCTCACCGGCGTATGGCTGGCCTTCCCCGCCGCCGAAGGGGCCGTTCTCCTCGTCAGCCTGCGCTTCAGCCGCTCCCTCCGGCGCGCCCGGCCAGAACCCGCCCCTCAGGCCATCACCACCGCGCTCAGGTAACACGCGAATGCCCCGTACTCCGCCGGGGTCAGCGCCCGGGGGCTGGAGAGCACCACCAGCTCATGGCCCGGGTACTCCGGCCGGTAGGGGGGATGGACGTGGGGATAGGGGTTGACGGCGAAGCCGCACCTCTGGTAGAAGCCCTGCCGCCGCCGGGCGATATCGTCCACCGGCGGGTCGATCTCCAGTACCACGGTTTTCCCGTCCCGGCCCAGCTCCTCCAGCGCCTTGGCGCCGTAGCGGCGGCCCCGCAGCTCCGGACGGACGCAGAAATGCTCCACATAGCGGAAGTCCTCCGCCTCCCAGTAGAGCAGCAGCCCCACGAATTCCGCCCCATCAAAAAGCTGGCTGAAATGGTACTCCGGGTGGGACAGGACGGCCCGCTGCTCATCGGGCAGCCGCTGCTCGTGGCGGGGAAAGCTGGCCTCGTAGAGGGCCATCGCCCTTCCAAACGCCGGTTCCTCCGGCTGTGTCAGCCGTCTCCATTCCATAGCAGTCGCTCCTCTCTTCTAAAAAATGCGCTCCCGTTTTGGGAGCGCATTTTATTTTTTCTGTTTACGCTCCCTCCAGGGCCTTTTCCAGGTCGGCCAGGATATCGTTCACATCCTCGATGCCCACGGAGAAGCGCACCAGGTCGGGGGCCACCCCGGCGGCGGCCAGCTCGGCGTCGCTCATCTGGCGGTGGGTGGTACTGGCGGGGTGAAGCACGCAGGTCTTGGCGTCGGCCACATGGGTGGCAATGGAGGCCAGCTCCAGGCCCGCCATGAACTTAGAGGCCGCTTCCCGGCCGCCCTTCACGCCGAAGGACACCACGCCGCAGGTGCCGTTCGGCAGGTACTTCCGGGCCCGCTCGTAGTAGGGGTCGCCCTCCAGGCCGGGGTAGCGCACCCAGCTCACCTTGGGGTGTCCCTTCAGGAACCGGGCCACGGCCAGGGCGTTTTCACAGTGCCTGGCCATGCGCAGGGGCAGGGTCTCCAGCCCCACGTTGAGCAGGTAGGCGTTCATGGGGGCGGGGATGGCGCCGAAGTCCCGCATGAGCTGGGCGGTGGCCTTGGTGATGTAGGCCCCCTCCAGGCCGAAGCGCTCGGTGTAGGTCACGCCGTGGTAGCTCTCGTCCGGGGTGGTGAGGCCGGGGAACTTGTCGGCGTGGGCCGTCCAGTCGAACCGGCCGGAGTCCACGATGGCGCCGCCCACCGCGTTGGCATGGCCGTCCATGTACTTGGTAGTGGAGTGGGTGACAATGTCGGCCCCCCACTCGAAGGGGCGGCAGTTCACCGGGGTGGCGAAGGTGTTGTCCACGATGAGGGGCACGCCGTGGGCGTGGGCCGCCCTGGCGAACTTCTCAAAGTCCAGCACGGTGAGGGCGGGGTTGGCGATGGTCTCGCCAAAGACGGCCCGGGTCTCAGGCCGGAAGGCGGCCTCCAGCTCGGCCTCGGTGCAGTCGGGGTCGACGAAGGTGAAGTCGATGCCCATGCGCTTCATCGTGACGGCGAAGAGGTTATAGGTACCGCCGTAGATGGAGGAGGAGCACACCACATGTTCCCCGCAGGAGACAATGTTAAAGATGGCGTAAAAGGAAGCCGCCTGACCGGAGGAGGTCAGCATGGCCGCGGTTCCCCCCTCCAGGGCGCAGATCTTGGCCGCCACGTGGTCATTCGTGGGGTTCTGGAGGCGGGTGTAGAAGTAGCCGCTCTCCTCCAGGTCGAAGAGGGCTCCCATCTGCTCGCCGGTGGCGTAGCGGAAGGTGGTGGACTGGACGATGGGGATGTTGCGGGGCTCACCATTCCCGGGGGTATACCCGGCGTGGAGGCACTGGGTGCCGATGCGCTGCTGACTCATGGGCAGGATCTTCCTTTCCTGTTTCAGGTTGAGTGTTATGCTACACCCCCGCCCGGCCCTTGTCAAGAGGCGGGCGGGGTGGGACTGGGCTCCGGCTCCTCCGGCGGCACATCGGTGCCGTCGGTGAGCAACAGTCCGTCGGGACCGAGCTGCTGGACGCGGCGGTAAGGGATCTCCCTCCCCTCCACCGTCACATAGACCGACTCCACCCCCTCCACCTGGCACAGCGTAAGGGTCAGGCAGGCGTCGGCCACGGTGAGATCCACCCCGGACAGGCCGCCGTACTGCTCGGAGAGATCCAGGTGGAGGCGGCCCTCCTCCACCTCCCAGCTCAACAGGCGCACCCCCTCGGGGAAGGGGGTGGCGAGGCCCTGGGTCTCCGGCGGGGACAGCAGGGCGTCCACCAGGGCAGGGATGGGGTCGCCGGCGCTCCCCTCAAAGGGCTCACAGTCCAGCGGCAGGGGGGCAAAGCGGTCGGACAGGGCGGAGTAGTACACGCAGTAGCCGCCCTCCGGCTCCTCCGGGCGGGGGGCGCAGCCCCCGGCGGCCAGAGCCAGCAGACAGCCCAGCGCCGCGATGCGTCGTCTCATCGGCCCACCTCCTCTCCGTTCCACTGGGCAAAGCTGACCTCGAAGCAGGTGCCCTCCGGCTCCCGCCGCCGGGCAGTGACGGCTCCGCCGTGCTGGAGCACCGTGTCCCGCACGATGGACAGGCCCAGGCCGGTGCCGCCGGCGGCCCGGGAGCGGGCCTTGTCCACCCGGTAAAAGCGGTCGAAGATCTTGGGCAGATCCGCCTCCGGGATGCCCACGCCGGTATCCTCCACCCGGAGGACCACCCGCCCGCCGTCGGCAGTGAGGGTGACGAGCACCCGGCCGCCGGGCAGGTTGTACTTCACCGCGTTCTCCATCAGATTGAAGGCAATCTGGTAGAGGTCGTCCTCGGTGGCCAGCACCACGCAGCCCGGCTGGAGCTTCAGCTCCAGGCTCACCTCTACCGCCCGGGCCAGGGGGGAGAGCATGTGCTCTACCCGTTCCACCACCGCCCCCACATCCACGGGGACGTCCTCCGCCGCCGGGGCGGTGTCGAGCCGTGTGAGGGTAAGCAGCTTCTCGGTGATGCGGGTGAGCCGATCAGCCTCGTCCCCGATGTCGTTGAGGAACTCCCGTGCCGTCTCGCCGTCCATGTGGTCGGCCTGGAGCAGGGAGTCGGGCAGCAGGCGGATGGAGGCCGGTGGGGTTTTGAGCTCATGGGAGGCATCGGAGACGAAGCGCCGGCGCACCTCCTCGGTGGTCTGGAGGCGGCCGGTGAGCTCGTTGAACTCGTCGGCCAGGCGGCTGAGCTCGTCGCCGCCCCGGACGCTCACCCGGTGGCTGTACTCACCCTCCCGTACCGTGTGGATGCCCCGCAGGAGCTGGGCGATACGCCGGGTGAGGGCCTTGGAGAACACCACCCCCATCACCAGCGACACCATACAGATGACGATGGAGATAAAGCGCAGGTTGGTCTGGATCCCCTGGAGCAGCGCGCCCTGCTCGGCGTCGTACTCGTAGAGGTAGACCGCCCCCTGGGTCATGGAGCGGTAGGTAATGGGCACCGCCGCCCAGCTTCGGAAGGCCCCGTCGCCGTACTCGGAGCGGAACACGTTGTTGCCCCGCAGGGCGGTGACCAGCTCCCAGAACAGGGCGTACCGCCCGGCGGTGTCGGTCCGCCCCACGCCGTCCTGGAAATCGCAGAGCACCAGGCCGTTGGGGTCGGTGACCACCACCCGGGTCACCCCCAGGCTGCTCCGCAGCAGCTCCACCGTCCGGGTGGCGCCCTCGGCCGTGAGGGCCTCCGGCCCGGTGGCCAGGGCGGAGGCCAGCACCGAGGCCTGGTTGAGCATGGAGGCCTGCTTGGACTGGTAGGCCAGCTTTTCCGACACCACCAGGGGGTAGGTGTTGAGCAGAATCAGCACCGCCGCCACAATCACGATATAGGTCAGGGCGAACTTGGTCTGGAGGGAGCGCCAGAAGGGCACGCGCCTGACCGCGCCGCTCCCCTTATCCATGCTTCAGATAGTAGCCCACGCCCCACTTGGTGAGGATGTACTCCGGGTTGGCGGGGTCCAGCTCCAGCTTCTCCCGCAGGCGGCGCACGTGCACGTCCACCGTGCGGTAATCGCCGGCGTACTCATAGCCCCACACCACGTTGAGCAGGTTCTCCCGGGAGTACACCCGGCCCGGGTTGCGCAGCAACAGCTCCATCAGGTCGAACTCCTTGGCGGTGAGATCCACGCTCTTGCCGTCCTTCCAGGCGGCCCGGGCGTCCACGTCCAGGGTGATGTGGCCCATGGACAGCCGGCCGCCGCCCTGCTTCTGGGCCGCCATGCCCGCCCGGCGCAGCAGGGCCCGCACCCGGGCCTTCAGCTCCAGAATGTTGAAGGGCTTGGTGATGTAGTCGTCCGCCCCACACTCGAAGCCGATGATCTTGTCGGTGTCCTCGCTGCGGGCGGTGAGCATGATGATGGGCACGTTGGAGAACTCCCGGATGCGCATACAGGCCTGGAGCCCGTCGATCTTGGGCATCATCAGATCCAGGATGATGAGATCGAAGGAGCCGCTGCGGGCCAGCTCCACCGCCTCCTCCCCGTCATAGCCCGCCTCCACCTGGTAGCCCTCGCTCTCCAGGTTGAACTTGATGCCCTTGACCAATACCTTCTCGTCGTCTACCACCAGTATTTTCATCGGTTCTCCTCCCCAGTCGTCACGTAGCCAATGAGGCCCTCCAGAATGCCCTCGCCGATGCCCGGCACCTCGGTCAGTTCCTCCGGGATGCGGAAGGGGCCGTTGGCCTGGCGGTAGGCAATGATGTCCTCCGCCCGCTTCTCCCCGATGCCCGGCAGGGTCATCAGCTCGTCCACCCCGGCGGTGTTGAGGTTGATCTTCGCCCCGCCGGCAAGGGTATCCTCCTTGCTCTGGGCGGAGGGGGAGGGCGTAGGCGCGGGCAGCGCCAGGGGCGTCTCCTGGGTCAGGGTACGCTCGGTCTCCACCCGCACGGGCTGGGGCGCGGCCTGCCCCCGAAAAAACCAGCCCGCCGCGAAGGCCGCAAAGACCGCCGCCAGCAGCAGGGCCACAAATTCCAGTCTGGAAATCTTCATCTTTTTGTATCCCCCTCCCCGTTGCGTCCCGGTCCGGGGTTTGTTATAATAGCCATACCGTTATTATAACATAGTCAAATGGAGTTTCCTATGAAAAAATCACGACTGCTTTCCGTTTTACTCTGCCTCGCCCTGCTCTCGGGGCTGCTGGCCACCTTTGCCTCCGCTGCGGACAGCGGCAGCGCCATTCTGGACGAGATGGACGTCAACGCCAAGGCCGCCGTTCTGGTGGACCCCGACACCGGCGAGATTCTCTACGAGAAGAACGCCCACGCGCACAACTACCCCGCCTCCATCACCAAGGTGATGACCTGCCTGCTCACCCTGGAGGCGGTGGACCGGGGAGAGCTGTCCCTGGAGCAGACCGTCACCGCCAGCTCCGCCCTTCACACCGGCATCGGGGAGGGCGCTTCCACGGCCGATATCAAAGAGGGGGAACAGATCCGCATCATCGACCTGCTCTACGCCGCCCTGATCCCCTCGGCCAACGAGGCGTGCAACGTCATGGCTGAGGCGGTAAGCGGCGATGTGGCCTCCTTCGTGGAGCTCATGAACACCCGGGCCGCCGAGCTGGGCATGGAGGACACCCACTTCTCCAACACCCACGGCTACCACGACGACGACCACTACACCAGCGCCTACGACATCTACCTCATGTGCCGGGAGGCCATGAAGCACGAGACCTTCCGCACCATCGTGGGCTCCAAGAACTACACCATGCCCGCCACCAACCTGCACCCCGAGCCGCGCATCATCCGCTCCACCAACGCCCTGATCTCCAACTTCCGCGTGGCGGGCTACATCTACGAGTACGCAACCGGCATCAAGACCGGCTCCACCCCTGAGGCGGGCTACTGCCTGGCCGCCTCCGCCACCCGGGAGAACCGGAACCTGATCTCCGTGGTCATGGGCTGTGAGCGTGAGCCGGGCACCTCCGGCAGCGAGGGCTATATCTACTTTGACGAGACCATCCGCCTGTTTAAATGGGGTTTTGCCAACTTCTCCACCCAGACCATTCTGGACAACACCAAGCGGGACATCCCGGAGGTGGAGGTCACCCTGGGCAAGGACGCCGCCTCCGTCACCCTTATGCCCGACGGAAAGCTGACCGCCCTGCTGCCCAACGACGTGTCCGCCGAGAACTTTACGTATGACTACACCCTGGAAACCCGGAGCGTGGAGGCCCCGGTGGAGCAGGGGCAAGTGCTGGGCACCATCACGGCCTATTTCAACGGCAGATCCTACGGCACCCTGGATCTGGTGGCCACCTGTTCGGTGGAGCGGGACCCCTGGCTCTACCGGCTGGACCGGATTCAGAAGTTCTTTGACAATCTGCTGGTGCGCATCCTTCTGGTGGTCGTCCTGGTAGTAATCGCCGCCCTCCTGCTGCGGGTGATGTTCTTCCGCAGCAGGGGCCGGACAGGCCGCCGGGGCTACGCCTACAGCGGCCGGGGCCGCTACACCGGCAGCCGCCGGCGCAGAGGCTAAGGTACAAAAACGTGGAGGGCGGTGTATACCGCCCTCCACATTATTATCCATCAATAACCCCTCCTGCGAAGGCGTTCGGAGGGAAGGATGTAGTTCAGGACCTTTTGACTCCTGTTTTCACAAACTGCTAAACCCCTGACCGGCAGCTCCCGGCCAACGTCGGCCGCAGTTGCTCAATCCTGCCTCCTTCCTGCTGGGGCCGCTGATCCGTAGCCCCTGCAAATACACGTTTTCCTCCAGTGTCGTGTTGCCATAGGAAATCTGGGCTGTCATCTTATTACAAAAGATAACCGTATAACGGTTTACCCGTTCACGCATAGCGTAACGGATAAACCGTTATAACAAGCGAAGGAAGATGGACTGTGAAATTTACAGTCCATCTTCCTTCGCCACTTACGCTTGCTTTACAACGCAAAGAATCGTCCCTGTTTCTACAGTGTCCATATTTTCAATAACAGCATAGTAATTGGTCGAACTGTTTAGATTAGAAAATGTTACCGTCTCACTTCCTCCTCCTCCCAGCGGGGTAGACCACGGCAAGTTAACTGTACTCGTTGCTACACTAACACCGGAACTTTTATATAATGTCACCTTAACATGAGGTGATGCTCCCCCTATACTCTGCAATGTAACTTTAATCTTGC
>ENA-UENY01000797-UENY01000797.1-human-gut-metagenome-genome-assembly--contig:-NODE-797-length-19554-cov-12.001643_pt1 | contig 19554 bp, 22 predicted proteins | sample MGYA00242886_ERZ507888 | MGnify/ENA primary metagenome ERZ507888 (study PRJEB26167, sample SAMN06115543) | human gut metagenome | host: Homo sapiens | place: China:Chongqing | collected 2014-11-10... | reverse complement strand
CAGTAGCGCGGGACGCCGATCATGGAAAGCCGGAAGGCTTCTGAAGCTGTCACGCGGGCGTCGTTCCCTTGACACGCCGTACCCGCACCAGTGCCGTACTTGACCGTCAGCGTCCGGTCGGCTTCGAGAGTGCCGCCGCCCATGAGCCCCGTCCCGGCCTTGATCTGCACGCTCTTGCGGGCCAGCGTTTCGTGCGCTTCCGCATCAGCGTCATGTTCGGAGATTTTGCTTTCGACATATTGCTGGGTGGCCAGAGCCTGACTAGTGATTTTAATCTCGACGAACGTGGCGTTCGCCGAAGGAAGGTGAAATCTTTCCAGAAATTCGGCAGCCTGCCCCGTAGAGATCAGCGGCTTATGCATCTCGTCATGCGGGCCGACAGCAACAAGATCGCCGTCTTCGTCGAAAATGCCCCACTCCCGAATCCAAAACCCACCAACATTGTTCGGGATAACGACATCGACAAGCAGATCGGTAGGATCATCGGGATTCACCATGACCGCGTTGGCAAGTCCACGCCAAACTTCATTGACAAGCCCCGTTTGCGCGGCGCTGACCAGTGGGATGCTTCCATTGCCATCACCAACCGCGACATGGGTAAGCTTTTTGCGTTCTCCACCGGCACGAAATGCCGTTTCTTTGTCCAGACCCTTTTGCGTCCAGATGCCTTGTAAAGTTGCTTCTGCCATTATGCTACCCTGTGTTCTATAGTGACGATCTGGTGAAGGGCCGCCCCTAGCGCCAGCGGTGCTGGCTGTGGCGGCAGGGTTTCCTTTGCCTTTACAAAATGGTCAACGATAACCGTAGATTGTGCGCTTGCGCCAAAACTCATGGGGGCTTGCTGCTCTACGCCGAACTGAATCCATCGCAACTTCGAGCGGCCCGGCTTGTATTGATCGGCTAGAGTAAAAACACGATCAACGTCATCCGCTGCGAAATCGGTCGGAGGCTTCAGCAGGCGTATCTCGAAGTGTGCGTACAAATCCGGATTCTGGTCACGGCAGTTGACGATTTTGCATGACCCGAAACCGTATTCCTGCAAAATCTGCGGCATACCGAAAGTTTTTGGGCCGAGCCGGTGCCACGCGAAAGCCCGCTCGACGCGTAGCCGAAACTGCCCATCTGAGTCGAAGCGTGTCCGCTCGACGCCCCGTGACTCGCCGTATAGAGGGATCAGCGTCTCATCAGCCTTTGGAGGCAGAAACTGGGCCTGCAGCCACCGCATATCCGCTGCGGCGTCATCGGCATATCGGCAGATGCCATGCACCAGCGCGGCAAGAGCGCCGACCTTCGTGATGACCGGAAGAGCAAGCCTGTCTCGGCAGTAACGCCAGAAAACCGATTTGTCTGTATAAAAACTCATCGTTCGCTCACCCATTTTGCCGTTACAGTTAGCGTTTTAAGCACGGCAAGACCGTCTGCGGGCACAACCACGTCCCCGGAGGCCAGCGAGCCGCCCCAGACGATGCGCTTCACGCCGGTTTGTGTAATGATACCAGCGGCGAGCCGGTCACGGATAACGTCATGCCCGATGCCGAAAGGAATATGTCCGCCGGTCTGGGAAGCGTCCCCGGAGAACATGGCCCGCACGAAGTTCTCCGCCGAGAGCTTCAGGGCGGCTTCGTCGCCGGAATACAGCTCAAGCTCAAGTTGAACTGCAATTTCCACAGCAGTCGGCCCTTTCACCAACAAATCGTGATTAATGACAATCTCGGTGTTGACGGCTTCTTCCACGGCATCAAGCAGGTTTTGAGTAGGAATGCCAGCCGAACCGCGCACGATGACGTCAATGGTTCCCTCCCCACGGGGGTGTTGATCGGCTACGGCGGCCTCGATGCAGCCCTTCACAGACAGCGCGGCGGCTTGATATGCGGCGGATGTCACCCCGGCGCGACTGAGCCACGCGTACATATACCTGATACGTAGCTGCTCGTCAGACTCATCGGAAGCGGCCTCATCAGTCAGCCATTCCGCAGTATTGTCCACACGGTCAATGCCGGAGACGGGCGTCACCAGTTCGCAGATCTGCCCGGTACCCGCGTTCGTCTCGGCTCCATACGCTTCGGACTCTACGAGTACATCGACGAATGCCTCTCCAGCTTGAAGTACGGCGTCTTCGAGCGTCAGATAGCGATAAACCTCGCCGTTGCCGTCCGGAAGCGTGCGGAGGATGCGACTGGACGGGATTGGGATATTCTGACCATCCGGTGTCTGCTCCGAGCGGTAGAAGCGCACGTACCCTTTGGCCTTCGTTGCGGCCTTCCTCTGAAGGCCCACTTGGTCACAGTGCAAATCGAGCCAGTCGCCGCTGGAGAGCAACGGCACGGCCTGAGTCAGAAGGGCTTCAAGTAGCTGGTAGAGCTGAAAAAACATCCATGCGACCAATTCAAGGATGCCACGGATCACTCCTTTGTTCAGGTTCATCCGGGCGGGAAGCCAGCCTTTCGCCTGATACTCATCCTGCACTTCCTCAACCCTAGCAAAGAGCCCGGAGCGGACTTCTTCAAGCGTTCTGGACACGCGAGGCAAGGAGAGCTTCCGGAATGTGGACATCTTGTATCACCGCCGTTTGTGTTGACTTGTCGATCTGCAGCACCAGATTGAAGGGATGATCCTCACCGATGAACGTCCAGCGTACTCTTGCCGCAAGCTGGCGTTCGTCCCATCGCAGGATGGAGCAGGATACGGAGCCGAGCTCGACGCGGGGATCGGCTTCAACGCGCATCACGACTTCTGAGCAGAACGCCGCACGATTGGAATCTGTACTCTCTTCAAGTATCCAATCATGAATAAGGGAACCAAACTCGTCATCGTAAAAGAGTGTGCCGAGCCGGGTGAAAAGGCGCAGCCTGATGTCCTGCAGTCCCGTCTCCACACCATCCGTCAGGATCAGCTCTCCGGATGCGGCGATCCGTGCCTGCCCATCGTCGTCAAGGGCGATATCCTGCCCCCAGAGATCAGATGATGAAGTGCTCATGGGCGTACCCTACACTGTGCGCCGCAGGCTCTCCGGAATCCTCGCAAATTATGCAAACAAAAAACGACGCCCGAAGACGTCGTTTTTTTTCACCCAAGATGAGAATGGGATCAGATGCCGCCCCCGCTCCGGCTCCCGGCGTGGCTGTTGCCGGAGACGGAGGAATCGCCGCTGACGGAGAGATCGCCGTTGACCGACAGCGGGCCATTGACTGTGATGCTCCCGTTGGTCGTGCGGTGTGCGTTTTCCGTGGTGGTACCCGTGCCGCCGTCCGCGCCAGAACAGGTTTCATTGCCGATTTTATTGATGTTCGGCGCTTGCAGGGTCAGGGTTCCGGCGGCTTCCACGGTCGCGTTTCCCTTGGCTTTGATAACGGCGTTCCCGCCGATTTCTACAGTCCAGTCTTTGGGCGAAACAATCAGGAAAGAGCCGTCTTTCTCGATCTTCAGACTCACCCCCGGCGTCTGCTGAATGACAAGCTCGTTCAGGCCGCACTCCGGAGCGCCGTTCCCTTGCCAGCGGAAGTTGCTGATCCTCGGATAGTTGGGGTCGCCATCGTAGTACGAGAGGTCGCACAGCGTACCCGCCTGCGGCGGACAGACGATGCCTCTGTTCGGCCCGCCCCACATGATCGGTATCTCAACATGCGGAATGACCGGCTCATTCGGATCGGGCGTCTCATCGTTCCGGAGCGGCTGTACATCAGCAAAATATTGTCCGTCGCTGGCATAGGCCGTGACGACTTTGGCTTTGCGCGTTACCCTGTAGTAAGAGCGCAGATCAGGACGGCACAGCTCCACGGCCCGCTTGATCAGCTTTAGCAAATTGGCGTCACTCATCCCCACCCCTCGTCACTGCCGTACCGGATCGTCGTGGTATTGTGTTCGCCCAAACTATGAATAACCTCCTGCGCACGGACAAGTTCTGAGAACTGGCGGCGTGAATCGCGGATGCGCACGATGCGGCTGTGCGTCAGGCCCGGAATCACCGTGGCCACGACCTCGGACATACCTGAAGGATTCGGGCTGTGCGAAATCAGGTTCTCCGCGCTCTCGATGACCGGGATGTCCCCCGGCTCGTCGCCGTCAGACCAGTACAACCCGGACTCGCCGAGCCACACGGCGTGCTTCGACATGTCGTGTCCGAAGCTCGTCTCAAGCGTTGAAGCGAGCTGCTTGATGGCCATCGCCACGGTCACGCCGGAAAAAACAATATGGGGCAAAAATTCCAAAGGGATGGAAACTTCGGTCACGGGCAGCCCTGTAAAAGCGAGAAGCCGCCGGGCGACGACATCGGCAGGCTCGCCGTGCATCGCTTCGATGACCCGAGTGTCAAGCAGTGCCTGCTCCCGGCCCACGGCGACGACGCGCACTGTATCTTCTCCCGACATCTTGAAGTCGCTGACCGTGCCGCTCCAGTCATGCCACGTCCCGCCTTCGCCGCGATGCCCGAACCGGATGCGCACAGGCTGCTTTTGGGCCAGAGCAGCCTGCACGGAACTGTCCGTATCCGGAATATCCAGTTCGCAGCGGGAGACGACCGCCCGGCGGCGCAGCGTCAGCACGATGCGCGGCGAGCGCAACACCTCCAGTCCGCCTACGGTGCAGCGGATGTTGAAGCCCTCGATCATACCTGTGTCCCCGCTGCATCAATAATAAGGGTATCCGCTTCAGGCGTAGCTTTTTTTGCCGCAGCCTGCTCCGCCAGCTCCTTCGGCGTCGGTGTCTTCGCCTGCGCCTTCTCGATCTTGGTGACCGGCGGGTTATGCTCGACAAAGCCGAGAGTCACCCGGATTTCGTCGGTGGAGTTGTTCTCGGCAGACTGGAACTTGGAGAAAACCACCTGCCGCACGCCCCGGGCCAAAAGATGTCGGTTGGTCACGGTGTAGATTTGCGGATTGGCCTTGCTGTCGATCTTGCGGAAAAGGCCGGAGACCTGCTCCAGCTTCTCATAGCACTGCGACTCGCTGTCGGTCAGCAGGAGCATGGAGACCATGACGTCAGAATCCTCAAACCCCTTCGGGGTCTTCTTTTTTCCCGAAGAACCGTCTTTTTTTTGCGTATCGAAGCGCACTTTGCCGTCAACGCGCAGCTCGGTCAGTACGCCCGGAAGCTCCGTGTCTCCAAGCCTGATGAGACCGTCTTCGAAGACGAGCAGCTTGACCTGCTTTTCATCTTTCCGGGCCGCATCTTCAGTCGTGGAGCCGGAGTTTGTCCGCACTTTTTCGCTCATCATGCTTCTCCGTACTGTTCCATCTCGCCCATCAGCGCAGATACGAAGTCCTCGGCTTTCTCAACGTTGGGCAGATGAAGTTCCTGAATCGTAATCGTCCACGATTGCGAGCCGCCTCCTCGGGCTTCTTTGGAGCCTGCCCGCATCGTGCTGTTCTCACCGATCTCGAAGGTCGGCGCATCAGCAATTTCCGGAGAGCCGACATCCGGAGTCTGCGGTTTGCCGAACAGCCCGTTCCACCAGCCGGAAATCGCCTGTCCCGCCGAACCCAACGCACCGGAGACGGAAGCCAGCAGAGCGGGCGCACCCTGCCCCACGCCTTCACCGAGCGTGGTCATCATGCGCGTGCCCGAGAGCGTGAGCTGCGACAGCGGCCCGGTATGCGCGTCGGAAAAAGGCAGGTACTCACGCACGCTGGCAAGCGCGTTTTCTACGGTGCTGACAAGCGAGGACACCTTGCTCTTGATGCCTTCCACGAAGGTATCCAACAACCTCGCCCCGGACTCAAAGAGATCAAGCTCGGAAAAGAACGTCGTGATGCCGTTCCACATCTCCGACAGCGCCGTGGAGACGCGCTGCCCGAGGCCGGAGACCGAAGCGACGATGCTGTTCCATGACTCCTGCGCCCCGAGCACGATGCTGTCCCACAGCGCCTCCAGCCCGGACCACAGGGTCTGCCCGACGGAGACCACGCCGTCGACGATGGACTGCCAGACGGAGGTGATCGTGCCCCAAATGGAATCCCAGATCGGGCCGATGACGCCGCCGACATAGGCCCAGACCTCGTCCCACTTCTCGCAGACCAAGTCCCAATTTTGAATGAGCAGCACGATGGCGGCAATGAGCCCGACAATGGCAGCGATAATCCAGACGACCGGATTCGCTGAAAGCGCCGCATTGACCAGCCACGTAGCTGCGGCCCAGCCCCTCATCACGCCGCTCGTCGCCAGCATGACGCCTTTGCAGATAAGCAAACCGGCTTTGAGCGCGAGAACCGCCCCGGCTGCGTACCCGACCCACTGACCGAGCGTCTGCCATGACCAAGGATCGGCTGCGGCTGCGGCCTCGGTTGAGGCTCCCGACAGATCCCGGAACCAGTTTACCAGCCGGGCTATGCCGTCTATAGCCAGCGACACAGCCGCCGCAAGCCAGCCAAGCACCGTAACGACCCAGTCCAGAGCATGAGCAAGGCCCGTCACAACCCCGCCCGCAATCTCGCCGAGCGTCTCGCCGAAACGCGTCCAAGCAGATACGGAGCTGTCGACTTCGCCGCCGTCGAACGCGCCGAACAGCTCGCCGATGCGCATCATCAGCTCCGCCACAGCGATGCGCACGGGTACGAGGATCACGTCGACCTTGTGCATTGCGGCGGCAAAGGCATCGCGGAAGCCGAGCAGTGCGGCCCGGACACGGAAAACGACCCGGCTCACAGTGGTCACGAGACCGGTCAGCCCGGCAGCCTTGATCTCGGTGGCCAGCTCGCCCTTGATTTCGCCGGTTCCATCCTTGAGATTTCGGAAAACCGCCAGTACCCCCTTGCCGACCAGCGTCATCGTCTTCCACCACCCATTGAGCGTATCCGCGATGCCCGCGAAATTCGTCTTGTACGCGAGGTACAACGCCCCGATGACCGCGATGACCGCCCACATCGGAGCGGAGATGCCCATGAGCGCCGTCTTCAGTGGCAGGAGCTTTTTGGCCATGAGAGGCCCCACCGCCGAAAAGAACCACATGGCGGCGCTGGTCGCGGCAATCCCGACGACAAGCGCCGAGAACCCGCCGATTACGCCGATGAGCCACTGACCGATGGGACTCTCTGCGGCGGAGCGCAGGGCGTCGACAAACCCGCCGAGCAGCGTCGCGCCGCCTGAAATGGCGGGAAGGAAAACATTCCCAACGGCGATGCCCAGATTCGTCAACTTGTTTGAAAGCAACTGCAGCGCGTTCTCCACGGTCTTCGACCGCGTCTCGAACTCCGCCTGCATACTTCCGGCATACTTTGCAGAATCGGAAACAAGGTCGAAAGCCTGCCGCAAGTTATCGAGATTCTGCAGGAGCGGTGCGATGGCTCCGAGCGATTCCTGCCCGAACATCTCGGTCAGGAAGGCGGTCTGAAGCTCTTTCGGTTTGGCTGCGACGGCCTCCAGTACCTTGAAGATCGTGCCCTGCGCGTCGTTCTGCATGTCCTTTGCGAGCTGCGTTGCGGAAAAACCGAGGCTTTGGAACGCTTCGGCCTGTGCCTTGGTCATGGCCGAGCCTTTCACCAGCGTCGTCGTGAAGCTCTTCAAAGCCGTGGACGCGATCTCCGGAGACGCCCCGGCGGAAAGGAAGGCCGCGCCAAGAGCCGCGACCTGCGTTTCCGCAAGGCCGGACACCATCGCCACCGCGCCGACGCGCTGGACGACTTCGCCCAAGCTGGGCGCGGTGGCGTTCATATTGTTCGACAGATGGTTGACGGCATCGGCGAGCGCATAAGTGCGAGGCAATGTCAGGTTCATGCCTGCCCGCCAGTCAGCCATCATCTTGCCCGCCTGATCGCCGGTCAAATCGAAGGCGACGCCCATTTTTGCCGCTTGCTCGGCAAATTCGGTCAAGTCCTGCTTTGCGATGCCGGATTGCCCCGCAGCCGCAACGATGGCGGCGATGCCGCTCGCCGCCATCGGTATCCGCCCGGCCATGTCCATGATCTCTTTGGACATGGCCTGAAACTCGGCCTGCGTCTCGAAGTTCACAACCTTTGCAACATCGGCCATAGAACTCTCAAATTTAATCGCCGCAGCCGACGCCAGACCAAAGGCCCCGAGCAGTAGCCCGGCACCCACGACGACCGGCATCATCGACATGGTCAGCGCCCCCATCCTTTTGCCAAGCCCCGATATGCTGCCGTCCACTCCTTTGAGCTTTTTATTGATGCGTTCAAGGGGGTTGGAGAGCATGTCGACCAGTGACATGGTTGCAAAGACGCTGAAAACTTCCATTACTTCACCGCTTTTTTACCGTGGATGATCTGCGCCAGGGCGCGGAGCGTGCGCTCTTCGATAAAGCCCGCCTGAGCGAGCTGCACGCCCCACGTTTCAAAGTCGTCCGCGGGCTCCGCATGGAGCCAGAAGCGGACGAGCGCGTCCCCCTTATCGAAGGGGGACAGGGTTACTTTCCCAAGTCGGCAACGCCGACGCCTTTGATAATGGCGGATGCAAAGGCCGTCACAAGGCCGGGATAGCTGTCGAACGCTTCAAGCAGCGTGTCTTTTTCATCAGGATGCACGATCTCGACAAGCAGGTTGCGGGACGCCTGCGCCGCGCTTTTCCCGGCGGTGTCCTGCATGCGTTTGATCTGCGCCTTGTTGGGTCTGGCGAAATGGAAGGTGAACGAGGTTTCCTCGCCGTCATCAGCCCACGGATCGACGAAGGAATGGGAGAATTCAGCGTATTTTTTCGCAAGATCGGACATGGGATACTCCTTTTGATGGTTGAGGTTGGGCCGACCGGCGGCCATCAACGTAACCCTACCCGGAGCCACGGAGCTTTTCCGGAATCCTCGCACGCTGTGCAAACAAAAAACGACGCCCGAAGACGCCGTTTTGCATTCAAGTTGAGAATGAGATTACAACTTCAGCCCGCTGGTGGCCTTTTTTGCAGGCACACCGTTCCACAGGATCGGGGAGAGGATCACGATTTCGCAGGTGATCGCCGAAACGTTGGAATCACCCTGCGAGCCGCCCCCGCCGTCGAACTTGGTGATCTTGCAGTCCGGAAGCGTGTCAGTAATGCTGCCCATCTCGTCATTGGCGTAATTTACCACGATAGGGAAGGGTTTGTGGTCATAAATCCCCCCGCCGCCGGACGCCGCCAGTTCCTTTTTCAGCGGCTCCCACTCGTCGCGGTCGAGCACGAAGGAACCGCTGGCCTCGTAGTTCGTGCGCCCGTAGCCGCGAGGGATTGCCCCTTTGCCGTAGCGGGCTTCAGCGCCTTGCCCGTCCGTGTACTTGATCTCTGTGATGCCGATAGCCACCCCGGAAGGGAGCGCCACGGAGATGTCTTCCCAGTCATATTGCCGTCCGTTGATAGCCATTTATTCCTCCGTCCAGCCCTGCGACTCGGCGTACATCATGCCCTGAGCCGTGAGTTTGTAATGCTTGCGGTACCGCTCGAGATGACCGAGTTCCACGCCGCAGGAAAGAACGGCGGCGAGCTGCCCGGTTTCGGCGAATGGCTCCAATTCCTTGGAGCTATAATAGGTGTTGGGATGCTCCACCCGCATCTCGTACAGAAAACGATACACTGCCTCACGGGAATACGTGATATCCATATCAGCCCTCCAGTCTGGTATCGCCCCGGGTGCCCGCATAGGCATACGAGGCATAGAGTTTGATCTCGCGGATGATGCCGATCCCGATGAGCCGCGCTTCGACCGCGACGCCGTTGTTGACGTAATCCTGTCCGGAAGGAACAGTGATGTCGTACCCCGCCAGTTCCTTGGGGGCGGCGGCGACCATCGTGTCGAGGGCCCCGGCGATGTTGGCCTTGAGGTACCCGAGTCCCGTGTCGGAGTCGGGCAGCACGGGGTCCAAATCATCGTACATGGACTTCAGGGCCGCGATACGCATTTTGCGAACGGCCTTGAAGACGACGCGCAGGACTTCCTCATAGCGGAAGTCGCTGGTGGCGTCGGCCATCGTCCGCGAATCGCCCCAGTATGCGCCGGATAGCCCGGCGTATTTTTTGGCGGTAAGGTACCCGGCGTCTTCCAGCGTAGGCTGCACGGTCTCCCACCCGTCGGGAAGCGTGCCCGGCGCGATGTTCCCGTCCCGCACGCGCCCGGTGGCCCGCTGCACGGGGATGGAGACAACGCGCCCGGCTTGCAGGCCGCCCCAGTTACGGAGTTTTGAAAGCCCTGTGGAGTCCGTGACCTCCCCGAACTGGCAGCATACCTGCACGAAGCGGGAGGCGAAATCTTGTTTCTCCGCAAGCAGATACGCCGCGAAATTGTTCAGGTCTTCGTCATCGCGGGGCAGGCGAGTCTCGCATTTGAAGTACGTCGGCCTGTGCAGGTTCCACAGCTCGTCGGCCTTTACCGACAGCGCCGACCAATCAACGGAATCGGACGGGCCGACGATGTATACAAACTCGATGTCATACAGCGACAAAGGGGACTCAAGCGCAGCCATGACGTCCACGATGCTCGGCTCCGGCGGAAGCAGGCGGCAGGTGTAGGTGGTGCCGCCGACGTACTCGCCAGCCGGGAACGTGATGGTTACGCCAAGATCGGTGGCCACCGTGCCGTCCACCGGGATGGTTCTGACCTTTTCATAGGTGTCGCCGCCATCCACGGAAAGCTGGTATGTGCCGACATTACGGTCGCCCCCCTTCACAATCTGGATGGACAGCTCGGCCCCGGCCAGCACGTCGCCAGTGACGGTGATGAGCGGGCTCGACTCATCGCCGATACGCTCGACGGGGCCTGCTGCGCAGCGCACAAGGAAGCGAAGGCTCCATCCTTCTTCCAGAGACGCCTCTTCGGGCAGCAGGAGGGTGGCTCCGGTCGCCTCGTTCGGCTTGCCGATGACGACCTGTGCAGCCGCCGTCTCCGCCGAGCCGAAGGTTGTCCCGCCGTCCGTGGAGACTTTGACCGTCGCCGTGCCGACCTGCCCGGCGCTGACGACCTCGACGACCACATCCGCATTTTTCTGCGGCACGCCGGAAACCGACGCCGCCGGATAGCTGCCGTTCCCCCCGCTCCAGACCGGATCGGAGATGTAGCCTCCCTGCTGCCCCTGTACCGGAACGGCCACAATCGTGGGTTCCTGCCCCGCCGTGGCCAGCACGTCGCGGAGCCGGTCAACGAGAGGCCCGGTGCCGAGCAGACCATCCAGATCGGAACTGGGGCCAAGAAGATACGCCTTGCCGACCTGCCCTTTGGAGCAGACCCCGGCGACCATCGCCTTGCCGTCGACGCCCCCGGGCGCAAGCCCGCTGGTGCCGTCGACCAAATATTCAAGCACGTCGCCCATTACAGCCTCCCGCCGCCCATCTTGCGGCCAGACAGACGCTCGACAGCCTGCCCATACTCGTCCTTAGTCACCATTTTGCCCTGTTCCCACCCCATCATGCGCATCAGTGCGCCTTGCATCCATGACGGAGTACGGAATGCCAGCGCCAGCTCGTCCAGGGACTGCAGCCCGCCGTTCTCATCTTGGGTGGCAGGAGCCGCCGTGGACAGGGAGGGCGCGGCCTCTTTCTTCGAGGATCTCTTTTTTTCAGGGGCGGAAGAAGCCGTTGCCGGGATCTCGGCGGACTGCTCCACAGCCTTCTCTTCAGATGCGTTGATTTCTTTCTCAGCCATATCATTTTCCCCACTGTGGGTTGATGTTTACCTTGGTGATAAGGTCATGCGTGATCTCTTCGGTCACCCGGCCCGTGAACGTGAGCAGGAACAGCGTGTTCAGCCGGGTGAACACGACGATTTCGGCATCGCCGACACGTTTCACCGGAGGCTTGCCCGGCGTGGCCTTCTGCACGCGGATGCCCACCCAGTTGCCCCGCGCGTCGTTCACTCCTTTCGGCAGCGCCACGACAAACTCGAAGCCGAATTTCGACAGCCAGTTCTCGTCTTCGGCGAGGACGTTCAGCAGCACCTGCTGACTGACTTCGTACAGCTCGCGCTTGGTGGTGTGCTGCGTCTTTGTGCGCGTCACGCCGAGCTTCCTGCCCGTGCGCTTGTATGTCGCCGGCTGCATCTGGACTTCAAGCCGGGGGCGTGGCAGCGTAATGTTGTCTTTTGCGGATTCGGTCATGACCCGTTCCGCCGGGAGTCCGGCGGCGACCGCCGCCCGTGTGACCGTTTCCGTGACGAGCTTTTCCATCAGCGTTTTCCTTTGGTATGGAGGGCGATGATGTGCGCCACCTCTTCCCTGTCCTCGTCATCTATATAAAGGTAGGGACGGGCGGGCATGGTCACTTTCGAGACCAGTTTCCCCTTTACCTTCAGAGCCTTTTTACGCTTTGGCCTGATCTCGCCCCCAAGCTGGTGGATGCGCCCATAGATGACGTTGGTGCCGACCATCACGCTGTCCGGCGTTGTTGCGTACTCGATGGACTGCCGAAGCCGACCGGTGTCGGACAGCGGTTTGCCTCCATCCCGCATAGACCGTTCCGAAGGTTCCCAGTCCTCGCCGTCCGGCCCCTTGCCTTCGATGAAGTGCCGCACCGTGCTGCTCACCAGCGCCTCGCCGATGTCAGCGAGAATCGCCTGATGCGCAGCCAGCCCCCGCGCCGCTTCCATGAGACGCCTGTCGAGGCCGCCCCAATCCAGACTTATGCCGCTCTTCGCCATCAGAACCCCCGGAAATCAAAGAAGGGTTTGGGGCTGACAACGGCGAACGTGGGCTCTTCCCGGTCAAGAAAGGCTTCATCCAGCTCAGTGAGCTTCTGTTTGCCGTCACGAATATCTTCAAGCAGTTCAGTACAGTATCGCCATTGTTTCTGGAGCGGCAGCCACTCGTTGTCGACCGTCGCCTCGCTGTCCACCAGCGTCGTGATCGCCTCGACGATGCGGTAGGCGCTGATGACCCCGGCGATGTATCTGATGAGTTCGGGCACGGTCGGCCACGGCTGCGGATACCTGTACGAGAGCATGCTCATGATCTCACCGGTGACGGCTGCAACCGTGCGGTCGACGAGGCCCGGATTTTTCTCCTCGCATGCCTGCACGTAGTCGGCGAGCAGAAGATCGGTGATCTGGTCGCGGGTGCAAAACAGCATGGCTTCCCCTTTTTTCGCGTTTAAGACTAGTCTGAGAATAGTCTTAGGATTTTACCCGGCTCGTTGTCCGTCCCGGCCCATGACAGGGCCGGAAACGGCGTTTTCGGATCAGGCCCCAAATCAGGCTACGGCCACGCACAGGCATGTTGCCTTCGGCGGACGTGCGGGCACGGGCTTGGACTGGGCGATCAACGTAATGCTGGAGTCGTCCAGCGACTGAATGGGCACGATGTGCAGGGGGAGCGCCGCGAGGTTCGCGCTGATGCTGTCGAGGGCGCAGTACCAGATCGTGCCGGGTACGTCTTTGGCAACGGCCATGAGCGTCTTGGCGTTGAGCTTGGGTACCCATGTCCCGCTGGGATCGGGATAGGTTTCGTTCAGTACATGGATGACGTACCCGCCAATGGAGATCTGCCCGGCACCCAACTCCACCTTGATCATCCGCTGGTCGGCGGTGGAGAGGTAGCCTTGCGCCATGTCCATAAGCACCTTGAAGACGTCTTTTCCGCACCAGAACTCTGCGGAACCGCCGACCCCGGCCATCTGGATCTTCTCTTCCATCGTGACGAGCAGATCGTAGACTTCGGAAATCTTGCTGTCCGCCGCCAGCTTGGTGCCCAACGTGTGCGTCAGCGGATCGCCGTAATCGATACTGTACGTTTCCGTCCGGCCACCTTCGAGCTGCTTCGGCCATGAGATGCTGCCGGTGGTAAGCACGGTGGCGCACATGGCTTCCGTGGTCAGACGTACCGTCCGCCGGATCTGTTCGAGTTTCGCCGAGCGCCACGCAGCCACCGCCGTGGCGTCGTTCATGATCACACGCAGGTCATTGAGTTCGCTGGCAGTCACCGCAACCTTCACTTTAACCGGCAGCGGAGCGAAGAACTGCGTCTCGAAGTCTTCCCCGCCGAGCGCCACCGGAGCGCCGTCACGACGCACGACCGGCACCGTCTCGATCACGCGGTGCAGCTCGGAGAGGCCGATCACGACCATCGGATGCGAAGGCCGGTTGGTGAAGAAGGTATCCATCACCGTGGATTTCAGGGGCGGCATAGGCTGCAAGGCCTGCGCCACCGCCGCCGGATTGAAGATTTTTCTTAAGTTCGCAAGCATATTCAGTCCTATACGGCAAAAATGCCGTTGTGCGAGAGTTTGGTGAGGGCAAGTACGCTGGGCGCGGTGGTACCGGTCGCGCCGACTTTCAGCATCCGCGTCCGGACGCAGCCGTGAATGATGCAATCGGCACTCGTTTCGTGCTCAGGATCGAAGCGGTCATCGACCACGGCGCAGGGGGCGACGGTATCCGTCTCGGCCCACGGCGCGTACTTGTGCTCGATGACCTTATCGCTTTCGTCCTCTTCGCCCTTCACCTCGACTTCCTTGAGCAACACGCCGGGCTCCAGCACGGTAGTCACCACGGTCGTATCGATTGGCAGGTGTTTCCGGACGAGCGGATGCTCATCGGTGCCGACCCGGTCACCGGATATCGTGTATCCGCCAAGCATTCCTTCAGCAGGCATAATCGTTTCTCCTACAGTTTACCGATGATTTCAGAGGGTTGAACGGCAGGCGCGTCTGTGCGGACAAGTGCATGGGCGGGCGGCACCTGTTCCGAAAAATCCACGTTCAGGCGGCTCGCTTCGCGGGCTTCAAGTTCGCGGAAGTAGGCTTCTTCGGCTGAGAGCTTCTCGACCGTGCCGTCCGCAGCGGCAAAATCAAGAGTCCCTCCGGACTCCGCTAGCATCGCTGCAAAGTTCAGGCAGCGGGCGCGCTCGGCGGGCTTCACCTTCCCATCTTTGATCAGCGAATCGATCCGGCCCTCCCGTGCCTTGACCTCGATGCCGTTCTTGTAGGCCGCGAAGTCGCTGGCTGTTTTGGCGGCAACGGCGCTCGAAGCCTCCAGCTTGCCTTTCAAATCATCCCGCTCGGCTTCGAGCGCCGTTACGCGGGACTGCAGCTCTTCAATGGTGGGCATATCGCCTCCTGTGGAAAAATTGATGGTTATCGCGTCGTTGTCCCCAGACAGTGAAACCGGGCCAAGACCATCAATGGCGGGCACGGCTGCTCCAAGGAGCCCCACATGCCGGAGCGTCTTCCGATCAGGCATCAGGGACATGGACACGTATCTGTAGCGACCATCTTGTACGAGTTTCCGCACTTCGTCCGGAATCTGCGCAATCTGTGCAAACAACTTTTTCCCCTCACGATGGACGGACTTGACCCAACCGAAGGCGGGATCACTCACTGCCGGGTGGCCGAAAACGAGCGGAGCTTCGCGGTTCCTCGGATTGTAGCTGGTGGCGATGGCGTCGAGGTCGGCTTCGGAAAAACGCTGCGGACGGCCCTGCGAATCGATGAAGCTGCCTGCCCGGGCGATGGCAATACGAACTGTGGCGTCGGACATTTGTTGACTCCTGAAAGGTTGATGGGTAAGATTTGGATGGAACTGAGGGCCACCTCTCGTAGAGGAGCAGGCGTCATCATCTGATGTGGTCCTTGCCGAGTCCTGTCTGCATCGGCACAAGTCGGTTCCAAAGCGCCGGAGATCACTCCGGCGTTTTTGTTTCGAGCACGCCTCCACCGCCTTCCCGGAAAAGCAGGATGCCGTTGCGCTGCTGCTCCAGATAGTCGGCTGCCCTCTCAAAACTGTTCTTTGCCTTGAAGACCGTAGCCCCTGACCAGTACCGTCCTCCCCCTATCCAGTTGAACGCCGAATACCCACCGAAGCCTCCATCCTCTCCTTTAAACAGGCGAAGGAATCGCAAGGTGATATGGACTTTCCCCGATAATTTCATGGGAACTTGCCAGACTTCGTAAGGGGTCTTGATCGCTTGCGCCATAAGCCGCATATATGGACCACGACCAGACTTGTCGGCCTTGAGCTTTCCCGTCGCCTTCGTCAGCAGGAGCTGCTTGCTGATGAGCAGCGGCATCCGCAGCCACGGCAGCCGGAACAGGGTGCTGTCGTCCAGCGACTTCAGGCCGAACTCTTTCAGGAACGCCAGCGCATAGGCTTCTTCAGACAGACCAGCAGGCAGGATATCGGCCTTCTTCACGGGCAGGATGTGTTCCGGAGCAAGCTCCGCCAGCGGCGGCAGGCACTCCTGCCCGCGCCCGACCGTGCGCCGGGTCCGCACGTCCGCAAAGTCGGCGCTGTCCGGCGGCGGCAGGATGCACAGGGCGGATTTGACCATGTCCTCGCCCGCATCAAAGTCCACTTCTTCGGGATGGAGTCCCGCGAACCAGTCCTTGCCGGGGTTGTTGCGGAAGCCGTCATCCGCGCCGGGGCGGGCGACGTGGTACTCCATCCCCGTCTTGGGGTCAGTCCACATCATGTCGCCGGGCATTTTTTTCTGGACTGTGAGCTTCTCCCGCTTCACCTGCCGCTCGGAAAGCGTCTGCACACCGCAACGGCACCGGTAGCCGTTCGGCGGGTAGTTCTCGCTCCAAAAAGCATGATCAGCCGGAAAAACCATGCCGCTCAAAACGGCATGCGAAGGCCGCACGCGGTTATCCCCTATGGTGAGATAGCGCCAGTAGGGGCGTGTCTTTTTGACCGCCTGCATTTTGGCGTAACGCCCGGCGGCGTAGGCTGTCTGAAGGTTGGTCGTGAAGATCGTCTTCATAAGATGGTCGGGCAAACCGAGCCGGGCGATGCGCTCACGGAAGACGTCGAAGGTCGATCCGTTCTCCAACGCTTCTCCGATAGCCGTATGGACAAGGGCGATCTCGTCCATTTCCTTTAAGCAGGAGACATAGTAGGCGCGGGCACGGGCTCCGGCGTCCAGCTCCCTGGCCTGCTTCGCCGTCATCAGCGACAGGCTTTTCCAGTATGCTATGGCGGCTTCAGGCTTTACGCCTTCAAAGACGATTTCCGGATCAGGAATCGGCATCTTCGGCCTCCGCGTTTACGGCTGCCGCACCGTAACCCGCCGCCTGCGCCATACAGCTTTCAAGCATGGAGGCGAAAGCGGTCGGCTCCATCCGGCTCGACAGCAGGTCAGCCAGCACCAGTTCCAAATCCTCAAAGCTGTCGACGCGACCGGCTGCCTGCCTGATACTTTTCATAAAGTCGGAATTGGCCTTCAGAATATCGGGCAGATGCTTGTCCAGAGCCGCATCAAGCCGGGCCTGGGCGTCTTCGGCGAGCGAGTGCTCGGAAGGGGCCGCGAAGTCAGCCTTCCCTTCATCAGGATCATCCGGCTCTTCGCCCTCTGCGGCATCCGGCTTCGGCACTTCCGAAGAAGATGGAGCGGCTATGGGCTCGCCTTCTCCCTCCAGCTCAAATTCCTCCGGCTTCAAGCCGTAGTCGCTCTCGAAATGGGCACGAAGCCACTTGACACCTATACTTTTGAGCTTGAGATCGAGATCGGCCTTTGAGAGCAGGTCTTCGGGCTCCTCGTAGCTGAACAGCGGAGCAAGGACTGACTCTTCGGCATTTAACCGTGTGTAAAGCCAGCAGATTTCGTTGAAGACGTCAGCGACCATCGCCTTGTCCGAATCGGCGATGTCGTCCGCGACGCCCTTATGGGCTTCCGTAGCCGCAAGCGAGTTCTTGCCGTCCGTCTCGATGGTAAGGGTCTGCCCCATCAGAATTTTGGAAATCGCACGATCTTGCCTAGCGAGAAAATCCTCGTGGAGTTGTCCCTGCGTCGTCCCGGAGCTCAGGAGCTTGACGTCCGCTCCGGCGGGGACGACAGCCACGCAGTCCTGCACCATCCGGGCAAGGTTCGCAGCCATCAGCCGCTTCTCGTCCCGTTCCGCCTTAACCGGAGCTTCGCCCACGACCCACGGCAGCCCATGCCGCTCCACAAACTTCGCGTAGAACTGGAGTCCGCCGCGCTTGAAGGCGACCGGCCAGAGGCAACGGGAGAGCAGGCGCAAGCCGTAGGGGTTGTCATAGGTTGGCTGATGGACGGCGATGACGAACTTGCCCGGCTCCAGCAGTTTCGGGTCGGCGCTGGCCCAGCCATAGGCACCCCGGAAGATCGGGTTGTTATGCAGGTCGAAGGCAAACCAGTGATAGGGACGGGGTTTGATGTCCTTCAGATGCCACCAGCCCGCCGTGAAGTCCCAGATCAGTTCGAGCGGCACCATGCCGTAAAACGGCGCGTCGAGGATGCCGGAGATCAACGAGCGCATGTTCGTGCGCTCCAAGTCCGCCATGAGCCGTTCATAGACGAGGGTGGCCTTCGCATCGGGCTGCTCGCCGTCAGGCGCTCCGGCACGGAAGCTGTAGTGCGGGCAGTTCAGCACCCGGTACTTGCGGGCCAGCATCGCGGTGGTCACCTGATCATCCGCCGCCAGCTCCATGAGCACTTCAGCATCCTCACCCCGCTTCCGGAGTACCGGATCGGGATCTGGTAGCTGCATGAGCCACCCGCCCACATCGCCGAGAAAAAGACCGGCGTTCTGGCGCGTGGCCAGCTCCGTGGTCAGCGATTCGATGGAAAAGGGCCGGAACGTGCCGTCAGCGAGATAAAGTCCGTCTGCCATAAAAAACCTCCGATCCCCGCCATGATGACGGAAGATCGGAGGCCCTGCCGGAATCCTCGCACGCTGTGCAAAGAAAAAGGGCGGCCCGAAAACCGCCCCCGTTCTAGGATCAGATTATGTCGTTTTTTCCATTAATGCCGATGTCATATCCAACAAATCCACTGTGAAGTAGAACAATCCTTCCCATGCCGGAGCCTCGGAAACACCGTTGCGCTCGCTATACTCGCTTATAGCCAACGCCGCCAGCGACAAAAAGGAGAGCCGGGCATGAAGCTGTGTCGATATGTCTCCCGGATTTTCTCTCTGGAAGTCTATCATGACGACGCCTCCATAAGATTGCCCTGTACGGGCTTGGCGCGGCGCACCGAAGCCATGCCGGAACGCAGGCGGCGCAGCCGTGTATCCAGAGCCGCCTTCGTCATGTCGCACAGCTTGGCGGCTTCGGCAAGGGAAAGCCCCCTTTGCAGATAACCTATGGCCTTCATGGTCTGGGTGTAGCCGTCCTGCCGCTTCTGGAGCTTGCGCCCCTGCTCCACGCCTTCCAGACGGATGCGCTCCATGAGTTCTCGCGTGGCGGGCAGGGCCAGCGTCTCCTCCCGGCCCTGTCGATAGCCGGACTCGCGGGCGAGTTCAATGTCCCGCTGCTGCCGCTCCTGCCGGACGCGCCGAAGGAGCAGCGCAACCTTGGCCCGAAAGAGCTTGGCCTTGTTCGTGCGGGCCAGCATGGACAGGATATACACGCCTTCTTCGGTAAAGGCGCGTGTGGTATAGCTCTTTCCATCAGTCGAGACCGTTTTGGTCTCAACTGCATACAGCTTAAGTTCGTTCTGATTGGAGCGGTAGAGCTTGTGGATGGCATGGGCGGGATCGCCGTATCCCAGATGCCTGCCCACTTCCTCGGCGGTAAACAAAATATTACCGTTCTCTTCAATAAAATGAAGCTGTTCACCCTTGTCAAAGGGCATGAGTGCGGATACTGTGTTCTCAGCCATAATTCCCTCCTGTATAGGGAGTTTCACAAATACTTGAAATACTTTGAGAATGGTGATGAAATATGGCACGCCGGAGACATCGGCTCGGTGGAAGTCG
>ENA-UENY01000783-UENY01000783.1-human-gut-metagenome-genome-assembly--contig:-NODE-783-length-19897-cov-45.424369_pt1 | contig 19897 bp, 19 predicted proteins | sample MGYA00242886_ERZ507888 | MGnify/ENA primary metagenome ERZ507888 (study PRJEB26167, sample SAMN06115543) | human gut metagenome | host: Homo sapiens | place: China:Chongqing | collected 2014-11-10... | reverse complement strand
GAAAAGGGCAATGCGGTCAATACGATAGCCAAGCACATGAGACAGCTCCGTACCTTGGTCAATGAGGCAATCAACCAGGGATATATGCACGCCGACGCTTATCCGTTCAGAAAGTACAAAATCAAACAGGAGAAAGGCAGACATGAGTTTCTTACCCCGGACGAGCTGAAGAAGCTGGAAACGGTCGAGGTGGAAGAGGAATCCATGCGCCATGTGCTCGATGCCTTCCTGTTCTGCTGTTATACCGGATTGCGCTATTCTGACTTCTGCCAGCTATCTCCGGCCAACTTTATCAAGGTAAACGGTAAGCGTTGGTTACACTTCACGTCCGTTAAGACAGGGGTGGAAATCCGTCTGCCGTTGCATCTGCTGTTTGAAAGCAGGGCATTGGGCATTCTTGACCGTTATCCGGATATAGGTAGTCTTGCATCCCTACCCTGTAACTCGGAAGTGAATAAGCAGCTTCGAAAGCTGGCCGGATTGTGTGGTATCAAAAAACGGATAACCTACCATGTGAGCCGTCATACCTGTGCCACCCTGCTGGTTCATCAGGGAGTTGCGATTACAACAGTCCAGAAGCTGCTCGGACATACTTCCGTCAAGACCACACAGATTTATTCGGAGGTACTTTCCAGCACCATTGTGCGTGACTTGAAAAATGTTCAAAGGAAAAGGAAAAAAGTAAAGATGTTTCCCGATAAAGGCTTAAGAACATCTGATTTTATAGACAACCGGTAGATTTCATGAATCCTATTTGTTTTCTATTAATATAGTGACTCTTTAAATTCTTCGGATAATCGAAATATTGCTCCTGATTATTTTTTTCAATATGGATTGAATATGGAATAGTTTTCACTATCTTTGCAGTGTAACCAGGAGCTTGATGGCAATAAATATTGTCATCAGGCTCTTTTTTTATTGTCTATCTGTCGAATAATGGAATCCCCCGTCTGGCTTCACAGTCTGACGGGGGGAGATTAATTCCAATCAATAATAGTTTTGAAAGAATCAGGTCAACAAAGTATTGACAAAGATAGTGAAATATGAATAGTAAGCAATATGGATATGGATTTATTTTGCATATATATAAATTCTAGGCATTTTTTTCAGGAAAGATAGGGACAGTTGAGAAATAAAGGAAACAGGATGAATAATTTATCATATAATAATTAAACGGTGAATGTAATGGAGATAGATATTGCAAACATTATTAGTGCTGCCGGAACATTGCTGGCAGCTTATTTCGCCTATAATCAGTATACCAAAAACAAACTGACTGATTTAAAAGTGGAATATTTTAAAAAAGAGGAGGAAAGAAGAAGTTACCACCGCAGCGAGAACTCCGCCAAGGTGTTCGGTGAGCTGTGGCGTGTACTTTATGAAACGAAAGCAGACAGGGTATATATCGTACAACCCCATCCTTTGGGGCATATAGCTTTTCTTTCGGTGCAGTTCGAGGTAAAACGAAAAGGTATAGCCGGAATGCGTGAAAACATCCAATCACTTCCCATGAGTGAAGTGGCCGTTTTTGCAGAAAATCTCGCAAAGAATCTTTTCATGTTCTATTCAGATATTGATAATCAAGTTAAGGATAAGGTTGCCAAATCTCTATTATCAACAAATGGATGCAACAGCGTCGCTATTAAACGGCTTAATTCATCTCAAGATTGGGTTGGAAATATATTTTGTGAGTTTACAGATGAAACGGATTTGAAGGAAGATGAACTTCATAAGGTCTTGCATGAAGCAGCGGTTAACATACAATATATCCTGCCGGAATTCAAAGAAAATAAAATCGAATAATTATAATTAATGAGTAGTATGACTGACATAAGAAAACTTGCACCGTTTATTCTGAAATGGGAAGGCGGTTTTGTTGATGATCCTGATGACTTGGGAGGGGCTACCAATATGGGGGTGACTATCGGAACCTATGAGGCATATTGCCGAAAGAAAGGATATTCCAAGCCTACAGTTGAAAGATTGAAAAATCTCACAAAAGAGGAATGGACGGAAATCTTGAAAACCATGTACTGGGACAGATGGAAGGCTGATGAGATAAAATCGCAATCAGTTGCTGATATATTAGTTGATTGGGTCTGGGCATCCGGTGCGCACGGAATTAAGATTCCTCAACGCTTGCTTGGTGTTACGGTGGATGGCATTGTAGGTCCCAAGACCATTGCCGCAGTTAATTCCCGTAATCCGCGTGAACTGTTTGACCAGATCAAGATTGCACGGTTTGATTTTATCGAGGATATATGCCGGAAACGCCCAGCAAACAACAAGTTCAAACGGGGGTGGATGAACCGCATAAATGATATCTCTTATGTTGGTTAGAATTATGAACTGGGTAAGCCAGCAATATATGCTGGCTCCTTTCATGTGTCTGTTCCTGTTGTTTGCCTGTGGCAGCTCGCATAAGGCTGTCAAGTCAGACACTAAGATTATACAGAAAGATAGTACACGTGAATCTGTCAACATCGTATACGGATCAAGTACGTCTTTGAGCGAACTCATTACCACTAATGGCAGCTATGTAATTGATTTCTGTATCTATGATACCCGAAAACCGCCCGATAGCCCGACCGGGAAACCTCCGTTATTGGCAGACGGTCATGTGGAAGGTGATTTCAGCAAGAATAAAAGGAAGGAAACTGCAATCAAAGACAGTACGGAAGTGAAAGCTGACAAGGAAACCACTTCCAATACCCGTGAAGAAAACCGGTCAGAAACCATAAAAGAGAAAAAAGAATCCACGCTGCCTGAACAAATCGGTTTTGCCTGTGTTTGTGTAACCGTTTTGATTGTCGTTATGCTGATAGTAAAGCATTGGCACAACAGACAATCTTCATCATAAGACTTTAAATTTATAAATTGGACTGCCCCAGCTCGTGATGAGTCGGGGCTATTTTTGTTATCTTTGCCGGAACTAACATTAACTTATGTATTATGGCTGAAAAAAAAGAATCTTATTCCGAAGAGGAATTGAATGAAATGATCGTATGGTTCAATAACCATGCTGATGAACTTCCCAAAGAAATGCAGATTAACAAAGCGGCTTTCACTCCGGATTTGAAACTTACTGTTGAAAGTTGTATCATGCAGGCTAAGCAATGTCTGGGCAACTATAAGATGGCCGGGGCTTTCCGAATGCTCCAACAAATCAGAGAGAACCTTGAAAAGGCGGTCCAATAAGCTGCCTTACATTTACCCTTTCATCATATCGGGGTTAAAAACATAATCAATAACCCTACTGTTAACATCATTAATTACGGAAAAATCTTTTTTTATGTATAGATCTGTCATTCTGTTCTCTTTATCTACATGATTTAGTGCTTCTCCTACTGTACCTTTGTCCACTTTTAAATCGTTTCGTGCGATGGAAGCGAAAGAATGCCGGGCTGCGTAAAATTCCAAATCTTCAATGCCAAGAACTTTCCCTATCTGTTTCAAACCTACATTTATGGCAACATTGAGTCTGCCATAAGTGGAATACTTTTTATATAACCTAAAAACTCTTTCTTCGGATACGTCCTTATACTTTTCGTATATGGGCAATATGAAGGGATGAATGTTAACGCTTATTTTTGCTTTATCAGTCCTTCTTGTTGCAGTTTTTGCCCTGTTGTATGTGATTGTAAGCGTTCCCTTGCTTTCGCTTATAGTGTCACAAAGAAACAAATCTGCCGAGTTCATACCCATCAAGCAAAAGGATAATATAAACATATCCTTTGCAAAATTAAATCTGCAATCCTTCTCCTTTTTATCTTTAGTGAGTATATATGGCAGGTTGTATATGGCTCTGATAGTATCTGCGTCCAAAGCTCTTTCGCGGGTACATATTATATTAGGTATAGAATACTTGGTAAATGGAGACCATGGTATCTTTATGTCCCCTGCTTCTTCATCATTATATTCTTTTTTAGCTTCGTTATGCAAATGCCTGATTGCTCCCATATATAAAGAGAGTGCACGTCTTTGACCGAGATGTTCTTCATACGATTTCAAGAATTTGTAATTTATCTCCTTAAAATCCAATTTCTCCCGTCCCAGGAATTTTGTTAAAGAGTTTACCATGCAGGAATACACATTGATTCCATGCTTCTCTCTGTTCTCATCTATCCATTTGCGGGCGTAGGAAATGAAGTCTATTTTTAGAGATGATAATGTTATTGAAACATGTGATAAATATAATATCGCAATGGCATTTACTGGTTTACGTTTGTTCCATCATTAATAACTTTCCGCCAAAGAAAACTTTGGCGGATTTTTTTGAACAAAAATGACTGACAAGTCAGTTTTGTGGGCGTTGGAAGCTGTTGTGGTATTTTTTTTACATAAATCGCATAAAATTGTCTGAAAACTATTGAGTTAGTAAATTTTTTGTGGTAAAATACACAAGGTATAATGTCCAAAATATGTTTATGTTTTAGTAAGATTATGGCAAGTAGGAGATGAGTAGTTCGTGAGTACTGAAAATGTATCGGGAATACTTTTCTTAGTGCAATCGGCTTGTCTGGAAAGGCGCTTTTTAGATGATCCGGCGCTGAGTATAGAACAGTTAAACTGCGGCCAGATACGGATAAGTTTTTCTCTGACGGCCGGTATTGACCTTGATCATCGTGGTAAGGTCCGTAGCAGCGTTATTTATCGTCTTCTTGAATCTGTATTGCAAATCAGCGCTGTCAGCGTTGGTGTCGAAGCTGAAACATTAAATTTTTGTTGTAACATTGTAAAATACACAGCAGCTGAAAAACTTTATGCTGTCTGTAAGATTTGCCATTGCGGACGAATGACTCTTGTGGCCGAAGCTGAGGTATATGATGAAAATGATACTCTGTTGGCAACGGTACTGACGACTTTGTTTGTTGTGGAAACAATTAAGGATATACCCCGTAAATGGTAAAGGCTGACGGCAAGTCGCCTTAACAAGCAATTTGGCTTAAGCCTTAACACAAGGAGGACAAAATGGATTTTGCACTTAATGAAGAACAACTTGAATTACAGGAAATGGTGAGGGATTTTGTAGAAAAAGAAATTACCCCTTACGCTGCCGAAATGGACAGAAATAATCAATCTATGCCCGGGTTGCTTGAAAAAGCTGCTGATATGGGGCTTTTGAATGTTATTGTTCCAGAAGAATATGGCGGACCTGGACTGGACAGCGTTACAGTTGCCGTTATTTATGAAGAACTGGGCAAAGGCTGTGCAGGTGTTGCTACCTCAATGGCTGCGAACTCCCTGGCGTCTTATCCTATTTTGATTGCCGGCACTGAAGAACAGAAACAAGCGCATTGTGATTTACTTAATGATGGTAAACTGGCTGCGTTTGCATTAACTGAACCTGGTGCAGGTTCAGATGCCGGTGGTGTCGCTACTTCAGCTGTAAAAAACAAGGAAGCCGGAACTTATACTCTTAATGGTACTAAAGCGTTTATTACTAATGGTGGAATTGCAGATACTTATCTTGTATTTGCTAATACCCGCAAATCCGGTGGTATCCGTGGTTTGACTGCATTTATCGTACCTAAAGGAACACCTGGCTTTACTGTTGGTAAAAAAGAGGATAAAATGGGCATCCGCCCCTCTAATACCTGTGAATTGATTTTACAGGATGTCGTGATTCCAGAAGCTAACCGTGTTGGCCGTGAAGGCGAGGGCTTCCGTATAGCAATGAATACTTTGGATTCTGCACGTCCTTTTGTTGGAGCAGTATCCGTTGGTCTGGCTCAGGCTGCTTTAGATTGTGCTGTAAAATATGCTAAAGAAAGAAAACAATTCGGCCAGCCGATTGCTTCTTTCCAAATGATCCAGTCCATGATTGCTGATATGGCTATGAAGGTTGAAACGGCAAGATTGATGGTACTGAAAGCATGCTGGATGCGTGACCAGGGGCTGGAATTTTCCAAAGAGGCGGCTATGGCTAAATGTTATGCTGCTGATGTGGCTATGCAGGTGACTACTGATGCTGTTCAGGTAATGGGCGGTTATGGCTATTCCCGTGAATATCCGGTTGAAAAAATGATGCGTGATGCTAAGATCATGCAGATTTATGAAGGCACAAACCAAATTCAACGTTTGGTTATAGCTAATAAAATTCTGTACTAATAGTTTATTTATAAAACCCGGTACTATTTGGTGCCGGGTTTTTTATATAGGACTGTCAAAATTATTTATGCATAAATGTAAAAAAATATATACTTTAATTATTAAGACTGATTACTCAAGTGATTCTCATTACACTATGGCAAAGAAGCATTGAAAAAAGATAATTTTACAGGTATAATAATAAGAGTAATTTTTATAAATATAGGAGTAACTTATGATTTTGATTTGGCTGGCGGCGTTAGTCGTTTTGCTTGACCAATTGACAAAAAATATAGTTGTAGCTGTGATGGCTGAAGGACAAAGTATTCCCATCATTCCTAACATTTTCCATTTAACTTATATTTTGAATCCAGGGGCTGCCTTTGGAATGTTTGCTCATAACAGAACTTTTTTTATTTGTGTAGCTTTGCTGGTGCTGGTCATAGTTTGGTGGTTTAGAAAAGAAATCTTAGCAGAACCTTTGTGTGTGCGGGCCGGAACAGCACTTTTTATTGGTGGGGCTGTCGGTAATCTGATAGACAGAGCTGAAAATGGTATGGTTGTAGATTTTTTTGATTTTCGTATTTGGCCTATTTTTAATGTGGCAGATATTGCTATTTGTGTAGGGGTGGGTTTTATTATATGGAATTTAATACAGACAGAAATACTGAAGAAGTAGAAAATATTGCTGCTGCAGAAAATGATGTTGGGCAAAGACTCGATATTTATCTGGCTGCAAAACTAGAGGTGTCGCGCTCCAATATGCAAAAACTTTTGGAGGAAGGGCGTGTATTTCGTGGAGCAAAAGTGTTTAAAGCCAACTATAAAATTAAGGCCGGCGATGTGATCACATATGAGCTGCCAGAGCCGTAACAGTTAGACATTTGATCTGAGGCTATTCCCTTGGATGTTATTTTTGAAGATGAAGATGTAGTTGTTGTTAATAAAAGCCGTGGGATGGTGGTGCATCCAGCACCAGGCCATTATACCGGTACTCTTGTTAATGCACTGCTTCATCATTGCCAAAATTTATCAGGGATAAATAATGTAATCAGGCCGGGGATTGTGCACCGTTTGGATAAGGATACTTCAGGCATCATGATTGTAGCTAAGAATGATGCTGCACATATATCTTTATCGGAACAGATTCAAAACAAAACTGCCAAACGTTCATATATTGCTATTGTCAGGGGCAATATAAAAGAGGATACCGGGACAATTTCGGCGAAGATAGCTCGTGATAAAAATGACCGTAAAAAGATGACGGTAGTACAAGAGGGTGGGCGTACCGCAGTAACTGATTATGAAGTGCTTGAGCGTTTTGGACGTTTTACTATTGTACGCTGCCGTTTGAGAACAGGTCGAACACATCAGATACGTGTCCATATGGACTATTTGGGATATCCCTTAGTAGGAGATCCTAAATATTCTCCGATGAAGGTTCCATTTGCGATTCATGGGCAGGCACTTCATTCACAGGAACTGGAGTTTACACATCCGCGTACAGGAGAACGGCTGCGGTTTGAGGCGGGGCTGCCGGAAGATATGCAGAAAATTATTACCCGTTTACGTAACGGACAATTCTAAAATAGTTTGAGGTGAGCTGTATGAGTAAAGTAGTTAAGAAAAATGTTATTATGGACAGTGATGCAATGCGTCGTGCGTTGGTACGTATCGCACATGAAATCATCGAAAAGAACAAGGGTGTCAATAATGTTGTGCTTGTTGGTATTCGAACCAGAGGAGTGCCGTTGGCACAACGGATTGCACAGGAAATTGAAATTATTGAAGGCGTAAAAGTAAAAGTGGGTATGCTTGATATTACCTTATATCGTGATGACCTTTCTACCTTGGGGTATAATCCGATCGTACATGGAACTGATATTGATTTTGATCTGAATGGGAAGAATATCGTTTTAGTAGATGATGTTCTCTATACTGGTCGTACGATTAGAGCCGCGCTGGATGCTGTCATTGACATGGGACGCCCACGGTCTATCCAATTAGCAGTGCTTATTGATCGAGGACATAAGGAATTGCCTATTCGCGCTGATTTTGTTGGTAAAAACGTACCAACTGCTCATAAGGAAACTATTGAAGTTACTTTAAAAGAACATGATGAAACTGATGAAGTATTCATAGGGGAAGTAGTTGCAGAATAAGAGGTGAGCAGAATGGCAAAAACTCCTACTCAATTACGCAGTGAAGCTGCATGTAAAACAGTTTTGAAAAATTTGGAAAGACGTGGTTTTGAAGCTTTTTATTGTTCGGATAAGCCTGCGGCTTTAGACAAAGCATTAGAACTTATATCTGAAGACGACGTTGTATCCTGGGGCGGTTCCGTTACCATACAGGAAATTGGACTGTTAGATGTAATGCGAAGCGGACGCTATAAGGTTATTGACCGTGACACGGCAGAAACACCTGCGCAGAGAACGGAGCTGATGCGTAAAGCACTGTTGTGTGATACTTTTTTAATGAGCAGTAATGCTGTTAGTGAAGATGGACAGCTGGTAAATATTGATGGTACTGGAAATCGTGTGGCAGCTATGGTGTATGGTCCTAAAAGTGTAATTGTTATTGCAGGGATCAATAAAATCGTCAAAACCCAGGATGATGCTTTGGCACGTGTGAGAATGTTGGCGGCGCCTATTAATGTTCAGCGTTTTCCTCAGTTAAAAACTCCTTGTATGGAAACAGGGCTTTGTGCAGATTGTAACGCACCTGACTGTATTTGCAATTATATATTGATTACCAGACGCTGTAAACCTAAAGGAAAAATCAAAGTGATTTTAGTTGGCGAGAGTTTGGGTTATTAAAAATATTACTGTCTCAGCATTTGCTGCGGCAGTTTTTTATTTCACATTGCTGTAATATCTTTTAGCAGGAGCAAGTATGAAAATGGCGAATATATAGATTAAGTAGAAGTATAATTTTAAGAAAGCGAGGCAGTAGCGTGGGGAATAAAGTAATGCCTAATGAAGTTCTTTATCATATTGGTATTTCAGCAGAAATGATTAAAGGAGCAGAGTATGCTTTGCTGCCTGGAGATCCAGGGCGTGTAGAAGCGTTGGCCAGAGCTCTTGGCACCGCTGAGCCTGTCGGTTGTCATCGTGAATATAAAAGCTGGCTGGCGGATGTTGAAGGAACATCGGTATTGGTTTGTTCTACAGGCATGGGAGGACCTTCTGTCGCCATAGGAATGGAAGAATTGGCACGTCTTGGCATAAAGAATTTTATTCGTGTCGGAACAACTGGTTCTATTCAGAAAGATGTAGAACTTGGTGATCTTGTTATCAATAAAGCGGCAGTACGTTTAGACGGAACGTCACAGCACTATGCGCCTTTGAATTTTCCTGCAGTGGCTTCATTTGAGTTAACTCTGGCCCTGCAGCAGGCAGCAGAAAGTCTGTCAATTCCATATCATACTGGTATTTCTGTTTCCAGTGATACTTTTTGGCCTGGTCAGGAACGTTATGACAGCTATACAGGCTATGTGAGAAAATCATTGCAGGGGAGTCTACAAGAGTGGCAGGCATTAGGAGCTTTAAATTATGAGATGGAAACTGCAGCGCTGTTTATAGTTGCTCAGAGTTTTGGTTTGCAAGCGGCTTCAATTTGCGGCGTCGTTGCTAAAAGGACTGACAGCGAACTGGTTGCTCCGCCGGATCTTTACGAATTGGCTTCGCAAAGATTTCAGGCAGTAGTAAAAAAGACTTTGCAGGATTTAATAAAGGCAGGTAAATAACATGGCAAGAAGTATTATTTTATTATTGGATTCTTTTGGTATTGGCTATGCCCATGACGCTGAAAAGTTTGGTGACAGCGGTGCAGATACATTAGGACATATTTGTGAGTGGATGGCTGCAAACCGCAAAAGTGCGGATGGAAGTCCCAGGTATTTACATCTGCCTAATCTGGCAAGGTTAGGACTGGCAGGTGCGGCAGAGCTCAGCCGTGGTCAAAAGCTGGCGTATCCTCTAAGCAGTGACGATAGTAAAATCGATGCTGCTTATACTTATGCAGAGGAAATAAGCCATGGTAAAGATACTCTGAGCGGGCACTGGGAGATTACAGGCGTCCCGGTACTTTTTGACTGGGGGTATTTTCCGCAGCAGCTAAAATGTTTTCCAAAGGAATTAGTTGAGAAAATTATTAAACAGGGAAATTTGCCGGGGGTATTGGGGGAAAAGCATGCATCTGGAACTGAAATAATAAAAGAACTGGGGGAAGAACATCTAAAGACTGGCAAGCCAATTATTTACACCAGCGCAGACAGTGTTTTGCAAATTGCGGCGCATGAAGAAGTGTTTGGTCTTGAACGATTATATGAATTATGTAAGATTTGCTATGAACTAGTTAAACCTTACCATATAGCGCGCGTTATAGCGCGTCCTTTTGTGGGCACTCGTGCAGAAGATTTTGTGCGGACTGGCAACAGGCATGATTATGCTGTGCCTGCTCCTGCTGATACGTTGCTGGACAAACTGGTAGCCGCAGGCGGCAGTGTCTATGCGGTGGGTAAAATTGCTGATATTTTTGCTCACCGCGGAATTACGAAGCATTATCCTGCCAGTGGTCTTGATAAATTATTTGCCGCTGCATTGCAGGCTGTGCAAGAAGCTCCTGATAATAGCCTGGTTTTTGTAAATTTTGTGGATTTTGATTCTTCCTTCGGGCATCGGCGTGATGTTGAAGGCTATGGGGAAGGATTGGAATATTTTGATGATCGTTTGCCTGAACTGCTTAGGTTATTAAAGCAAGATGACCTGTTGCTGGTTACTGCAGATCATGGATGTGATCCAACCTGGAGTGGCAGTGACCATACACGTGAAAAAATTCCGGTCTTGTTTTTTGGTAAAAATATTGTTAGTAAGGCTTTACTACCCATGCGGACGTTTTCTGATATCGGTCAGACAATAGCTGTTCATTTAGGTATAGAGCGGCTTGCCAATGGTAAAGCAGCTGAATTACGCTGATAGGAGGGAGTATTAATGAAAAAATTTAACTGGCTGTTGTTGGCTGTTTTATTAACAATAGTGGCAATTGTTAATAATACGGCTGCCGCTTTTGCTGATCAGCCTGTAGCCTTTGTAGTTTTTGATAACAGTGGTAACGTAACGCAGCAGGTTTATAAAATGTGGCGTGAGCCTGTACGTTGGGCGTATCATTTCCCTGATTTTAAGCTGGTTGATACAGATCGGACTAAAAAGGTGACTGCAGAAAATATTTTTACGGGACATGGAAAAAGCGTTGTCGACCAATCTGTTACGAGGAAGATAGCAGAAGAAATACCAGCGGAAGCGTTAGTTTTGGTCATTGTGCACGACATGTACGAGCAGATGGTGCAGGGAATGATATGGCGTAATGAAGACGGTTCAACCTATGTAAGAACGGTTTTAAATGCTGATATCTATGTTTACCGAAAAGATGGTGATAGATTCTCTAAAAAACGGATTAGGGAAAATGAAATAAAAGAATTGGGGAATCAGACTGCTCCGGAAGAAACTATGAAATGGGCAATCAGCAAACAGGTAAATATCATGGAAAATCGTCCTGTTATTAATTGAAGTCATAAAATGATGTACTAAATATTGTATATGGAAAAGTTAATAAGTGAAATAAACACAAAATATTGTAGAAAGGGCTTTACAAATAATTATTATTGATTTATAATTAGGTCATGGAATTTTATCTAAGGAGCTGGTTAACATGACCTATGAACTGCATGGTATAAAAATTAATTGCGCGGATGGGATCTCGCAAGAAGAAGCCGCCATTTATCTCAATAATCAATTACAGGTAATGCCGCATAAAACATTGTTGTCTTTGGATTTAGGGCTTGACGGTAATGATGTAGTCGTTAAACCACATTATGACACCATAGTGCGTGTACGCCGTATTACCGGTTATCTCAGTACTTTGCCGCGTTTTAACGATGCTAAGAAAAAAGAAGCCGCTGATAGAGTTTCTCATATTCAATGAAATTAAGTTTTAATGCCTCGACCTGATATGGTCGAGGTTTTTTATTTGAGTGTACGTTTGTTTGCAGAATTGTCAAATCCTGTTCGGTGAAGTCTCTTTAAAAAAGCTATGATAAATGATAAAATATTACTATTAAAGAATTTTTTTAGTCAAAAAACTGCAGATGGGAAGTGTTGAGATGAAATTTATTTCTTGGAATGTAAATGGGCTGCGGGCCTGTATGAATAAAGGCTTTAAAGAATTTATGGACAGCGTTGACGCAGATGTTTTTTGCGTTCAGGAAACAAAAATGCAGCGTGAGCAGGCGGAGTTTGTTTTTCCTGGATATGAGGAGTACTGGAACAGCGCTGAAAAAAAGGGGTATTCCGGTACGGCTGTTTTTTCTAAAGTCAAGCCTCTTACTGTCACCTATGGTTTGGGAATTGAAGAACATGATAAAGAAGGGCGTGTTATTACTGCCGAATATCAGGAGTTTTATCTGGTAAATGTATATACGCCTAATTCACAGCGCGGGCTGGAACGGTTGGATTACAGACAGATATGGGAAGATGCATTTCGTGATTATCTGTTGAAGCTTGACCAAATTAAACCGGTGCTTGTTTGCGGAGATCTTAATGTTGCTCATCGTGAGATAGATTTGAAAAACTGGAAAACTAATCGTAATAATGCCGGGTTTACTGATGAAGAGAGAGCAAAAATGACGGAGTTGTTAACGGCGGGGTTTACTGACTCGTTTCGCCACCTCTATCCCGAAAAAGAAGGTGCTTATACCTGGTGGTCGTATATGTTTAAAGCGCGCGAAAAGAATGCGGGATGGCGTATTGATTACTGGCTTGTTTCTGACAGATGGGCTGGCAGAATAGAAGACAGCGTGATTTATGCTGATATCACGGGCAGTGACCATTGCCCAGTCGGATTAGTTTTGAAATAAATTTTTAGTAATGACAAGAGGTCAAAATATGGATTTTAAAATAACAGCACCTTTTGAGCCGGATGGAGATCAGCCTCAGGCTATTGAGAAGTTGGCAGAAGGTATAGAAAAAGGACTGCGGAAACAGGTCTTGCTCGGGGCTACCGGAACTGGGAAAACCTATACTATTGCGCAGGTTATTAATAAAGTGAATAAACCAACATTGGTTATTGCGCATAATAAAACATTGGCGGCACAGTTAGCAAGTGAGTTTAAAGCTTTTTTTCCTGAAAATTCAGTGGAATATTTTGTGAGTTATTACGATTATTATCAACCGGAGGCTTATATTCCACAATCTGATACCTATATTGAAAAAGATGCATCGATCAATGATGAAATAGATAAACTCCGACATTCTGCTACTAGCGCTTTATTTGAACGCCGTGACGTAATTATTGTGGCCAGTGTATCTTGTATTTATGGATTGGGTGCGCCACAGGAATATTATGATATGGTGCTGTCTCTGCGTGTAGGACAGAAGATTGACAGACAAGCTATTTTACGCAAATTAGTCGAGATTCAATATGATCGTAATGATATTGCGTTTCAACGTGGTACTTTCCGTGTTCGCGGAGATGTTATCGAAGTTATTCCTGCTGGCTATAATGAAAAAGCAGTACGCATTGAGATGTTTGATGACGAAGTTGAGCGGATATTGGAAGTTGATGTACTGACTGGAGAAATTTTGGCTAAACGCAGCCATGTTGCTATTTTCCCTGCTTCTCACTATGTAACCTCTCGTGAAAACCTGGATCGGGCAATGGAAGACATTAAAGTAGAATTGGCAGAACGACTTGAATATCTTAATTCACATAATAAATTGCTGGAAGCACAACGTCTGGAACAACGTACTAACTATGATCTGGAAATGATGAATGAAATGGGGTACTGCTCTGGAATCGAAAATTATTCACGGCATTTAGCTAATCGTAAGGCAGGAGAACCTCCATTTACTTTAGTTAATTATTTTCCAAAGGATTTCCTATTAGTAATTGATGAATCACATGTGACATTACCACAGATCAGGGCGATGTACGCTGGTGACCGTTCGCGTAAAGAGATGCTTGTAGAACATGGATTCAGGCTGCCTTCTGCTTTTGATAATAGGCCTTTTACCTTTGATGAATTTCAGCAGCAGATAAATCAGGTGATTTATGTTTCCGCAACTCCTGCAAAATATGAAATGGAGCAGACGCAGCAGGTGGTAGAGCAGATTATCAGACCTACTGGTTTATTAGATCCGCAGGTAGAAATCAGGCCAATCAAAGGTCAGATTGATGATTTGCTGAATGAAATACATAAAGTTACTGAAGCAGGAGAACGTACTTTAGTTACAACTCTGACTAAGCGGATGTCTGAGGATCTGACTGAATATTTGAAACAAGCTGGGGTAAAAGTCCGTTATTTGCATTCTGAGATTGCTACTATTGAGCGTGCTGAAATTATTGATGATCTGCGTAATGGTAAGTTTGATGTACTGGTTGGAATAAATCTGCTGCGGGAAGGCCTGGATTTACCGGAGGTTTCTCTGATTGCTATCTTAGATGCCGATAAAGAAGGTTTTCTGCGCAGTGATACTGCTATGATCCAGACCATTGGCAGAGCTGCCCGTAATGAGCACGGACGGGTCATAATGTATGCTGACCGTATTACGGATTCAATGCGGCGTGCTATTGATGAAACAAACCGCCGCCGGGAACTGCAGGAAGATTATAATAAAGAGCATCAGATTACACCAAAAACTATCTATAAAGAACAACGTCAGCTGATAAAACTGACGAAGATTGCCGAGGATGACGGGACGGAAGATTACAGTGATAATGCGATAAAAAAACGGTCGGAAAAAGAATTGCAGAAAATGGCGAAAGAACTTGAAAAACGTATGGCTGTTGCTGCCAAGGAACTTAACTTTGAGCTTGCTGCAGAATTAAGGGACCGTTTGATCGTAATTAAAGGACAGTTAGGCCAGAAATTGTCGCCTAAACCTAAAAACAGGAGTAAGTAATGAAAGAACAATTAATTGTAAAAGGTGCCAGGCAGCATAACCTGAAAAATATCACAGTTGAGATACCGCGTGATGAGCTGGTTGTAGTTACCGGTTTATCTGGCAGCGGTAAATCTTCTTTGGCATTTGATACTATCTATGCGGAAGGGCAGCGTCGTTATGTCGAATCGCTGTCCGCTTATGCGCGTCAATTTTTAGGACAGATGGATAAGCCGGATGTGGATTATATTGAAGGGCTCAGCCCTGCCATTTCCATCGACCAGAAGACTACCAGTCGTAATCCGCGTTCAACAGTGGGCACAGTAACTGAAATATATGATTATCTACGCCTGTTGTTTGCCCGTATTGGAGAACCTCATTGCCCAAATTGCGGAAAAATTATTGAACGGCAGACAGTTGAGCAGATTGTCGATCATGTTCTGGAACTATCTGAAAATACTAAATTTATGGTTATGGCACCTTTGGTGCGCGGCCGTAAGGGTGAACATCAGAAAATTTTAGATTCTATGCGCAAAGCTGGTTACGCCAGAATGTATATTGATGGTGAGGTGCGCACATTAGATGAAGAAATATCTCTGGATAAGAAAAGAAAGCACGACTTATCCGTGATAGTTGATCGTTTGGCTGTACGTGATGGTATCGCTCAGAGGTTATCAGATTCTGTAGAGACGGCTTTAAAGTTGGCTGATGGTTTGGTGGAAATAAATGTTATTAATGGTGAAACGCAATTGTACAGCGAACATTTTGCCTGCAGTGATTGTGGTATAAGTTTGCCTGAAATCGAGCCGCGTCTCTTTTCCTTCAATAACCCTTATGGTGCTTGTCCTGAATGTACTGGGTTGGGCATGAATATGGAATTGGATAAAGAGTTGATTATTCCAGATGGCGCTAAAACCTTTGCGGAAGGTGCAATTGCAGCACTCAGCACGAATATGGAAGCTTATCATATGAAACAGCTGGGAGCGGTTCTGAAGGCTTATGGATATGATTTTGGTGCGGTTTGGAACGATTTACCGGAAAAAATAAAAGACTTGCTCTGGTATGGCAGCGGTGAAGAAAAATTTTCTTTTGTCTATGAAAATATGCAGGGAGAAGTAAAAAAACATACTACTGCTTTTGAGGGTATTATTCCTATGCTGCGCCGTCGCCATCGAGAAGCTTTTTCCGAACGGATGCGTTTGGATATTGAAGGGTTTATGACAAGTACTCCTTGCCCTGTGTGTCATGGTTCCAGGTTGAAAAAAGAGGTTCTTGCCATTCTTGTTGGCGGTAAAAATATTTGTCAGGTCACAGCGTTGACCGTACGTGATGCAATAGAATTTTTTAATGCGTTGAAACTTACTGAACGACAGCAGATTATAGCAAAACAAGTCCTAAAAGAAATTCTGGCCCGGCTAAAATTTCTGAATGATGTCGGACTGGATTATCTTACTTTGGATCGTGCTGCCGGAACGCTTTCTGGCGGTGAGGCACAGCGTATTCGTCTGGCAACACAGATTGGTTCTGGTTTGGTAGGCGTATTATATATTTTAGACGAACCAAGTATTGGGCTGCATCAGCGTGATAACAGTAAATTACTTGAGACATTGAAGCATTTGCGTGATCTGGGAAATACGCTGCTGGTAGTTGAACACGATGAAGAGACAATGTATGCTGCTGATCAGATTATTGACATTGGTCCTGGAGCCGGTGAGCATGGCGGTAATGTAGTAGCACAGGGAACTGCTGAAGTCGTCAAGCAGTCAGAGCAATCAATTACCGGTCAGTATCTTAGCGGACGCAAATTTATTCCTGTACCGAAAAAACGCAGAAGTAATGACGGTCGTTTTATTGAAATTAAAGGAGCCAAGGCAAATAATCTTAAGAACATCGATGTAAAAATTCCTTTAGGTGTTTTCTCTGTTGTGACTGGTGTTTCCGGTAGTGGCAAGTCAACGCTGATTAACGATATTCTTTATAACGCATTGGCTGCGAAACTGCATGGGGCACGTCTGCGGCCAGCAGACCATAAAGAAATTTTGGGATTGAGTGAGATCGATAAGGTTATTAATATTGATCAGTCTCCTATTGGAAGGACCCCTCGTTCAAATCCGGCTACTTATACCGGAGTTTTTGATTTTATTCGTGAACTGTTCAGCCAGACAAATGAAGCAAAACTGCGCGGTTATAAGCCAGGGCGCTTCAGCTTTAATGTTAAAGGCGGACGCTGTGAAGCTTGCCGCGGCGATGGTATGAATAAAATAGAGATGCATTTTCTGCCTGACGTATACGTTCCCTGCGAGGTATGTCATGGTGCCCGCTATAATCGTGATACCCTGGAGGTACATTACAAAGGAAAAACTATTGCCGAAGTTTTAGACATGACTGTAACGGAAGCCTGTGAATTTTTTAAAAATCTGCCACGTATTTATCGTAAGCTTGAGGTTCTTGAAGATGTTGGTTTAGGTTATATTAGGTTAGGGCAGGCTGCAACAACACTTTCCGGTGGTGAGGCGCAGCGCGTGAAACTGGCAACAGAATTATCACGGCGCAGCACAGGGAAAACTCTGTATATTTTAGATGAACCTACAACCGGCCTGCATATAGCAGATGTACATAAATTATTAGAGGTATTACAAAGACTGGTCGGAGCAGGTGATTCCGTCGTTGTTATTGAGCATAATCTTGACGTTATCAAAACTGCCGATTATATTATCGATTTGGGTCCTGAGGGCGGTGACAAGGGAGGTACTCTGCTTGCCTGTGGTACTCCTGAAGAAGTAGCTAAAAACAAGAAATCATATACAGGTCAATATATTAAACAAGCTTTGGCTCAGGCTAAAAAACATGGGTGGTATCAGTAATGAATGAATCTATTGCTAAAACTTTAGCTGTACTGCCGGATAAACCTGGCGTTTATATAATGCGTGACGAACATGGGAAAATTATCTATGTCGGAAAGGCGGTAGTATTAAAAAATCGTGTACGCAGTTATTTTCGTAATCTGGCATCACATACTGTAAAAGTTAAAGCATTAGTCGCAAAAGTTGCTGAAATAGAAACCATTGTTACAGACAGCGAAGTTGAAGCGCTTATTTTAGAATGCAATTTAATAAAAAAGCACCGTCCGCGCTATAATATTATGCTTAAGGATGATAAAACTTATCCTTATTTGAAGGTAACGATGCAGGAAGATTTCCCGCGTATTTATGTTACGCGCAAACAGCTTCGTGACGGTGCTAAATATTATGGTCCTTATGCAGATGCTGGGGCAATGCACGCTACTGTTAAACTGCTGCGGTCAATGTTTCCTTTGCGCAATTGCCGAAAAATGAATACCGATAGGCCCTGCCTGCAATATCATATTAAACGTTGCCTTGCTCCATGTGCGGGGTATGTTTCCCGAGAAGATTATGGAAAAATGATCAGAGCCGTGTGTTTACTGTTAGATGGGCGTACGTCTGAACTTGAACGTGAACTAAAGCTGCAGATGCAGCAGGCCGCTGAAAATTATGCTTTTGAAGAAGCTGCCCGGGTACGTGACCAACTGCAGGCTGTAATAAGACTGAACGAACAGCAGAAGGCTGTAACAAGCGGTGGTGATCTTGATGTAGTAGGTCTTGCCAAAGATAGTACCGGAACTTGTTTGCAGATATTTTTTGTTCGTGGCGGCAAGTTGATTGGTCGTGATAATTTCTTTTTACAAAATGATGATGACAGCGATCAGGAAATTTTGACTGCTTTTATTAAACAATATTATAACGAGGCATCTTTTGTACCGCGGGAAATACTTTTGCCAGTTCTTCCAGCAGCGGATGAGTTGATCGTTCTGGAAGAGTGGCTGACAGCAAGAGCCGGGCGTAAAGTTGAGTTTTTACAGCCCCGGAGGGGAACTAAACGTGAATTATTGCATCTTGCGGTTGAAAATGCAGCCAAACTTCTTGAAGAGAGGCTGCGCAAAGGTCAGGTTTCGCTGAAAACAGAGGAACAGGCGGCAGAAGAATTACAGAAAGCTCTGCAATTGCCAAATGCATTAGAAAGAATAGATTGTTTTGATATTTCGCATACTCAGGGAACAGAAACGGTAGCTTCAATGGTGGTTTTTCGTAATGGGAAACCCTGTAAAAAAGATTACCGCCGTTATAAAATTGAATCTACAGAAGGGAAACCAGATGATTTTAAATCAATGCAGGAAGTCGTTTACCGACGCTATAAAGATTATGAGGAACTGCCAAGTCTTGTCATTATCGACGGTGGTAAAGGACAGCTGAGTTCAGCGCTGGAAGTTATTCGTGGCTTAGGTCTGCATGAACTTCCTGTTATTGGCTTGGCTAAACGGGAAGAAGAAATATTTACAGAGGGTTCGTCTGAAAGTATCTTATTGGATCGAGATTCTGCTTCTCTTCATTTGATACAGCGGATTCGAGATGAAGCACACCGTTTTGCCATAACATATCATCGCAAATTGCGTAGTAAGCGGAATTTGGTTTCGGTACTTGATCATATTGAAGGTATTGGCACGAAAAGACGTCAGGCTTTATGGAAACGCTTTCAGTCGCTGGATGCGATGAAAGCTGCCAGTGTAGAAGAATTAGCAGAAGTAGAAGGTATGAATTATCCAACAGCACAGCGTATTTATGATTTTTTTCGTTTAGATTTGCCAGAAAAGCGAGAAGTGCTTAAATAAATTAAATCGTCATTTATGTAAATTTTGTTTGATGACTTTTGCTGTATTGATGGTATAATATTATTAAAGAACAATTAGCGGTAATTTTGTGGTAAAACAGGACTTGCTTTTATTGACGAACGTTTCAAAAACAAAATACCATTAATACTGATTTCTATTATATGCATTGGTGCAATTGGAT
>ENA-UENY01000770-UENY01000770.1-human-gut-metagenome-genome-assembly--contig:-NODE-770-length-20072-cov-222.110728_pt1 | contig 20072 bp, 17 predicted proteins | sample MGYA00242886_ERZ507888 | MGnify/ENA primary metagenome ERZ507888 (study PRJEB26167, sample SAMN06115543) | human gut metagenome | host: Homo sapiens | place: China:Chongqing | collected 2014-11-10... | reverse complement strand
TGTTCATCAGCAAACAGAAACCGAAAGCTGCAAGGAATGCCCAGGGCGAAAGCAGCATGCCCGGTGTCAGGGCGGTTTCCCCGCTGAGGTAGGCATTGGTGCTATTGTTGAAAAGAAAACCGTTCAGCAGGAAAGTAGCGGCGTAACTCAGCGCAAGTCCCAACACGCCGGCAAACAATGTCAGCAGCAAATTCTCAAAGAATATCTGGCGTATCAGTTCGCCACCCGTAGCCCCGAAAGCCTTGCGCACGCCTATCTCCGCCATACGTCTGCGCATGCGGGAGAGCGTCATGCTGCTCAGGTTGATGGCAGGCACAAGCAACAGGATGGCAATAACGAGCATATAGCGCAGGATAATGGCTTTGGTATCGGGTGTTTCGCTCCACTTGCGGTAAAGGTTGGCAAACCGCTCATCGGGTTGCCCGCGATAGAACACTTCCGAGTCGCGCAGGCTGTCGTTATACTTACGGCGAAGTTGCTCCGCCTCCTCACGGATAGCCGGAAAATCGGCTGCGGAACGCGCAAGGATAACCGCCCTCATCTGTCCTACGGTCTCCTCCCACCACGCCAGCCGGGCAATGTCTGTGGACGTATAAGGAATCCACACCTGCGCATAGGCGGAAGTGGCAAGTACGGACACATCCGCCACTACACCGGATATACGGTACTCTACATAGTTCAACTGCACCGTCTTTCCCGCAACGTCCGTTGTGCCGAACAGGCGGCGCGCCACCGCAGCGCTCAACACGGCGCATAGCACTCCGGCATCGCTGTCGGCCTTGGTAAACGCCTTGCCGCTGAGAAAGCGAAACCGGAAGATATGCCAGAAGGCGTCGTCCGTCTGCACCATGTCGGCCGTGACCTTGTTGCCTGCCGGCAGGGACACACGTACCTTTTCGGGCAAGGAAACCAACGTTACCGCCTCCGCCGTAGTGAGACTCTTAAAGCACTCGCGCCCCGTACGCACCGACATGCGGGCGTTGGATGAATCGCCGTCGCTTCCGCCCTTGTTCTTGACGGACATGGCAGACACATACAGCGAACGGCTGCGGTTCACCTCGGGCTCGCAGTCCACGAGCCGCACCTGAAAAGTGATGACAAGCACCATAATCATGCAGATGGCCAATGCCGTACCCAGTACGGAAACCCATGTTATGATGGGATTCTCGCGCAAGTGATATAACGCTTGCTGAAAGTAAAGACGTATCATATTCCGTTATTCGTTTAACTTCCTAAAATCATTCATCATGCAAAGCCTCTGCCGGTTGTACCTTCATCGCCCTGCGTGCCGGAATGCCTATACCAATCGCAATCATCAATCCTATCAGCAGGAAGCTGATGGCAGCGCAAAGCAACAGACGCTCCCACTCCAAAGTCGTACCGTTGCGCCAGGAGTTCAGTTCCATACTTGCCAGGTTATAGTCAATGAACAAAGCGACAGGCGTGACAAGCAACAGCAAAAGCAGCCCTTCGCTTATCAGACGGGTGAAAATACTCATGTCCGATGCTCCATGCACCTTATGCAGGGCAATCTCCGAACGGCGTTGCTGGGTACGGAACCAGAAAGTGCCGAGCAGTCCCAAAAATATATTCAGCAACAGAAATCCCATACCCATTACATAATTGCGCAGGTCGTTGCTCCATGCCTGCTGGAAATTACGGCGGATGTCCTTAAAGGAGCGTATCTCGGAGATAAAGACATTGCCGATACGGAACTGTTTCTCACTGTCCGCTTTCAGGCGTTGGATGAAATCATGGTCCTGATTTTCGCGGACACGAACACAGAGTTCCAATCCCGTATCATACCAATCGAGTTTATAAAGAAAGGTATACGAATCGCGGGCCTGCTCGAAATCATTGTAACGTACATTCTCCAAGGCCGCTCCCAACCGGTAGGTTTGTATCGTATCGCCGAAAAGCCGGAAGCTCTTGCCTACGAATTCCGTCAGCGGATGGCCGTACTTCCGGTAAAGGTTGTCGGAAGCAAGGAACTCTCCCCTTTCCAACATCCCGGCAAGCTGTTCGGGCGTCTCGCCACGTGTGCCCTGATAACGGAACACACGCACAAAATCGGGAGTCACCAAACGGCGTATCGTCCAATTACCGGAGACCAGCGTATCGTACTGCACCAGATCTGTGGAGTTACTGCCATTATATGGATATGAGTTTTGCGAAAGGCTCACCGCCTCTATCTCCGGACGACGGCGCAGACGGTCTACAAGTTCAAGAATATCGGCATCTTCCTGCTCATCGGTCTGGTTCGGGATATAATCGGGACTCTTATCGGTAAGCTTTCCCATTTCGATAAGGTAACAATGGCTGATGTCGAAGCCCCGCGGCTCCAGATAAGTTGCCGTACGCGTATAGAGATAGTCCACCACAAACCACATCACAACGCTTACAACCAGCAATTCCAACGCCAGCCACAGGTTATTGCGCCATTCATTCTTTATCTGTACCAAAAGTTTCTTAGTCATTTCTTTTCGTAATTAATAGTTAGCGACAAGCGTTTAGTGCAACCGTCCTCCCAATGCGTTCACTATCCCGATGCGGGAAGCCTTCCATGCCGGGAAACCGCTGCTCATCAGATTCAGCACAAAGCAGAACAGCAACGCCCACCCAAAGGTGGAAGCATGAAGCAGAATGGAAGCATCCACTTCCGGCGGGTTCAAAGTCTGACTGAATTCCTGCGCAAAAAGCAACGTGTTGCCCACGTATGCAAAGGCCACGCTCAACAGCAAACCGACAACACCCGCCAATAAAGTCATTACCAGATTCTCCGCCACAATCTGCCCAATCAGCTCCATCCGTGTACTGCCGAAAGCACGGCGCACTCCGATTTCCGATACCCGCTGACGCAAGCGGCTCTGTGTCATGCTCGAAAGATTGATGGCAGGCACTATCAGCAGAATGACGAAGATGATAATCCGCTGACGGCGCGCCGCATTCACATCCGGTTCGATATCGGCGCCGAAAGCAATGGCATTCTTTTCCTGGTCGTAAGGGCGGTTGCGGTAAATCAGCTTCCAGCCGTTCTCTCCGATAAGCGTATTATACTCCGATTTACGGCGTTCCGCTTCCTGGCGTATAGCGGGGAAATCATCCCGGCTGCGCGCCAGCATCGTACAACTCATCATTCCCATGTGCCGGTCGTTCCATGTTTCATTATCCATACCCGTTGAGGTATACGGAACCCATACCTGTCCGTAAGCGCAATCCGCCAGTGTAGACACATCCTTCACGACACCGGCTACGCGATAGGGCGCATGACTGAGGAGAAACTCACGCCCTGCAACATCAGTCGTTCCGAAGAGGCTGCGCGCTACACTCTCCGTAAGTACGGCAACCGGCTGCCCGGCATCGAACACGGCTTTATCATAGGGCTTTCCATTGATAAAGGAAAAGTCGAATACGCGCCAGAAGATGTCGTCCGTTTGCCGTAAATCCACACTGACTGCCGGTTTGCCCGGCAAAGACACCGGAGTGGATACGGGGAAAATGGTATAGATAGTGACCGCTTCCGGCGTCTTCAACGACTGAAAACATTCACGGGCTGTCTGTACGCTCATCGGTCCGTTGCTTGTACCGTCTCCCCAATTCGAGTTGGAGATGCTCATTGCCTTGACGTGCAGGAAGCGGTCGCGATTGCTTTCGGGCGCAAAAGGAGCCACCTTTACCTGCTGCATCATTACCACCAGCATAATAAGGAATATGGCAAGCGCAGTACCGGCTATGCTGACGGCACTCATCATCGGCTGCTGCCGCAACTGCGCCCAGGCTTGTGCAAAGTATTGCTTTATCATCTTAACGGCCTATTTTCAAGTTATCTGTATTTACTCCTCCTATGCCTCCTTTGGAAATATCGGCACGTCCGGCGGTTCCGCTCAAAGTGACATCGCCCACACCACCCATTTTGGCGGACAAATAGTCGCAGGTTACATGAATATCGGCGCTGCCTACTCCGCGCAAGGCAACTTTCAGCTCGTTGCACGTCAAGTCGGAGACATTCACTTCACCCACACCTTTTATCTCGAATGACACGGCATCGAGCTTCAAGGGTTTCTCACATTTGAATTCGCCTACACCGGTAAACTCCACGTCCTTCAAGTCGGGAGCCGAAATCCAGATAGTCACGCCATCCTTCTGATTGCTCCTGCGCTTGTTTTTCCCGTCCTTGAAACCTATCAGCAGACGACCGTCCTTCACTGTGGTCTGCGTATTCTTCACGTACTTCTCCCTGCCTTCAATCCTGAAAGAATAAGTGTCACTCTGTGTAAAATGAATTGTCCCCACAGAGGTTATCTCAATGGACGAGAAAGCATCCACTTTACGTACCTCACTTACTTTTGCATCTTGTGCACAAACACTCAGCATACCTGCAAAGGCCAATACCAATGCAATGATAACACCTGCTACATCAGTTCTCATATTTCTTCTTTTTTATTTTGTTTCACATTCTATTCTTCGTGCAACGCCTCTGCCGGCTGTATCTTGATAGCCTGCCGTGCCGGGAACCATATTCCAATCACCACCATCAGCGCTATCAGCAACCATGCACCCAACGAGCCCAGCAGAAAACGCAGGAAGCTCCATTCCACCGGCCAGGTGGTAATCAGTTCCGTATGTCCCATTGTAAATTCGGCAATGCCCACGTTATAGCAGACAATCATGGCAGGCAGCGCAACAAGAGTCAGCAACAGCAATCCCTCTCCCATGAGCAGACAGAATATCTGTTTCTTCGTGCTGCCCATGGCAAGCCGCAAAGCTATTTCATTGCGGCGCCTACGGGTGCGGAACCAGAAAGTGCCTATCAGCCCCAGGAACACATTCACCAACAGGAATACCACCACAACCGTTTGCGTATTCACCTTATCCACATCGCCTTTCATCACTTCAAACTGATATTGCTGCTCCGTATAAGGCACAACATCGGCTATGAACATATTGTCGGTATCCAGGTGCGGGGCTATCTCTTTCAGGAACTTGCTCCGGTAATCGGGAGAGTCCATGTTTTCCTTCACACGGAAAACAATCTGCGCTTCATAATCCTGTAATTCGGTCCGTATCACATTCTCGTCAATTCTCCGGAAAGCCCACTTTGCATCGGCCCCATAGCGATAGGAACGGAAACTGCCGATCATGCCGCACTGCGTTACCACATTCGCGGTATCTCCGTACCAGTTCAAGGGAGTATCCAAAGAGAAGCCGGGCACCCTTTCCTTATAATAGTCGGCCGTACCCTCGCTCAGCATCACATAATTGCCGGACGTGACATCATTCCCCACAGGCATTGCCGCAAACGGACGTCCGGCATCTTCCTTCATGCGGAATACCCGCGTATATCCTCCGGTAGCGTTTATTATACGCACCGCACAGCCGATGGTATCCTGCACAGCCAGCGAGTTATAGGAATTATTGCCGCTCATCGGCAGGCTCCAATACGACAGGGCGGCCACTTCAACCGCAGGCTCCCTTTCGAGCTTCTGCAAGATGCCCAGGTATTTGTCCGCATTCGTCATGCTGCTGTCCCGGCTTTCACCGCCCTTAATCATTGAAAGCTGGTACACATGGTCTATGTTATACCCCAACGGGCGATAGAACGTATACTTCAGGCATCCCAGCGAATCGCAAAGAAACCACATCACGATAAATACCAGGAACAATTCTGCAAACACCCATCCGTTACTGCGGAGACGCGCCCGAATCATACGTAAGTTATGTACTATGAATTTCATAATCAATTTCGCTTTATTTATCGTTCAAAGAATCCACAATCGTGTGCCGTGCGGCAAGCCATGTAGGCAGGCCTGCGCTCAGCAGGTTGATGACCAGGCAGAAAAGGAATGCCAGACAGAATACCGTAGGGCTGAACAGTACCGACATGCTCAGGTCGAACTCGCCGGAAGTGCCGGTGTTCTGATTATTGGTGAACAGCCACGTACGCATGCCGTACACGGCCAGATAACTGAACACCAGCCCCACCGCTCCGCCAATCAGGGTCAGTACGAGGTTTTCATTCAATATCTGCCTTATCAGTACGCCGCGCGTTGCTCCGAATGCCTTACGCACGCCCAGTTCGCTGATGCGCTGCTGCATACGGCTGTTGCTCAGGCCGCACAGATTGAGCGACGGCACTAAAAGAACAATGAGCAATGCCAGAGCGTACTGTATGTACAACATCCGCAAATCCGGCCCCACGTTGGCCCACACATGGTTGACATGCGTCACGATTTCATCGGGCTGTTCCATGATGTCCATCAGCACTTCGGTCTGTACGGCATTGATGTCCTTCACCCGCTTCGCTATTCCCTGCCTGATGGCCGGAATATCTTCGGAAGAACGTGCCAGCGCCACCACCGTATGCGATTGGGCATAACTCCAGATGGAAGTGGCATCCTGCAACTTGGCGGGATACATGCGCCACACTTGCGCATAAGCATCCTTCGCAATGACCGAAACATCCTTTACCACCCCGCAGATACGCGCTTCGTTACGGTTCAGCAGCACCGTCTTGCCCACCGCATCCGTAGTGCCGAACAGTTTCCGCGCCACAGAAGCAGCCACGACAATGGCGGACACATCGCCGCCCCGGTCGGAATCGTCGAATCCCCGTCCTGCGACAAACTGCATCCGGAACACTTTCCAGAATCCCGGGTCGGTTTCCATAGCATCCACTTTCACCGCATTAGTGCCGTCGGGCATGGAAACCAGGGCGACCGTTGCCGGAACAAATGCCGTACAGGCCTCTACTTCGGGCAACGGCTGCACACAGTTCTTCATGAAAGCCGGCGAACAGGCTGTATAATTATTCCAGTTCTTGTTTTCCTTACCCTGCAAATGCATCTTGCTTATGTAGAGAGAGCGGTTACGGTTCACTTCCGGCTCGATGTCGGCATATTTCATCTGCCAGGTAATCACAATCGCCATAATCATGGTAATGGCAAATGCCGTACCCAATATGAATATGGCACTCAGCAACGGGTTCTGCCGTAAAAGTATAAAAGCTTGGCGAATGGTCTGCATTTTTGAGTTATGAGTTATAAGTTATGGATTATGGGGGTTATTCTACTTGACGGCCGTCGAAGAAGCGGATTGTCCTTGAGGTCTGTCTGGCTTGCTCTTCATTGTGGGTTACCATTACGATGGTGCGCCCGTCTTCCTTGTTCAGCTGATGCAGCAGCTCCATCACTTCCGCTCCCATTTTGGAGTCCAGGTTACCGGTAGGCTCATCGGCGAGGATTATCTCCGGATTGCCGATAATGGCGCGTGCAATGGCAACACGCTGGCACTGACCGCCGGAGAGCTGTGTAGGCATGTGGCGCATACGGTGGCTCAGACCTACTTTCTGCAACACTTCCTCTGCCAGGCGGCGACGTTCTTTGGACGATACCTTTCTGTACAGCAAAGGCAGTTCCACGTTGTCCAGCACATTCAGCGAGTTAATCAAATGGAAAGACTGGAACACAAAGCCTAATTTCTGATTGCGGAAAGCAGCCAGTTCCTTGTCCTTCATGCCGTCCACCTTGGTACCGGCTATTTCAATCGTGCCGCCGGTAGGCGCATCCAGCAAACCCATAATATTCAGCAAAGTAGATTTACCGCAACCGGAAGGTCCCATGATACTGAGGAATTCCCCCTTGTTCACTTCGAGGTTCACATTCTCCAACGCTACGGTTTCAATCTCGTTGGTACGATAAATCTTGTTGATGCCAGTTAACTTAATCATAATGGTATGTATTTAATTGTTATTTCAGTTTCAGCTTATTCTTGTTCTTATATTGGCTCATATCGCTCACCACCACCTCATCGCCCGGTTGCAAGCCGCCAATAACTTCCACAAACTCAAAGTTGGAATCGCCCAACTGCACTTTGCGTTTCACAATCTCCTTGTCGGAATTGCGTACAAACAGTTCGTACTCCCCGCGACCTACGTAGTAAGAGGCGTTGGCTATGCGCATCACGTCCTCTTTCACGGCGTTCATCACATACACGTCCGTCTTCAGGCCGGAGCGCAGACGGCGGTTGTTGTCCTCGTTCAACTGTACGGTGAAGGAAATAACACCATTCTTGGACAACGGAGTGACGCTGCTCACCGTACCTTCCAGCTTCTCACTGCCTATCTTGACTATCGCCTTTCCGCCGGCGGCAACACGGTCGCCATACGTGTCGGCTATCTCGCCCTCTACCTTGAAATGGCTCAAATCGGAGATGACGGCAATCTGCGAACCTTCCGCCACCTGCGCGCCGATCTGGTTATTTATGTAAGTGAGGATTGCCTTGCGGGGCGAGCGGACTTGCGCATCGTCCAGCGTGCGTTTCGTTTCGGCAAGCGTCTTCCTGAAGATGCTGAAGTCCAGCTCCTGCACCTGATATTCGGCGTCCAGCACTTCCTTCTCATTGGCGTACTGCTGTTTCAACTGTTCGTATTCCAGCTCCGCCACGTTGTAACTCAGCTCCGCCTGACGCACTTTGTCGGTAGTGCCCGAACCGAGGCTGTCGAGGTATTGCTCGTTGCGCAGTTCCACTCTCTTGCGGTTCAACTGCATGGCGGAGACCTTTATTTTCATCTCCAGGTCGTTCAGCTTGGTCATATTCTCAAGCTTGAGCTGCTTCAGCTTGTAGCTGCGCATCTGCTCCTCGTCGAGTTTCTGCTTGTAGTCGGTTTCGGCGCTCTGTAAATCCAGCTTTAGGATGGGCGTACCTATATCCACGCTGTCGCCACCTTTCTTATATACTTCCAGAATACGGGTGTTGATGGGCGAGTTGATAATCTCCTCAAAGGCAGGAACCACCTTTCCGGAAGCGCTTACGCTGACCTCAATCGTGCCTGTACTTACCTGGGAGAACACGATGTCTTTCTCCTTCACCCCCGTGCGCATCAATGAAATGAGCACACTGATAACAACGATACCCGCAGCGCCCATGCCGCCATAACGAATGATTTTCTTGTTACGCTCTTTGTTACGAACTTCTTTCGGAATCTCTCTATCCATATTTTCTGTCTTTATTTACCGTTTTACGTTGCTGCCGTCCTGTTGCGTAAACGGACAGCCTGCGATTCTTCGCCCTTATACTTGCCAAATCCGTGCCAAAAACATAAATCATTGAAAACAAGCGTTAAGGCAAAAAGAAGAGTGTCCGAAAACGGACACTCTGTACATTTTCGGATAGCTGCACTGTACGAAAAGAAGAAACAGACGGAAGAGAAAGCACAATGGTACGGCGGAAGAAATATAAACGACAGGAGATAACGGGGAAAACTCCTCACCTCAGCGTCCGTTTCCCCCTTTGGTATTTGTCATGCCACGCGTTGGTACTTGTCATACCACTCTTTGGTACGGCATGTACCACACTGTGGTACTACGAATACCGCACTGTGGTACGAGAGATACCAACGGTTGGTACTCCGCGTACCAAGCCGAGGTATTTCCAGGTACATCCTTTCTTATGATTATCAAGAACTTACGATAATATTCCCTGAACGTTATCTCAGGCGCAGTCTGTCCCCTACTTCGGGCACATATTCCGCATCCTTGCGGTTCATCTTATACAGATTCTTCAGGCGGATGCCGTACTTCTGCGAAATGGAATGCATGGAATCGCCGTCTTTTACAATATAAACGGTATGAGGCTTGGCGGCTTTCTTACGCTTGTCTTTCAGATAGATGATGTCGCCTGCCTCTAAGGTGTACTCTTTATGCAGGTCGTTATACTTCACCAGTTTGCGCCAACTGATGTCGAACTCTTTGCCCAGGAACTGGAAAGTATCGCCATCTCGGGCCACAACGTAGGCAATGTCGTTGGCAATATACACCTGATGCGGGTTGGCAAGCCAGGGTTTCTTCTTCAGTTCTTTCTCCCACTTGCGGGCCTCGCGCTTGCTCATACCACGGCTGTCGTACTTATACAGGTCGTAGTCCTCGATAATGGTTATCAAGCGGTTGGCATAGGAAGGGTCTGTGGCGTATCCCGCTTTTTTCAGGCCGCGCGCCCAGCCTTTGTAGTCGGTAATCTTCAACTTAAACAGGAAAGCATAGCGTGCGCCGCGTTTCAGGAAGAGCGAGTGATCCTCGTAGGAGTCCTTCGGGTGGCGATAGGCGCGGAAGCACTCTCCTTTGGCATCGTCGTCGTGGTACACTCTCCGCCCGCGCCAGTCGCTATGGCACTTTATGCCGAAGTGGTTGTTGCTCTTGCGTGCCAGTGCGCTTTGTCCCGCACCGCTCTCCAGCAGGCCTTGTGCCAGTGTGATGCTGGCGGGTATCTTATGTTCCTTCATCTGCTCCACGGCAAGCGGGGCATATTGTTTGATATATTCGTTGTAACGGGAATTTCTGCGTTGTGCCTGCACAGCCACGCAAATAAGGAGAAGTGCTATGATAGCAGTCAGTCTGAATATAGGTTTCATGCTTCGAGTGTTGAATTTGACACAAAAGTCTGCAAAAGAATTGAAAAAACCAATCTCTTTCCTATCTTTGTAACATTAATTACAATAAACCATTATTCTATGAAGGACCTGAACATACAGATTGCCATCAAGATATACGAATACGAAGAGCTGAATGCCGCCGACCGCGAGCTTCTGGATGCCGCCCGGCAGGCAACTTACCGCAGTTATGCCCCCTATTCGCACTTCTCGGTGGGCGCAGCCGCTCGGTTGGCAAACAATATCATCGTTACCGGAACCAATCAGGAGAATGCAGCCTATCCGTCGGGGCTTTGCGCGGAACGCACCACTTTGTTCTATGCCAACTCCCAATATCCCGACCAGGCTGTGGAGACACTTGCCATAGCCGCCCGCAACGAACGTGGCGACTTTCTGGAAGAACCGATTCCCCCGTGCGGCGCCTGCCGGCAGGTGATGCTCGAAACGGAAAAACGTTTCAAACGTCCCATGCGCATACTGCTGTCCGGCGAAAAAGGCATTTATGAATTGAGAAGTGTGGGTGCATTGCTGCCGCTTTCGTTCGATGCGTCTTCCATGTTATAAAACAAATACCTACCTTTGCAACCGCTAACCAACAAATACCACCACCAATGAGAATATCCAAATAAAGACAGCACATTTCGGTAAACATCGCTTTATATATGCTTTTCATATCAGAACGCTGAGCATCACTCAAAAGGAAAATGTTTAGCCTTTACTGTGTTTGTCTGTTCCCCACAGCCTTACAAGAGTTGAAAGTGTGTCGTACAGACACCTATGTTATCTACCCTAAACACAGTAAATTTATGAGTATCATTATTAAAGACCTTAGCTATACCCATACCGATAAGGAAGTTTTGTTTTCCAACCTCAATCTGATTATCAATTCCGGAGAAAAGACCGCGCTGACAGGCAATAACGGTTGCGGAAAATCCACCCTGATGCCTAACTGCACTCCATGCCATTCTGAACGGTGATACAGCGGAAGAACACTTTGCCCGGCTCGACAACGACTGGAATATCGAAGAGCGTACCCAAGCCGTTCTCCACGCCTGGCATTTGAACGGTATCTCTCTTTTACGCCCATTAGAGGGGCTTAGCGGCGGAGAGAAAACACGCCTGTTCCTTGCCGGCATGGAACTGAAAGAACCGGACACCCTACTGCTGGACGAGCCCACCAATAATCTGGACATCGAAAGTATTGAAATCATCACAGCTACGATACGTAACTATCAAGGTACCGTACTTGCAGTCTCACACGACCGGGATTTTCTGAAAGAAACAGGAATTGAACAAGAAATAAGCTTTTTTCTGTAAAATCGGTAAAAACAAACGTAATCCATATACACAAACTAATTATAAACTCCTTATTTTTGCAATGATAAAACTATTATGACTATGTTACGTACTATCAGACTGACACTTGCAATTGTATTCTTTGCATTCGTCACGCTCCTGTTTCTCGATTTCACCGGAACGCTGCACGGCTGGATGGGCTGGATGGCGAAAATACAGTTCCTCCCCGCACTGCTCGCACTGAATGCAGGCGTGGTACTGCTGCTTGTTGCATTGACCCTGCTGTTCGGACGCGTCTATTGCTCCGTTATCTGCCCGCTCGGCGTATTTCAGGATGTCATTTCCCGGTTTGCAGGCAAGCGGAAGAAAAACCGTTTCCGCTATTCTCCCGCCAGGAAATGGCTGCGCTACGCAATGTTGGCAGTGTTTGCCGTGGCCCTCGTTGCGGGCGTGCGCTTTCATGCAGTCGCCTCACTGCTCGAACCGTACAGCTCTTACGGACGCATCGCTTCCAATCTCTTCGCTCCCGTCTATCAGTGGGGCAATAACCTGCTGGCATACCTGGCGGAACGGGCGGACAGCTACGCTTTCTATGAAACAGAGGTGTGGATGAAAAGCCTGCCTACGTTCATCATAGCGTCCCTTACTTTTGTCGTGCTCATCATATTGGCATGGCGAGGCGGCCGTACGTACTGCAACACGATTTGTCCAGTAGGTACGGTGCTCGGTTTCCTGTCCGGGTATTCTCTTTTCAAACCGGTCATAGATACCGAGAAGTGCAACGGCTGCGGACTTTGCGCACGCAACTGCAAGGCATCGTGCATCAACTCCAAAACCCACGAAATTGATTACAGCCGTTGCGTGGCGTGCATGGACTGCCTGGATAAATGCAGACAGGGAGCCATCACCTACACCCGCCGCCGTCATAAAGCGGATGCTGCGAAAATATCCGCCCGGAATCAAACTCAATGTACAACAACTTCTACCGGACCGGCAGATGATACCCGGCGCGCATTCCTCTCGGCAACGGCAGTATTGGCCACTACCGCCGCTCTAAAGGCGCAAGAGAAGAAAGTAGACGGCGGACTGGCCGCCATCGAAGACAAGAAGATACCCGCACGTGCCGCCGCCATTACTCCTCCGGGGTCGTTGAGCGCACGCAACTTTGCACAACACTGTACGGCTTGCCAGCTATGCGTTGCGGTGTGTCCCAACCAGGTGCTGCGCCCCTCTTCCGACCTGACACGGCTGATGCAGCCGGAAATGTCCTACGAGCGCGGCTACTGCCGTCCCGAATGTACCAAGTGTTCGGAAGTTTGTCCGGCAGGTGCTATCCGGCCGATAACGAAAGCCGACAAATCGGCCATCCAGATAGGTCATGCCGTATGGATAAAGGAGAATTGCATCTGCATCACCGATAAGGTGGAGTGCGGCAACTGCGCTCGCCACTGCCCGGTCGGCGCCATACAAATGGTGGCTTCGGACTCCGGAAATCCGCAATCCCCCAAAATACCCGTTGTCAATACCGAACGCTGCATCGGCTGCGGCGCATGTGAGAACCTGTGTCCGGCACGCCCGTTCAGCGCAATCTATGTGGAAGGACATATCATGCACAGAACGGTGTGAGAATCAGATGACAAAACGATAAAGGAAAATCTTCGATACGTTCTGGACAACAGACAGCATCGAGAAGAATAAATACGAGTAACTATGGAAGAAAAGAATAATAAGAATAACAGCAAGATAAACCGCCGGGACTTCTTCAAGCTTGCCGGCGTAGGGACGTTTGCATCGGCAGCCGCACTGTATGGCTGCTCCGGCAAGAACAACCGTTCGGACAGCGAATCAGCCGCTTTGGGTGAAATTCCTATCGATAAGATGGTGTACCGTACCAATCCCACCACGGGCGACCGGGTATCCTTATTGGGCTACGGCTGCATGCGCTGGCCTACCCGGAAGCGGGCTGACGGAAACGGAGATGAGGTAGACCAGGAAGCGGTCAACGAACTGATTGACTATGCCATCGCCCACGGCGTGAACTATTTCGACACATCGCCCGTGTATGTGCAGGGTTGGTCGGAGAAGTCAACGGGAATAGCACTGAAACGCCATCCGCGTGAAAAGTTCCTGATAGCCACCAAACTGTCCAACTTTTCCAATTACACCCGCGAGAATTCAATTGCCATGTATCGGAAATCGTTCGAGGACCTGCAAGTGGACTACATCGATTATTATCTGTTGCACTCCGTCGGCAATGGCGGCATCAAGACATTCCGGGCACGGTACATCGACAACGGTATGATTGATTTTCTGATGGAAGAACGCAAGGCCGGGCGTATCCGGAACCTGGGATTTTCGTTTCACGGAACAACGGACGTGTTCGATGAAATACTGGCCATGCACGACCACATACACTGGGATTTCGTGCAAATCCAACTCAACTATGCCGACTGGCGGCATGCTTCGGGCAATAATGTCAATGCCGAATATCTGTATGGCGAACTCGTTAAACGCGACATTCCCGCCATTATCATGGAACCGCTGCTGGGAGGACGGCTATCCAGACTGAACGACCACTTGGTGGCACGCCTGAAACAGCATCGCCCGCAAGAGAGTGTAGCTTCCTGGGCATTCCGCTTTGCCGGGAGCTTCCCCAAGGTACTGACGGTACTGAGCGGCATGACGTATATGGAACATCTGCAGGACAATCTCCGCACCTATTCCCCCCTCGACCCTTGCACGGAAGAAGAACTGGCTCTGCTGGAAGATACGGCGCAGGTAATGCTTACCTATCCTATCATCCCGTGCAACGACTGCAAGTATTGCATGCCTTGTCCCTACGGACTGGACATTCCCGCCATTCTGCTGCATTACAACCGCTGCGTCAACGAGGGCAATATACCCAAAAGCAGCCGGGATGAGCACTATCGCGAAGCCCGCCGCGCCTTCCTCATCGGTTATGACCGCAGCGTACCGAAGCTCCGCCAGGCAAGCCATTGTACAGGATGCGACCAATGCAACCCGCACTGTCCTCAAAGCATCGATATACCCCAAAAGTTACAGGAAATAGACCGGTTTGTAGAAAATCTCAAACAAGAGAGATTATAATACAAACGGAAAAAGAAAATACGCCCTATCTTTGGCGGAGCAAATAATGAAGAAAGCGATACGAATGAAGAAAAAAAACATATTACTCCTTTCGATAGCCGGCCTTTGGACAATGGCGGGATTTGCGCAGGCTGCAAAGGACAGCGCGCGCATTGCCCGGAACCTGACTATAGATGAAGTGGTAGTAACCGGAACAAGAAACGAAACGGATATACGGCATCTGCCGATGACCATCTCCGTAGTGAACCGCAAGGTGTTGGAGCGACGTTTCCAACCATCCGTACTACCTGCACTGACAGAGCAAGTGCCCGGACTGTTCGCTACAAGCCGCGGCATCATGGGATACGGCGTGTCCACGGGAGCAGCAGGCGGAATGAACCTGCGCGGCATCGGCGGCAGCCCTACGGCTGGTTTGCTGGTGCTGATTGACGGCCATCCCCAATATATGGGATTAATGGGACATCCCATTGCCGATGCCTATCAGACCATGCTGACCGACCGGGTGGAAGTGCTTCGCGGTCCTGCCTCGGTGCTGTATGGCTCTAACGCTATGGGCGGCGTTATCAATATCGTAACCCGCAAGATGCAGGAAGACGGGGTTAAGACCCATGCGCAAATCGGCTACGGCTCCTACAACACATTGCAGACGGAAGTTTCCAACCGCATCAGGAAAGGGCGTTTCAGCAGCGTTGTCACCGGCTCTTACAACCGTACCGATGGGCATCGCGACAATATGGAGTTTGAGCAATACGGCGGCTATACCAAGCTGGGATATGACTTCAACGATTCCTGGAAACTGTGGGGCGATGTAAACATCACGCAGTTCAAGGCCTCCAATCCGGGCGAAGCCGGTAATCCGTACATAGACAATGACTCCCGCATCACGCGCGGCATGACTTCGCTCGCTCTCGAAAACCATTATGAAAAGAGCTCCGGCGCCTTGAGTTTCTTCTATAACTGGGGACGCCATAAAATCAATGACGGCTATCATCCCGGCGGTACGCCGCAGGAATCCCATTTCAACTCCAAAGACCGCATGCTGGGCGTGTCGTGGTATCAGAGCGCAACGCTTTTCGCCGGTAACCGTCTGACCGCAGGTTTCGACTATCAGCACTTCGGCGGCGAATCATGGAACCGCATGGTGTCTACCGGCGAACGTATTCCGGGTGTAGACAAGCAAATGGATGAATTTGCCGGATATGTAGACTTCCGTCAAGACCTCGGAGAATGGCTCTCTCTGGATGCGGGCATCCGTGTAGACCACCATTCGCATGTAGGCACGGAATGGATTCCGCAAGGTGGCCTTTCGTTCCACTTGCCCCGACAGACGGAAGTGAAAGCAATGGTGAGCAAGGGATTCCGTAACCCCACCATCCGTGAGATGTACATGTTTCCGCCACAGAACCCGGATTTAATGGCGGAAAGCCTGATGAGCTACGAGTTGTCTTTCTCGCAACGGGTGTTGGACGGCGCTTTGTCTTACGGCATAAACCTCTACTACATTGACGGCGACAATATGATTATGACCGTTCCTACGGACGGCAAGCCCAAGAATGTAAATACCGGCAAGATTGAAAACCGGGGCATTGAAGCCAATATCGGTTACCGCATTACCCCGCACTGGCAGGCAAATGCCAATTACAGTTGGCTGCACATGGAGAATCCGGTGATTGCCGCTCCCGGACATAAACTCTATGCAGGCGTTGACTTTACGCGAGGCCGCTGGGGAGTGTCAACCGGAGTGCAATATATAAAAGACCTCTATACCAACGTAAGCAAAGGCAAGGAGAAGAAAGAAAGTTTTGTTCTCTGGAACCTGCGTGCCAATTATCGTGTATGCCGCTATGCCGATGTCTTTGTACGAGGGGAAAACCTGCTGGCGCAACGTTACGAAATAAACGACGGCTTTCCGATGCCTAAGGCAACCGTTATGGGCGGAGTGAATATCAATTTCTGACAAAATCAGGCATTACTGTTGTCAAGACCGTATTGGTTTGAAATAATAGTTATAACTTTGTGAGTATAAAACAGATTGTTTGATTAGCCGATAAAGATTATCCGACAGACCAATACAATTTACCCGATAAATGAATAAGATTATTTTATAAACGATAAGAACATGGAAACAAAAACTGTAAAACTCTATTCGCTGGATTACAGCAATGCAAGAACTTACTTAATGGCCGCATTGTTCATTGCAGGCAATATGGCACTGCCCCAGCTTTTCCACCTTATACCGCAAGGCGGTATCACATGGTTGCCCATCTATTTCTTCACCTTAATCGGTGCATACAAATTCGGCTGGAAGGTAGGATTGCTGACTGCGGTCCTTTCTCCGATAATCAATTCACTGTTGTTCGGGATGCCTCTTCCGGCAGTGCTTCCCGCCATTCTGTTGAAGTCCGTATTACTGGCAGCAGCAGCCGGCTGGGCAGCACATCGTTTCAACCGTATCTCTCTGCCTATCCTATTGGCCGTTGTACTGTTCTATCAGGTAGCAGGTACTCTGGGCGAATGGGCTATGGTGGGCAGCTTCTTCCAAGCCGTACAGGATTTCCGTATCGGGCTGCCGGGAATGGCAATGCAGGTAGTAGGCGGCTATGCGCTGATAAAGTATAGCGCATCGCTGTAATAACCTTGTAGAAATATTAAAAAAGGTTCGGAACTGTTTCTGTATACAGTTTTACGAAAAGCATAGAGGATATTTGGCCTCAACCAAAAGAAAACCTTAGAATCAATAATCAGAGAAAGATAGGATGAGCTTTTCCTGCTTATTGAATTCTAAGGTTTCAACCAAATATAATCTACGAGAATTAAAAACGTTAGTTGCTGTAACCAAGAGATACAACCTCTATTTTATCTTGTCATATTGCTGTTCCGCTTTAATTTCCGTATAAGCAGGTGCATCAATCATCTCGACCAATGCTCTTAAAACAGGTCCTTCACCCATAGGGTCGTTTTTCCATTGAGGGCGATTATAATAAAATGATAAAGAAGGCATAATTCCCGTACCGGCACAAATAGCGGTGACATCACCTTCAGGGGTGATTTTTGTCAGCATACCTTTCAAGCCTTCCCATGCCACATAAATATAATCGGGATGTAACCATCCTTCTTTAACTCCCTTGGCAATGCCGAAAACAAACATGGCCGTTCCCGTTATCTCTTCATAAGAATCTGGTTTGTCGAGCAACTGATGCCATAATCCGTTAGCGCCCTGATAACGAATTACCCCATCCGTCTGCATCCGGAAGTTCTTAATGACATCTTCGCGCATAGGATGATTTTCGGGCATTCTCGACAGTAAATCTGCCGTTGCCATAAATACCCATCCGTTGGCTCTTGACCAATGAGCTACTCCGTGTATCTTCGTGTCAGTATGATAACAGTGATAATAGACTTCCTTCTCGGGACACCATAGATAGCGGGTGTAATTCAGTATCTGATTGGCAGCATCATCGAAATACTTATTATCTCCTGTCATCTCTCCCATTCTTACCAAAAAGGAAAGGGCCATAAAAGCATCATCAGCCCACACCGTATTCACGTGCGGCCACAATCGGGCAATAGTGCCATCGGCAAGCCGGGGTTCGGAGAACATTAAATGATGATTGGTACTTTCAATATATTTCCGGAATGCCGCGTTAGGATGCTTCCGGCTCAAATCAATCAAACTTGCTCCCATCGGTCCGTTATCGTCCAGACGTTTATTACGATAAATCATGTGCCAATTCAAGGCATTCACCGCTTTCCATCCTTCATTCTTCACCTTGCGGACCTTTCTCCCCGTCTTTCCCAGCGGAACCGGTATCTCCCTTTTCACCGGTGGCAGCCACTTTATTACTATTACTGTCCAGTAACCATTCATCATCTACTTTCCAGTACAGTTTGCCTTCAAACGTATCTACACTGATAACGGGAGAATGACCGGGCTCACCATCCTTACCAGGCTCACCATTGTTTCCAGGTTCACCATCGTTTCCATTTTCTCCATCTTTACCGGTAGTAGGTATTTTATTGTTATCAGCATCAGTCAACCATGCAGAATCGGCATCACCGAGCTTTATAGTCCAATAATATATACCGTCGGTATCTTTCTCCGCACCAATAAGAGGGGTGATGCCGTCGACACCGTTTATACCGTCAGCACCGTTCTTACCATCCTTGCCGTGATAGATGGTGATGGGCTTGCTTTTAGTGAAAGTGATAGTGTAACCCACTTCTACTGATCCTTCTACAATAGGAGTAACTCCGGTCACATAGTCATTCTGTTCCAATGCTGAAACCAGTACCTGCAAGGCGCTGATCTGTGTATTGGTAGTGCTGCACCATGATTCCAGTTTTTCTACTCTCGATTTAAGGTCGTTCACATCGTTGCGCAAAGCAGTGTCGTCATAGTCATCTCCGCAACTGAAAAATGTTGTTGCCAAGAGGAGTGACATACCTAAATGTTTTAATTTTCCCATATTCTCTAGTTATTAATTAATAATGTAAATCGCTATCAGATCCCTAAGAAAAAAGAAGTGTTATAAATGCAATGATTATTTTAAGTTCGAAGTTATACAACCATTTCCCGTTCATGCTTGAAATAGGTAAGTATGGTTCCGGGACTAAGATACTCACGACCGGGTGCCCGTGTCCGGCTGCGAAATCGGTAATGGGCGTGTATCACAAGGCAGGTCAGCCGGTAATTAAAATATTTATGGCAACGGTGTTGAAGATAGTCGAACAGACGGCAGATGCGCGTAAAGAAACTGAAGACTTCATTATAAGGAATAGTATGACGTTTATGATTACCTTTTTCGGCTTCTTCCAGTTCGTGAAGGGCATAGATGAGCTGATCAATATCATCTTTGGTATTTTGCATGGTACGGTTAAGACGTTCCTGTCTGATTGCCTGCATGGAAAGCTGCTCCTGTTTGTGCTTAAGACGCTCTTTTATGAATTTATTTTTTTGCTTCATTATACTTAAGTTGTCCGTTTGTATAGGCGAAAATTACTTCGTAAGTAACAGAAACTTGTTTTATGACAGAACAGAGCGCAGTTCTACCATAATTCTGATTATCAACAGATTATTTAAGTCAAGAAAGACAAATAGCAGTGTATTCCGCTTTATTCATTTCAAAGTGGGAAGAAAAAGTTATATGCGTTTTCATAACTCTTGCAACTAGTATGTATCCCTATCCTTGTTTTTTGCCTTGTGTCGAAACTTTTTTAGTGATCTAATGAAAATAACTTTGTAAAT
>ENA-UENY01000739-UENY01000739.1-human-gut-metagenome-genome-assembly--contig:-NODE-739-length-20671-cov-42.636545_pt1 | contig 20671 bp, 18 predicted proteins | sample MGYA00242886_ERZ507888 | MGnify/ENA primary metagenome ERZ507888 (study PRJEB26167, sample SAMN06115543) | human gut metagenome | host: Homo sapiens | place: China:Chongqing | collected 2014-11-10... | reverse complement strand
GGTATGGAGGATTACCATAGCCTGACCGGGAAGTTTTTGTTGGAGAAGATGAAGGAGGACCACACGGTTGTTGCCATTATAAGCCACAAAACAAAATGTTCCACTTTTGCAAAACATTTTGTTCCAAAATCACACTTGTTAACACAATTCAAAATGTGATTTAAATCCGAGTTAAATGTAGTTTTAATAAAAAAAATAACCGACAATTAACGTCGGTTATCATGATAGTATCTTATAGCCTCATTGACATATAATGATACTGATTGCTCCTTATCCAAGATAGCAGCTACATCTTCCTCTATCGTGACAAATATTTTTCTTACACCTCTAACCTTGGGACGTCTTGGCACACCATTGCTGTCCAATATCCTGTATATTGTCTGCTCAGACCGTACCCCTGTTTCTCTTATTATCTCCTTGATCGCTATCCCATCCTTATATAAGGACAATACCCTAGACTCTTGATCTAGGGTAATAGAACGTCTTCTTGCCATAATTAATATATTAACGCATCCTCTATTCTTGCTGACAACGGTTTTCCCAACTGATCCTTTACATTAGACCGTTCCAGCTCTATACTCAACCCATCCATATCAATTCCTGTTTCTTTAGCAAGATCCATTACTTGTTCCTCATCACGTGCAATAGCGTGATACAATATCGTTGCCTCATGATTTTCATCGTAGATATTATAACTGTTCATAATTATGTTGTTTTTATTGTTATTGATCGGATTAGAACTCAACAAATATCAATGTTTCCATGGAATCTGATTCTTTCACCCACATATGATTATGTCCGAAATCATAATCGAAAAACAGTTTAAAGTAAGGGTATTGTACTGTTAAAGAGTTCATACAGCCCTTTAACTCGTCTTCTGACATACAAGAAGTTATTTCATTGATTATTTGAACGAAAAGGTGTAAAACTTCTGGTTCACAATTTATCAGTGGATTTTCTACTATCGCTTTCATAATCTTCTATTGTCTTTTAATTATTCATTGTTTTATTATCACAATGCAAATATACTATATTGTGATGTAATAGCAAAACAAATCACAATATATTTTCTTGCATTGTGTAATATTTAACATTTAGATAAAAAAAGAACAGCCGCCAGCAAAAAGCACAGCAGCCGTTCAATCCACGTTCTACTCTCTATCCCATACAATAGATAAATATTCTAGTACCATTCCTCATCCGGATGCACTTCAACGGACAGACGGTTCATTATTCTGATGATTAATTCTCGTATCATAAATATATGTTTTGAGTGTTACTGATAACTTTCCGGGTTACTCTACCAGGGTTGTAATTTCAAAAGGGTTGCCTACAGCCGCTTTGACAGCGCGTATTATCAATGCAAAGTTCTCCTCATCTACAGGCGTACACAATTGTTCCCTGTAATCTCCTCCTCCTTGAGATATTCTATAGCTACAGTTTGCGATATCAAGATTGTATATTTTCGCCATAAACGACTGGAATAAAGTTGCGGCAACCAAATATCTTGTTATGCCAAAATCCGCATGAATGGTATCACGAGTAAAGTCATTCTTGTTCGTCCAGTTCGCCACGTTGTTCATAAACGGATAAGTATCAGAAACGGTAGTCAAATCGGTAATAGTTTCAGCCTCCTGAATAGTTGGGATTGCAGGTGAAGCGGAAGCATAATTTGTAGACTGTCTTAGTTGTGTGACAGTTCTTGCATTCTGAACCGCTGTTCCGGATGGAATGATGAATTTGACATCCGGGCAATTGGATATGCAGTCCTTGTAGTTTTTGGCAATATTACGCCACATACCCAATTGTCTTTCCTTTTGGTTGTTTCCATAACTCAACCAGTGATCATCATCTGCACCATTGGGGCCGTGCGACTCGGAGATTGTATGATAAATGCTGAACGCCCAAGTCATGTTCATACAGAATACAGGATTACTATAGAGACAGGCTTTTTTACACAAGTCGATCAATTCTTGTACTATGTTCCTTGTTATTTGTCCATCTTCTCCTTTTTCCCAAAAAGAGGATTGGTCCTCATAAGGGGATTGATAAGCCCCGTTTTGCATAACGATGAAGTCCCACGCTTCATCTGCCAACAACCAGTCCATCAAGACTGTGTCATTTGCCGGTGCAGGTTCCCCTTCATCCGTTATATCAGAATCAGGCTCGCTGGACCATTTCCCTGTCGTACCGTTATATTGTTCCCATGTCGTTGCCTGATATTTCCATTTATAATACGTAACTCCCTTATTTCCTTGAAACCTTTTCAAAAAAACATCTAAAGTGGCTGCACCTATATAAGCATTTCCCAAAATTACATTTTTGCCAAATGAAGCACAAATGTTACCCACTTCTCTGACTGTATCCACACCGAAGGATGATCCGATAAAAAGAACTTTCAGCGCTTCTTTATAGGACTGATCTTTATGTTCCATAGATTCCAACCTTTCATTCAAATCCTTGATATTGGCTTCGGTCTCATCCCTGTTTTTCTCAACTTTCTGATCCAGTTCGGATATCTGACCTTTAAGCCCGGTCTGAATATAGGGAATACCATATATTTTTAAAGATTTCATCCATTGTTCCTGATTATCCTCTGTTATTGAAGCTATACCTATATGTAGTCCTAATACTGTAGCACCATCCGGTTTAAGATACCCCCTGTCCTTTCCTGATGTTCCACTTACCGTAGCAGTAATCTGGTTGCCATCAGAGCCAAAGAATTTCCATGTTCCCATGAAAATATTTGCATCTTCCGCATTTTTCAGATAAAGAAGTGTACCGTTCTCTATGCTGGATACATCAATCCTGCTATAAGCGTTATTTGTGGCATTGGAGATAGGATTGTCTCCCAACGTATTACCCACATAAGCATGTTTGAGCAATATTTCAAGAGTATTGCAAGGCAAATAAGGCAATTCCACACCTTCCGAAAGAGACTTGAGTTCATTTGATGTGTTATTTGCAATCTCCTTGGCCTCTTCTGCTATTTCTTTGGATTTGTTTATTTCTGTATAGGTTTCTTGTACATAATCAATTACAGGCTTATAATACAATCCCAGAATACTATATCCGGAAACGGCATTTATCTTTTCGGTTGAAGCATGTATATACATATATTTCGCAGTACCTTGAACCTGTATTTGATACCCACTATCAGCGTATCCTGATTCAACATGATCACCTTCGGCATTTGTAAACTTAACAACCAAGCCCAAATCGGCAAGTCTGACTTGATTGTGATTGGTATCTATGACACTTATCACAAATCCAGTTGGAATATCAACGTCTAGAGCTTGTTTAAATCTTAAGTAACCTTCTGTGGAATTAGGATAAATAGATTGTCCCGTACCTACCCATTGTCCGATTTCAAAATCAGATAATTTAAAAACATATCCATTGATTTCAACTTCTAATTCGGAAAGTTCTGCTGTAAGATTTTTGCGGCTGTTCGGATTAACCACCGCATCGGTTGTGGTTGCCGGGTAAATGGTTTGACCACCTTTGGTCAGCTTATATATTTTTGCCATAATAAATCTCCTATATTTCTAGATTAGTAACTGTTTCTTCTTCCTCTTCCGGTGGCAAAGGAGGTACAAAATCACTCAGCACATCTTCATATTCATTATCCGACAATGGGAACGCCTGAATTGTATTATATGCGGCATAATCGGGATAAGATGTTATTTCCACCGTGCTTTCATCGGTTTTCCCGGTAGTCAGTACGATTTCTGTATCTTCAACGGAAACAAGGTTGCAGATGCCATCCTGAAAGTCGGAATCGGATATGAAGTATTCACGTTTTACCTTCAGCATACCAGGAGAAAAACAGGGATTGTCGAAAGCGACAAGCAGGTTGCCGTCTTCCATGCGGCTGCAACCGACATACTCATGCCCGTCAAAGGAGGCTATGAACTTTCCCTTGAACGGATTGAAGTAAGTAAACCGGAAAGGAGTATTCACATCCCCGTTCAAGTTCTTCTCTATGATCTTAAAATCGGACTGATAATTGATTCTCATAACTATAATATTGATGTTACATCGTCTATCTCCTCGGCTGTCAGGTAGCTGGATAAGTCAACACTTCCGCCACCTCCTGTCGTGCCAGTGGCACTCCATGTTCCCTTTGTCTTGCATTGATATATAGGGCCCGGTATGGTGTCACCCACAACAGCCCAGTCACCTACAACAGGAGATGGAACAGCCGCTTTCAGTGATTCAAGAGTAGGGAACAACCCCTTGTTGCGGATGCCGTTCTGCTTGACTTTTTCCACTTCGGTAGAAGTCTTGCTAAAGTTGTTGTTAAGACGGTCTGCCGCCTCACTCCAAGTTCCTGTTTTGTTAATAGTATTCAGTTCCATATCACTTCACTTTATTTGGGCAACATGTTCTGATCCCATACAATCTCAGAACCTTTAACCATAATTATGCGTCCTCCCATTATCTGGGTCTGATATATATAACCGTCACTTCCTTTTTGCTCGACAACCATACTATCCGGGCGGAAATATAATCTATCACTGCTAGAAGGATCGAACATGGAAATACTGGGAATCATCCCTCCAAGTCCGTACTGTAGGGAGATACTGAACAGTTCTTCTCCATTATAATCATACATTCTGATAGACGGTACGGAATACTCATCCTCAGGGGATATTACGATCTTGTAACCATTGGATGATATGACATTGACAGTACCACTAAACTCTCCCTCTCCTTTTATCCAGATATTGCCATCCTCATCAATTTTAAAATTGCCGTTAGGTGACTTTACATTTTTAAAGATTCCGCTTTCCGCATTGACTTCCCCTCTGAACTTACCACCTAGAGCATAGATATATCCTCTCAAAAACACATCACCGCCATGAGTCGCAACAAAGTTCGCCATGTTCGCCCATTCCGCATCCGTAGGCTGGTAATCGGGGTTATTACGGAACCTCATTACGGTCAGAATCGCCTGTTCAAGTTTTCCTCCTGCCCAGAATGCCACATCATCATCGTCATTGTATATGCCGCTAACTCCGGCTGTGACCTTCTGTAACTTGCCATTCTTGTAGTTGCCTAACTGGATCATATTGGCAAGAATCAGACCACCAAGAATATCCACAGATCCATCCTTGATCGCACTGGCGATATAATTGATTGACTGGAAACCGGCTGTTGCCTTGTCGTTGTCAAGAATTGAAGGCTTCCAGTCAGTAGCGATGGTTCCACGCTCTAGCTGAAGGTCACAAACGGTTGCGGTACCACTGATAAGAAATATACCACTGCCATTGAAGGTGATCTTATGGGTATATCTCTGATAAGAGGATGTGAGAGGTTGAGAAACACTGAAAGAACCGCACGAAACAGACACAGACGTACCCTTTGCTTTATAACTGATAACATAACTTTCTCCTTTAATCAATGATACGGACTGGGACAAACTACCGATTGCGGCAGAGTACCCGGAGCCGGCATCACTGTCCGCAGATACGGTAGCCACACCCGTCCAATATTCCAGTTGCTTGCTAAAAAGTTCGGTATCCGCCGATAGCTCGGTAGCGGCAGACAGGTCCTCTGTCTCATAATCTCCCGTAAATCCGGAATTGCGCAACAGATTGACACTTCCGACAGCCGCATTGTCTATCGCATCCTTGGCCTCTTGGGCAAGATCTGCGGCCGCCTGTATCTCATCCGGCAAGCCTTCCATATTCTTCCATCCGGTGGAGCCTTTTTCGATATGGAACATACCCTTGATATCAACACCTTTATCCTGAGTGTATTCCATGTAAGTGGTCCGGTCCTTGTCACCAATATACGTATCTCCGTACACCTTCATCCGGGCCTTGCCGGTAGACCTGTCAAAATCAAAAGATATAACGTCTTTCCCGGTCAAGGTAAAATCATTAATACCCTGATACATGATGATAGACGGAGAAACTTCGTTCACCGAAGAGAGAATTATCGCCGCCTGTCTGGTGATATCAGTCTTATGGCCCAATCCCACGATATCATCACCTGCCACCGGAACATCGTTCTCGACATTAGGATCACACACGGTCTTGGACAGGTCTATATAATTCTCACCTACTGCTGTGACCAACCGCCAGTAATAGCGGTTGCCGACATGATGAGAAACGCCAGTCTTGATATTGCACTCCTGAGCGATGGCGAGAGATCCCGGGGTAAACTGGTTCTCTATCTCAATTCCGTCTTCCTCTTCCTTGAAGTAACAACGGTAGACATTATCCAACTCATCCACACGGTTGCATTTCATGCCTGCATGGGAAATCACCTGCTCGCCACCTACATACGTCTTCTTCTTTACTTCAAGCTCGTCAAAAACGGCTTTGACCTTGACATACAGATAATCAACAACAGCCTGTGACATACCGTTCTCAAGTACAGTAATTCCACTACCGTTCTTACCTATAAGTAAACCCTTCAAAAAAGTGATCAGCTCATTGGCGGCGTCAGGGTTTCTCTTGCTGATAAATTCATTACGTGATCTCAGGGAGGAGTAAGCCGTATAGTCACTGGGGGCTTCCGTATCTCCCATTTTCAGAAGTCGGATAAACGTCTGCGCCAGCTCCTGCGCCAGCGTGTATTCCAGATTGTTCAGCGTCGAGTCCACGGATGACTTCCATGAGGTGCTGACCGCCGACGAGCAGTCAATGGAAGCCTCGGAAAGATTGCCCAGCTTCCTCTCTATCCTTGTGATGCGGGTGTCAAGATACCCGGCCTCAAAATACTGCGCGTCCTCCAGTCTCACCCTTTGCCCGAGCGATAACGGCACACTGTTTTTATCCACATGGATGTAATCCGTGTCGCCGGAATAGATGGATATGTCCTTGCTGTATTCTGTCAGGAAGCTGTCAACCGCCTGCTTGTACTGTTCTTCCGCTATCGGGTAATACTCATCCGGCATGCGGATGTTCGTCAGGATATACGTATCACCGGCCTGAGGTATGATGTTGCCTCCCGGTATCTGGGTGTTGTCGTCCGGGTAGGTGTTGATGATCTCGAACTCCTGTGTGCCGTTATGCCAGTTGCACTCGAACTCCCTCCCGGAGAGGTCGCCGCTTTCGAAAGTGATGTGTATCACCTCACCGCCGATCATGTATTCATCCGGATTGAAGGGCAGATCCTTGTCCTTGACATAATAGACGGTGTATTTCTCCCCGTCCGTATTGGTCTGCTCCTCGGACCTTACCGAGGATACCGTACCCAGGCGGTGCGGGAATATATCCTGAAAGGCCGCTTCCTCGCGATGCTCCTTCAGTCCCAATTGAGTGTTCAGGTCGATATACTTGTCCCGTGACGGCAGTTGCAGATGGGTGTAGCCGTATTTTGACGGGTCAATATTTTGGGTTGAACCTACGGGGATCAGCCGTGTGAACCATTTGATCGAATTGGAGTTCTCATTCTGGGTCAGCCCCGTCTTCAATCCCTTCATATAGCCGAGCGTGACCCGTTCGCCGTGTTCGCATTTCCCTATGTTCAGGTATTCCCCGTCCAGCCACCACTCGGTTTCCCAGGCACCGGCTATCTCGCCTGCCGCATCCCAGCAGAACAGGCCGTTGAAGTTGATGGTCTTCCGGTCGCCGGTGACGGCCTGGCCTGTACGCCACGTCACACCGTCGGTGTTACGGTTCATATTCGCAACCAGCTTTTCCAGCATTTCCATCGGCGTGCCGTCATAGGCAAAGACGGACTCCAGGTCATCCTCCCCCTGGTTCAGACGGCAGAACAACAGGTCCTGCATGTCGTGCTCGCGGCCGTAGAAGCTGATATTGTAGGTGTATTTCTGTGTGTCGGTCTTTTTCGGGCGGTACTCCTTCTTTATGGAGAACCGCTTTCCCGATATCTCCACATAGTCGCCGACCGACAGGACGAAGAACTCCCAGGTGGTGAAGTTCACCGTCACCACGAATTCCGCCCCCACTTCCTCGGTCCACCGGGACGATGAATCGGGACTGACCTTCCTTTTCAGGGTTCCCTGCCTGTCGTAGATTTCAAGTTCCATTTATGATGTTTTTAAATCGTTTTTAATCACTGTTTGAAAAAGGTTTCGGCTCGCGCAGCGTGACCGTGAATCCGGCTATCTGCTGGCCGGTATTCCTGATTGTCGTGAACTGGCTGTACCGGGTATATTCCTTCAGATAGACCTTCATCACCCGGCCTATCTCCGGAACCTCTAGCGTCAGCCATCCCGACTTCAGCAAGGCAAGCACGGCGTTGTAGTTCTCGAACCACCCGGTCCGTGTATCCGCAACCACCGCCATCTTCAGCGTGATGTCCCTCGCCTCGTAGCGGGGAAGCAGGGTTTCGGGCAGCTCCTCGCCGTCAAGTTCCCGGTAACTGACGGAGGTATGCTCCTTCATCTTCGGCGGCTTCATCAGCGAGTCGTAATTGGTATGGTCCCCCGCGTTCTCCTCGTACAGGAAACATCCCAGGGACGCCATGTCCGTCCCATTTATTTTCAGCAGTCCTTCCTCCACTTCCATAGTCCTATGTTTTCAGTTTCACACCGCGCCGGAGCTCCGCGATGTTCTCGTTTATCGTTTCGAGGTGTCTGAGGTACTCCGAATTCCCCGCAATTTTGCCCAGGGATGTCGCCATCCCTTCGAGATGCCTCGTAAGGTTGTTGTCAATGCTGATGACATGGTCAAGGGTCGCGTTGCCGATTCCCTCCAGCCTTCCGGCCGTCTCCTCGGTCATGGAGGTGACGGTTCCGGCCCGGCCGGACTGGGAAGAGGAGGACGATGATGTCCATCCGAAGATATCCTTCAGCGAGTCACGCTCCTCCAGGGCGTCCTTCACAATGTCATTCCATTCCTGCTGGAGATCCTTGTATTCCCCGGTATCTATCCCCCCTTCTTTATTGTAGTTGGCAAACTTGTCATACCATTCCTGAAGCCTCTTGTCGTAGACTTTCGACATACTTGTCTTGAGGATAGCCTTCTGCAGGTACCCGCTGAAATCCTCCGAGAAGTCCTCCGCCCCGCTTTCCATATCAAGCAGTGTGTCATAAAAGGCGTCACGCACGTTGTCAAAAGATATCTGCGTGAGCTGTTCCTTTATCTGGATCTGTATGTCACCCAGTTTTTCCGAGCCGTCAATGATCTTGTCCAGATAATTTCTGACATCATCATCCAGCTTGGCCCAGAATGTGGGAGCTTCCGATTTCAGTTTCTCCAACTGCTCCACAGATAGGTCGAACAGCCCGGTCATACGTCCTTCCCCGATCCCGTACCTGTAGAAGTCTTCTCCCAGGGCCGCGCCGGCTGCCGCCCAGTCCTCCGAGGACATCCATTTGCGCTGCCGCACCCCAATCGAGTGCGATCCCGTGCTGGCTCCCGAATTCAGACGTTCCCTGCCTAGTATCCGGTAAGAATCAATGGCGGTCTGCTGGAGGGCTAGTGCTTCCTCTCCGACCTTCTGTGCCTCGGTGCCGTAGCTGGTCTCTATATATTCCTTCTTCTTGTCGATCAGTTCGTCCCATATCTCGTTCAGGCGGTTGTACTGGTCGACCATCTCATTATAGCCGGAATAGTCGGCCCCCTTGAAGATGCCTCCAAGTCCTTTGACACCGAACAGACGTCCGATGCTGTCCCATAATCCTCCTGCGGCGTGCATGACGGATTCGAGAATGTTGCCGACAAAACCCTCCAGACCTTTCTGCCCGATCTGCTCAAGGATAGCCAGTATGGCCGCAATGATGCCGCCAATCTTGCTTCCGGATGCGGACAGCGTATCCACCAGAGACCCGACCGCGCTTCCGAAGGATGACAGGCTCATGTCCGCTTCGCCCAGCGTGTTCATCGCATCGGCCACGGCGGTGATGTTTCTCACCGCCTTATCCTTCGAGGCTTCCAGATTGTTCCCGGCATTGCGCTCTCCGGCTTCCGCCTTGTTCCTTTTCTTTCTAGCGGCCTCCGCCTCCGCACTGTCCGCCCCGTATTGCCGCACGGCCTCGTCATAATCCCGTTGCGCGGCTGTCAGTTCATCAACCGCTTCGGAGTATTCCCGTATGGATTCGGTCAGATTGCCGAACAGACCTCCTTTCTCGATGACCTCGCTGTCGATCTTCCCGATGGCTTCCTCGATGACCTGTATCTGTTCCGGAGTGGCGTTTTTTTTGAATTCCGGGCTGTTGCGGAAGCTGACTATCTGCCGCTTCACCTTCTGCAGTTCCTTTTTCGCCACCTTGTCCAGATTGCCGAAGATGACATCCCAGTTGATGGTGTTCTTCAGTTCGTTGAAATCAAGTTCGGACAGTGCCTCGTCGCGCTGTCGGGCCAGCATCCTTTTGTCATTCCCGTTCAGCCCCTCTTTCGAGGATTTAAGGGTATATTCCCGCATGATGGCCAGACGTTTCTGTTGGTATGTCCCGTATTCCTTGTTATAGTCAATCCAGGATTGCAGGTCCTTCTCCTGCCATTCCTTGTCGGCGGTATAGAATTCCTTCGCATATTGCTGGTAGGCGACAAGACGCTGCTGAGACGCATTGTCCCTTACGGCCTGCCTTTCCTCGGGCGTGGACTTCACACCCCGTTTCTTCTCGGCCTCGTCCATTTTCTTGAGGGTGTCACGCTCTTCCTTGTCAATCTGTGCGAGCGACTCGTCAAGCTCCTGCCTTGCAAGGGCCTGGCGTTTCCTTATACCTTCCTGCATGACCGATATGCGTGCCGCCTCAAGTTTCTGCTGCGCCCTGATACGGGCGTCGGCGAGCTCGTCCTGATAATCCCGGGCCGATTTGCCCGTATCTTTGTTTTTCCCTCCGTCATCTTCCTTTATGCCTGCCGATTTAAGCCTCTCCTTCCATTCCTTTGTCCTTGCAAGGAACAGGTCCATATAGGATTTGGCCGTATCCTCTGCCGCCTTCTGCTCCTCTTCCAGGGCGGAGGTAGCATTTTCGCTGAGCTGTTCGGCCGTGGGAGCGTCCGCCTGACGGGTATAAGTGGCTGATCCGGACGCGGAAGAGAAGAAATTGGCCCTGAACTTGTCCCAGAAAGTCGGGCCTTTCTTCCGCCTTTCCTCTATCTCGTTCTGTTTTTTCAAGGCCTTCTCCGTCTGCTCCGTGGCCAGTTTGAACGCTGCGGTCGCCTCTGCCCTGAGGATCATCGCCCCGATGAACACGTCCGTATTGTCCACCAGCAGGTTCTCGGCGTCATTCACGTTGCCCACCTCAACACCGAGTTTCCCGAACTCCTTCTTGTTTTCGGTGATGAACTGTTTCTTATCCGCCATGTTGTCTCCCAGTTCCTTCCATCTTTCGGACAAGGACATGACGAGAGTGACCTGTTCCGCCACATCACGGCTGCTGCTTCTGAAGGATTCATCCACCTTTTCCTGGGCTTTCGCCGCGGACAGGGCGACATCCTTCACGCCGAACAAGCTCTTCACCCATCCGCCGATCTCCTTCCCATATACGACAGACAGGGTGATCAGGGCAGACATCGCCGTCTGCCACGAGAACAGTGAGGAGAGCACCTGCTTCCACACCGGGGTGGCTTTCTTTCCGGCATCGGTCAGCGCCTCATACTCCTTGCGGGCTGATGCCAGGGCGTCGGTGAACATGGGAATGTTGTTGGAAATGGCAAGGAAGAACATCTGGGGACCCATTGCCAGCGAGGGGAGCTCCCGGGCGATCTGCTGCATGCTCATCCTCACATTATTGAGTTTCGGGGCGGGATCATTTCCCATGAGAGGGGTGGAGCCTGTTTTTTTCTTCTGCTCCTCCAGCCCCTGCAGCTCCGTCTTCAGTTGTCTGACAACTCCCTGCAGCGCCTGGATGTCCGCCATCTGGGCGTCGGTATTCGTACCTGCGGCCATGGCCTGTCTGAACCGTTCCTGCAGAGTCGCAAGTTCCTGCTCCAGCTGTGCGATGACCTGTTTCGCGTACAGGCCTATCCCGGAAAGGTTGCCCTCCACCGAGCGCATCCCCTTCAGGGTCTTGTCGTCAAGCAGTATCTCCAGTCTTACAGGTTCCATTCCTATCCTCCGAGTTTTGTTTGAAAATATTCAGTGGTGAATTTGTCCGGCCTACGTTTGCGCTCCCTTTCCAGGAGCTCCTCCTTGGTCACATACCGGCTAACATCCGTGTTCATCAGCATCAGCTCGGCGTAGCTGATCTTCCACAGGATGTGCCGTTTTGTACGGCCGAACCGCTCCATCGCCTGCGCGATGATTCCGAAAACGCTATGGGGGCCTTCCTGCCGGCCCGTTAACCCGTTTTCCTTTCCCGGCTTCCTATCGGCTCCAGCAGCCCCGCTGTCCTGGACGCCAATGGAATAGTATTGCAAAAAGGCTGTATGTCCATGCCCCTGAGCAGCTCGATGAGGGCGGCGGAGAGCATCGCCGGATGCACCCTCCATCTGAGGTACCATGCCACAGGGCCGGAGAGCAGCATCCCCGAGAGCCATCCGGTGCATACGGCCAGCGCGACCATCCGGCTGACCGCCTTTCCCTTTTCCGCCACGAACCGCATCCTTTCTTCATAGTCCATCGCCCTGATATCCTCCGGGGTGACGCCGAGCTCCAGGTACCGCCTTGCTATGCGGATGACCGCCCCGGCGGGCGGACGGCGCATGACAAGGAAGGATTTCCCGGGGCGTTTTTTAAAGGGCCTGAGCGGCATCACCGGAATGCGGATGCCGATGTCAAGCAGCATGTCCGCCGCCTGGCACCGCGTGTCCCTGTCCTCCGTCATAACTGCGACGAAATTTCACCGGCGGGGGGCACCTGTCCGGGAGGGAACACTTTGTAGGGAGGTTTCTCCCCGGCCTCCTGTATCTCCAGTTCGCACTCGATGCCCAGCACGTTGCTGAAGTTGATCCCGTTGGCAAAATTGCAGGTGAGCACCCCGTTGTAGATCCGGATCGTGTGGCCGGTCACGGTCTCGATGTCAAACACGCCCTGCACGTCCTTGTCCTCCGTAGGGGGCACGTAGATTCCGGTATCTTCCGTCGTTCCGCCCATCACCTGTATCATATTCTCCGCGGACAGCTCGATGAGCGTGAACGTCCATGTCTTGGTGCCCGGTGTGGACTTGATCACCGCGAACGGCGCGTTGCGTTTCTGCGCCGCCCAGATGCGGGTCTTGGAAGGCGAGTCGCCTCCGGGCTGCAGCCCGTCCTCGGATATCAGCCCGAGAGCATTCCCGTTATGTTTAAGAGTTTTCACGCCATAGATGGCGCCGGTATTCGTTTCTGGCATAATGATTCATGTTTTAATTGTTCTTTGATTTGTTTTTAAACCGCCGGAGCCCCCAGAAGAGAAACAGGAGGACAAAACAGCACAACACCTTCGTCCTTGTCCGCTCCCAAAAAGAGGGAACCGGCTGTTTTTCCTCGGCCGTACTCTCCTCTGACTCCCATCTCAGGTCCGAGGTCTCCCTTACGGTGATCTCCGGCCGGGCATGTGAGACGGCCGTGACGTTCACGCCGCCTTCCCCGTCCGATTCCACCCTCAGGTCCAGACCCTCATGCTGCTCCGTCACGCCCATGCCGGCCGGAAGGCCGCCTATCGTCCGGAGGAGCCCGGGTTTCAGTGCCAGGCTCGTCAGAGTCGTCGGGGCCTTGCCGAAGATTATTTCCCCGGTTACGCTCCTCTGAAGAGAGCCCGAGCGGACGGCTGTTCGGCTCTCCCTGTTTGCTGCGCATCCAGACAACAGCAGGACAGCGCTCAGCATACTTGCACTGGTAGCATTTACGCAGTGCCTGTTCCAGAACGATAATTTTCTCATTGACTTTTCGTATTTGGTCGCTTAAATGTAAAGTCGTCTCGGAGAGGTCGTCATACAACTGCTTGTATGTGCCCTCGTTCTCCTTGACCGCACGGACCTTGACGAGCCTGCGGTCACGCCACCAGCCTATTGCCATGGCTATGCACCCCGTGGGGGCCAGCCACTGCTGGAGAAGTTCGAATACAGTGCCCCAGTCCATACGCATATCATTTTTCAGATCATGTCCCAGCCGGCCTCTATGTCCGCCATGACGGCAGGCACGCCGTTCTCCACCCGGCTCATCGCGGCGGCCAGACGGCACATCGTCCCCTTGTCATCCACATCCGGCTCGTAGGTGGTTGGAACCTGAAGCTCGCCGCATACGCTTGAAAGGTAGGCGCGGGTGTCGTTCTCCGTGGACGGGGCGTAACGCCCGATCATAAGGGAGAGGGTCTTCAAACCGTGTTTCTTCCGGTAGTTCCTCAAGGTGATGAGCATGGCACGGTAGCCGTATCCCATGTCGGTGAACTGGAAGAACTCCTTGTCCGTCTGCACCGGGCGGAGGCCCTTCCACCTGTCACCTGACAGGCGGAGGTTCCCCGGGTTATTGTTTCGTAGTCCTCTTGGTGTCATGGTCATACCTCGAGTTCTTCGGTTTCCGAATCCGTTCCTTCAGACGCGGCTTTCGCTTTCGCTGCCGCCACCGCTTCCCGTCTCACCTGGGCCCACCGTTTCTCGGCCGGAACCTCTTGGTCCTTTTTCTGGACAGTGGTACCGTCCCACGAATAGATGGCTCCGATCGCCTCCTGTTTCTTGGGAAGAACGATGTAGTAATGGCGGAAGTTGACCAGGCTTTCCTGGGTCTGCGGGCTGGTGGCCGCAGCCGAATAGTACATCTTGGTCGAGCCCTGCGCACGGAACATGCGGGGGACATAGAACACGAAGGATCCTTTCAGGTCGGTTTCACCCGGAGTCTGGTTGTACGGAACCTTGACTCCCTCCTTGGTGTAATACGGACAGTTGATGAACGTGTATATCTGGAAACCGTACATGTTCAGGAGTTTGCCGCTGGTATAATTGTAAAACTTGTCCTTGAACGACTGGTCCTGTTCGAGCAGGTCGTTCACATGGTCCGGACACAGCACGAGACGGCGCCCGTCTTCCGGTACCTCGGCATTGTCCAGGGCGCGTTTCAAGGCGATGATATCCTTCAAGGTCAGTTTCTTCCGTCCTGTGGCGTCCGCCTCCCCGCTGGTGGGGATCACCGGAGTCTTGCCTGTATGGCTGTATGGAGCCAGGGCGTGCGCCGCCTTCTTGTAACGGATACGGTCGATGGCATTCCTGTGACGCTCGACATCAAGCGAGAACTTGTCATAGGAGATGGCATAAAGCTGGTCATCCGTCACACGGGTGGCCTTTGTCTGGAACTTGTCCAGGCCGATGGGGATGTCATTCTCCTCCAGATTCTGTATGGGTATGGGATAGGTGGTGTTGTTCACCAGCACGTCCGGATCGGCGCCCACGTCCACCAGGTGGATGATCTCGTTGTTCACTCTTGCGGAATAGTCCGGTATCCCGTCAAGGAACGACGCCGTCAGTCCCGCGCCGAGCTGTCTGACCAGCTCCCCCGTCCATACTTCGGTGTACACACCCTCCATGGCGGCACCGGCCGGCATGAATCCCTTAAGGAGCATCGGCACAACAATTCCCGAGGCCGCACCGTATGCGGGGCTGATCCCTACCATTGACGCAAGGATGACCCCCATTATGACATTGAAGGCCGTTCCGGTCAAAAATTTCAGAATAAATTTCTTTTTCATGATTCGCTTTTAATTTTTAGTTAATTAAATTCAGGGCAATCCACTCCGAACTGCTTCTTGTACAGGCGTCTGTACTGCTGCGGGTCATCGGAACGCATCAGCTTGAGCTCCTCCTCCGGCACATCCGTCCATTTCTCGTAGCCTCCCGCATGTGCGGGCCCTCCGGATTTTCCGGCCAGTATGACGGAAGGGCGCAGGGCGGGGTTCATCGCCTCGAAGGTCAGTTTGAGGGACTCCGCACCGACCGATTTTCCCAGGGAGATGAAATGATCCTTCCTGTCGGCGCTGATCTTTCCCTCCCCGATGGCGGAATCCACAAGGGCGGTTATACCCGAGAGCCTGAGTCCGTCAAGCTCTTTCTCCAGCTTCTCCTTCTCGGCCTGCAGCACTCCGTTCGCTTTCTGGTACTCCAACAGGAGATTGATCTTTTTCTGCACGTCTGTCAGTGTCGCGGCATCCGTGAGGCCCAGCATCAGGGCGACTGCTTTCATTTCTTCATTGTTCATTTCAGGTGTAGTTTTTTGGTTATTGTTTTTTTTCAGGAGGGGAAGACTGTGCGAGCCGTCCCCCTTGCTGAGTTTCAACGGTTTCCCTTCATAAATCAGGCTGATATTGTCATCATTGCCCCCGATATCCACCATGCTGTACTCCACCAGTTTGGACCTGGTCACTGTGGGGCAGGTCTGCCCGGGTTTCAGAAGCGCCGGATCTTCGGAGAGTTCGAGTATGTCGAAATTGGGCGATCCCATGCGCAGCGTGCCTTTCTCCCATTGCTGCCTGGCCATCCTGCTCTCCTCCCGGACATCGTCAAACCAGGGTTCTCCGGTAATCTCGCCGTTCTCCCTTCTGATATCCTTCACCATTCCGATGACGCACCCTCTCTCGTGCATCCACAGCAATACCGGGTTCCGCTCGTACTGGGACAGGTCCACCCCGTCCGTCCTTACCCATGTTCCGTAACAGTTCAGCGTTTCGTTGCTTATTCTTATTCTTTTGCCCATTTCCGTCTGATTTTGCCGCAAACTTACATCCGGAGGGAAGGCGTTCAAAAAAAGTGTGCAACACTTTCATCATTGTGTGCAACGCCCACGCATTTTCTTGACTCCGGGACGTTCCGCGGTGCATATTTGCAGAAAAAACAATTCATTATGGCAAGAACCGGACATAAGTCGAAAGATACCGCCAAGGCTTTGTACCTCAAGGGAATCCCGCAGGAAAGGATCATCGAGATGACGGGGATCGCCCGCCAGACGCTCAGCAGGTGGATCAGCCAGGAAGGATGGAGGGAGCTGAAGGCCTGTTACGGAATGACACGCGAGGAGGTCACGCAGAAGATCCTCTCCATCATCAATGATGCCATCGAGGACCCTGACGAGTATCTGAAAAAAAAGAAGATAGCCGACGACCTGGTCAAGCTGGCCGCCACCATCGAGAAGATGGACAGGAGCACCAATGTGGTGCATTATGTGGAGGCCTTCATCCGGTTCGAGGACTGGCTGATGGAACACCGGAAGGATTATCCGGAGCTCCCCGACAAGGTCGTGGCGATGCTCCACGGCCTGCATGATGATTTTCTAACCCCCTTTTTCACAAAGAAGCCATGACGGAACAGGAAAGGAAGGACGCGTACAAACGCTGGCTGCAGCAGAGCGAACGGCTGGCCAGGATCACATCGGAGGACCGTATGGAATCCCCCCAGGAGAGGAAACGCAACATCGCGCGGGCGCTCAGGGATTACGGCTATTTCTGCCAGCGTTACCTCAAACACTACTGCGAATGTCCCAATGCCGGGTTCCATAACGATGCGGCCCGGTATATGTACAATAACGACAACTGCCGCGCCGTGTTCAAATGGCCGCGCGGCCATGCCAAGAGCGTGCATCTGGATATCGGCATACCCCTGTGGCTGAAATTCAACGGCAAGCTGCATGTGATGGTGCTGGTCGGAAAAAGCGAGGACAATGCGGACGCCCTTCTGGGGGACCTGCAGATGGAACTGCAGTCCAACCGGTACATCATCGAGGATTTCGGCGAACAGTACAACGCCGGATGCTGGCAGGAAGGGGAGTTCGTGACAAAGGACCGGTGTGCCTTTTTCAGCCGGGGACGGGGACAGTCGCCGCGAGGCCTTCGTTTCCGGGAGATGCGTCCCGACTACATAGTGGTGGATGACCTTGACGATGACGAGATGTGCCGCAGCGAGGCCCGGGTGCGCGAGATGACCAAGTGGATCAAGGAGGCGCTCTTCGGATGTTTCGGGGGAAAGGGAGGACGGTTTGTCATGGTGGGCAACCTGATCGGAAAGAACAGCGTGCTGCAGAAGATCATTGACAGCAGGACCGTGCACACCAGCTCCGTCAACGCTTTCGACAGGGACGGGAACCCGTCATGGCCCGAGAGATACACGGCGGAATACCTCCACGGACTGGAGGAGTTCATGGGATACCGCTCCTTCCAGAAGGAATACATGAACAACCCCGTCACCGAAGGGGCGGTATTCCAGGAAAGATGGATAAGGTACAAGCCGATGCTCAGGCTGAAATACTACGAAAGCATCGTGGTATATGTCGACCCTTCGTGGAAGAGCGGCGGAAAGAACGACTACAAGGCGTGCAAGATGTGGGGGCGGCCCAAAAGGGGGATGAAAACGGCATCGCACAGGGAGCTGCACTGCATACGCGCGTTCTGCCGGCAGTGCGGCGTAGGCGAGATGGTACGCTGGCTCTATGACCTGTACGAATCCCTGCCGGAGGACTGCGCCGCCATCTTCTATATGGAGGCGAACTTCATGCAGGACACCATACTTGACGAGTTCCAGAGGGAGGGGGACATAAGGGGATACCAGCTTCCCATCATGCCGGACACGCGCAAGAAACCCGACAAGTTCGCACGGATCGAGGCCATATCACCCTTGTGGGAAAGAGGGCTCGTCTGGTACAACATCAGGCTGAAGGACGACGCCGACATGCGGACCTCCATTGACCAGACGCTCTCCTTCGAGCAGGGAAGCCGGGCGCATGACGACTCCCCGGACGCGGACGAGGGGGCGATATACAAGCTGCAGAAACAGGTGCGCCAGGATACCATGCCGCCCCGTATCGGAATGAGGCAGGCGCCCAAGGAAGGATGGTGACAATCAAACAAAACATACCATTATGTATATAACGGAACAGGACTATATCAATATCGGGGAGGAAGCCCTGAAGATCGTGCAGCAGAGCAAGGAGGAGAACCGCCTGCTTGCCGAAAGGTTCGCCATGGATTTTGCCGCCGGGTACTTGAGAGGACGGTACGACGTGGATGCCGCATTCTCCAGAGAGGGGGACGAAAGGAACATGGCGCTGGTGGGGTGCCTGACGGATATCGCGCTGTACAGGATGGCGCTGGGCCTGCCGGCCCGCATGAGCCTTGAGAAGTACAGCACGCAGTATGACAAACAGGTGGAATGGCTGGAGGCGGTGCAGGCCTCCGATGTGATGCTTGACCTCCCCACCGTCACCGGGCCCGACGGACAGGAAGACTACTACAACCCGATCCGCACAGGTGAGGGGATCAGGAACAACTATATCTGGTAATTATGGGAAAAGGAAGAAACAAGGGGGTGCGCATCGGCAATATGGACCTTGCGCGCCGGGCGGACCGGAAAAAGGTCCGAGACATCACGGTCAGCCTCCAGCTGCAGACGGAGAACCTCACACGCAACGACCTGAGGTCATGGCGGTACGCATGGCAGCAGGCCATCAATGTGGAGCAGCCCAGGCGGAACCGGCTGTACAACATCTATACGGACGTGGATGTGGACGGGCACCTTGCCGGATGCGTGGAACAGCGTACCGGGTTCGTCATGAACAAGGGGTTCAGGATCGTCGACAGGTCAGGCGCCGAGAACGAGGATCTCAGGGAGCTGTTCGAAACGCCGTGGTTCAAGCAGTGGATGCGGCTCAGCCTTGAGAGCATATATTACGGGAACTCCCTCATCGAGCTGGGACCCGTCATCACCGTGGAGGACAAGCCGGTGTTCAGCAGCGTCAGCCTGATACCGCGCACCCATGTCGTGCCTGAACACGGGGTGATCATCACCAGCGAGAACGACACATGGCAGTCGGGGTATGACTACCGCAACGGACCCGTGTCATGGTGGGTGACGGAAGCCGGAGGCACGCATGACCTGGGGCTGTACCTCAAATGCGCCCTGCATACCATCCCGAAAAAGAACATGTCCAGCTTCTGGGACATGTTCGGGGAGATATTCGGCATCCCCTTACGTATCGGAACGACCACCAGCCGTGACCCCAAGGAATTCGATAGGCTGGAAAGGCTGCTCAGGAACATGGGGGCCGCGTCATACGGGCTGTTCCCGGAAGGGACGACCATCGACATCAAGGAATCCACACGGGGGGACGCGTACAATGTGTACGACAGGCGCATAGAACGCTGCAACAGCGAGATAAGCAAGGCGGTGCTCACGCAGACCATGACCGTAGACAACGGGGCGTCGCTCTCACAGTCCAAGGTTCACGAGAACATGCTGGACAACCTGATCAACAAGGATGCCGATATGATAAAGGACCTGGTGAACTGGCAGCTGATCCCCCGCATGGTAAAACACGGGTTTCCGGTCAAGGGGTACCGTTTTGACTGGGATGACAGCGTGACCTACACGCCCGAGCAGCAGGTGGCATACGAGACCATGGTGATGAACCACTACGAGGTGGACCCCAAATATATCGTAAACAAGTACCAGATTCCCGTAATAACAAGAAAGGACAGGAAGGAGCAGCTGGTAAAACCTTTTTTCGACTAGGCCCCGCCGACTATGCGGGGCTGCATGAGAGGGCCGCGCTGCTGTACGGAAACAGCACGCTGGCCCTGGAAAAAGACGACAACGACACACGGCAGGCCGACACCTCGCAGGTGGAGGAGGCCTTCCTGCCGCTCATGGCATGGCTGTACAGACAGAAGGGGTTCAGCCCGGAGATGCTGGAGGACGAGGAGGTCAGGGAATTCATCAAGAAGACCGCCGCGCTGCTTGACAATGCCGTGGACCTTTCCGTCAGGGAGGTGCCGCTGGACGAGGTGAGCGTGCAAAGGCTGAAGGAGTCCGACTATGTCTTCAGCGGAATAAAGACCTTCCACGAGC
>ENA-UENY01000697-UENY01000697.1-human-gut-metagenome-genome-assembly--contig:-NODE-697-length-21281-cov-4.577297_pt1 | contig 21281 bp, 11 predicted proteins | sample MGYA00242886_ERZ507888 | MGnify/ENA primary metagenome ERZ507888 (study PRJEB26167, sample SAMN06115543) | human gut metagenome | host: Homo sapiens | place: China:Chongqing | collected 2014-11-10... | reverse complement strand
ATAAACCTCCGCTCAGACAGGCGGCGTCCGGCCCGGCCGAATAAATTCGCTTCCGTTTCCGGCTCGCGCTGTCTTTGCTGACGAATTCACAAGAAAGAGATGAGAAAGTTCGCTACCGTTCTGCTGTCGGGACTGCTGCTGGCTTCGTGCGGCGGCAATCAGGTCCGGGCCAAACGCCCCGCGGCGCCGGCGGAACCCAAGGAATACACCTACGGCGTCCGGGCGGTCCACCCGCACCCGGCGACCAGCTATACGCAGGGCCTGCAATACGCCGACGGCCGTTTGTGGGAAGGCACGGGCCAGCACGGCGAATCGGTCGTGCAGACGCTCGACCTCGCGACGGGCCGCGCGGAGGTCTTCGCACGTCTTCCCAAGGAGGACTTCGGCGAGGGAATCACCCTGCTGGGCGGCAAGGTCTACCAGCTCACGTGGCAGTCGAACAAAGCCTATGTCTACGACGCCCGGACGGGAGAGAAAATCAGGGAGTTCCGCTATCCCGGCGAGGGCTGGGGCCTCACGACCGACGGGAAGAAGCTCTACATGTCGGACGGCACGGCAAACATCTACACGCTCGACCCGGCCACCTTCAAACGCGAAAAGCGTACCACGGTGACGCTCCGGGGCGAGACGCTCAACTTCCTCAACGAGCTGGAGTGGATCGACGGCAAGATATGGGCCAACGTCTACACCACCGACCAAATCGTCATCATCGACCCGGCGACGGGCGCGGTGGAGGGGATCGTCGATCTGACGGGGCTGCTGCCCGAAGAGGACGTGACCCCGGCGACCGACGTGCTCAACGGCATCGCATACGACGCGGCCGGGGGACGCATCTTCGTCACGGGCAAGAACTGGAACAAACTGTTTGAAATCGAAATCAGAGAGAAATAAATGGCCGACATATACGAACAACTCGAATCCCGCATCCTGCTGCTCGACGGCGGCTTCGGCACCATGGTCCAGCAGTACGGATTCACCGAAGAGGACTACCGGGGCGAACGGTTCCGCGAGTGGCCCGCGCTGCTCAAGGGGTGCAACGACCTGCTGGCCCTGACGCGGCCCGAAGCGGTGCGCGAAATCCACGTCAAATACCTGCAGGCGGGGGCCGACATCATCGAAACCGACTCGTTCAATGCCAACGCCGTATCGCTGGCCGATTACGGACTGGAGGCGTACGCCTACGAAATGTCGCGAGCGGCGGCGGCCGTGGCCCGCAGCGCGGCCGACGAATTCACGGCCCGCAACCCACAGAAACCCCGCTTCGTGGCGGGTTCGATGGGGCCCACCAACCGCACGGCCTCGATGTCGGCCGACGTGGCGAACCCCGCGGCCCGCGAAGTGACTTTCGCACAACTCGTCCAAGCCTACACCGATCAGGCACGGGGACTGCTGGACGGCGGAGCCGACATCCTGCTGGTCGAGACCATCTTCGACACGCTCAACGCCAAGGCGGCCCTCTACGCGATCGACGCGCTGGCCGAAAAACTCGGCCGCACGATCCGCGTCATGGCGTCGGGCACGCTGGCCGACGCCAGCGGCCGCACCCTGTCGGGACAGACCGTCGAGGCCTTCTGCACCTCGCTGTCGCACGCACAGCTGCTCTCCCTCGGCCTGAACTGCGCCTACGGAGCCAAACAGCTGCTGCCCTACCTCGAACGGCTGGCCGAAACGGCCCCGTTCCGCATCTCGGCGCACCCCAACGCCGGACTTCCCAACGTCATGGGCGGCTACGACGAGACCCCGGAGATGTTCGCCGAGGACGTGGGCGAATACATGCGCCGCGGACTGGTCAATATCGTCGGCGGATGCTGCGGCACGACGCCCGCGCATATCTTCGAACTTTCGAAAATCGCCTGCAACTATGCCCCGCGCCCCGTTCCGGCGCCGCGCCGCGTCACGACGCTGAGCGGACTGGAGCCGCTGCGCATCGCACCCGAAACCAATTTCGTCAACGTCGGCGAGCGCACCAACGTCGCAGGCTCGGCCAAATTCGCCCGCCTGATCCGCGAGGGCAATTACGAAGAGGCTCTGTCGGTAGCCCGTGCGCAGGTCGATGCGGGGGCGCAGATCGTCGACGTCTGCATGGACGACGGCATGATCGACGGCGTCGAAGCCATGCGCACGTTCCTCAACCTGATGGCCTCGGAGCCGGAAATCGCCCGCGTGCCGACAATGATCGACTCCTCGAAGTGGGAGGTGCTCGCGGCGGGTCTGGAGGTCACGCAGGGCAAGGCCGTGGTCAATTCGATCTCGCTCAAGGAGGGCGAAGCCGAATTCCTGCGCCGCGCACGGGAGATACACCGCTACGGAGCCGCCGCGGTGGTGATGCTCTTCGACGAACGGGGACAGGCCGACACCTGCGAGCGCAAGATCGAGGTGGCCTCACGCGCCTACCGCCTGCTGACCGACGCGGGATTCCCCGCCGAAGACATCATCTTCGACCCCAACATACTGGCCGTGGCGACAGGAATTCCCGAACACGACGGCTACGCCAAAGCCTTTATCGACGCGACGCGCTGGATCAAGGAAAACCTGCCTTACGCAAAGGTGTCGGGCGGCGTATCGAACCTCTCGTTCGCCTTCCGCGGCAACAACGCCGTGCGCGAAGCGATGCACTCGGCGTTCCTCTACCACGCCATCCGCGCGGGCATGGACATGGGCATCGTCAACCCGCAAATGGTGAAGATATACAGCGAGATCGAACCCGAACTGCTCCAACGCGTCGAGGACGTGATCCTCTGCCGCCGGGCCGACGCCGCCGAACGGCTCACCGAATATGCGCAGCAGGTGCGCGCCACGGCCGAAACCCAGCCGCAAGTCCCCGACGCATGGCGCGCGGGAACGCTCGCCGAACGGATCGGCCACGCCATGCTCAAGGGCGTCGCGGACTTCATCGAGCAGGACGCGCTGGAGGGATACGAAACCCTCGGAACGCCGATGGCCGTGATCGACACCCTGCTGATGCCCGCCATGGAGCGGGTCGGCACGCTCTTCGGCGAGGGCAAGATGTTTCTGCCGCAGGTCGTGAAGACCGCCCGCGTGATGAAGCGCGCCGTGGCAGCCCTGACCCCCTACATCGAGCAAGGCGGCGCCCAGACCCCGCACAACGCGGGCAAGGTGCTGATCGCCACGGTCAAAGGCGACGTACACGACATCGGCAAGAATATCGTAGCAGTCGTGATGGCCTGCAACGGATACGAGATAAAGGACCTCGGCGTGATGGTCGAGTCGCAGCGGATCGTCGAAGAGGCCGTAGCGTGGGGCGCCGACTGCATCTGCCTGAGCGGCCTGATCACCCCGTCGCTCGACGAGATGGCCCACGTCTGCGAGGAGCTGGAACGCCGCGCGCTGCGCCTTCCGGTCATCATCGGCGGCGCGACGACCTCGGACCTGCATACCGCCGTGAAGATCGCCCCGGTCTATTCGGGATTGGTGATACACTCGCCCAACGCCAGCCGCAACAGCCAGATTCTGGCGCAGCTGCTCGGTTCCGACGGCCAGCTGTACGCCGACAAGGTCCGCGCCGACCAGCAGGCGCTGCGCAGCGACTACCTGCGCGCCGAACGCACCCGGAACCTGATTCCGATCGTCGAGGTCCGCAAGGCCCGCAAAGGCGCCGCCCCGCACCTGCCCGTCGAGCCGCTGCACCCCGGCCGCATGGTCTTCCCCGACTTCGACGTCGCCGACGCCGAACCCTATATCGACTGGAGCTTCTTCTTCGCGGCATGGGGTCTCAAGGGACCCTATCCCGAAATCCTCGACCACCCCGAACAAGGCTCCGAAGCACGCAAGGTCTCCGCCGACGCCGAGGCCCTGCTGGCCCACATCCGCGACGAACGGCTGCTCACGCTGCAGGCCGCCGTGGGGATCTTCCCGGCGCGCGCGGAGGGCGACGACATCTGGATCACCGACCAGAAAGGCCGCGAACGCCGGCTGGCGATGCTCCGCAACCAGACGCGCGGGGAGGAGAACCGCTCGCTGGCGGACTGCATCGCGCCGCACAGCGACTGGATCGGCTGTTTCGCCGTCACCGCCGGCATCGGACTCAGGGAACTCTGCGAAAAATTCCGCGCCGAGGGCGACGACTACGGCGCCATCATTGCCAACCTGCTGGCCGACCGGCTGACCGAAGCCTTCGCCGAAGCTGTGCACACGTTCGTGCGGCGGCAGATGTGGGGTTACGAAACGGGCGAGCCGCTCACGCCGCAGCAGACCGTCCGCGGCCAGTACCGCGGCCGCCGCATGGCCTTCGGCTATCCCGCGTCGCCCGACCATTCGCTCAAGCGCGAGGTCTTCGACTTGCTGTCGGTCGAAATGACGACGGGCATGAAGCTCACCGAGAATTACATGATCGATCCCGGCGAAGCGCTCTGCGGACTGATGTTCGCCGACGCCGACTACTTCTCCGTAGGCACGATCGACACCAAGCAGCTGCTCGACTACGCCCAGCGGCGCGGCATGGAGGTCGAAGAGATCAAGAAACTGATACCCAATAATATTTAACGCGCGGGAACGCCCCGGCGGCCCCGCCCGCCGAACCAAAGCAACAACAGACCGAACCATGAATGTTCTGGACATAATCAATACGGCCATCGCCGAACACCGCACGCGCTTCGCGTTCGAACTCCTCCCGCCCCTCAAGGGCGACGGCATGGGCGGCGTATTCGCAGCCATCGACCGGCTCATCGGATTCGACCCGGCCTACATCAACGTCACCTTCCACCGCGAGGGAATCAAGCAGTCCGTGCGTCCGGACGGAGGCATCGACTGGCACGTGGTGCGCCGCCGTCCCGGCACGGTGGGCATCTCGGCCGCCATTCAAAAGAAGTACGGCGTCGAGGTCGTGCCGCACCTGATCTGCGGCGGACAGTCGAAATACGACATCGAGGACGCGCTGATCGACCTCGACTTCCTCGGCCTGCACAACGTGCTGGCTCTCAGGGGCGACAAATCGCAGAACGAGAAGTTCTTCATGCCCCACCCGCAGGGACATTCGCACGCCGTGGACCTCGTGCGGCAGATCGCGGCCATGAACCGCGGCGAATTCGTGGACGGCGAGGTCGAGGAGTGCCACCACTCGAAATTCTCGATCGGCGTGGCCGGTTATCCCGAAGGGCACGAAGAGTCCCCCTCGCCCGAAGCCGACATCGCCGCCCTCAAGGCGAAGATCGACGCCGGAGCCGGGTACATCGTCACACAGCTCTTCTACGACAACGCCCGCTTTTTCGACTTCGTGCGCCGCTGCCGCGAAGCGGGCATCGCGGTGCCGATCATCCCCGGCATCAAACCCCTCTCGACGCTGCGCCACCTGACGCTGCTGCCGCAGACCTTCGGCTGCCGCATTCCCGAAGAGCTGGAACGCGAAGTCCTGCGCCACAGGGAGGACCCCAAGGCGATCCGCGAAGTCGGCACCGAATGGGCCGTCGCCCAGAGCCGGGAGCTGAAACAGGCCGGAGTCCCCGTACTGCACTACTACCCGATGGGCAAGGCCGACAATATCATCAAGATAGCAAAAGCGATATTTTAACTCAAATGAATCCCATCCAATTCCGCCGTCACCTGCACATGCATCCCGAACTGTCGTTCAGGGAGCACGACACGGCGGCCTTTATCTCCGCCCGGCTCTCGGAGCTGGGCATCGAGCACCGTCCCATAGCCGGAACGGGCGTGCTGGCGAAGATCGAAGGCCGCGGCAAAGCCGACCCCAAACGCCGGGCCGTGGTACTGCGCGCCGACATCGACGCCCTGCCGATCGACGAGCGGAACGACGCAGACTGGCGCTCCCGCAACCAAGGGGTCATGCACGCCTGCGGCCACGACATGCACGCCGCGGTGCTGTTCGGCGTGTTGCAGCAGCTGGCCGCCGAGCCGGATTTCCGCGGCACGATCTTCGGGCTGTTCCAGCCGGGCGAGGAGTGCAATCCGGGCGGTGCGTCGCTGGTGCTGGCCGAAAATCCGTTCGAAGGCTACGACGTCCGGGCCGTGGTCGGCGAACACGTCGAGCCGCAGCTCGAAGTCGGGACGCTCGGATTCCGCGCCGGCAAATACATGGCCGCAAGCGACGAACTGCGCTTCACGGTGCACGGGACGGGCGGTCACGGGGCCATGCGCCCGCAGCTCAAGGATCCGGTGGCGGCCGCCGCGGAGTTCGTGACGCGGCTCGTGGCGCTCAACCACGAAGAGTGCGTGCTCTCGATCGGCCGCGTGGAGGCCGGGGGCGCCACGAACATCGTGCCCGATCAGGTCTATCTCGAAGGCACGCTCCGCACCTTCGACGAACGCGAGCGCGAAATCATCCACAAACGCATCCGCAACTTCGCCGCGGACATCGACAAGCGCCACGGCGTGCGGACCGACGTCGATATCAGCCGGGGCTACCCCTGCGTGGTGAACGACGCCGCGCTGGTCAAGCATGCGGCGGCGCTGGCTGCGGAAGCCGGGCTGCGGGTCGAAATGCTGCCGCTGCGCACCACGGCGGAGGATTTCGGCTTCTACTGTACCAAATATCCGTCGCTGTTCTACCGGCTGGGCGTGGGCGCCGCGGCCGGACGGCCCCATACGGCGACGTTCAACCCCGACGAAGGGGCCATCGACACGGGCATGGACTATATGAAACGTCTTGCCCTCCAAATTCTGAAGAAATGAAAAAGCAATCACAAAAGAACCGTCCCGCAAGGGGCGCGAAAAACACGGACCGGGCGGCAGTCATCCTGAGTCTCTTCCGTGAATTCCCCAATAATAAATTCTCGCTCAAACACCTCGCGTCGGCTTCGGGCGGCGCGACGAAAGAGGGACGCCGCGAGACGTTCGAAATACTGGGACGCCTGCACGACGAAGGCATCGTCGAGGAGTGCGCCCGCGAGAAATACAGGCTCACGCACAAGCACCTGCCCCACTTCGAAGGCATCGCCGACATGACGGCGAGCGGTTCGGTATACGTGCGGGTCGAGGGCGAGGAGAACGATATTTTCGTCAATCAGCGCAACACGGCCAACGCCCTGAACGGCGACCGCGTGGAGGTGGTGGCCATCCACCGCGGCCGCGACGGGAAATTCGAAGGCGAAATCACGCGCATCGTCGAGCGCAGCCGCAAACCCTACGTCGGCGTGGCCGAGGTGGGCGCGCACCAGATCTTCGTGCGGGCCGACTCGCGCCGCATGCCGATGGACATCTACCTCTCGAAAAAGCAATACCCCGACGTGAAGGACGGCGAAAAGGTCGTGGTCCGCATCGCCGACTGGGCCGAAGGCAGCAAAAGCCCCGTGGGCGAGCTGGTCGAACGGCTCGGCATGGCGGGCAACAACGACACGGAGATGCACGCCATTCTGGCTGAATACGAGCTGCCCTACCGCTTCGACCCCGAAATCGAGCAGGCCGCGGAGGCCATCGACGGCAGCATCACCGCCAAAGAGATCGCCGCACGCCGCGACTTCAGGCAGGTGACGACCTTCACGGTGGACCCGGCCGACGCCAAGGACTTCGACGACGCGCTTTCGGTGCGCAGGGTCCGGGACGGCGTCTGGGAAATCGGCGTGCATATCGCCGACGTGACGCACTACGTGCGCCCCCAATCGACGATCGACGACGAAGCCGTCGAACGCGGCACCTCGGTCTATCTGGTGGACCGCACCGTGCCGATGCTGCCCGAACGGCTTTCGAACGAGCTTTGTTCGCTCCGCCCGCACGAAACGAGTCTCTGTTTCTCGGCGGTCTTCACCCTCAATGAGAACCTCGACATCCTCGAAGAGTGGTTCGGCCGCACGGTGATCTACTCCGACCGCCGCTTCACCTATGCCGAGGCGCAGGAGGTGATCGAGACGGGCCGCGGCGACTACGCCGAAGAGATACTGACGCTCAACCGGCTGGCGCAGGCGCTTCGCCGGCAGCGGTTCAAGAACGGCGCGATCAGCTTCGACCGCGAAGAGGTGAAATTCAAACTCGACGAGACAGGCAAACCGCTGGGCGTCTATTTCAAGGAGCAGAAGGAATCGAACCAGATGATCGAGGAGTTCATGCTGCTGGCCAACCGCCGCGTCGCGGAGTTCTGCGGCAAACGCAAGACCGACAAGGGCCGCACCGTCGAACGTCCGATGGTTTACCGCGTCCACGACTCGCCGAGCGAGGAGAAGCTGGACCGCTTCCGGCAGTTCATCCTCCGCTTCGGACATATCTTCAAAGCCACCAAGGGCCGTGCCGTGGCCAAGGAGCTGAACAAGCTTTTCGCCCAGATCAAGGGCACGACCGAGGAGAACGCCGTATCGACGATGGCCGTACGGTCGATGGCCAAGGCGTATTACACGACCGACAACATCGGCCATTACGGACTGGCATTCCCCTATTACACGCACTTCACCTCGCCCATCCGCCGCTACCCCGACATGATGGTCCACCGTCTGCTGGCGCGCTATCTCGCCGACGGCAAGGCGGCCGACAAGACGATGCTCGAAGATTTGTGCTTCCGCGCTTCAGAACGCGAAGTCATCGCCGCCGAAGCCGAACGCGCGTCGATCAAGTACAAGATGGTCGAATTCATGAAGGAGCACATCGGCGAAGAGTTCGAAGGACATATTTCGGGACTCACCGAGTGGGGAATCTATGTCGAGCTGGACGAGACCCATATCGAGGGCATGTCGTTCCTGCGCGACATCGACGGCGACTTCTTCCAGTTCGACGAGGCCAACTACCAGATCATCGGCCGCTCGACGGGCCGACGCATGACGCTGGGCGACGCCGTGCGCATCCGCGTCAAACGCGCCGACCTGCAGAAACGCCAGCTCGATTTCGAAGTGCTGCTCGACGGACTCCGCACCCCTGCGCCCGCCGAAGGGCAGGGGCCGCAGGTACGCCGCAGCAACCGACGCAAAAACCGATAGGCCGTGCAGCGCATCTACGACAAATGCCGGCGGCGGGAGCCGCTCTCGCGCGAAGAAGCCTACCGGCTCTACGACGAAGCCCCGCTGCAGGAGCTGGCGCTGGTGGCCGACGAGGTGCGCCGGGCCGTGGTTCCCGATCCTCAGGTCGTGACGTGGCAGATCGACCGCAACGTCAACATCACCAACGTCTGCATTTCGGGCTGCAAGTTCTGCAACTTCCACTGCAAACCCCACCAGACCGACCGGGCGTTCATCACCACGATGGAGCAGTACTGCGAGAAAATCGACCGCACGCTCCGTCTGGGCGGCGACCAGCTGCTGTTGCAGGGCGGCCTGCACCCCGGACTGAAAATCGACTTCTACGAACGGCTGTTCAGCGGGTTGAAATCGCGCTACCCTTCGCTGCGGCTGCATGCGCTGGGCGCGCCCGAAGTGGCGCATATCGCCCGCATAAGCGGGCTGACGACGCTCGAAACCCTGCGCCGCCTGATGGCCGCGGGACTGGATTCGCTGCCGGGCGCAGGAGCCGAGATACTCGATTCAGACGTGCGCCGGGCCATCTCCCCCGCCAAACCCTCGGTCGAGAAGTGGCTCGACGTGATGCACGAAGCCCACTGCCTGAATCTGCCGACCTCGGCGACGATGATGTACGGGCACGTCGAGACGCCGCACCAGCGCATCGACCACCTGTTGCGCATCCGCGACCTGCAGACCCGCTGTCCCGAAGGCAATTACGGCTTCATCGCCTTCATCCCGTGGATTTTCCGTTCGACGGGCACCGAGCTGGAACGGCAGGGCGTGGAAACCCGCTTTTCGCCGCTCGAATACCTGCGCATCATCGCCGTGAGCCGGCTGATGCTGCACAATATCCCCAACATTCAGGCTTCGTGGCTCACCGTGGGCAAAGCCACGGCGCAGGCGGCCCTGCACAGCGGGGCCAACGACATGGGGTCGATCATGATCGAAGAGAACGTCGTATCATCGGCCGGGGCGCACAACAGTTTCGACGCCGAAGGCATTCAGTCCGCCATCCGCGAAGCGGGCTTTACCCCGCGCCTGCGGGACCAGCTCTACCGGATGCGGAAGTATGCGCCGCAAACCGGGGAGCTTGCGACATCGCTTCAAGACGCCTAACGGCGCATCACGCCGCAGTGCCCAAGCACCTGCCGCGGCGCAGTATACACCACCGCAACGGCAACAGCCGCACTATTATACGGCCACGGCCGCTACACAATGCGGCCGTATCCGGTACGCGCCCGCAGCATCTGCAAGTCGCCGCAAAATGCGTCCCGCGGCAACGCACGCCGGCAAAACGAATCGCCGCAGAACGCGCACACGCTGCAAAGTAAAAGGAGATGCCGAAAAGCATCTCCTTTTTCATAATCCACGTCTCCGGACACGGAGCCAAAGCCCCGCAACCGCCATAAGACCAAGTGCAGGAAAGAGTTGAAAAATCCCGCCCCGCTACTCGATCACGGCCGCCCAGCCGCCGTTGCGCACCATCTCCACCTTCACGACGGTCGAAGCGTCCACCTCGCGCACCCGTTTTCTGTAGTCCGTGGCCTGCAGGTCGGCATTCACCCCGTCCTCGAACGAAGTCATCGTAAAGGTACGGCCCGCAGGCAGGAAGTCGAGCGCGATTTCGGTCGTATAGGGCCGGTCGTTCGTAATGCCGCCGACGTACCACTTGTCGCCCTTGCGGCGCGCCACGACGACCTCCCGGCCGCATGCGGCGCGCAGGACGCGCAGGCTGTCCCACGTGGTGGGAACCGCGGCCAGAAACTCCGTGCAGGGATGCTCGCGGCGGTAGAGCACCGGATTGTCGGCGAGCATCTGCAGCGGGCTTTCGAAAACCACGTACAGCGCCATCTGATAGGCGCGCGTCCCCGTCCCCATCGGATTGGCCCCCGTCGAACGGTTGTCTTCGGGCTGCGCCGAGAACATCGAGCCGGGCGTGAAGTCCATCGGTCCTACGGCATTGCGGATAAAGGGCAGCCAGTTGCTGTTTTCGGGCTTGCAGCGGGCCCCCTGCTCCATGCCGAGCACCCCCTCGTAGGTAAGCAGGTTGGGATAGGTGCGGTAAAGCCCCTTGGGTGTATAGGAGCCGTGCATATCGACGAAAAGGCGGTGCCGGGCGGCGCACTTCATCACCCGTTCGTAATAGCCGACCATCCACTGGTCGCTGCGGTCCATGAAGTCGATCTTCACTCCGGGAATCCCCCACTCCTCCAGCGTCGCGAAGAGCCGGTCCATATCCTTCTCGACCGCCAACCACGTCAGCCAAAGTACAATCTGCACGTTGCGCTCCCGGCCGTAGGCGATCAGCTCCTGCAGATCGAGATCGGGATTGGGATGGAAGACGTCGGTCGTCGAAGCCGACCAGCCCTCGTCCATGATGATGTAGGGAATACCGTATCGGGCGGCGAAGTCGATATAGTAACGGTAGGATTCGGTATTGCGCCCGGCCCGGAAATCGACGCCCGTCAGGCGCATGCCGTTCCACCAGTCCCAGCTGACCAGCCCCGGTTTCACCCACTCCCAGTCGGCGTCGGCCGCAGGTTCGGCGAGCAGCCAGACCAGCTCATTCTCCAGCAGGGCGGCGTCCTTTTCCGCAACGACCGCCACACGCCACGGGAAGGTGCGCGTTCCTTGGGTGCGGGCGATATACGGCTCCTCCGCAACGATCTTCAGATTGCGGTCGCCGGCGGGGGCATACTCCTTGGGCACACGCGGAAACAGCGATTCGAAGCCGCCCGCGCCGTCGCCCCGGACGAACATGCAGGGATAGTCGCGCACATCGGATTCGGCCAGCAGCACTTTCTTACCGCCGGGCATTCCGACCAGCACGGGCAGGTAGCTCATACGGTCCGCCGAATCGTATTCCGCCGTCGCCACGCGGGTATAAGGCTCCTCGTACATCGACCGGAAGCAGTCCACCTCGGAAAGCCACGCTTCGCTTCCGGCGGGAAATCCCAGCCGGCACGCCTCGCCCATGACCTCGACTTCGCCCGGAAGCGACGTCACGAAACGGTAGGCCGCACCGTCGTCGAACAGCCGGAACTCCACGGCGTAACCGCCTGCGAAATTGAGCCGCACGGCGTTGTAACGGTTGCGCACCGAAGCGTTCTTGGTCGGATTGCGCCGTTCGAGCACCTCGTCGGCCGACGAACGCTTCACGCTCCGCAAGCGGGGCTTTTCCCCCAGCGTCCTGTCGGCAAGCGTCAGTGACAGCGTACAGTTTTCCAATATCTTGTCCTCCCCGGACCAAAGGCCGTAAGTGATCCGGTCCGCGACATCGACCGCAAGTCGGAGATTTCCGCCGGGCGACGCAGCCTCGACGGTTTTGGCTTCTGCGGCGCAGGCCAGCGTCAGCGCGCACAACAGCGTGAATAATCGTTTCATCATCATTCAGGATTAGCGGAACGCCATAAAAAAAAAGGGCCGCAGTCAGACCGCGGCCCTCCGTAAATTAACCTATTTAACCTCTATCGAATTCAGCAGATCGGTCTTGCCCTCGTTCACCAGCTTGAGAATCAACTCGCCGAACAGCGTGTTCTGCCATGCGAACCACGAGCGGGTGTAGTCCGCGGGATCGTTCACGTTGAACGACTCGTGCATGAAGCCCGTTCCGGCGTCGGTGGTCATCAGCATCTCGACGCAGCGTTTGATCTCGGCGTCGTCCTGCGACGTGAAAGCCTTCATCATAATGCTCATCGGCCATGCCATGTCGTAACCGATATGCGGACCGCCGATGCCCTCGCCCGCCGTACCGCGGAAGAAGTAGGGATTCGCCTCGCTCCACACGAAACGGCGCGTATTCTGGTAGATCGGATCGTTCACATCCATATCGCCCAGATAAGGCATCGCCAGCAGGCTCGGCACGTTGGCGTCGTCCATCAGGAAGCGGTTGCCGAAACCGTCCACCTCGAATGCGTAGATCGTGCCGAATTCGGGATGATTGTAGGTCGCATACTTCTTGAGCGCGGTCTCGACCTCGGCGGCCAGCGCGGTGCACTCGGCGGCCAACGCCGGCTCGTCGTTCACCTTGGTCAGAATCTCGGCGGCCTTGCGCAGCGAAGTCACGGCGAAGAAGTTCGACGGCACGAGGAACAGGAACGTCGTGGCGTCGTCCGAAGGACGGAACACCGAAGCGATCAGCCCCACGGGGTTCACCGGATTGCCCTTGCCCGCATTGCAGACCGTGTCGAGCTGACGGTCGGTCACACGCATGAAGGTGTAGGGACCAAGTCCCTCCTTGCGCTGCTGCTCGCGGAAGGTCTTCAGGATATTCTTGATGGCGGCCATCCAGTGCTCGTCGAAAACCGAAGCGTCGCCCGTCGTCAGCCAGTACTGATAAGCCAGCCGCAGCGGGTAGCAGAGCGAGTCGATCTCCCACTTGCGCTCGTGGAGTTCGGGGCGCATCTCGGTCTGGTCGCTCATCCACTGGTGGTCGGGATTCGGATCGTAGGGATCGAGGAATGCGTTGGCGTAGGGATCGAGTTCGATGCACTTGAACTGGCGGCGGATAACGCCCGCCAGCATGCTGCGCAGGTGCTCGTCCTTATTGGCCAGCTGGAGATAGGGCCACACCTGCGCACCGGAGTCGCGGAGCCACATGGCATGGATATCGCCCGTATAAACGATCGTATCGTCCTTGCCGTTGGCGTCCTTGCGGGCGCGGACCGTCGTGTCGAGCGTATTGGGGAAGCAGTTCTCGAACATCCACGCCAGCTTGGCGTTGGTCAGCACGCCCTTGATGCGGGCGATCTCCTGTTCCACGGCTTCCGAACGGAACAGACGTTCGGCTTCGGCGGGACGGTTCGTCGCGGCATATGCGGCCGGCGTCTGCGCTTTGGTCTTCTTGCCGGGCTTGGCCATACGCGTATTGTCGGCAGGCATCGGAGCTGCGGCTTCGCGCGCAGCGGGCTGCGGGGCTTCGGCGGGAGCGGAAAGGCTCACCGTGCGGGCCGAGACGCCCTCTGCGGCGCACACCACGGCGGCCGCAAGGCAGATGTTAAGGATTTTCTTCATTTTCATTTTGTTGCAATGTGTAAGTTGAGTATGGTTATTTTGTCTGATCCAGTTTCACGCCGCTCATGCGTCCGTACATCTCGGCCATGGCGCCCTGCGTCAGCAGCCACTTCTCGGACTGCTTGTCCGCCCCCGTAAAGTCGGTCTCGAACAGCCCCTGCGCATCGCGGGCATGCTCCCACGCATAGTCGAGCGTGCGCTGCACGTCGCCGAGGTAAGCCGCATTGCCGTCGATGGCGTAGAGTTCGGCCAGTCCGCGCACCATCACCGCCGAGAACCACACGTTGCCCTTGTTGATGATGCGGAAGGTCTCGCCGCCTTGGGGCGTGAACTCCCCGAAGAAGCGGTCGTAGCAGGCCGCCGCCGTACGCTGGGCGTCTTTCAGGTAGCTTTCGTCGCCCGTCGCCTTGTAGAGCAGCGCCCCGGCCTGCACCATCTGTCCGCTGTTGTAGGCGAACTTCGCGCGGCCGATCCTGCCGTCGAGACCGATGTTGTCGAAATAAAGGCCGTCTTCGGGATCGAGCAGGTGTTCCTTGGTCCAAGCGTAGAGCGCCTTGCCCTGCGCAAGATAGCGTTCGTCGCCCGTGGCGGCGTAGAGTTTCAGCGCGTAGACCGCACCGGGAGCGTTCGAGCAGGTATTCTTCGAATGTTTCTGCTGTTCGCACCAGTAGATGCCGCCGCCCAGCACGTCGTCCGTGCCGCTCTCGATGAATTTCCAGATCATCTCGGCTTCGGCGAGGTACTTTTTGTCGCCCGTGGCTTCGTAGATATCGCAGAAATCAATGCCCAGCCAGACATTGTCGTCGTAAAAGCGGTCCGAAGCGGGAGCCGTATTGATATAGGAGGCGTAAGCCGCGGGCATGCGCGTCGTGTCGAGGTATTCGGCCAGCCCCGGCAGTACGCGCCCGTCGAGCACGCTGCGGTACGACGCGTCGGCTTCGAGAATCGTATTCACAGCCGAGAGGGTTCCCGAAAAGGGCCAGAGGTAGGAATAGGGATTGGGGCGCGCCTGATCCGCCGAAGCGAGGTAGCTCGCCGTATAATCCACATTGAACGGATAGTTCTCGCGCAGCAGACGGTTTTCGGCCACGCCGTAATGCGCATATATCGAATCGAGCGTCGCCTTTGCGCGATCGAGGTTGCGGGCGTCGCACGCCGCGCCTCCGTTGTTGCAGCAAGCCGCGAAAGCAGACGCGGCAAAAGCCATAATAAGCAGTTTCTTCATCATTTATCGGTTATTTTGCAGGCAATACGGTTGTATACCATGTTTTCTGAACGCCGAGCGCCCGGTTGATGCCTTCGACGACCAGCGGCTCCATCCGCAAATAGCCGGAAAGAACCGGATGGCAGCCGTCTTGGGAGAGCTCTTCGGACATTCCGCCGCTGCCGTTGTCGAGCGCCCGATGGTAATCCACATAGGGAATCTTCTGCTCCGCGGCATAGCGTTCCAGCATCGTATTGAGTCGTCGGACCTCCTCGGCAGGATCCATTTCGGGCCGCCACGAGAAGCGGTCGCAGGGCAGCAGCGAGCAAAGCACCACCTTGATCCCGTTGTAGCGGGCCAGCTCGCACATCGAGACGATGTTGCCGAAGACGTTTTCGAGTTTTATCGGGCCGTTGTTCCGCGCGATGTCGTTGATGCCCGCCAGAATGACCACGACCTGCGGTTTCAGGTCGATCACGTCGCTGCGGAAACGGGCAAGCATCTGGACGGTCGTCTGCCCGCTGATACCGCGGTCGAGGAACCCGTTCCGTTCGAAGAAATCGGGATCGACGCGAATCCAGCCGTCGGTGATGGAATTGCCCATGAAGACCACCTCGACGGGTCGGTCCAACACGGCATTCTGAAGTTCGTAACGTCCGTACTGCGCCCAGTCCGCCGGTCCTTCGGCACGAAGCGCCGCCACGGAGAAAAGAGCCAGCGACAAGAGTACGATTTTTTTCATGCAGGTCATACGGGTTTCGGGTTTTCGCTAACAAAATTAGAAAACGCCGGGGAATCGGCAGTCCGTATCCATGAAGAAATAGTACAGATACGTGCCAAACACCCCTGAGCAGGCATTTTCGCGCTTCCGACCCCGCATATCGGGGCGTCGGGTCCGGTTTTGCAACCGCAAAAATACGATTTTTGTCTGTTTTCAGGTCGTTTCGCCACAATATTTATCCGATTTCAGCCGTATTTTGCATAAATTTGCACAAAAGAGTTCAAACCCACACAACCGAAAGTTCCCATGATACGAAAAACCGGTCTCGTCTGGCTGCTCCTGCTGTTCTGTACGGCAGTCCGCGCCAGCAACCTGCGGCAGATATCGAGCCGCGAAGGCATCTCGAACAACGCCATACTTTCGCTGGCTCAGGACAAGCACGGATTCATCTGGGTCGGAAGCTGCGACGGCCTGAATATGTGGGACGGAGAGCGGATGCGGCTCTTTCCGAACGACTGGGGCGGAGAGACTCCGCTGTCAGGAAATCTCATCGAGGAGATCGCCGTCACCACGGACTCGCTCTTCTGGATCCGCACCAACTACGGACTGGATCTCTTCGACCCCGACAGCAAGCGGGTCGAACGCCATGCGGACTTCCAAGGGATGTACAAAATCGTGACACGGCGCAGCGACGAAGTGCTCGTCGTCACGCAGGACAACAAATTCAGCTGTTACGACCCGGCGACGCGCCGGTTCAGCTCCGTACAGCCCATGCCCGGCATCGACTACGCCGACATCCTCGACATGCAGCTGGACGATGACGGCGCCCTGTGGGTATTCTCCCGCAAAGGCATCTTCCGCATACCGGTCGCATTCCCGGACAAAAACAACGACCGGATCGGCATCGGACGTCCCGAACGGTTTCCCACGGTCTCGAATCCCGAATATGCGTTCGCCGAAAACGGCAGCGGCTTCTTCATCGACGAAAAGCACATATTCTACGAATTCGACATCCGGGAGCGCCGTCTGATCTACATCAAGGAGATGAGCGACGAGATGGCGCGCATGGGCAGCGTGTCGAGCATCGTCCGCGACGGCGGCGACTACATCGTCTCGTTCTACACCAACGGCGTCATACGGCTGCGCACCACGCCCGAACAGAGCGTGAAATACGCCACCGAGCACATCAACATCCCCTGCGGCGTCTTTTCGCTGCTGCGCGACGCCCGGCAGGAGATCGTATGGATCGGCACCGACGGACAGGGACTCTACCAGCATACGCGCAACGCCACGGCGTTCCGCTCGATCACCTTCAACCAACTGCCCTACAACCTCTCGAAACCCGTCCGCGCGCTCTACATCGACGACGAGCGGACGCTCTGGGTCGGAACCAAAGGCGAAGGCATCCTGCGCATCGCCGACTTCTACGACCGCAAGGAGTTCACCCCGGCGCACGTGCAGCAGCTCACGGCCGACAACAGCGAGCTGCTCGACAATTCGGTCTACGCCTTCGCCCGCAGCAGACGCAACCTGCTCTGGATCGGCACCGACGGCGAAGGACTGAACTACTATTCGTACGGCGACCGGCGCATCCGCACGCTCCGCACCCCGGCGCCGCTCAAATACATACACGCCCTGTACGAGACTTCGCCCGACACGCTGTGGGTGGCCACGGTGGGCTGCGGCGTATTCCGCGTGACGCTGGGCGGCACGGCGTCGCAGCCCTCGATACGCGGGGTCGAGCAACTGCATTTCAACGACGAACTGGAGATCAAGAACTTCTTCTTCACGCTCTACCCCGAAAACGGTTCGGCAATGTGGTTCGGCAACCGCGGCGGCGGCGCGGTCCGCTACGACATCGCCGGCGGCGGCAGCGAAGTCTTCAAGTTCGACGCGGGGCGCAGCGCCATCGCCAACGACATCTTCGCCATCCACCGCAGCGGCGACGGCACCATGTGGTTCGGCACAAGCGGCGGGCTGATCGAATTCCGGCGGGATTCGACCTCGCACGTTCCGGGCATCCGCAACACCGTGCACGGCATTCTCGAAGACCGCAAGGGCGACCTCTGGCTGAGCACCAACCGCGGTCTGGTGCAGTACTCGCCCCACACGGGCTACGTGGTGACCTACGGCTATTCGTACGGACTGAACACCATCGAATACAGCGACGGGGCCTGTTTCGCCGACCCCCGGACGGGCACCCTCTTCTTCGGCGGCATCGACGGACTGGTGACAATCGAAGATACGGGCTTCCGCGAGCAGGAGTACAATCCCCCGATGCTGTTCCGCGACATCCGGCTCAACGACGGCATCCGCAACATCGGCGACATGCTCTCCCGCGACGGCGTGCTGACGCTCAGACACGGACAGCGCATCTTCGAGATCACGGTCTCGGCGCTCGACTACGTGAACGGCAGCAACTACAGCTATTACAGCCGTCTGGACGGCTACAACGACCAGTGGACCGGCGCGTCGTCGCAACTCTCGTTCGCCGACCTGCCGGCCGGCACCTACCGGCTCGACGTGCGTTACCGCAACAACATCACCGGGGCCGAAAGTCCGGTCTATTCGCTGCCGATACGTCTCAAACCGGCGTGGTATGCGACCGCGGCGGCCAAATGCCTCTACGTGCTGTTGCTGCTGGCCGTAGTCGGGGGCGTCATCCGCCATTACCTGCTCCGCTACCGACGCAGACGCGCCGAGAAGCTGCAGCGGCTCGAAATCCGCCGCAAGGAGGAGGTTTACGAATCGAAGATGCGCTTCTTCTCGAACATCACGCAGGAGCTGTCAATGCCGCTGACGATGATCTCGGCCCCCTGCCAGCAGATACTCGCCTACCGCAAGGCGGACCCCTATGTGCTCAAATACGCGCAGACCATACGGCAGAACGTCTCGAAGCTCCACGACCTGATCTACATGCTCCACGAGTTCCGCGGCATCCGCACGGGGCAGAACGACGAAAGCGAAAACATCGAGCTGGTTCCCGTGGCCGAGATCGCGCAGAGCATGGTCGAGACCTTCGGCGAATATTCGCAGCAGAACAGCATCCACTGCAAGCTGGACATCGAGCGCAACCTCGTGTGGCCGACCGACCGCGACGGACTTTCGACGATCCTCAACACACTGCTGTCCAATGCCTTCAAGCATACGCCCTACAACGGCGCCGTAAGTCTCACGATCCGCAGCGACAACGGCAAACTCCTCATCTCGGCCTCCAACGACAGCGTGGGCGTCAATCTCGAAGACATCGAAGCGATTTTCGACCGCTACCGTGTACTCGACTATTTCGAACGCAAGAGCGAGCGCGGCCTCTCGTTTCAGGGCGACCTGCGTCTGGCGATCTGCCACAGCATCGTGGTCCGCATGCAGGGCGAAATCAAGGTCGAAAGCACTCCCAACGCGCAGACGACCTTCACCGTACTGCTGCCGCAGCTGAAAGTCACGGCCGAAAACGCCCCGGCCGCAGACAACATCGTACCCGCGTCCAAAGAATACGGACTGCCCCTGCCGACCGTGACGCGGCGCGAATTCCCGTTCGACAAAAACCGCAGGACGGTGTTCATCGTCAACGACAATTCGGAGATCATGAATTTCGTGGCCGAGCTTTTCGCCGCGGACTACAACATCAAGATGCCATCGGGCAAAACCGAGATGATCGAGCTGCTCAAGCAGATGCACCCCGACATCGTCATCTGCGACGCCCTCTCCGAGCAGTCCGACTGCCTGTCACTCATCCAGTTCATCAAGCAGGGCAAGCTGACCTCGCACATCCCGGTCATCCTGCTCTCGACGGCCCAGCAGATCGACGAGCGCATCAAGGGCGTGGAGTCGGGCGCGGACATCTGCCTGACGCTTCCGTTCAACGTCGAATACCTCAAAGCTGTGGCCGAGCAGCTGCTCCGCCGCAACCGGTCGCTCAAGGACTATTACAAGTCCTCGATCAGCGCCTTCGAGCTTTCCGACGGGCGCATGCTCCATCAGGACGACAAGGAGTTCATCGACCGGATGCTGAAGATCATCAACGACAACATCTCCAACACGGAAATCTCGACCAAATTCATCGCCGACGAACTGGGCGTGAGCATCCGCAACCTCTACCGACGGCTGGAGGGCATCCTCAACCAGACGCCGACCAACATCATCAAGGAGTACCGGCTGGCCAAGGCCGAACAGCTGCTCACGACCACGAAGCTCTCGATCGACGAGATCATCTACAAGGCGGGCTTCGTAAACCGGGGCACCTTCTTCAAATGCTTCTCCGCCAAATACGGCTGCACGCCCAAAGTCTACCGCAAGGAGAAACTCTCGCAGATCCGTCAGGAAGTGGGCGAAGAGAGCGAAGATGCCGCAGACCGGTCGGCGTAACGTCCGGCGGAGTCCGGCATAGTATCCGGCGAAGCTCCGGCATGACAGCGGCCACAGTCACGACATCACATCCGGCGAAGCTCCGGCATAACAGCCGCCACAGTCACGACACGGAATCCGGCATAACATCCGGCGGAGCAGATCAAACGAAGAAAAAGCGGGCCGAAACCCGCTCTTTCTCTTTGCCTGTCCTGAGGACCTTGCGCCCTACTCGATCAGCAGCGCCATGGCCTCGATCATCGTCGAAGCGCTGACCTGCTCGTTCAGACGGCCGTCCCACGAAGATCCCGGCTCGCCCCAGAATCCGCCGAAGAACCACTTCGACCCCTCCGACTTGTCCACACCGTCGCGCCAGCAGACCAGCCCGTTGTAGATCAGGAACTCCTCGATCTCCCGGCGCAGCCCCGCATCGGCCTTATCGACCGAAGCGTCCTTCCAGACGTTCATCGCATAGCGGACGAAAATCCCCTTGAAAAGCGCGTTGTCGCCCGAACCTTCGTTGTTCAGCACCCCGTTGGTCACCATCGACTTCATGGTGTAACGCGCGGCGCGCGCGGCGTCGGTCATGTATTTGGCGTCGCCCGTGGCCTTGTAAAGCTCGTGCGCGGCGCCCATGAACGTACCCTGATTATAGGTCAGCGCGCCGCCGTTGATCACGCCGTTCTTCATGTTGTCGGACACGGCGCCCGTCAGCGGATTGTAGAGCGTCGAGCTGAGCCAGTTGTAAATCTTCTTCGCATCGGCCAGATACTGATCCCTCTCGGCTCCTTCGGGGCTGTTGGCCCACAGGCGCATGGCGCAGAGGGCGCCCGGACCGTTCGAGCAGGCGTTCTTGCTGTTCTCGGCGTCGAAGCTCCAGCGGATGCCGCCGCCGTTCTCGTCTTCGGTCCAGCGGGCGATCACTGTCTCCTCGTAGGTCTTGCGAGCGGCGTCGAGGTATTTCTGCACTCCGGTAGCCTCGTACATGCGGATCAGCGTCAGGATGATCCACTCCGAGTCGTCGGTGTAGGCATTGCCGAAACCGTAAGTTCCCCAATAGCTGTTGCCGTAGTTGTTGCCCTTGTTGTCGTACCATTTGGACATGTAG
>ENA-UENY01000678-UENY01000678.1-human-gut-metagenome-genome-assembly--contig:-NODE-678-length-21672-cov-4.715629_pt1 | contig 21672 bp, 20 predicted proteins | sample MGYA00242886_ERZ507888 | MGnify/ENA primary metagenome ERZ507888 (study PRJEB26167, sample SAMN06115543) | human gut metagenome | host: Homo sapiens | place: China:Chongqing | collected 2014-11-10... | reverse complement strand
ATACCTAACAGCCCATTTGCACTGAAATGACCTTAAAGCCCCCGATACCTACTTTTAAATTCTTATAAAAGAAAAACAACTAAATCAAAAACTTCACTCGGTATTACCTCATGACGCCCAAAGATTACTCACAGAAGCCGCGAAAGCGGCACAAAAACTTCATGGACTCGGCCGCCAGCGGACCTTACAAGCGGCGATTGAAAGAGTTAAGAGAGAACATCCGGGGTACTTTAGGTCTTAGGGCCGGAGGCGTCGACTTTATCGGCCCGCTGGGCGCATACGTTGGCGAGAGCCATCAGGCCGCGAGATATACAGACAATGAAGTCCTGCAGTGCATTGATTTACGCCTGGCAGGATTTTCGCTTAACGAGATATCGAAAAAGATGGAAATACCAAAGCGAACGGTCAGAGACTTTTTTGCCGGGAGAATAAGAGGCAAGCATCCGGTGAAGTTCGTTAAAGCAATGATCAATGAATAGGGCAGGAAGGCATCAAAATGGACCTCTGGAGAGCGATCGGCAAAAATTAATACGATTTATCGTCCGACGAAATTTGAACGGCTGTAGGCGCGGTAAATCGGTTTTAAGGAAATACGGCGCCGGAAGCAAAACGACTAAAATAAGCGTCAGGAGATTGACGGCATGAATCTACAAAGGTATAAAGAATACAAAGCGAACATCAAGCGGACCGCAGATTTTTTAGAGAAGATTGCGGCGTTTTCCTTTGGTGTTGCGGCTTTTCAGGATAAACCGAGCGGAATTATTTTCTGCGCAGTGTTTTTCGCTACGGCACAAATACTTACGACATGGGAGGCGAAATTATGAACTTTTGGTTCTACGCTTACATAATGGCAGGCGGTGTTGCGGCATATGGCTTTCTCATGGTGTACCTTGCCTACAGGGAAAAGAATAAGTGATGACTAGCGCATGGTTCTTGTATACCTGCTTTGTGGCAGCGGTCGGCGTGCTGGCCTTAATCCTCTTTTTTGGAAAGGACCAAAAGCACGAGCACAAATAGTGCGCATTATTGGGCGACAGCCTCCGATAATCAACTCATTGATTACGGAGGTTTTATTATGCCGGGAACCAAATTCGGAACGATTGAAAGACTTACAGCCAGGCAGGCCGCCTTCGTTAGCGAATATCTGAAAAACGGCGGCAATGCGACCGAGGCTTACAAAAAAGCGGGATATGCAGGCAGCAAAGACGAAGTAATTTGGGCAAATGCAGCTCGATTGCTCAAGACCGATAAGGTCGCCCGCGCGATAGAGAAGCGGCAGGCCGAGCGCAACGAAAGAATGCAGTTAGAAGAGGACTTCGAGCTCAAAAAAGCCATTGATATCCTTGAAAAATGCTCTGAGCCGCAACAGGTTTACAACTTCGACGGCAAGCCGAAGAAAGACAAAGCGGGCCACGCGGTTTTTATGTTTGACTCCAAGGGTGCGAACCAGGCGCTCACAACGATATGCCGCTTAAGGGGCAAATTCAGAGACAAACTGGAAGTCACTCAGGACGTCAGTGACCGCGCCAATCGCCTGGCGCAGATCCTGGCCGCAGTGGAAAAGGACGAGAAATAGCGATATAGCGGAGGAATCCTCCGCCAAGTAATTCATATAAATCAATGAGTTATGAGCATTACTTCTATTTTGTCCACCAATTTGTCCACCTCTCGGCAGTCGGATGAGGCATACCCCGGCGGCTCGGTACCTCGAAGCAAACGGGGTGTGATCGAGCCGCCCCAATCGATAACCCACGATGGATTAAAGCGGGGTTATCAATAGGCGAAGGGTGTTCGAAATTCGGCGGTCGGAGGGGTGAAACCCCCAACTCAGCCCCGACGAGGGGCGTTATCATGGACCGATAGGCAATATCTGTAATTTGACCGCGCGAGGGGTGATTTTATTCGCCCGCTCCATTCCCATTCCCCATAACCGCATTTGTATTGACGGTGGTCACATGGACAATGAAAAATTAGCAAATCAAAATTACGAACTGAACTTACAGAAGCTCGCAGTGCGGTTCAGTAACGATCCGCTCGCATTCGTGCGCCATGCATTCCCCTGGGGCGAGGGGATCCTAGAGAAGTACGACGGGCCCGATACCTGGCAGGAGAAAATCCTAGGCGACATTAGGGACCGACTGCAAAACGGTGCGACCCGCTACCAGGCAATCCAAATTGCCGTGGCGTCCGGACACGGAATCGGAAAGACCGCTTTGGTCGCCTGGGTCATTCTCTGGGCGATATGCACCTATCCGGACACAAAAGGCGTTATCACTGCGGAAACGGGCCGTCAGCTTTTAACCAAGACGTGGTCCGAGCTCCATAAATGGCATTCTGTCTGCATTTTCAAGGACTGGTTCGAGGTCGCGGCCGAATCGATCTATTCTCTCCAAAAGGGCCATAAGTACACCTGGAGAATCGACGCCATTCCATGGAACGAAAGTAATACCGACGCTTTCCAGGGCCTACATAATCAGGGTAAGCGGATTCTCGTTTTATTCGACGAAGCGTCCGTGATCGCCGAGAAAATTTATGAGGTTACGAAAGGCGCGCTGACTGACCGCGATACGCAAATTATTTGGTGTATTTTCGGAAACCCGACGCGACCCGAGGGCGCCTTCTTCGACGCTTTCCACAAACAGCGCCACCGCTGGCTGCACTACAACATCGACTCCAGAACGGTCAAGATCACGAACAAGGAACTCCTGCAGCAGTACGTGGACGACTACGGCGAGGACTCCGACTTCGTGAAAGTTCGTGTGCGCGGAGTTTTTCCGTCGACCTCTGCCAAACAGTTCATTACTCGAGAGGACGTGGACGCAGCAGTCAACCGCCCTGTAGGAGTTATGAATTACGCCGCCACGGTCGCCGTATTAGGTGTGGACGTTGCGCGAGAAGGCGACGACAGATCAGTGATCGCAACGAAAATCGGTCGCGACTGCACCATGCCTTTAAAAATTTTCCGAGGACTTACCGGGCCCCAGCTTGGAGAGCAGGTCATCCTCTACGCCCGGGAACTGCAGAAACTCGGAATCCCGCGAATCTACATCAACATTGACTATACGGGTGTGGGCGCCAGTCCCTACGACTACATGGTCGACAAGGTCCCGCACATCCATAAAGTGATCGCGGCTAACCGCTCCAGCAACACCGAGCGGTGGGCTAATAAACGAGCGGAAATGTGGGATCGGATGAGAGACTTTATCCGGGGCAACGGCTGCCTGCCCAATAGCCCGGAGCTTGCTGACGACTTGTGCATTCCGGAAAAACTTTTGGACCGCAAAGGACGCCTGCTCCTGGAGAGTAAGGAGTCAATGAAAAAACGCGGCATGAATAGTCCGGACACGGCCGACGCGCTCGCCTTGTGTTTTGCCGTACCGATCCAGGAGTATTTGGACGGCCCAGCCAATATGCCGCGATTAACCGAGAGACGGAAACGTCACATCCGAAATCCCTACAAGTCGCTGTAAAAGTGCGCATTGAATTTGTCCGGAGATCGACAATGCGCCCATGGAAAAAGTATTGACCTTTAGACCTGTCACGGTCGCGGAAGTTTTCGGCGCTCCGGACGCCGACACGCTGATCTCGGAATACATGGCCGAGTCAGGCAACCCCTTTTTGCCTCAAAAGCCAAACGTCGAGTATTACCGCAAGGCCGAGGAGTCAGGCGCCTTTCATGTGATCGGCGCCTTCAGTGGTGAGCGGCTTGTCGGATTCGGCTCTTTCGTACTAACCGTCATCCCGCATTACTCCACGGTCACGGCCTCAGTGGAGTCGGTCTTTTTATCAAAGGACTTTCGGCTCGGTGCGGCGGGCATCCGTCTTATCAATGCCGTGAGCCAGGCCGCCAGAGACTCCGGCGCCTCAGGCATCTATTGGGGATGCAGGAGCGGCTCGCGCCTGGAGACTTTGTTCGAGAGGGTCCCGAGGTTTACACGCATGAACACCGTTTTTTATGAGGCCCTGGCATGACTGAAATCGTAATCGCTGAAATACCGTCCAACACGTCCGGAGAACTGGAGGCTTTAGCCGCAGGCGTCGAGGAAATGCGCGCGGCGCCCCAGGTCGAGATTAAGACCAAAAGCTTCATTCATGCCGGCATGTATTGCCGCACGTGCTTAGTCCCCAAAGGCGTGGCGATCGCCGGCGCCTTAATCAAGATCCCGACGGTCATCATGGTCACCGGGGACTTCGCCATGACCTGCGGCGGCAGGACCGTCCGCTTAAAAGGCACACATATTTTCCGAGCCTCGGCAGGCCGCAGACAGATTTTTGTCGCCTACGAGAACACCACTATTTCCATGTCCTTTGCTACCCGGGCCAAGACGCTCCTGGAAGCAGAGGCCGAATTTACTGACGAAACCGATCTTTTAATGTCACGGGGAGAATGAATATGAGCGGAGCAATTTCTGCCACTACAGCTGTAGCAATCAGTGCCGGCGTGGCCGCGGTAGGTACCGCCGCCTCCGTTATGGCGAGCAACAAGCAGGCCCGACAGCAGAAGGCCGCGGCCAAGGAAGCACAGCGCAATAACGAGATTACTCAGACGAAGGCCCGCGAGGATATGCGCCGCCAGAACGCCAAAGAGGCCGATGTCTCCAGCATTTATGAGCAGAACTTAGATCAGAACGCGTCCGGCGGCTCGACGCTGCTGACAGGGCCCGAGGGCATCAATAACTCCGATCTGACCTTAGGCAAGGGCAACAAGCTCGGCGCATAAAACATATTTGTCGGTTAGTTCTCAAAATGTCGTTAAGAGAAACAAAGCTAAATCTTGCCGGGGAGCTTCTTCGCTGGATTGTCGTGGGTATTGTCGCGACCGCCTGGTGGATTATGTTGGTTTACGCCTACCGATTCACCTTCGACTAGGAGGCAGTTATGGACAAGAAGGAATTACGCGCGCACATTCTGTCGCGCTGGCAAAAGCTCAAGACGGAGCGCGATCCCTTTATCCCGCAGTGGAAAAGTATCGCCACGCATATCCGCCCGGCAACAGGCAAATTCCTGCTGCGGGGACCGAAGAACGAAGCGCGCGAAAGGTTCAATGAGATTTTCGACAATACGGCCACCAGCGCCAGCAACCTATTGTCCTCCGGCTTGATGTCCGGACTGACCGACCCTAGCCAGCAATGGTTCTACCTTACGACCGGCAGTCCCTCTCTGGATGAGTCTCCGGCTGTAAAGCAGTGGCTCTCGGACGTCGCTCAAATCATCTACATGGGCCTATCGAGAACGAACGCCTATCAAAGCCTGCATCACTTCTGGCTGGAGGTCAGCCTTTACGGCACTGCCGCAATGATGATCCAGGAAGACGACGAACGCGGCTTCTACTGCTACCCGTTCACAATCGGCGAGTATGCGATCGCCTGCAACCACAAGGGCATTCCGGATACCTTGTATCGCGAGCTGATGATGACGGTATCCCAAATCGTTCAGCAATACGGCTATGAGAATGTTCCGCGCGGCATCAGGTCGCTCTACGATCAACGGCAGTACGACCAAGAGAAGGCCGTCATCCACGCCATTGAGCCGAGGTACGACCGCGACATCACCAAGCAGGACAACAAGAACATGCCGTATCGTGCGGTCCACATGTTGGTAGACGCCGACAGCGATGAGCATTCCATTCTGCTTGAGTCCGGGTACAACGAATTTCCGGCGATCGTCGGCCGCTGGGGCGCAATCTCGACGGACACTTATTCCTGCGAATCTCCGGGCATGACAGCGCTGGGCGACGTGCGCCAGCTCAAACACGAGCAGATGCAAAAGGGCAATGCGATCGACTTGATCGTTGATCCTCCGAGACTGCTCCCGACCTCGGCTAAGGACGCCGAGCTGGACTTCGCCCCGGGCGGCTTAAGTTTCGTGGACATGCCGACCAACGGCAGTCAGTCGAATAACGCCACCACTGCGGTCGGAAACATCAACCCAATCACCGTCGACATCCAGGAAGTCCAAGGCCGAATCAAAGCGGCATTCTTTACAGACCTTTTCCTCATGCTGTCCAACCAGGCGGAGATCGCTCGCATGACGGCGACCGCCGTGGCGAGACTCCAGGAGGAAAAACTCATCATGCTCGGACCGATTCTCTCTCGGTTCAACAATGAGGTCTTGAATCCCTTTATCGGCCGCATTTTCTCGATTCTTTCCCGCGCCGGAGTTTTCCCGCCGCCGCCCCAGGAACTCCAGGGCACCGAGTTAAACATTGAGTACACCTCGATGCTCGCCCGCTCGCAGAAAGAGGTCCAGGCTAACACCGACATGGAGGCCATTACCCAAGTCTGCCAGCTGGCCCAAGTCGACCCGTCCGTGCTTGATCGCATCAACCTGGATAACGCCATCAAGATCATTTTCGACAAGAAGGGTGTGAGCCCGTCGTTACTGCGCTCGGACGAAGAGGTGCGGCAGATTCAGCAGCAGAGAGCTCAGCAGCGACAGCAGATGGCGCAGCAGGAGCAGGCGCAGCAGGGCGTCGACGCCTTGAGCAAGTTAGGCAAGGTCCCGGCCGGCGGCGACACCATGGCAGGCCAAGCCGTCGAGGCGCTCCAGGCCGAGATGGGACAGTAAAAAAGTGCGCATTGATTTTTATTGAGGGTTTTAAATGTCAGGAAAGATTCGCAATCCGTTTGACGAAGCGAAGCTCAAGGAAGAAAGACAAGAACGGGAAGCGCAGAAAGCGAGCTTTGACGATGCTTTTAAAGAGTCGCTCATCCGCCTTCTGGGTACGCGGGACGGAAAGATCGTGTTTAACAAACTCTTTTCCGACTGCGCCTTGTTCTCCTCCTCTTTTGACACCAACGCCCTGGCGATGGCGAACAAAGAAGGAAAGAAAACTTTCGGCCTTGTCGTGCTGAGCTACGTCATGACCTATTGCCCGGAACAATACACACCGATAAGGAAGATTTCGGATGAGTACAGAAAATGACAGCGGCTCCCAAAACACCAGTCAGGAGACGTTAGTACCTCCTTCGCAGAATGAACAACAGTCTTCTCCTTTGGACCAGGGGCAGTCTTCTCAGACCACCGCTCCGACTGAAAAGGAGACCGGTACTGAGAAGACTGAAACTTCTCCGGCGCCAGACGCCCAGGCCGCTCAGACGGTAACCAACCCGCTCGAGATTAAGCCTGAGACGGACGACGCCAAGAAGGCCGAGGGCCAGGAAGGACAGAAGCAGGAAGCGGGGGCGGATGCGGCACCTGAAAGTTATGCCGACTTCAAAGCACCCGAGGGTGTAGAGCTTAACGGCGCGGTGGTCGACTCCTTCAAAGGTATCGCCAAAAAACTCAATCTTTCGCAGGAAAAGGCCCAGGCTGTAATCGATGAGATCACTCCAGTCATGGCCGCCCAGCAGGTTGAGTTTATTAACAAGGTCAGCGGCCAGTGGCTGGATAAGGCGAAGAAAGACGCCGAGATCGGCGGCTCCAATTACGACGCCTCCATCCAGCGCGCGATTAAGGTCAGAGACCGATTCGGCCGAAGCGCCGACGGCAGTTATGACGCCGATGTCGCAGAACTGTTCTCGCTGCCTATCGGCTCGCATCCCGGCTTTATCAAGCTCCTAGCAAGAGTCGGCGCGGCAATCAGCGAAGATACTCCGCCCAAGGGCAAAGTATCCGGAGCAATCACACCTCAAGACATTTATGGTTAATTTGGGAGAGTAAAAATGGCAGACGTTTTTAGCGGCATGACGCCCGTCACGATGGCCGAATGGCAGTCGCTCGTTCCGGACAGCGACGTGACAAAGAAAGTTTTCATCCAAACAGTCCGAGATTATCAGCCCTTCTTTGACCGCGCCACTATGGTCCGCGGCAACGACGGCCAGGGCATGAAAGGCGCACTGGCGGATAAATATCCGGAAGGCCAACTCGTCGGTATTAACGAAGGCTGGGACGCATCCACGCCGACCGGCCGTGCAGTACGCTACCCGTCCTGCATTGTTCGCGACCGTTCCGTGATCGGTAAACTCCAGCTCGAAAGAATGCCGGAAAAGGACCGCGCACCGTATCGCGCCCGTAAGGACCAAATGTTTATGCGCGGTCTTACTCGCGGCATGGTTAAACGTGTCTTCCAGGGTAATCCGGAAACTGACCCGAGAGACTGCTTAGGCCTGGCTAATATCGTTTTGCCGGGCAAAGACGGAGGCGCCTGGAAGAATTCCATCATTGACGCCGGCGGTACAGTGGCCAGCGGCTCCACGAGCACGCTCACTTCGATTTACTTCATTAACTGGCATCCGGAAGCCATGACCTTGTTCTTCCCGGAAAACGGCGGTACAACCGGTATCTCCGTTGAAGTCCAGAAGGCTCCGATCTATATTCCGGACGCTAACGGCAAGATGTTCCCGGCATACGTCACTGAGTTCGGCTATGACCTCGGCGTATTCGCCGGCAACCCGGAAAACATTGTCCGTATCGCAAACGTCGATACCTCCAAGATCACGACCGCTAAGGGTGCAGCTGACCTCTTGAAGTTGTTTGTTGAAGCTCGCCACCGTCTGCGCACAGACGACTTCGCTCACGTAGGCATCTACTGTACCGATCAAGTCGGCATGATCTACGACCTGCAGCTTCTTGAAAAGACAAAGTACACGTTGGAATACAAGACCTTCGGCAAGCGCGAAGGCATGTTGTCCTTCGGCGGTATCCCGATCTATCAGTACGGCACCGACGTGCTGAGCGCAAGTGAAAGCGCAATCACAATTTCGTAAGGAGGCGTTATGGTTTTCGACATTAAGATGATGTTCGCCAGCAAGAAGGAGGCCAAAACCGCCTTTACTTCGAGCGGCATTGACTTCGGCTCCACCCTGGTAGACTCTGGAGACAACGGCCATAAGATGGCGCTTTGTATCACCGCCACAGGCGTGACCGGTACGAGCCTGGCCTTCAAGATTGAGGATTCTGCGGATAATTCCACGTTTGCCACAGTCGCAACTACCAAGGCCTTCACGGCTACCGAGCTCAAGAATCCTATCGTGCTGTCGCTCCCCTTCGAGCACAGACGCTACCTGCGTATTGTGACTGTTCCGACAAGCGTCACGGCAGGCACGTTTACTGCGTGGATCGGCAATGACTATAAACTTGGCCAGGTAAAGGACGGCGAGGGCTGGGAATTCAGAGCCGAAACAACAACGGCAGCATCCGGCAGCGACAGCTAACCGGTAGCAAACAACCGAAAATTTGTCGGAGGAGGCGGGTATAAAACCCGCCTTTACTTTCATGGCTAATCAAATCGAAATCTGCAATGCCGCACTGTCTCAGCTCGGTGCGGACTCTAACATTACGTCTATTGATCCTCCGGACGGTTCTCAGTATTCGGAGCAGTGTGCGGCCTACTACCCGATGGCACTGCGCTATCTGCTGGAGCAATTTAACTGGAGCTTTGCCCAAAGTCGCTACAAGCCGCCCCAGTACGTTGAGCTGGATCGAACTCTGTACCCGTGGCGTTACGGCTACTCTTTGCCGAGCGACTGCATGTGTGTTGTCGGTCTTTACTGCACCGGCGGCCAACCCTGGCAGACCACACTGCCGTACGAGATCGAGTATCGCGAAAGCGAAAACACGATGTTCCTGCTGACGGACGTCAAGGACGCCGTGATCGTCTACACCCGTTACTTGAACAACCCGCAGATGTTCCCGGGCTACTCTCGCGGGTGCCCTGGTTAAGAATCAGAGCGCGGACAAGTATCTCAAATATGCCGAGGACGCCTTGAGCAAGGCCAAAACACGGGACGCAAAAAAGAGCGCCCACCAGCATCCGAAGTATTTAGCGGCACAGCTTAGAGCGAGGTTCGTGTAATGGCAGTCAGAATCTTTAGAAACTCTTTCGGCGGCGGCGAAATCTCTAATACCATGTACGCCCGAGTGGACGACGCCAAGAACCAAACGGGCCTCGCGAAGTGCAAGAATTTTATCGTTGAGCCCCAGGGTCCTGTCTTCAGGCGCCCGGGTTTCGAGTACGTGGCGCACGCGAAATACTCGGACAAAAAATGCCGCCTGATCCCGTTCTTGTTTTCGCTGGACCAGACGATGGTCTTAGAGGTGGGACACAAGTACATCCGCTTCCATACGCATAAGCAAACTTTGATGTCCGGCAATGCTCCGTATGAAATCACGACTCCGTATGAGGAGGCTGATCTTTTCGAGCTGAGTTTCGTCCAGAGTATCGACGTGATTACGATCGCGCATATCAATTACCCGACGAAAACTCTGAGGCGACACGGTGCGACCGACTGGCGATTGGAGAACGTGAACTTTAATACCACACTGTCAGCACCTACGGGCCTGGCCGTAACCCAGACAATCGGTCCGGACGTCGAGGATAAGAACAAAGGACTTTTTAAGAGAAAATACGGGGTTACGGCTTTGAACGCGGACGCCTCAGAGGAAAGCCCGCTGTCGGCTACCGTTGAAATTGACTGCAATCCTTTTGCAGACGGCGCCTACAACACACTCACCTGGAATGCCGTCCCGGGCGCTGCTATGTATCGTGTGTATCGCAACGTCGGCGGCGTCTACAGCTATATCGGCCAAACGTCCGAAACTTCGATTATCGATGACGCGATCTCTCCGGACTCAGGGATAACGCCGCCACGGTACGACTCGGAAATTACGTCCGGATATCCGGGAACAGTTTCCTACTTTGACCAGCGCAAGATTTTTGCCGGCACGCGTACCAAACCTCAATATATTTGGATGACGGCCGCAGGCAGTGAGAACTCCATGGCGTATCACTTACCTGTCCAGGCGACCGACCGAATCTCAGCCAGAATCTACGCCCGAGACGTTAACCGCATCCGCCACCTTGTCCCGCTGTCTCGCCTTATTCTGCTCACGGCCTCAGGGTGCTGGGTAGTGGGCACCACGGACACGGACGCCCTAACGCCGGACTCAATCAGCTTCAAGGCGCAGAACGCAGAAGGCGCAAGCTCGGTCAACCCTGTGGTTGTAAATTCGGCCTGCGTGTATGCCGCGGCCAGAGGCGGCCATCTTCGTGAAATGGGTTACTCATACGAGCGAGGCGGATTTATTTCCGGAGATTTATGTCTTCGTGCGCCGCACCTTTTCGACCATAAGACCGTGATCGATATTGCTTACTCCAAAGCACCGAATCCGATTATTTGGTCGGTCTCCAGCGACGGCGTATTGGTGGCCTTCACCTATATCCCGGAGCAGCAGATCGGAGCATTCTCCACAATCGAGACCCGCGGCAGTTTTGAGTCCGTGACTGTTGTCTCCGAGGGCTACGAGGACATCCCTTATGTCGTCACTTGCCGCAGGATCAACGGGCAGACCGTCCGATTTATCGAGCGTATGCACGAGGTGCAGTCGCCCTCAAGGGCCGAATCCTGTTACGTTGACTGCGCAGGTTTCTACCAGGGCAACCCGACTACGACGATCACCGGACTTTCCTGGCTGGAGGGAGAGACGGTATCGATCCTAGCCGACGGCTATGTCGTACCCGATCAGAAGGTCGTCAGCGGGAAAGTTGTGCTGGAGGATGAGGCTTCGACGGTTTACGTCGGCCTGCAATACGACTCCGACATGGTTACGCTCCCGATCCACCTTCAACTTAACGATATGTCCTACGGCACCTCTCACCGTAAAAATATTACGGAGGTTACGTTACGGCTTAACGAATCGTCCGGAGTGTCCGCAGGATCGAGCTTTGAGAAGCTCTATCACATGCAGCCGCGTGCGACCGAGCTTCCCGGATATCCTCCGAATCTGCGCTCCGGTATTTACGACCTGCAGATTAAGCCTAAATGGAGTGACGAGGGCCAGGTCTATATCAGGCAGTCTTTACCACTGCCGCTCCGGATAACCTCGATCACGACTACGGTAGAGATCAGCTAACCGACAATAGTGCGCATTAAAGCCTGAGGCGGCGTCAAGATAGGCGCACTATCGGAGGTTTTATGGACTTTAGTTTCAACACCGCTTCAATGATCGGCACGGGAATCTCTGCCGGTATTTCCGCTGTCGGTTCGATCTTCACAACCCGCTACAACAACGCTATCGCCAAGGCCCAGGCAAATATCGCCAAAGAGAATGCCAAGACGATGGAATTGCAGGCGCAGTACACCCTGTTTGCGGCAGAGACTAAGGTCCAGCACGAAACGATGCAGGCAGGCCAAGTCAAAGCTAGGCAGAAGGCTGCGCTCGCCGCCAACGGTGTTGCGATCGGCAGCGGTAGCGCGGCGCAGATTACAGCTTCCACCGACATCATCAAGACGATTAACAAGAATCGCGTTGAGACCGATGCTCATGCCGCTGCCTGGGGCTATCGCCAGCGGGCTACCGACTTCAAAAACCAGGCCTTGATGTTTAACGCCAAGAAACAAAGTGTGGGCCTGAACTTCATGTCCACGGCGCTCAACGGCTTGTCTCAGGTGGGCATGACCTACGCCTTTGGAAAACTTGCCGAGGGCAAAGCGAAAGAGCCTGCGAAAGATGGACCAATCAAAGTTGACGCCATAAGCGGAGCAGATCCCGGCCTGAAGATCGATGCGATTTCCTCGGCTGACCCCGGCTTACGCATTGACGGAATTTCCTCAGCCGATCCGGGAATCCGAGTTGATGCGGTATCTGCGGCCCAGCCGATTTTCACGCCGCTTTATAACTTCAATCCTCTTTCGATCAACAACAAGGTCTCGATCCTAGGCAGATAAATATGCAGGTACCCATTTATCAAAACAACACGCCGAATCCTCAGAGCGAACAATCTTTTGCTCGGCCCGGAGAAAACGTCCAGCCGACCTTTGACTACGAACGCGCCATGGAGCGGGCAACCCAGCCCTTGAAGCAAGGCATTAACCTAACGGTCAAATTCGCTGAAAAGGCCGAGGCTCAGCAGGTCAAAGCAGAAGCCGACGAGGCGCTCAACGGCCTGGATCAGGAGTTAAGAGAGCTGCAGTGGAACCCGGAAAGCGGTTATTACGCCATGAAGGGCAAGACCGCCGTGGAAGGATACGACCCGACCCGCGAAGCCATGAACAAGGCGTATCAGAACCACCTGGATAAACTGCAAAACCCGCTCGCAAAGCAGGCTTTTACTTCTGTCGCGCTGGAGAAAATCAACTCATACGATCAATCCATGCAGAGATATCGCTTGCGTGAGAACGCCGCTTATAAGGCCGAAGTCTCGGATACACGGGCTAAGTCGCTGATCGATGACTTCGCTTTTTCCGGATTCGGCCCGGACTCCGACCGTACCATGGCAAGCCTCATGGATGAGGTGGACTATCAAGGCAAAATCGGCGGCAAGAGTCCGGAATGGATTGCACGGCAAAAGGACAACTATTCCGCCCTGGCCTACGCCTCGGCTTACCAGCAGATGGCGGTAGAAGATCCTTACGGCGCCCTCAAGCACTATCAGCAGATAGGCTCCACGAAGATGAGCCCGGACGTATCCCGCAAGACCTATGCATTGTTGCGCGAGCGCGTATGGCCTCAGCTTCAGGAGACTGTTGACGCTATGGGCGGCCCCGAGGCTATCGGACTGACGCAAGGATCCGCGGCACGAGCCGCAGGAAAAGCCGACGTCAGAGTCTCCGGCGCCCAGGCTGGCTTAGGTACACCGCCCAGTGTTCCGGACAAAGTGCTGAACACGATCGGCTACAAGTTCTGCAATCCGCTCAATATCAAAGTCTTCGGCAATAACTGGAGCGGCATGGTTGGCCAGGACGCTCGAGGTCATGCTATTTTCGAGACCCCGCAGGACGGTATTTGCGCCGCGGCCAAGATTCTCAAGACCTATGCCTCCAAGTACGGTATCAACACCGTGGACGGCATTGTGGACAGATTCTGCGCCGCCAGCGACGGCGTGACACGCGCCTACATCAGTAATGTCTGCAAGGCCATGGGCGTCAATCCCGGAGAGGCCCTTGACGTCAAGGACCCGCAGGTGATGACCAAGCTCATCAGCGCGATGATGCGCCAGGAGATTGGCGCGGTCGCGTACTCCCAAGAGACGATCACCGCCGGGGTCCATAAGGCGCTGGGAATCGATAAGAACGATTACTCCGACAAATTTAATACTCAACTCACTGAGGACGAAGAAAATCAGTACCAAGCATGGGCAAAGAAGATCGGCCATGAGCGTGATGTTTACGACTATGACCTTAGAGGCGCATGGAAGGCGGGCGCGGCTCAAGCAGAAAACGGCCACTTCCCCGATACGTTTAAAAAGCCAAATCATCCGACTTTTAGTGTCGAGAGCAAGTACCACGACGGAAAGAAGTATGTCGGCGGCCACTGGGTAGTCGAGAACGGGCAAAACATTTTTATCGGCCCTCATGGAGAACGCCGAGATGACAACGGCAAACTTCTGTCGCAAAAGTCTGAGGCTCCGCGCCTGACCTCTAAGGACGTGGCCTTTAATCCGAACGTCAAGACAGGCGATCCGGTGATCGATGCGTTACCTCTTCCGGACAAGATCAAGTTATTCCGCGCATCCAGGCAGAGACGCGGCCAGCAGGCTCAGCAGGCCAAGGTCGAGTTAAAACGCTCCGTGGACAACGTCTTATCCCGCGCGATCAACACGGGCGACGTATCCGAGCTCCCGGATGTAGCAGACTTCATTAGCGTCTACGGTCAGGACGAGGGCGTCAGAATGCACGCCGAAGTGGAGAAACAGGCCCAGCTCAATGCCGCCATTCACTCCATGCCGGCGATGTCTGTAGGCGATATGGACGCAACGAGCCGGGCGCTCACACCTCAAAAGGATGATCCTGAGTACGCCACGCGCATGGAGCAGAAGGCAACGTGGGATAAGGCTGCAGAGAAGGTCAAGACCGAGCGGGCCAAGGACCCGATGCGCTTTGCGATCGAGGGGATCCCGGAACTCGGCTTTAAACCGATCACGGACTGGAGCAATCAGACGCTCGCCATCCAAGAGCTCACCAACCGCATCAGCAGCTACAAGGACGTGGCCAAGCGATTCGGCACGGACGCACACATCCTCACCAAAACCGAGGCCACCGCCCTTTGCCAAACTTTCGCCAACCTGGATGAAGACCACCAGGCCGAGTATGCGCAGAAGTTGTCCGACGCGATCTTTGATCCGGTTACTGGCGACAGCGGAGCCCTGGCGGCATTAGCAACTGATATCGGTAAGAACCACCACCTTCTGTCTATTGCTTTGGGCGTGGCCTCCACGCCTCGCGGCCGAGAGAACAACGGTGCGCTCCGTCAAATCAAGGGCAATTACTACCGTAGAAACAAAGTCAATGACGCCAATAAGGACGAGCCGGAAATTCGTCAGAAGCTGGACGGTGTGCTGCCGATCCCGGCCGGAAGTCCGGAGTACGAGGATCTAATTTCCGCAGTTCTAAACGAGCGCGCTTATGCGCTCCAGGCGGGCGGCTCGAGCGGCGTGGACACGGCGATTGAGAACGTTATCGGCCCGGTGGCAGAGCACAACGGCGCAAAGATCATTTTGCCCTCCCGCCTGTCGCAGGCGAGTAAGGACTTGATGACCTTTACCAAGCTCGGATCTTTTGAAGACGTTCTGCAGGTCTACAGCAAGGACTTCCTGAAGGGCGGCAAACGGCTCGTTTATCGGAACCAAGTGATATCGCCGGAGCAAACCGCCAGGCTCATCAACACCGCACCTCTTAAATGGGTCGGCGACGGTGTCTACTTTATCCGCGACGGCCTGCGCTACGTGACTGACGAAAAGGGCGAGCCCTTCCGCCTGGATCTTAACGACACAATTTCCCGGAGAATTAAATGAGCTGGATCAATCGTTTCGGACTGACCAATGAAGAAGCCAAGGTCATCAATCAGTACAGCGCTCCGGAGAAAGACGCCGAGGCCCTGACGCCCGGACTTTTCGAGGGCTCCTGGGGCGCGATCGGCCAATCTATTGGAAAAGAATGGGAAGCCACGAAGTCGGGCATCAGCGAGGCGGCCGCGCTCAGAGTCGAAGATGATGATTACTACCTGGCCCAGCAGGAGGATCCTTTTGCGCCTGACCTTAACGTCAACAAGGACGCAGTCGTCAATCGCCTGAGGCAAGACGCAAAAGAGGCACGCCTCAAGATCAAGAACGATTACACGCCGAATCCCGAGACCACCGGCACGGCGGCCATGATCCTCTACGGCCTGGTCGGTCCTTTGGCCAAGGGTATCGGTTACTCCGTTCTCGCAGGCGGCAATCCGTTCGTCGGCGGTGTGCTATTCGGCGCCGACCTCGGACGTTATGAGAAAGATAAGCTCCAGGACAAGGGCGTAGATCCTGAAACGGCCACGAAAGCGGGCCTTATTACAGGCGTGACAAACGCTGTCGGCATGGCGCTCCCCGCCTCCCTCGGCACAAGTTATTTGAAGTCTGCGACCTTCGGCGCCCTGGTCAATCCCGCAACTGACATCACTGAGCAGTCGGCGATTAAGTTCGTCCTGGATAACGCGGACTATTCGGTTATCTCCAAAGAGTACGATCCTTTCGATCCTGTAAGCCTAACAACATCCGCCCTCATGGGCGCAGGTTTCGGCCTTCTCGGCGCCAGGGGCGCCCGTGTCCGAGCCGCGAGAGAAGCGGTGGAAAAGGCCCAGGCCGAGGCCCCGACTGCCCCAGTGGAAAGGCAGACAAGCCGCATGAACCGAGGCGTGCTTGAGTCCATTCAGAATCGTGACAGAAGCGGTAAAGAAAGCCGCTTGCAGATGCAGCAGATCGCTCAGGCTCCTGACTTCAATCGCCTGCGCAACGGCGCAACTTTGGGCGAGGGCACGCCCGTGATCGCTTACTTGCCGGAGAACTCTTCGGCCATTCTCGGTAAGACGGTCACAGTCTCAGACACCAACGGCGATCGAACGACGATGCGCTATGCATTGATCGAGGTGAGCGAGGTGATGACTTCTAACAGCGTTGACGGCAGTCTCAATGCCGACTTCACTAATCCGGAAGTGCAAGGCGCCCGAGCGATCGCAGGTAACGGCCGTATCGCGGGACTCCAGGAAGCCTATCGCAACGTCAAGGCCACGAAGTACAAAGAGGAATTGACCAAGGCCTTAAAAGAATTCGGCATCAGCCGCCGCGCGGTCAAGAAGATGCGCGAACCGATCCTCGTGCGCGTAATGGACGACGCGGACGTCAAGGAGGGCGTCGGCGAATTATCCAACCGCACCGGAACGCTGAAATTAAATCCCGCAGAGCAGGCCGCCCAGGACGCTCGGAATGTTCGCCTGGAAGAGGTTGAGTTCACAAAGGACAACAGTATCTCCGTCCGCTCAATGGATGAGTTCGTGCGCCGTACTCCGGACAAGGAAGGCCTCATCGACGCCGAGGGCAAGGTCATCTATGACAATGTCCGCCAAAGAATGAAGTCGGCGATCTTTGCCGCGGCTTATCCGGATAACCGACTGATTAACCGCTTTATCGCAGACGACCCGAAGGACAAGCGGGTGATGGAAGTTCTCCAGGCCGCTGCGCCCGAAGTCGTCAAGCTCAGACGCCACGGCGGAGATTTTGACTTCTCAGGCGACCTCATGGAGGCGCTTGCCGACTACATGCAGACCAAACAAGAGGCCCGCAAGATCCATGGAGAGAAAGTTGAAGGCGAGATCACGGAATCCTTCTTTGAGGCCACGCCGGTACAGGCCTGGTTTAGAGACATTCTTTTATCCAAGAATCCCGAACGGCTCAAAGACGCCCTGGCCCGATTCAACGAGGTGGCCCAGCAGGAAAGCGGCGGCGAAGGACTATTCGGTAAAGTCAGCCGCGACGAGGTTTTCAACCAGGTCAAAAGCGAATTCGGCGCCTTGGATAAAGCAATCGACTCGATCACTCCGAGCGCGGTGGACGCAGCCATGGAGCTCCGTAACGCTGATGTGATCGAGGGCGATCAACCCTCAGGCATGAATGGCGATATCAATAAGTCGATCGCCGACGAGAAACTCGCCCGGGAACAGTTGGATGACGGAGAGCCGGTTAATGTCTCAGGCGAGGGCGTCGATCCGGAAACGCTGAGAACGCAGTTCGACTCCTTCAGAGATCGAGTATTCAACCAGCTCCTGGGCGCCGGGTTTAAAGAAAAACTCGCGGCCTATTCTGCTGACCTCTACGACGCTTTCTACAGAACACTCGGAGAGCGGTTAGGCATGAGCGCCGACGAATTGGAGAAACGCTATGCGCTCAAGGTTCGCAAAGGCGGAAAGGAAACCGCCGAAGGCCTTTTCCAGTCGAGAGTATCTAGTCAGAAGGAAAGGCTAGAGGTATGGCTGAAGCCGTCGGAAATTGAAACCGCTAGAGGAAAAACACGCGGCGAAATTGAGGCTATTTTCGGAACAGAATTAGAAGATATAGCCACTGTCCCGGACGCCTACTTAAAAGCGATTTTCGGGGATAGAGTAACAGATCCCCGTGTTTACACGTCTAAGGCTTATTTTTTAGACCATGTTGTAAATCACCATGCGCCTGACGTTCTTCCGGGAGATTATCTCCAGATTCAGAACATCATCAATAACCCGGACGAAGTTATTAGAGATACGCGGGTCAATGAAAAAGGAGTAAGAAGAAACGGAGTAATTTTTACGAAGTTGATAGGAAAGACGTATTTGCTCGCTATTAACTTAGAAGAGAGGGAGAGCGGCAAACTCCAGCTCTACAAATCGTTGCATAGAACAAGAAATAAAAAACCCTATCGCAAGATGGATAGGGTTACCTTGTCCGTGGACACCCTCTCCGAAAAATCGAAGAACCCTCACGATGCAGTCGTATCCCCGAAGGGACACCCGGCGGCAGGCGACAAATTTTCCGCTCTAGACAAGGATTCCAGTATAAAAGATCCGTCAAGGGAAAACAATGGCTATCCTCAATCCGGGGATGAGACTCGCGGCATGTACACGCCTGCCGAACGCATGATTACTTTGTTCGGAACTGCCGACGAATCGACTTTCGTCCATGAGTCCGGGCACTACTTCCTGGACGTTATGACGGACGTGGCAATGCGCTCCGACGCACCCGAGCAGGTGAGGGCCGACATTCAGACCCTTATGGATTGGTTCGGCCTCAAGGACCTCGACGAATGGAACGGCTTATCGCTCGAAGAAAAGCGGCAATTCCATGAGCAGTTTGCCCGCGGCTTTGAGCAGTACCTCCGTGACGGTGTCGCACCGTCCTCCAGGCTCGAAGCGATCTTCAAGCAGTTTAAGGACTGGCTCGTGTCGATCTACAAATCTGCCGCAGACTTAGACGTTGAATTGACGCCTGAGGTCCAAGACGTCTACGCCCGAATGCTCGCAACCGATAAAGAAATCGCGGCCAAGAGCGAAGCGGATTCTCCGAGCCTATTTGGAGAAGACTTCGGCCGGACGGTCACTCAAGTTGTCGATAACACCAATTTGCCGGACGAGACCAAGGCAGTGATTAAAGATGGCCTCGAAGCTATGGGCATTAAGACCGAGCAGGCGCCGGATCAAAGCAAGTTGGCAGGCGTCATGACGGATGACCAATTTGTTCAAAGCCGCTTTGATCTCGACATGGAGAAGTACGGCGATATGCCGATCTTGGACGAAAACGGCAACGAGACCACGCCGCGCGAGATGGTGGCCGGAGACCTGGCAGCGGCTGAGCAGTTGGAGAAGGACGCAAGCGGAATGTCCCGCGCCGCGCTATGTATGTTTACCAATAACGCCTTCGATTAAGGATTCAAGAATATGGCAAAAGGCTTAAAGAAAGAATGTTTGGACTCGGTTAGCCAAGTTATCGGCCGACAGCTAACGGCCAAGGAAGGCGAGGACATTGTCCTTAACATTAAAAGCAAGGTGCTCGATATCCGGAAAACCGAGCCCAACCTGACCAAAGACCAATATGTTGCCAAGGCCGCTGCGCTCGTGGCGCAGGATATGCAGTACCGGGCCACCCGTATGAAGGTCAATGCACAGCGCCAGGTGATCGCGCTCGCCGCTATGCAGAACTATACCGCCGACATGCGGGCCAAGGGCTTGAGCGCAAACTCGGCCGCCATGAGGTATTTGGATAAAGTCGACAAGCACGCCGTCGGCGTATCGAAGGAATATGCCTCGGAGCTAGTGGATACGCTCCAGGCCGCTTGCCCTAAGTTTTTCGGCATGATCGAAAACGACGATGCGGTCGCGGGAATCCTCGCAGAAATCTCCGGCGTCGATACTAAGAACGCAGACTATAAGAAAGCGGCGCAGGCCTGGATCCAATGTACTGAGCAAATGCGCGAACGCTATAACCGAGCGGGCGGAGACATCCGGTCGCGTGAGGACTGGATCATGCCTCAGACACACAACCAGGGCAAGGTGCTCAACGCCGCAAGAATCCTGGCGGAAAAAACGCCGAAGAGTTTTGCCGGACGAACTGCGGCAAAGGCCAAACACGCGGGAGACAGATTTAAGAAACGCAACCCCGAGGCCAACCGTGACGCGTGGGTCGACTTTGTTTTCGAGCGACTGGATAAGACCCAGTATCTCGACGACAACCTGGAGCAAATGAACGACATAGATATAAAGAACGTGCTCCGGGAAGCGTACAAGTCCATTAGTGCTAACGGTGACCAGCACCAAAATGCGGCCGACGCAAAGCCGAACGGCAGAGGCAAAGCGAAATCGGAACAGCGCCAGGAGCACCGAACGATTCACTTTAAGGACTACAAAGCTCGAATTGAATACAACCGAATGTTTGGGCAGAATCCTTCGATTTTCGGAACTATGCTGTCGCACGTCAGTGCAATGGCGCGGGACATTACGCTCCTGGAGGAAATGGGGCCGAGCCCAACGAGTACATTCAACACGTTGAAACGCTCCACCGAGATCCTCAATAACCAATCCAACTATTTTCTGGGTTACAGGGTGCCGACGAACGACCTCATGCTCAACGCAATGTGGACGAACTTAAACGGCAGTCGAGGCATCAAACACGAAACCTTTGCCGCTATCATGCAGGGCGTCCGTAACCTCCAGGTAGCGGGCAAACTCGGCGGTGCTTTTATTACGAGCATGTCTGATATTGCTACATACTTTCACATGTGTCATGTCAACCACATGCCCTTTGCTCAGAGCGCGATGTTCTTAGTAAAGTCGCTCAACCCGGCCGATAAGAGGGATATTGCTTTTGCCGCCCAAGCGGGCGTGATCGGAGACGTTTTCAACTCTGCCGTTAATAGATTCGTCACGGACAATATGAGCCAGGGCGTGACTTCCAAATTGGCAGACGCAACCATGCGGGCCTCCCTTTTGTCGCAGTGGACGGACGGCATTAGAAGAGGCGCCGCGCTCACGGCCATGGGCTTCTACACGAATGCCCGGAAGTACGACTGGAATACATGCGACGGCTGGCTTAGAGAGCGCCTGGAAAACTTTGGCCTCGATGAGACGTTTTGGAAGGTCATTCAGAAGGCGCCGGCGGAGAAGTTCGGCGATGCTGAGTTTGTCACTAAGAACAGTATTCTCAATATCTCGGACGCGGACCTGGCCGCGCTGGGAATCTCTCGACACGCACTGGAGAAGTACGCCTCGGATTATTTGGCCTTTGTTTTTGATGACGCGCATATGGCCTCCCTACAACCGGACCTCTACACCCGGGCAATATCCAACTGGGGCTTAGCCCGTGGCACAATACTGGGAGAGTTGTGCCTTCGTTTTTTTACCTCTTCCAGAAAGATTTCCATATCATCCCGCCTCTTGTGTGCGGAGAAATAGAGGAAA
>ENA-UENY01000660-UENY01000660.1-human-gut-metagenome-genome-assembly--contig:-NODE-660-length-21866-cov-13.174033_pt1 | contig 21866 bp, 14 predicted proteins | sample MGYA00242886_ERZ507888 | MGnify/ENA primary metagenome ERZ507888 (study PRJEB26167, sample SAMN06115543) | human gut metagenome | host: Homo sapiens | place: China:Chongqing | collected 2014-11-10... | reverse complement strand
GGGAGGAAAAACCTTTCTCCAGAAAGGTTTTTCCTCCCCTCCCCCAGTTCGCATAACCCAACCCGATCCAACGCGCTATGAAACAAACCGAACAGAAAACCCTGCGCTGGGGCTACTCCACGGGCGCGTGTGCGGCGGCGGTGGCGACGGCGGCGTGGCTGCGGCTGACGCGGCCGGAAACGCCCCTGCCCACAATCCCGATGCTGTTCCTCGATGGCAGGGAGCGCATCCTTCCGCTGCTTGAGCCGGACGAAGGCCACATGGCTGCCATCCGCAAGGACGGCGGCGACGACCCGGACTGCACGCACGGCGCGATCTTGTTTGGGAACATGCGGAGATGCTCGGCTTCAGACGCACGGAAAGAAGATTATACGTTAAGCGTGGGAGGCGGTACGGTCATCCTACGCGGCGCGGCGGGCGTAGGGCTGTGTACCCGCCCCGGACTGGACTGCGAACAGGGCAAGTGGGCCATCAACACCGGCCCGCGCCGGATGATCGCGGAGAACCTGCACCACGCAGGGCTCGACGCCGGATGCTGGCTGCTGGAAATCGGCGTGGAGAACGGGGAGGAGCTGGCAAAACACACCCTCAACCCGCTCCTCGGCGTTGTCGGCGGGATCTCGATCCTTGGGACGACCGGGCTTGTGCGGCCCTACAGCCACGAAGCCTATATTGAAACCGTGCGGATTTGCGTGAAATCGCACCATATCGCCCACGGGACGACAATGGTGTTCTGCACCGGCGGACGCACGAAGTCCGGCGCGGAACGGCGGCTTCCCTCTCTGCCCGAAACGGCGTTCACCTGCATCGGGGACTTTATCGCGGAGAGCCTCGCCGCGGCCTGTGAATACGGGATGCGCGAAATCGTCGTGGCCTGCATGGCGGGGAAATTGTGCAAGTACGCGGCTGGATTTGAAAACACCCATGCCCACAAAGTCAGTCAGGATATGGATCTGTTGCGTGCCGAGGTACGGAAGCACCTGCCCGGGGAAGAAGCCCTGCACGATGCACTGGCGCACAGCGTTTCCGTGCGGGAAGCGCTTCTGTCCATCCCCGAAGCGGATCGGCCCGGCATCCTACGACGCCTCGCCCGCACCGCCCTCGGGCAGTTTGCCCGCCGTTGCGGGGAAAACATCGTGCTGCGGCTGCTCGTCTTCGATTTTGAGGGGCAATTTTTATTTGAGGAAAAACGGGGTGAGCAAAAGGAACCGGAGAAAAACGGAAAAATTTTTTCGGGACAAAGCGACCCCTCCCATGCCTCCGCTTCTTCCCCAGAAGCTCCAACGGCAAGGAGCGGGGAGCACGCGGAACCTGAATACAACGGAACGATCGGCCTGACGTATTTTCTGGACGGCAAAAAGGATTGAAGGCTATGGACGGCAACGGAATGGATACGGAAGCTGGGCGCATTGACGTCGTGTCTTGCGGCATCGGCTTTCCGAAGGACGCCGAAACGCTGGGGCTGATCGGACGGGCGGACGTGGTGTATGGTTCTCGGGCGCTGCTGGCCGCGTGCCCTGTAGAGGCCCGCTTGACCCGGATCATCGGCGCGAAAGCCCGTGAGGATGCGGCGGACGCCCTCACCCTGTGCCGGGTCGGGCGGCATGTCGTGGTATTGGCCTCGGGAGATGCGCTGTACCACGGGTTCGGCGGTACGCTTTCCGGCATGGCCCACCCCGATGACACTATTGTGTATCATCCCGGCATTACCGCTTTTCAGGCGCTGTTTCACCGGCTCGGCCTGCCTTGGCAGGACGCCCGCCTGTTCAGCGCCCACTCCGGCGAAGCCTTGCCCGCCCGTGCCATTGCCGAAGCCCCGCTTTCCGTCGCCTATGCCGGAAGCCGCTACCCCGCCCATGCTATCTCGCAAGCCGTGCTCAAACTCCATCCCGCGTCCGCCGGGCGCGCCGCCGTCATCGCCGAACGGCTCGGTTCGCCCGAAGAACGCCTCTTTTCAGGCCCGCTGGCGGATCTGGCCCGCACGGAATGCGGCCCCACGTCCATCCTGCTTCTGCTCCCGACCCCTTGGCACTGCGTCCCTCATACCGTCGCCCGGATTGCTCACGATGCGCGTCCCGATTCCGGCATTCACGAAGGTTCCCCCATATCCCACAGCATCCCCGCGCCGATACTCACCCTTGGGTTCCCGGAAGAAGACTACGAACGCGAGAACAACCTGATTACCGCCTCCGATGTGCGGGCGGTGATCCTGTCGCGGCTGCGGCTTCCGGCATGGGGCACGCTGTGGGACATCGGGGCCGGAAGCGGTTCCGTGGGGCTCGAAGCCGCCGGACTGCGGCCCAACCTCAACGTCGTCGGCATCGAGCGCAAACCCGAACGCGGCGCGATCATCGAGCGTAACCGCGCCCGTCTGGGCGTCTCCAATTATACGCTCCACATCGGCGACGCCCTTGAACTCATCCATGCCTCATCCGTAGACAACCGCCTTTCCTCTCCATACGGCGGAACTCCCGCCGCGCAGCCTCCCCACCAGTCAGAAGTCTTGGGAAAGAAAGGGGAAGGGGAAATGAGAAGCCTTCTTCAGAAGGGTTCCCTCTCCCCTTCCCCCGGCGGCTCCGCCCCTTCCCTCCCTCCCCCTGATCGCGTCTTCATCGGCGGAGGCGGACGGGACTTGCCGGAGCTGCTGGCGGCGTGCATGGAAAGAATGCCTCCGGGAGGCATCATGGCGGCGAGCGCGGTGACGCTCGAAAGTTTCCATGCCCTGTCCGCATGGTCTCCCGACCGGAGGACCGGCCTGTGCAGCCTCAACATCGCCCACGAGCAACCCATTGCCGGGACGAGCCACCATTTGAAGCAACAGAACACCATCTACCTGTTTACGTTCCAGAAAGAGATAACGTCATGAACACTCCTCTCGTCGAATTCGTCGGCGCCGGACCGGGCGCGGAAGACCTCATCACCCTGCGCGGCCTGCGTGCGCTGGAACAGGCCGACCTCGTGGTGTACGCCGGGTCGCTGGTCAATCCCGGGCACCTCAAGCGCTGCAAGCCCGACTGCGAATGCAGGGACAGCGCCGCCATGAACCTTGGGGAGCAGGTCGCCGCCATGAGCGAAGCCGCCCTCGCCGGAAAGCGCGTCGTCCGCCTGCACACCGGAGATCCGGCCATGTACGGCGCGATCAATGAGCAGATCCGCGCTCTTGCCGAAAAAGGCATCGCTTCGCGCATCGTCCCCGGCGTGAGCAGCGTCTTCGGCGCGGCGGCGGCTCTCGGCTGCGAACTCACCTGTCCCGACGTGAGCCAAAGCGTCGTGCTCACCCGCACCCCCGGGCGCACTCCCATGCCCAAGGGCGAAAACGCGGCGGCCTTCGCACGGACCGGAGCGACGCTGGTCTTCTTCCTCAGTACCGGAAAGATTGACGATCTGATGACTGCTCTCATGGGAGAGGGGGGCCTGTCCCCGGATACTCCGGCGGCGGTCGTTTACCGTGCGACATGGCCTGACGAACGCATCCTCCGGGGCACGGTGTCCGACATCGCACGCAAGGTCGAAGAGGCGGGTTTCGGACGGCAGGCGCTCATTTTCGTGGGCCGGGCGCTGGATGCCCAAGGCGGCGCATCACGGCTTTATGGCGCTGACTTTTCACATGGTTACAGAAACCACCTTGCCAACGAAGCCTTTGACGGGCGCTGTGCCCTGTATGCCTTTACCGACAAGGGGGTTGTCCGCGCCAAGGAAATCGCCGCCGGACTCGGACTGCCCACGGTAATCCACTCCACGCGTCCCACAGGCGCGCCGGACGTCGTCCATACGCCGGGGGAAACCTTTGACGCGACCCTGTCCGCCAACTGGAGGCAGTTCGACGCGCATATCTTCATCAGCGCGACCGGCATAGCCGTGCGCAAGATTGCTCCGCTGCTCAGGGATAAGACCAGCGATCCCGCCGTATTGTCATGTTCAGAAAGCGGCAGCCACGTGGTCGGCCTCACGTCGGGGCATCTCGGGGGCGCGAACCGCCTCGCCCGGCGCGTAGCCCGCGTCACCGGCGGGCAGGCCGTGATCAGCACCGCTACGGACGTAAACGGCCTCCCAGCCTTTGACGAGGCCGCCGCCCAAGAACATGCGCGCATCCTCAATACCGACGCCATCCGCAGCCTCAACGCCGCTCTGCTCTCCGGAAAACCGATCGCTTTCTGCGGCCCCCGCACGGTGTTCGACCGCCATTTCGCCGGGACGGACCAAGTTATCTACACAGACAGCCCGGAAGCGGTTACCGCTCGCCATGCCGTACTCTGGGATGCCGAAGGCACGGTGCCCGAAGAGGTACAGCACCTTGACATCACGGGCAAATCCTTTGTTCTCGGCGTGGGTTGCCGTCGTGGGGTCGAGCCCTTGGAACTGCGGCTCATCGCGGAAGGCCATCTCTCCGATCTCGGTTTGCGGCCTGAACACATCGCCGCCATTGCCTCGTGCGACGTGAAAGCCGATGAGCCCGCCATCCTCGAATTGGGCGAAAAGTGGCAGGTGCCCGTCGAGTTCCACGCCGCCGCCCGGCTTGATGCCGTGCCCGTGCCCACGCCCTCGGCCAAAGTCCGTGAAAAGGTCGGCACCGCTTCGGTGAGCGAGGCCGCGTGCCTGCTTTCCGCCGGATACGGCTCAATCCCCCAGCCCACACTGTACGCCCCGAAAGCCGCCTTTGGAGACGTCACGCTGGCGCTGGCCCGCCTGCCGCACCTCTCCGCACCCAAGGCTACTCGCGGACAGATCGTGGTTGTGGGGCTCGGCTCCGGCGTTCCCGAGCAGATCACGCCCGAGGTGGATGCCGCGCTCAGGCATTGCGACACGGTGGCAGGATACAGCAATTATGTTGATTTCATTCGTGATCGCATCATCGGAAAACCAATCATCCAGAACGGCATGATGGGCGAGGTGGCGCGGTGCCGGGCCACGCTCGAAGCCGCCGCAGCCGGGCAGGAGGTCTGCATGGTCTGCTCCGGCGACCCCGGCATTCTGGCGATGGCGGGGCTGCTGTTCGAACTGCGGGCCCGGGAGCCGGAATTCGCGGACATCCCGATCCGGGTCCTGCCGGGCATCACGGCGGCGAACATCGCGGCGGCTTCGCTCGGAGCGCCGCTCCAGAACGGTTTTTCGCTGGTGAGCCTTTCCGATTTGCTTGTCCCTTCGGACGAAGTGCGGCAAAATCTCCGGGCCGTGGCGCAGTCGGCCCTGCCGGTGACGCTCTACAATCCCGCCGGGCGCAAACGGCGGCATCTGCTCACGGAAGCGCTCGACATTTTCAGGGAACAGCGCGGAGGCGACGTATTGTGCGCCTATGTCCGACATGCTGGACGGCCTCAGGAGGCCAAATGGATCGGCAGGCTCGACGATTTCCCCGCCGACGAGGTGGATATGTCCACCCTCGTCATCATCGGCGGCCCGCGCACGATCACGGACGCCGGGGCCATGTACGAGGCGCGGGGGTATGTTGAGAAGTATATGGAGTAGGTTTGAGTTAGGGAGAAGAACCCTTCTGAAGAAGAGCTTCCCCTCCCTAAAACCCCATCCCCTCTCTCCCAAGACTTTTGCGTGTATTGAATCCCTGTTGGAAAGCCTTTTCGAGGCATCGGGAAACGGGAACAGCCTATGCAACATACGACATTCCACGCCTTCTGCATCGCCGCGCCCCGTTCGGGCGAGGGCAAGACCACGGCGAGCATCGCGCTCATGCGGGCCCTTGCCCGGCGCGGCCTGCGGGTACAGGGGTTCAAATGCGGGCCGGACTACATCGATCCTACCTTCCATGCTCAAGCCACCGGGCTGCCCGCCTGCAATCTCGATACGTGGATGATGGGCCGTGATGGTGTCCGGGCGCTGTGGGACAGCCGCGCGCATGACGCCGACGCCGCCGTCTGCGAGGGCGTCATGGGGCTTTTCGACAGCCGCGATCCCGGCGATCCGGCGGGTGGCACGGCCGATTGCGCCCGCGCCCTCGGCCTTCCGGTCGTACTCGTGTTCAACGGCAGGGGGATGGCGGGTTCCGTAGCCGCGCTCGTTGCCGGGTTCCAGCTTCATGCCGTGCGCATGGGCGTCCGCCTCGTCGGAGCCATTGCCAACAATGTGGGAAGCCCCCGCCATGCGGACATACTGCGCCAGGCACTGGAGCGCGCCAACCTTCCGCCGCTGCTCGGCGCGCTGCCCCGGCGTGAGGAATGGCGGCTCCCCGAACGCCAGCTCGGGCTCCTCCCCTCGGAAGAGGCCGGGACCACCGCCGCATGGCTCGACGCGCTAGCGGAGATGGCGGAACAGCATCTCGACATTGATCGCCTTCTCGCGCTGACCACGTCGAAGCGCCCGGAAGCGCCCGCGCCGTTGCCTTCGGAGAACGTCCGGCCCCGGCGTATGGGCATCGCCAAAGACAAGGCCTTTTGCTTCTATTATGAGGAAAACGAACGCGTTTTACGTTCGCAGGGATGGGAACCCGTTCCCTTTTCCCCGCTCGCGGATACGGCCTTGCCGATCGGCATTGAGGCGTTGTACCTCGGCGGGGGCTATCCCGAAGTCTTTGCCCGCGAGCTGTCCAGAAACGCCGCCATGCGGGAAAACATCCGGGACTTCGCGGCACGGGGCGGAGAAATATATGCGGAATGCGGCGGCTACATGTATCTTTGCACCACGCTCGAAGCCTCCGAAGAGGCCGGGGGCACGCGGGACGACCGCCGCATCTGGCCCATGTGCGGCGTTATCGATGCCACGGCGCGCATGGGCGGGCGCATCCGTTCCCTTGGGTACCGGGAAGCCTCCATGCTCTCCGGCGCGCCCTTCGGCTTGCGGCACGAAACCTTCCGAGGACACGAATTTCACTGGTCCGACATCGAGTTGCACCGCGACTATCCGCCCCTGTACGAAGTCCGAACCCGCTCAGGCGTCGAAAAAGCCGGGGTCGCCTTCGGCAACGTCAGAGCCGGGTATGTCCATCTCTATTGGGGAAATGAGGGATATGCCGAGGAAGGCCAAGCCCCCAAAAGCGGGAAAACTTCTTCGGAAGGATTTTCCTCCCCTCGGCCCACCTCCCCCTCCGGTCAGGTCATCCTCCTGAACGGGCCGTCGAGCGCGGGAAAGACCACGCTTTCCCAAGCATTGCAAACGCGGCTCCACGCGGTTTACGGGTTGTGCTGCATGACCCTTTCCATCGATCAGCTGCTGAGGGCGAGCACGGGGGGATACGGGTCCGTACTGGCGGGACTCGCGCAAACGGGCCTACCGCTCATCGAAACCTTCCATGCCAGCGTCGCGGCGGCGGCAAAAGCGGGCGCGTGGGTCATCGTGGACCACGTCATCGGCGAAGATCCGGGCTGGATTGAAGACCTGCTCGAGCGATTGGCCGGCGTTTCCATCCTGTCCGTGCAGGTCACTTGCGACGCCAAGGAATTGCAGCGCCGCGAGTCCCTGCGCACGGATCGCACGCCGGACTGGAAGCACGCCGAACGTCAGGCGCGTTCCATCCATGTGCCGCTCCCCGGCCAGATGACCGTGGATACCACCCGCACCGATCCCGAAACCTGCGCGGCCTGCATCCTTGAGGCCTTGTTTATGGAAAAAGCATATTGATCTGACGGATTGAACCGGTGGGCGGCCCCCGTCCTGCAACCTGCAGCGGGGAAGCGTACCAACAGAACCGGAAAAGCACGCTTGGGGGAAACCGTCCCCGGCAACCTCAGAAAGAGGAATCGTTATGAAACCCGAAGCCCACGGCGGCGACTTGCTGCGCATGGCGGCTACCGCCGGACGCGATCCGGCCTCCTTGCTGGATTTCAGCGTGAACGTGCGGCCCGAAGGCCCGCCGGAGTTCATCCGTGCCGCGCTGTTCCGGGCCATGACCGCACTCGCGGCCTATCCTTCCCCCCATGCCGAGGAAGCCATGCTCGCGGCGGCCCGGCATCATGGGATGGACGCCTCCCGCTTCGTCTTCGGAAGCGGCAGCAACGAGCTCATCCACGCGCTTGCCCGCGTACTCCGCAAGCGCGGCGTGCCTTCCGTGCGCGTCGTCGAGCCCGCATTCAGCGAATACGCCATAGCCTGCCGCCTCGCCGGGATAAAGGCCATCCCCGTATGGGGAGGCATCATTGAAAAAAATCAATGTGTTCCGACAACAGATACGGGAAAGGATGAAGCCGTCCCCACGCGGGATCTGCTCGACGCGCTCACCGATACCCCCGAGGGATCGGCGGTCTTCCTTGCCAATCCCGGCAACCCTTCGGGGTTGTTCCGTACTCCAGAGGAATGCCTGCGCCTCATGTCCTCGCGCTCCGATCTCCTTTGGATCATTGATGAAGCGTTTGTCGAATACGCCGGGACGGAAACGGAGGCTTCCGTACTGCAACGGCTTCCGAAAAACGGCATTGTCCTGCGCTCGCTGACCAAATTCCATGCCGTTCCGGGCGTACGCCTCGGATATCTCGCCGCCGATGCGGAGCTGGCGCAGGCCATCCGGGACGAGCTGCCCGCGTGGAGCGTCAACGCCTTCGCGCTGGTCGCCGCGCAAGCCGTCTTCGCGGATACCTCGGACTTCGCGGCACAAACCCGCGCCGAGAACGCCGAACGCCGCGCGGATCTCGCCGCCGCCCTGTCGTCCCTGCCGGGAATCGAGGTTTACCCGTCAGCCGCCAACTACGTTCTGTTCCGCTGGCCCGGCGCGCCCCGCAATCTGCTCGGCATCCTCCTCAAACGCTTCGGCATCGCCGTCCGCGACTGCTCCAACTACCACGGGCTCAAAGACGGCTCATGGTTCCGTGCCGCCGTCCGCTTTCCCGAAGACCACCGCCGCCTTGCCGAAGCCCTCTCCGCAATCCGGGAAACGACGTATGGGATTTCCTCCTCCCCGCTCCCCGAAACCCCGGCTTCACCCGAATCCGGCAACAAGGATTCAATAAACATAAAAGTCTTAGGAAGAGGAGGGATGGGGGCCTGGGGGAAGGGAGGAGAAAGCTTTTCTCCAGAAAAGTTTCTCCTCCCTTCCCCCGGCGGTTCCACCCCGCACCCCGCTCCCGCCGCACAGCCTGTGATCCGCGCCGTGAGCCTGACCAAGAAGTTCGGAACATTCGTCGCGGCGCACGACATCACGTTCGAGGTGCAGCCGGGGCGTATCTTCGGGCTGCTTGGCCCCAACGGGGCGGGGAAGTCCACGACGTTCAGGATGCTGTGCGGCCTGTCCCGCCCCACCGAGGGCGAATGCTTCGTCGCGGGCATGAACCTGCTCACCGCTGGCGGGGCCGCACGGGCCAAACTCGGCTACATGGCGCAGAAATTTTCCCTCTACGGCGAACTGACCGTGCAGCAGAACATGCGGCTCATGGCGGATCTGTACGGGCTGGAACGGGGCAGGGTGAAGCCGCGTATCGAACAGCTTGTCGAGGCGCTGGATCTGGAAACGTTCCGGGACGTCCGGGCGTTCAATCTGCCGCTCGGGCAGAAGCAGCGGCTTGCCATGGCCTGCGCCACGCTGCACGAGCCGCCCGTGCTGTTCCTCGACGAACCGACATCGGGCGTCGACCCCCGGACGCGCCGGGAATTCTGGAAGCACATCAACGCCATGACCCAGAACGGCGTGGCGGTGCTCGTCACGACCCACTTTATGGAAGAGGCCGAATATTGCGACGAAATCGCGCTGGTGTTTCAGGGCGGCATCATTGCGCGGGGCACGCCCGACGAGCTCAAGGGCAAAGCGCCCGGAGCGGCGAAAAACGGCGGTGCGGCGGACATGACGCTCGAAGAGGCGTTCATCGCGTATATTGAGGAAGTGCAGCGCAAGGGAGGTCACGCATGAGCAATGCCGATCCGGGCCGGGCACGGCCCGTGTTCCAGTGGCTCGCGCAGCTTTTCGCGCTCATGGGCAAGGAGAGCAAGCAGATCCTCCGTGATCCGTCCTCTTATCTGGTCGCGGCAATCCTGCCCATGATCTTCCTGCTGCTGTTCGGTTACGGCATTACGCTGGACGCCGGGGTCATGGACATCGTGATCCTCGACGAAAGCAACAGCCAGTCCGGGCTGCAATTACAGGAAAATTTCGCTCACTCCCCGAACTTCCGGGTCCATCAGGCCCGGTCGCGTTCCGAAGCCGGGCGTATGATGCGCGACAGCGTGATTTCGGGCTTCATCGTCATTCCCTACAACTTTGAGGCGCTGCTCGTTGGCGGGCAGGGCAAGGCGGCCGTCGCCCCCATTCAGGTGATCGTGTCGGGAGGCGAGCCCAACACGGCGAACTTCATACGCGGCTACAGCCAAGGCGTCATCGCCAACTGGCAGCAGACCCGCACGCCCGGCGGGACCATCCGGAAGCAGCCCGTCGACGTGGCCCCGCGCTACTGGTTCAACCCGGCGGCGAAGAGCCGCTGGTATCTGGTGCCCGGCTCCATCACCATCGTCATGACGCTCATCGGGACCATGCTCACGGCCTTGGTCATTGCCCGCGAGTACGAGCGGGGAACGATGGAATCCCTTTTCGCCACGCCCGTGACCCGGATGCAGATCCTGCTCGGAAAGCTTATCCCGTATTACTTCCTCGGCATGTTTTCCATGACCATCTGCGCGCTGGCCGGGGTGTTCCTGTTTGAGGTTCCCCTGCGCGGATCGGTGTTTGCCCTGTTTGTCTTGTCGAGCACCTTCCTCATGCCCGCGCTTGGGCAGGGGCTGCTCATTTCCATTCTCACCAAGCAGCAGCTTCTTGCCGCCCAGACCGGGCTGATCACCGGCTTTCTGCCCGCCGTCATCCTGTCCGGGTTCATTTTTGACATCAACAGTATGCCCGACGCGCTGCAATACCTTACGCTGGCCATCCCCGCGCGGCATTTCAACACGGCGCTTCAGACGGTCTTCCTTGCCGGGGACATCTGGCCCGTGTTCCTTCCGCGCATGGCCTTTATGCTCGGGCTTGGCGCCGCCTTTTTGGTCATCACGTACAGGAAGCTGGTGAAGCGGTTGGATGTGTGAACCTTGGGAGAGGGTTTCCGGAAAAAGGGAGCCCCTCCAGCTTCTTGCCTTTCTCCAATGAAGGGGCAATGGGCGCCGCCTGTTACCGGAGGTCTATTTTATGATGCGAACGCTTCGCCGTATCCTTGCGATTGCGCGGAAAGAGCTGCTAGTGCTCATGGGCACGCGGCAGAGCCGGTTCATGGTGCTGATTCCGCCGGTCATCCAGATATTCATCTTTGCGTGGGCGGCCACGATGGAAGTGAAGAACGTGGACGTGGTGGTGATCAACGAAGACTCGGGGTACTGGAGCCAGGAGGTCATCAGCCGGCTGCGCGGTTCGCCAACCTTCAGGCACATCACGTTCGAGGACGATTTCAAGAAGGCCGAAGAAGCCATCAACCGTCAGGACGTGCTGGTGGTGATGCACTTCCAGAACGACTTTTCCGCCAAAGTGGAGCGAGGCGTGCCCGCCGAAGTGCAATTGTTGCTGGACGGGCGGCGATCCAACACCGCCCAGATTTTGACGCAGTATGTCCAGCAGATCGTACAGGGGCTGGCAACGGCGACGCCCGCTTTCGTGCAGGCCAAGCCTTCCCGCGTCGAGGTCGAGGAGCTGAACTGGTTCAACCCGAACCTCGATTTCCGCTGGTTCATCCTGCCGAACCTGATCGGCACGATCAACTTCTTGATGGGGATGATCATTACCGGCCTGACCGTGGCGCGGGAACGGGAGCTCGGCACGTTCGACCAGATGCTCGTCTCGCCCGCGAGCCCGGTGGAGATCGCCTGCGGAAAGCTGATCCCCGGCTGCGTGGTCGGCCTTGTGCACGGGACCATTTTCTTTTTCTCCATAATCGGGTTCTTCAAGGTGCCGTTTGTGGGGTCTGTGGCGGTGCTGTACGTGACCATGCTGCTGTTCTCGCTTTCGGTGAGCAGCATCGGGCTTATGGTGTCCTCGTTCGCCTCCACGCAGCAGCAGGCTTTCTTGGGGTGCTTCACCGTGGGCGTGCCGTGCATCCTGCTCTCGGGATTCATGACGCCCGTGAACAACATGCCGATGTTCTTACAGGATCTGAGCCAGCTTAACCCCTTGCGGCATTTTATCGTGATCCTTCAGGGGCTGTTCCTCAAGGATATCACCATGAGTGCGGCACTGGACAGCAGCGCGCGGATCGCCGCGATCACGGCGGTATCCATGCTGTGCGCGATCTGGATGTTTACGCGCAAGGCATAGGGCCCGACACGTTGCGTATCGATTCAGGAATGGCTATAAAGAAAAGAGCATGTCGCGCAAGGCGTTGCCGGGGCCCCGCGAAGGGCGTCCGGGAGGCGCGCCGCCGGTAGCAAAGACGCATGGAATAGTGTACGTGAGTTCCACTCAGGGATCAGGCGCAGCCCCTGCCCGGCAGGAACGCCGTCGTCCCTCCACCTTTACCTGAGGAGATACGCTTGGACCGAAGTACGGACAAAAGTTTGTGGGATCGGGTTTGCAACCTGTTCGGAGGCCGCTCGGGCGACTCGATCGAGCAGGCCGTCATGGAAGCCCGCGACGAAGGGGAACTGGACCTCGCCGAAGGCTCCATGATCCTGAGCATCCTGCGCCTTGACGATGTACAGGTGCAGGACATCATGACCCCGCGAACTGATTTCGACTGTATGCCTACGGGCGCACCCGTGAGCGAGGTGGCGCAGTGCATTCTGGAAACCGGACATTCCAGGTTGCCCATCTACAAGGATACGCGCGACAACATCATCGGGATCGCCTACGCCAAGGATCTCATCAGCCTCCTCGTCGATCCGGCCAAGCACCATACTGCGGTGGACGAAATCATGCGTTCGCCCTTTTTTGTACCCGAGACCAAGATCGTGAGCGAGCTGCTTCAGGAGTTCCGGTCCCGCAAGAACCATATCGCCATTGCCGTAGACGAATATGGCGGAACGTCCGGCCTCGCCACTATCGAGGACATCCTTGAGGAGATCGTGGGCGACATCGAAGACGAGCACGACGCGCCCAAGGAAGAGGATATCCATCCTCTCGGGGATTCGCGCTATGCGCTGTCCGGCCGCGCCTACCTTGAGGATCTGGAAGAACTCGGCATCAATCTGGAGGCTGACGAGGTGGATACCATCGGCGGCTACCTGTGCCTTGAAGCCGGGCATGTTCCCGAGAAGGGAGAAATTTTCGAGTGCGGCGGCTGGCGGTTCATCGTGGACGAAGCCGACGCCAAGCAAATCCGCCGTGTGATCGTGGAACCCGCCACGCAGGAAGAGAGCGGCGCCGAATAGACGGATGAGAAGGCTCCCCTGCAAGGGGAGCCTTCGATGCAGGAAAAGGCCGGAACCCAGCGTTGGGTTCCGGCCTTTTCCTTTTCATCTTGCGGACGGTTACCGGCGTCCTCTGCCCGGTGTTGGAGGTTGCCGCCGGGCAGTTCTGGAACAGTTTTCCTCTGAAAATTTCGAAGGGGTGAATTGAGGAATGGCATTCCGCCGCTCCTCTCCAACAGAAAAAGATATAAAGGAAGCAATGAGCGGCTCGTTCTTTTCTTTCCACACAACGGAACTTCTGCGCGCTGCCTCCCCACCAGTCGAAGTTTTTGCGGGTGGGGGTACGGGGGAGGGAGCTTTTTGCAAAAAGCTCCCTCCCCCGATTCGTTTTTCTACTTCAACAAGCCTTCGGCAACGTCAACGACATGATCGACGGTGAATCCGAAGTGCTTGAACAGCACGTCGCCGGGGGCGGACTCGCCAAAGCCGGACATGCCGACCACCGCGCCGTCGAGCCCCACGTACTTCCACCAACCGTCCACGGAGGCAGCTTCGACCGCCACGCGCGCACGCACGGCGCGGGGCAGCACGTTTTCCTTGTATTCGGCAGGCTGCGCGTCAAAAAGCTCGGCGCAGGGCATGGAAACCACGCGCGCCTTACGGCCCTTCCCGGCCAGCGCTTCGGCGGCGGAAACGGCGAGCTGCACTTCGGAACCCGTAGCGATGAGGATTACCTCGGGTGTGCCTTCGCAATCCTTGAGGATATACGCGCCGCGCTTCACGGCTTCAAGCTGTTCCTCCGTGCGGGTCTGCGGCGTCAGGCCCTGACGGGTCAGCACCATGCAGGAAGGCTGGGCGGACTCAAGAGCCACCTTCCACGCCACGGCGGTTTCCACCGCGTCGCAGGGACGCCACACGAGCAGATCGGGAATGAGGCGCAGGCTGCTCACATGCTCGACGGGCTGGTGCGTGGGGCCGTCCTCTCCGACGCCGATGGAATCGTGCGTCAATACCCAGACAAGGCGCTGCTTCATGAGCGCGGACAGGCGGATGGCGTTTCTGGCATAATCGGAGAACACAAGGAACGTGCCGCCGTAGGGGATGAACCCGCCATGCAGCGCAAGGCCGTTCATGACGGTACCCATGACGAATTCACGCACACCGTAGGACAGGTAGTTGCCGTTCCAGTCGTTGCGGCCGATGCGGGAAGCCTTTTCGTGCCACGTGCCCACGGAACCGGTCAGGTCGGCGGAACCGCCGAACAGTTCCGGCAGATGCGGAGCGATGGCGTTCAGGACGTCGCGGTTGGCGATACGGGTGGCGACCTTCGGCTTGTCCGCGTCAAAACGGGCGATGGCGGAGGAGGAAACGCTTTCCCAGTCGGCAGGCAATGTGCCGCTCATCCGGCGCTCGAATTCGGCGGCGAGATCGGGATAGGCTTTCGCATAGGCGGCAAACAAAGCTTTCCACTCGCCTTCAAGCGCTGCGCCGCGCTCGCGGGCGTCCCACGCATCCTTGATGTCCTGCGGCATGACGAACGGTTCGTCCTTCCAGCCGAGCGCGGCACGCACGGCGGCGTTTTCATCCGCCCCCATCGGCGAGCCGTGGCTTGATGCCGTCCCGCCCTTCTTGGGAGAACCGTAGCCGATGGTCGTCTTGCAGCAAATCAGGGTCGGACGCTCGGTTTCCTTGCGGGCGAGGACCAGCGCCGCATCGAGCATGGCGGCATCGTGACCGTCCACTCCGGAAATGACGTGCCAGCCGCACGCTTCAAAACGGGCGGGCGTGTCGTCGCCGAACCACTGGTGGACGTCGCCGTCGATGGAAATGCCGTTGTCGTCATACATGACGATGAGCTTGCCGAGGCCGAGAGTCCCGGCGAGGGAACAGGCCTCCTGCGACAGCCCTTCCATGAGGCAGCCGTCGCCGAGGAACACGTATGTGTGGTGATCGACAATGGGGAAGCCGTCGCGGTTGAACTCGGCGGCGAGCAGTTTTTCAGCCACAGCCATGCCCACGGCGGTGGCAAAGCCCTGTCCGAGCGGCCCGGTGGTGGTTTCCACGCCGGGGGTCACACCCTTTTCGGGATGGCCGGGCGTACGGGAGCCGAGCTGGCGGAAATTCTTGATATCGTCCATGCTCAGGTCATAGCCGGTGAGATGCAGCACGCTGTAGAGCAGCATGGAGGCATGGCCGTTTGACAGGACGAACCGGTCACGATTGGCCCAATGGGGATCGGCGGGATTATGACGCAACACGCCGCGCCACAGGGCTTCCGCCATGTCGGCCATGCCCATGGGCGCGCCGGGGTGGCCGGACTTGGCCTTGTCTACGGCGTCCATGGAAAGGATACGAATGGCATCGGCAAGTTCTTTACGGGAACGCATGACTACTCTCCGTCAGCTTACAAAGTCAGTGAACGGGCTTCCTCCGCCTTGCTCTCAAACGCCAGACGACGGGCCTCATAGGGTGGAACCGAGAAAAACGCCGAACCGGACACCAGCACGTCCGCACCCGCACGCACGAGATCGGCGGTGTTGTCGGGCGTGACGCCGCCGTCGATCTGGATGAGCGTCTCAAGGCGGCGTTCGTCCAGCATCCGGCGAAGACGGCGGATCTTTTCATAGGTGATCGGCAAAAATTTCTGCCCGCCGAATCCCGGGTTCACGCTCATGAGGAGGATCATATCGACATCCTCCAGCACGTATTCCAGCGCGGACAGCGGGGTGGCTGGATTGAGCGCGACTCCGGCCTTCATGCCCAGACGCCGGATTTCCGCGAGCGTACGCTGCAGATGCCGGGTAGCCTCGGCATGCACGACCAGCATGTCGGCACCTGCGGCCTGAAATTCGGAAAGATAGTTTTCGGGCTCCACAATCATCAGATGCACATCAAAAAACAGGCCGCTGCGCTTGCGCAACTGCCTGATGACGTGCTGCCCGAAGGTGATGTTCGGCACAAACCGCCCGTCCATGACATCCCAGTGCACCCACCGGAGACCGGCGGCCTCCAAAGCCGAAAGTTCCGCCGCAAGGTTGCCCACGTCAGCGGAAAGAAGAGAAGGAGAAAGAATCATCGGAGCTTACCTTGTCGGTTTAAGACGCTGCCGCCCCAGCAACGCCTGCAGGGCCATCAGTTCGCTTTCCACATGGCGGAGCATGTCTTCCGCGCTTGTCCGGGCCTTTCCGTCGCCGGACTCGGCGCATTCCCGTTCGAGAACGCGCCTGGCCCCTTCGATGGTCATACCCTGCTCGTGCAGCAAGGTGCGAATGCGCCGGAGCACGACGAGGTCCGCATCGGAATACAACCTCTGCCCTTTCGGCGTACGCAAGGGGCGCAACTGCTCGAATTCCGTTTCCCAGAAACGCAATACGTAACCTTCCAGCTTCAGCAGCCGAGCCGCTTCCCCGATGCGATACGTCCGTCCAGTCATAGAGTTCCCATGCGGAACGCGTCATGCTCCATTGATTACAGACAAAAAGACATGCCTCGTCATTGATGCGTCGCGATCAGATGCGGACGCCCAGATTCTTGATGAGCGATTGTGCCACCTTTTCCCGCTCTTTGTCCACCTCGGCATCTTTAAGAGTCCGGTCGGCCTTGCGGAACGTGAGCCGGAAGGTCAGGTTACGTTCTTCCGTATCCTTGGGCTCATACAGGTCGATGAGGGTCACGTCTTCGAGGATGGCAATGCGCATGTCGCGGATGTGCTTCTCAACGGCGGCCACGGACAGGGTAAGCGGAGCAATGACCGTCACGTCGCGGCTGGACGCCGGGAACACGGACAACGCCTTGAACACGATGCGGGCCGCCCGGTGCAGATCCCATAGGGTTTCCAGATCCAATTCCGCCAGCCAGATGGGCTTGCGGGCATGGTAGGCGTCGGCGAGCTGCGCCTTGACCTGCCCCACCACGCCGACGGGCTTTCCGTCGACGGTCACGCGCACGCACGGAGCGAGGAACGGATGCGTGTTTTCGTCGCGGGTGAACACGGGCGCGGAGAGATTCAGGAACGCCGCGAAATGTTCCACCAGCCCACGGATGTCCGCGTATCCGGCGTCGATTTCCGCATTCGGCCACGCCGTGTCGTACAGGGAACCGTACATCACCATGCCGAGACGGGCGCTTTCCTTCGCCGTGGTCTGGGAAGCGGGATCGGCCTCAAACACGTTGGCCACTTCGAACAGGCGGACGCCCATGTTGCCGTGCGCGATGTTGGTACGCACATTCTGCAACAGGCTCGGGGCGATCTCGGTGCGGAGCACGTTCTGTTCTTCGGTCAGCGGGTTGATGATATCGATGCGGCCTTCCTTGGAAAGGCCGAGATGATCGAGATCCTTGTGGCCGACGAAGCTGTAGTTCTCGGCTTCGTTCAGGCCGAGGCCACGTCCCCACGCCTTGATGCGGGACAGGAAACCGTACCGGGATTCCGGCTGGCCGAAACGATCGAGAGGGCGGGAAACGGCGGGCAGGGTTTCCGGGATGGTGTCCATGCCCTTCACGCGTGCGATTTCTTCGATGAGGTCCACTTCGCGGCTCAGGTCGGAACGCCAGCTCGGGGTCGTGACCTTCCAGTCCGCCCCGTCGGAGCGGTCAAGGCCGCAGCCCAGACGTTCCAGCGTATCCGCGCAGAACGCGGGCTCGACATCCATGCCGAGCAGATCCACGGTACGCTGAACACGGAAACGCGGGTGCGGGGCTGCCCACAGCTTGGGCTCCTGCGTGCAGGCACCTGTGCGGACCACGCCGCCGGAAAGTTCCGCCATCAGGCTGACGGCCCTGTCCATAGCGAACCGGGAATTGATCTGATCCACACCGCGCTCAAAACGGTAGGAGGCTTCACTGGCCAAGGCAAGGCGGCGGGCCGTCTTGCGGATGGTTTCAGGGCGGAACACCGCGCTCTCGACCATGACGTTGCGGCTGGCGTCGGAAATTTCCGTATCGAGCCCGCCCATGACGCCGGCGAGCGCAACAGGCTTCATGCCGTCACGGATCAACAGGTCGGCGGAGGTCAGCACACGCTCCTGCCCATCAAGGGTCACAATGCGTTCACCGTCGCGGGCCACGGAGATTTCCGTGCGTCCGCCTTCCAGCTTGTCGCGGTCAAAGGCGTGCAGCGGCTGCCCCAGCTCCATCAAAATATAGTTGGTAACGTCCACGATGTTGGAAATGGGGCGGACGCCCACAGCGTGCAGGCGGTGGCGCATCCACATGGGCGACTGCCTGATGGTCACGCCTTCCACGAGACGCAGCTGGTAGAACGGGCACAGGTCGGGATTCGGGATATTCACGGCCCATTCCGACGACCAATCCGCACCCTGTGCTTCCACATGCACCTTGGGCAGCGTCAGGGGCAGCTTGAAAGCCAGCGCCGCTTCGCGGGCAAGGCCGAGTACGGACAGGCAGTCGCCGCGGTTCGGGGTGATGCCGATTTCCAGAATCTCCGTATCCAGATCCAGCGCGTCGATGAGGCGCGTGCCGACCTTGAAGCCTTCGGGCAGCACCATGATGCCGTTATGATCTTCGGAAAGCCCCAGCTCACGCTCGGAGCAGATCATGCCGAACGAAGGCACGCCGCGCAGCTTGGCCTTCTTGATGACCATACCTCCGGGCATCGTCGTGCCCACCAGCGCCACCGGCACTTTCTGTCCGGCGGCCACATTGGGTGCGCCGCACACGATGTTCAGCACTTCTTCCTGTCCGGCATCCACCGTGCATACGGCCAGATGATCCGAATCGGGATGGGCCTCTTTCGTCAGGACGTGCCCGACGACGATGCCCTTGATGGCATCATACGGATGGATGATGTCTTCCAGCTCCAGCCCAAGCATCGTCAGGCGATCGCCGACTTCCTGAGCCCCGGCTTCCACCGGAACATATTCGCGCAACCATTTCAGACTTAACAGCATTGCTCAATCCTCTCGGGGCATCGCCCCAAAAACCGCCGAGGAAAGCCTTCCCACAACGACGGCGCATTCTTCTCTTGATCGGGACCGCAAACAGCATTTTTCCGGAATGAGCCGAAGAAATACCTTTTAAAGAAGAACTGAAGTCCGATCCCGATTCCCTGTCCGAAGGAGGGATACTGGCCCTAGGCAAACTGACCGAGGAAACGCACATCGTTCTCAAAGAACATGCGCAGGTCCCCGATGCCGTACTTCAGCATGGCGATACGTTCCACGCCAAGCCCGAAGGCGAATCCGGTCACTTCTTCCGGGTCGTAGCCAACGGCCTTGAAGACTTCAGGATCGACCATGCCGCACCCGAGGATTTCCAGCCAGCCGGTTCCCTTGCACACGCGGCACGTAGTGCCGTTGACATGCCCCTTCCCGCCGCACATACAGCAGGAAATGTCGGCTTCGGCGCTGGGTTCCGTAAACGGGAAGAAGCTCGGGCGGAAACGGATGCGGGTGTCGGAACCGAACACTTCGCGCATGAACGCGGTAAGCGTCCCGCGCAGATCGGCCATGGTCACGTGCTTGTCCACGAGCAGGCCTTCGACCTGATGGAACATCGGCGTGTGCGTGATGTCCGAGTCGCGGCGGTAGACGCGTCCGGGCGCAACCACGGCGACGGGAGGCTTCTGCTTGAGCATGGTCCGCACCTGAAGCGGGGACGTATGCGTACGCAACACGATGCCGTCGGATACGTACAGGGTATCCTGCATGTCGCGCGCGGGGTGTTCCGGCGGAATGTTCAGCGCTTCAAAGCAGTAGTAATCCGTCTCCACTTCCGGACCGGACACGATGTCGTAGCCAAGCCCCTTGAAGATGGTGCAGATTTCTTCCATCACCATGGTCACCGGATGCAGCGAACCGCGCCACGGCAAACGGCCGGGCAGGCCCGCGTCAAAGCGTGCCAGTGCGGCGGCCTCTTCGGCGTTGTCGAGAGCCGTCTTCTTGGCTTCGAACTGAGCTGTCAGGCTTTCCTTCACCCGGTTGGCGGTTTGCCCCAGCAAAGGACGCTGCGCAGGCTCAAGTTCGGGAAGACGAGACATGATGCGGGCAATGCGGCCCTTGCGTCCGAGGAATTCAACCCGGAGCGCTTCCATTTCCTGCAACGAAGAAGCCTGATCCAAACCCTTTTCAAGTTCCGGGATCAGGCTTTCAAGTTCCGTGAGAAGGTCCATCTAGACAACCTAACAATTTCGTTACACTTTGTGTGATTACATACGGACGGATACAACGCCGAACAATAAGGACTTCAGTCTTAGCATACCGAGAATGCCTTGTAAATCCGCAATTCCGATGCTCCAATTGCACATAACGACGTGTGCTTTCCGGTCGTTTTGCCGCTCAGTTCCGGTTCTCCCCACTCTTCTTCGTTTCGCGTTTTCAACGATATCGTGTGAGAAAACATTCCCAAGCAACGCACCTTTTCAAGACATCTGTTGTCACGGAAATGATTCTCAGATATGCTGCTGGAATCATATTCTCCCGCATAGAACATTTGCGGCGTTCCCCACGGCCCCGTACTGCGGCTGGCCACCACTCCAAGCAAACAAGGTGCACGCATGGATCTGGACGAACGGATTGAAGAGTTCCGAAACAGCCTCCCGGAAAAAAAAAGGGAAGCTTTCGATTCGTTGCCACACGAATACAAGCAAACGCTCATTGATCCTGAAGCCATAAAAAAAATGGCCCAAGCATCCTTGAACGCTGCCAGCGTCATGAAGCGCACTCCGGCCAAGCTTCCGTCCTTCCCTGCGCCCTACTCCCTTCCCGGCAGTTTTCTGGATGAGCTGGATGAGCATCCTGTTGTGACCTTCATCCAGATCAAAAAGGAGTTCAACAAAGAATTTTCCACGTGGGTAGCCGGCTGCTGCCAATACTTGGGATCGTTCATTGAACTGAATTCCGGCAATTTCTATGTAAACCTTACCCAGTGCCATCTGAACAGAAGAAACATCGAGGCGTGCGCCAAGCTCCTCTACCTTTCCGGAGTCATGCTTGATGACAAACACAGCATGAAATATTTCGTTCAGATCGCTAGGGAAATCACGACGTCCTTCTATCCGTTGGATACGTCAGCCATTCCGGCGGAAATCTCTGATCCGGACGACCTCACAAAACACCTTGAACGGGAATATCAGCGCCAGCACCCTGAACACTGGTTTGAAGACTGGAGGCAGCGTTTTACGCACGAGATGCAAGAGTTTTTCGAAAAGAAAGACCTGATTGAGAAAGCGGCCTCGTCAAATCAGCAAAAGCCCCAGTATCAACCTACAGCCCCTTCAAAAAAGGCACACCCTGAGAAAAAACGAAAAGAAAAGGGTTGCCTCGGTGTTTGCCTCATACTGACAGTACTCGCCGCTTTGGGAATACTCTTCCTGCACTAGTTTCGCTTGTACAGTATTTTCATGATGAGGAAAATCCATACGGTTTTTCATCTTATGCTGTACCTTCTCATCTCTTTTTATTCGGAAACAACGCGCCCCCCAATGCCCTTGGGAGGGAAGTATTTCCCAACACGCCTAAAAGTGATGCATCACTTCCGGACACAGCCTCTAAAGCCCTTCTTCGGCAAATCGAAGAGGCTTGCGGGAAAAGAGAAGAAGGTGGAGAGGAAGCGAATGAGCCGATTAAGGAGCGAAAGATAAGTTGAAAGCAGGAGCACCTATTGATATGTCGCAACACAAAGCATTATACATTCATTTTTAAAAGAAAGAATCA
>ENA-UENY01000640-UENY01000640.1-human-gut-metagenome-genome-assembly--contig:-NODE-640-length-22340-cov-11.515429_pt1 | contig 22340 bp, 11 predicted proteins | sample MGYA00242886_ERZ507888 | MGnify/ENA primary metagenome ERZ507888 (study PRJEB26167, sample SAMN06115543) | human gut metagenome | host: Homo sapiens | place: China:Chongqing | collected 2014-11-10... | reverse complement strand
TTTGAACTATGATTACGATAATCGTTATTACATTGCAGGTAGTTATCGCCGCGATGGCAGTTCACGCCTTGCTCCGGGGCACAATGGGCATGAGTGACGCGGATGCGAAACGCGCCGTGGACACCTACCGCGTGTATTTCCGCGATAAGGGGATTTTCGAGAACGCTCCGTATCCGGGGGTGCCTGAAATGCTTGAAGCCTTGCGCGCTGCGGGTAGGCGGCTCATCGTGGCGACCTCGAAACCGGAGGTGTTCGCCAAACGCATCGCGGAGCATTTCGGGTTTGCGGGGGCGCTGGAGGGCGTATACGGCGCGGATATGGAAGGGAAACGTTCCTCCAAAATCGACGTGATCCGCTATGCCATGCGGGAGCGGGGCATAGCCCCGTCGAGTGCGGTCATGGTGGGCGATCGGAAGTACGACATCACGGGTGCGCGTGAGGCCGGGCTTGCGGACATAGGCGTGCTGTACGGCTACGGATCGCGGGAGGAACTCGTGGAGGCCGGTGCCACGCGGCTGGCGGCAAGCGTTGCGGATCTGCGGGAAATGCTGAGTTCTTCGGACGGTTGAGGGCCTTGTGGCCGTTTTGCGCGATGCCTATGCGCAGAGCGCAGGACAGGAAAACTCCGCCATCCGTGCCAACAGTTTTCATGTGTTGCACAAAAAAGCCATAGGGGCGTCATGAAGCCGTCGCGTTGTGGGGGATACATCCGAATCCACGGAACAACCCCCGCAAGTGAGGAACGGTATGAACACCTCTCAATTGGCTGCATTACGATGGATGATGGAACGGGAACTTTCGGCGTTGCGGTCGCCCCGGATGTCTCCGGAGATTTCTCTCAAATGTCCCGATGAAAACGAACTGGCCTCGCGTCTGAGCGAGCGTGCGGTGGATGAGCGGCTGACCGCCCGGCGCGTCGAGCGTATCCGGGATCTGGAGAACGCCCTGCGGCGTATCGAGGTCATGGATTACGGCGTCTGTGAGGCGTGTGGGGAGCCCATACCGCTCCTGCGGCTCTTGGCGTCGCCTTCGGTACGGTACTGCGTGGCTTGCCAGCAGGAACTCGAAGAAGAGGAGCGGGCCGTGGTCGTCACCGGATCATTTGACGCTCCGCGTCCCCGGCGTACAATGCCGCCGCGTCCCGTCACCCCGCCTATGCCCTTTTTCCTGCCCCGGCGCAGACAGGCAAGCCATTGATTCGAGCAGGATCAATGGCTTTTTTTGAAGAAGTCTGGGCGAAGAGCGTGGACTGCGGCTTCACTCGGGGCCGTGGGATATGCCCATCCTCCGTGGGCAAGGAAGGGAGAGCGTCAAGTGGCGATTACCCCGTGTGCATAGAGGGAGTGGGCTGGCCAGACACTCGCGGCGCCCCCAAACGGATTATTGCCGATAGGGCGGGATGCGATTTCCCCGCTTTTTTTGTTGCTGTGAAGGTTGGGTAAAGCGGGTCGGCGATGTTTGAGAAAGGGGTCCCGTCCCGGCAAAAGCGCCGGGACGGGACCCTTTGTTTCAGAATTGATGGATAAGGTGTTTGGTGCAGCCGGAAGGCTTCCGGCTGCGTTTCAGGATCAGCCTTGTCCGTGGTTCAGCGTGTTCTGGACGATCTGCTGCGCCAGGTCGTCAGTGGCCGGCGTACCGGACTGCACGAGGATCGTAATGTCTCCGTGGTCGCTGTGATGGGTGAACTCGGCGTAATTGCCGAGGCTGATTCCGTGTTCCTCTCCTCCGATAGCCGTCGGTGCCCAATCCCCGGAGAGGTGGAGCTTATCGCCCTCTATGGAGATGCCGATGCTCTTCAGATCATCCAGATTCGTAAGGCTCAGGCTGTCCGGCTTGGACGTGATGAGCACTTCGATATCGCTCTGGATGGGATTGTTGTCCGGGTTGGCGAACAGGCTGTCCAACGTGTCCTTTTCGGCTCCGACGAGGAAGTCGATGCCTTCACCGCCGCTGGCGTGGGCCATGCCCTGGTTGTAGACGAGGATATCGTTTCCGGCCCCGCCGTAGAGCGAGTTGTGGCCCGTCCCGCCGTCGAGGTAATCGTTACCCGCGCCGCCGTACAGGATGTCGTCGCCCGTGCCGCCGAAGATCTGATCGTCCCCTTCGCCGCCGAACAGCCAATCGTTGCCCGCGCCGCCGTGGATGACGTCGTCGCCGCCTTCGCCGAAGATCACCTGTGAATGCGCCGCTGTCTGGTCGCCGAGCGTATCGGCTCCGGCGTGGCCGAGTTGCGTGTGCAGATCCGTCAGGTTGATTTCCAGCGAGCCGTTGGAATGGCCCTCATGACCGCTTACGGTATATCCGAAGGATTCCTTCAGGGCGGAACCGTCGGCTTGTGCCTGCGCCAGCTTGTGGAGGCCGTCCTCCGAGGTGTCCAGAGTGTAGGTGTACTGTCCGGTTTCCGCATTGAAATGCAGGCTCCCGAATTCTCCCTGGATGTTGCCGTCCACGGCCTTGTCGAAGGCGTAGGCGAGCTGGTGCCCGTCCGCATCCATTCCGGGCAGATGATCGCCCTGGGCCATGCCCGGCGTCAGGTTGCCCAGATCCATGTCCGCAGGGGGTGTACCCGTGCCCATAAAGCTCACAGACAGGGAATCTTCGCCTGCCGGGGTCATCGCCGTGGCGTGGCCGTCATTGACGATGATCTGGAAGTCATGCGTCACGAGGCTTCCCAGAGCGGCCCCGGCTATGGCCTCTGGGCTGGCGGTGAAGGCGTAGTGCCAGTTGCCGCCGTCGCCTTGTGTCAGCTCGAACGTACCCAGGCCGTCGATGGTGACAGTGCCGTGCGTGCCGGTGGAATCCAGCGTTACGCCGTGTGCCTTGCCGTCGACGCTGATGGCGAAGGAATGCGTATCGTAGAAGGAACCATCGGCCTTTACATCGGCATCGGTGAAGATGAAGGACCCCGTGGTGCCGTTGTCGGTGTGCGACTCCGTAATCACCGGGGCGTCGTTGGTGCCGGTGAGATTGACGGTGATGGTCTGGGTGGCCTTCCCGCCGTTGCCGTCGTCCACGGTGACCGTGAACGTTTCTGCGTACTTGTCTCCCTCTCCGAGCGCGTCGCTGGTCAGGGTGTACTTGTAGTTGCCGTGTTCATCGATGGTCAGCGTACCGTACTTGCCTTCGGCTGATGCACCGTTTTCCGTCTCGGCGGCTCCGGCGGGCCTGACCGAGAAGGTATGCGTGTCATAGAAGGTTCCGTCGGCCTTCTTGTCCGCATCGTTGAACGTGATGGTACCGGTTATTTCGGCCTGCCCGCTGGCCAGTTCCGTCAGGTTGAGCACAGGGGTAGGGCTGGTGATCACCGGGGCGTCGTTGGTGCCCTGAATCTGGATCTGCAGGTCGGAAGGCGTCGTGGTTTGTGCTCCGTAGTTGTCGACGGCGACGACATTGAAGTGCTCGGTAGTCCTTTCCCCAGCGCCAAGATGCTGCGCCTGCCCGTTGTTGAACGTGTAGGTGTAGTTGCCGTCCTTATCGATACTGATGGTGCCGTACTTGCCGGTGAGCGAGTCGACAAGCTCGCCCTTGTCGTTCACGAACTTGAAGGCAACGACGTGGTCGCCTTCGTCGTATTCGCGGGCCGTCACCTGTCCGGTCACCTTGGAGACGCCGCCGTCTTCAAGCAGCGGATCCGGGTTGGCGATGATGACGCCGTGCTCGCCGCTCGTGATGACGGGGGCGGTGTTGGTGCCTTCGATATTGACGACGAGTTCCTTTGTAGCTGACAGTCCTGACGTGTCAGTGACGGTCACCATAATGGAAGTCTCGTACAAACGGCCCGCCGCCATCTTGAGCACGGTTTCGGACGTGTTGTCGAGCGTGAACGTGTATGCACCGGTCGTGGGATCGATGGTGAACGTACCGTATTCGGTGGGTACTTTGGTAATGGGGTTACCGTCGGCATCCTCACCGAAGGAGTAGGTCAGGTGCCCCTGATCCGCGATATCCTTGTCGAAGCCCACGGCGGTGTCACCAACGGCGTCAGCGTCGCCTTCGCGCACGGAGAGGACCTTGCCGAGGGTGAGCTCGGGTGCGTCGTTGGTGCCCTTGACGTTGACCGTAACATCAACGGTCGTCGTTTCCCCGTGCTTATCCGTCACAGTGATCGTGAAGGTGTCCTTGATGTTCTCACTCTTGGCGTCGAGCCCCTGTACGGTCGGGTCGGCATTGTTCAGGGTGTAGATGTACTTTCCGGTGGCCGGATCGATGTGCAGCGTGCCGTATTGTCCCTCGACGACCGTTCCCTTGCCGTTGATGGAGAAGTGCAGGTTGCTGATCCCTTCGTCGTCCTTGATGAGCTCGCTCAGGCTTCCTTCCTGCGAGACGGCCACGTCTTCCGCGACGTTCAGGACGTGTTCGCCGGGAACCACTTCGGGGCCGTGGTTGGTGCCGTTGATGGTGACGGTAATTTCCTGCTCGACCTCCTCGCCGTGTTCATCACGCACGTAGATGATGAACGAGTCGGGCAACGTCTTGCCCTCAGTGAGATGGTCGGGCAACTTTGCCCCGTCGGTCGTGTAGGTGTAGGTGCAGTTGCCGTCCTTATCGAAGGTCAGCGTGACAGTGCCGTACTTGGTCGTCAGCGTGTTGGTTCCGCCCTCGAAGTAGTACTTGAGCGTCGAGGTTTCGGTTCCCTCAGGGAGGGGCTTCCCGTCAGTTCCCAAAAGCTTGTCGATGTCATGCGCCTTCAGGGTTCCTGAGGTCGTCAGATTGCCCAGCCCATCGTCGCCTTCCTGAATCGTCATATTCTGGTAGCTGTCGATGACCGGTGCGTCGTTGGTGCCGTGGATGGTGATGGTGATCTTGGAGTTTGTCCGCGTGCCGTTGAGCATGACGTTGAACTCTTCCTTCTCCATCTGTCCCTCGGCGAGGTTCTGCACCGTGCCCGGCTTGCCGTTTTCGCCGTTGTACAGGGTATAGGTATACTTCCCGGTAACGGGATCGATGATGAGGTAGCCGTACTTGCCTTCCGCGGTTACGAAACCGTCGGCGGCGCTGCTCTGGATTTGCTTTCCGGTTCCGAGCCCAAACTCATCCTTTTCTTCGATGCCGAAGACGCGGTCGGGAGGCGTTCCGGTGTGGCCTTCGCCGTCCCACTTGGCATGGAGCTGGCCTTCGAAGATCAGGCCTTCCGTGACATCAGGCGTTTGCGACAGATCCCTGCCGTCCTCGACCACCGCGCCGTTGAACTCACTCTTGTCGGCGTCGATGATGAGGCCCGCTCCGCCGTCCCATCCACCCTCGTTGTCGGGCTTATGGATGTTGATGGTGAGATCCTTCTGCTCCTCGGAAACCTTGCCGTGGGGGTCGACCACCACGACCTTCGCGCCGTCGGGCAGCGTCTCGCCGGTCTGGAGCTTATTGAGGGCTTCGTCGAGCTCCGTGCTCTCGTTGTCCAGCGTATACTTGTAATGCGTGATGATCGAACCGTCCGCCGCCGTCTCGTAGGTGAGGACGATGGTGCCGTATTCGGTCTTGAGTTCCGTGACGGGCTTCCCATCCTTGCCGACCAGCATGAAACGGAGCTGGCCGTCCGGATCGTCCACGTCGGTCGCGCCGGAGAGGGTCCCCGTGAAGACCACGCCGGGGACGCCGCCGTCGCTTCCATCGGGATCGTCGAAGGCGTCCTGCTTCACGTCGCCCTCAAGGCCGGTAACCGTATCCGTAAAGGTCGGGGCGTCGTTGGTGCCCTTGATGGTGATGGTGATGTCCTTCTCGACGATCTTGCCGCCTTCGATCTCCACCTGCACCTTGAAGGTTTCGGTCTTGACGTCGCCATCGTTCATGGACTGGACGATCTTCGAGCCGTTTTCGGTCAGCGTATAGGTATACTCGCCCGTTTCCGGATCGATGTTCAGCGTGCCGAGCGGCTTGCCGTCCGCGCCCGTGGCGAAGCCGGTCTGTCCCTTGTTCGTCCACGTCAGGCTGCCGCCGATGTCTTCGGCGTCGACCCTGTCGCCCAGCGTCAACTGTCCGGTGATGGAGGGATCATGGCTGTGATCGCCTTCCGAAGGCGTTACGATCGCGCCGTTATCCTCAGATATCACCGTGTTATTGAAGCTGATGGTCGGCATATCCGCCGTTCCGGTAACATCGATGACCAGCTTGCCGGAGCTGTGGGCCCCGAGCGGGTCGGTGACGCGGACGTCGAACACTTCCTGTGGGAGCTTGGAATCGGTGAGGCTCTGGCCTGCATTCAGCTCCTTCAGCAGCTCGGGCTTGGTGATCTCGTAGGTGTAGCTGCCATCCTGATTGAGCTTGAGGATGCCGTACTTGCCTTCGATGATCTGCACCAGCTTGCCGCCGCTCTCGATGCTGTAGCTGAGGTTGCCCGCCGCGTCGCCGTGGCTCTTGTCGGGGTCGTGGGCGCTCAGGTTTCCCGAAAGGGTGTGGCTGCCGTCTTCCTGCAACACGCCTTCACTGGTCTGGTCGGAAGTGATCTTCGTGAAGGTCTTCCCGTTCGCGTCGGTGACGACTTCGGCGATGACGTTCCCGTTTTCGTCGGTGAAGACGGGCCGGTCATTGGTGCCCTTCACGTAGACATCCACGTTCTGCGTGGGGATGAGGTTCGAGTTGCCGGTATTGATGTTGAACGAGCCGTCCGCGTTGGCGCCGCCGTTCACGAGGGATTCGTGGGCGGAATCGTAGACGCCGACCTTGAGGTTGTCGAACAGCTTTTCACGCTGGCCCGCGTCGAGGGCGTCGAGGTTCGCGGCTTCCTTCGTGCCCGGTTCCGGCAGGATGAAGGAGTAGACGATCTTGGACACGCCGTTCTCGGTGACGACTTCGGCGTGCAGGGTCCCGTAGTCGGTGTGCAGGTCGCCCGCGTAGAACTTGCCGCCCACGACGAACCCGGCGATCAGATGCCCCGCGCCCTCTCCTGTGTCGACCTGCTTGACCTCGAACGAGCCGAGCGCGTGCCCGCCGCTGTTGAAGTGGCCGTCCACGAGCTGGCCGTTGACGTGGATGGAGCCGTCCACGTCCGTATTAGTGTTGGGCACGACGCCCGCCTCGGTGATTTCGGCCATGATCGCGTTGGGGAGCTTGCCCACGAGGATCGGGGCGTCAGCGCCGCCCGTCACGTTGATGGTGACGTGCTGCTGCGACCACGCGCCCTTTTCGTCGCGCACGAAGATGGTGAATTCATCCGTGTACTTTTCGCCGTAGACCAGGTCTTCGTTCGGCGTGTAGGTATACTTGCCGGTGGACGAGTCGATGGTGAACACGCCGTGCTCGGTTTCGATCCGGGTATGCGCGTTGCCCATGCCCTTGTCGCCGTCAAAGGCCGCCTTCAGGTCATTGATGTCGGCACTGTCCGCGTCGCCGATATGGCCTCCGGCGATGCCGTAGGTCAGCCTGGAACCGAAGTCCACGTCCGTTCCCTTGGCATTGGCCGAGAAGAACTTGTCATCTTCGGTCATGGTGATTGTGGCGTGGGTCGTCGCGTTTCCGTCGGGCGTCGTACCCGTGGAGATAACGAGGCGGTGATCATCGCCGCCGAGCAGCTCCAGTTCGGGCCGGTCGTTGGTGCCCTTGATGGTGACGCCGAATGAACCGTTGAAAACGCCGCCGTGCGGGTCGGTGACTGAGAAGTTGATGGTCCGGTTGGAGGAGTTGTCCGCGCCGAACATGTTCACGATCATGCTGCCCGCCGAGCCGTCCGGTGGCAGGGTAAAGGAGTATGAACCGTCCGGGTTGACGGTCAGGGTGCCGAGCGCCACCTGAGAGAGGATGGAAGCCGCGTTGCCGTAAGTGAGATCCTGATTCTGTCCCAGCAGCCCTTCGGCTCGAAGCTGCGCTTCGAGCTTGTCGAAGGCGTCCTTCGGGAAGTTGGAGTTGAAGAGGGTGGCCCTGACGTTGTTGAAGTCTCCGCCATTGCTCAGCAGGTGAGTCATGGTCCACGTGCCGTCGGCATTGTGGCTCGGCGTGCCGCAATTGCCCGAGCCCCGCAAGCTGATCTTGAACTGATCCTCTCCGGTTCCGAACCCCTTGCTGATGTCGTCGTCCACGTCCTTGAGGTTCGTTATATTCAGCGTACCGGAGGTGACCCGGTGCTCGCCATCACCGAGGGTGCCGTCCGTATCGGCCGTGGTCGCGGTGTTGCCGTCATGGACACCCGCCTCCTTGACGGTGATGCCCTGCATCGTGGCGGAAGGTCGGTCGTTGGAGCCGTTGATCACGACGGTGACGTCATGCGTGCTCGAAGCCGTTTCACCGTGGGAATCCTTCACGCTGATGGAGAAGTCGAGTTCCACCTTGTCGCCGAGCTGGAGCTGATCGGTGGCGTTGCCGGTGGATTCGGCCTTCGTGAACGTGTACTCGCCGGTCTTGGTGTCCAGATGGAACGTGCCGTAGTCGGTGACGATGGTTCCGTCCGACTTGACGGAGGTAACCGTGATCTCGGTCTTCGTACCGTCGGCGAGCGTCAGATGGCCGATCACGTCGCCCTTCCCGAACGTGACGGGGTTGTGAGCCTTGTCGGAGAAGTAATACGTCAGCTTGCCCTGATCGCTGGTGTCCATGTCGGTGGCGCCCACCGACCCCTTGCTCACGTCATGGGTGGTGTCGACGGCGGTATTGTCCGCCTTGAAACCGGATTCCGTCACCGTGAGCGTATTCTCGGTCTTGGCGATGACGGGCGCATCGTTGGAGCCGTTGACGGTGATGGTGACGGTCTGTTCGGACCATGCGCCGTGCTCGTCGCGCACGTAGATGGTGAAGGTATCGTAACCCTGTTCCGGCTTGCCGTCGGGCTTGAGGCCGAGCTTGTCCGCAGCGCCGCCCTTGGCGGTGTCCAGCGTGTAGGTGTACTCGCCGGTGCTCGGATCAATAGTCAGGGAGCCGTACGTGCCCGTGGCCGAATGATGTCCGCCGCCCATGCCGGGGTTGCTACCGTCCGCGTCGAACGCGGTGTCCCGGTTGCCCGCGCTGGTGCTTACGCCGTATTCGAGCGTGGGGTTGGAATCGGGGTCAGCACCCTCGAAGGTACCGGTGACGGTGAGGTCTTCCGCGACTTCATTATGGTCCTTGTCGTAGCCGGGATCACTGACGACCGTGTCGCTCGTCGGAGTCAGGGTCAGAGTAGGCCGGTCGTTGGTGCCCACGATGTTGATCGTGATGTCCACGGAGGCCGTGCCGCCGTGCCCGTCGCTCACGGTGATGGTGAAGGTTTCCTTCTCGGTCTGGCCCTGCGAGAGGGACTGCGTCTTGTCTTCGTCGATCGTGTAGGTATAGGTCCCGTCCTTGTGCAGGATGATGGAACCGAATTCGGTTTCCAGCGTAATGTTGCCGTTGGCGTCCGTCTTGGGATCGCCGATGAGGGTCGTGCCGGAGCCTTCCTTCGCCCCGATGTCGAGGGTCAGGGTGTCGGTGGTGTCGGTATCCTTGACGTGGACCTGACCGGAAATTTCATTCCGGGAGAGGCTGTTATCCGCGTCGGTCAGCTCGCGGGAATCGTCGGAGGGATCCGGAGTCTTCGCCGTGTCGGTGGTGGAGCCGTGGTCCGTCGAGGTGTCCACGACGCCCGCTTCCTTGACCCAGTGCTCGGCGGCGTCAGCCGTAATCGTCGGCGTGTCGTTGGAACCGGTGACCGTGACGGAAATGGGCTTCGCCGTCCACGCGCCGTGCTCGTCACGCACATAGATGGTGAACTCGTCGGTTCCGGTCTGCGGGTTGCCGTCGGCGTCGAGGCCGAGACGGTCGGCGTTTTCGTTGGTCTTGTAGGTGTAGGTATTGCTCTCCGGATCGATGGTCAGCGTGCCATACCTGCCTTCAATCACGATCTTGCCGCCGACCTGATGGAGCGGTTCGCCCATGCCGGGCTTGCCGTCGGAACCGGAACCGAAGGCGAGGTTTCGGCCCGCTTCGGACTCCACGTCCTGCTTGCCGAGCGCCACGCCGTAGCGCAGGTTCGCCCCGCGATCGTCGTCGTCGGACTTGAGCGTCCCGGAAACGGTGGTGTCGTTGGCGACGTCGGCCTTTTCGGTGATGTCGAACTTGACTTCGCCGGTCTTATCGTCGGTCACGACCGTGACGTTGTCGCCGTGGGTGGGTTCAACCAGATCGAGCCTGGGCCGATCGTTGGTGCCGCGGATGGTCACGTCGAGCCTATTGTCGGCGTTTCCGCCGTTTTGGTCGTTGACGGTGGTGTGGAAGCTGAACTCGAGCTCTTCGCCCGCCGCCAGCTTGTCGGCGTCGGAACCGCTGATGTCGAAGGTAAACTTGCCGGTCTGCGTGTCGAGGGTGAGCGTGCCGTAGTTGGTCACGATGGTTTGGATGTGAGTATTCGGGTCGGTCGTGGAGGAGAGGATTTTGACGTCCACATTGTTGGAGGCGTCGGGATCGCCGTTCTTGATCGTGACGTTGAGGATGCCATCGGTAGCGCCGATCAGCCCGGAAATGCCGAAGATCGGCTTGTCGTTGATGTCGTCGTCCTTCCACGGGAGTTCGCCCTCAACGAGGGTCCGGTGCTCGTCCTGTCCGGCCTCGCCCGTGTTACCAGGCGCTTCGTGGGTTTCTGTATTGGAGGTCTCGCCGGGCTGTTCCGGAGTGAGGATGACGCCTTCTTCCTTGAGATCAATGGAGGTCTGGCCGAGCCACGGCGCATCGTTGATCCCGTTCAGAGTGACGGTGATGGTCTGGGTGGAGGTCGCGCCGTGCTCGTCGGTGACGGTCACTTCGAAGGTCTCGATCTTGGTTTCGTCCTTGCCGAGTCCCTTGATCGCGTCGGGGTTGGCTTCGTAGGTCCACTGTCCGGTGGCGGGATCGAGGGTCAGCGTGCCGTAGTCCGTGGTGAACGTGGCGTTCGTGTCGCCGTCGGTCCCGTGTGCTCCGTCAGTGCCCGTGCCGGAGGTGTCCTTGCCGCCAGCGATATGGAAGGCCTGAGCCGTCCCGGCGTCGCGGTCGTTGTCGGTGACCGTGAAGGTGCCGTCGATGGACAGATCGCCGCCCTGCGTGATGTTCCAGTCGCTGCCCGTGATGTCGAGGGTGGGGATGTCGTTGGTGCCGTGGATGGCCACGGTGACGGTCTTCGCCGTCCACGCATTGTGCTCGTCGCGCACGTAGATGGTGAAGGTTTCGTAAATGGTGTCGCCTTCGGCGAGCTGATCAAGGGAGGTGTAGATCTTGCCGTCGAGCTCGAAGCTGACGTTTTCGCCTTCGCCCTTCATGGCGTAGGTGTAGGAGCCATTGGAGTTGATCGTCAGGCTGCCGTACTGGCCGCCCGCAACCACGGAAGAGGCCGCGCCGCCCGTGGCGGTGGAGTCGGCCGTGTTGAATACGGAAGGATCGAACGCCTCGCCGGTTCTGTCGCCCGCGGCCGCACCGAAGTGGAGGATATGCCCGGCGTCGACGTCGTTGCCGCTGGCTGTGCCGGTGTCGGTGGTGTGGCCCGTGAAGGGGGTATTTTCCTTTCCGGGATCGTCGGTGGGGGTGTTGGCGTCGTCACGGCCCACGCCGTCCTCGACCACATGGAGGTTGCCGGCGCCGCCGAGCAGATCGTTGAGATTGTCGTTGGACAGATCAAGCGTGGGGACGTCGTTGGTGCCGTTGATGGTCTGGGGCACGCTCCGGCCGGTCTGGGCGTCGGTGACGTAGACGGTGAAGGTTTCGGTCACGGTCTGGCCGAGGGCGAGGTTGTTGACGGCATTGCCGTCCGCGCCTGCTTCGCCGGGATTCTTGTTGTTGAGCGTATACTCGTAGGAGCCGTCCGCGCGGAAGGTCAGGGTGCCGTAGGCGGAGGTGTAGGCATAGACGACGTCCCCGGTGCCGGGGGTTCCGGTTCCGGTCACAGTGGTGGAGGCGCCGCCGTCGGTCAGGCTCGATCCTGCGTGCTCGACGTGGAAGTTGAGCTTGTTGACATCGTGCTCCGTGGAGCCCGCCCCGTTTTCCTTGTCGGCATCGGAGGCGAAGATCCTGCCGGAAAGGGTTCCGGTCTGATGCTGCCCTTCGCCCGTTCCGCCGGGCGTCGTGGGCGTGTTGCCGTCGCCGTTTTCCGAGGGCTGGTAGACGCCTTGTTCCTTGAAGTCGAGATGGAAGTTGCTCTGATCGGTGTCGATCACCGGGATGTCGTTGGTGCCGGTGATGGTAACGGTGATGGTCTGGGTGGAGGTCGCGCCGTGTTCGTCGGTAACGGTCACTTCAAAGGTTTCGACCTTGGTTTCCCCGGCATTGAGCTGCTGGACCTTGTCGCTGGCGTTGTTGAGCGCATAGGTCCACTGCCCGGTGGCGGGATCAAGGGTCAGCTTGCCGTAGTCCGTGGTGAACGTGGCGTCCGTGCTGCCTGTGGCGGAGTGGGAACCGTCGGAAGGGCTGGTGCCGTCGGCGGCGGGCGTGTTGCTGCCGCCTTCGATGTGGAACGTCTGGTTCTGCCCGCTGTCGCTGTCCGGGTCCTGCACGGCGAATGTGCCGCCCACGGAGGCTGTGTCTTCGTGGATGCCCTGCGCGGCGTTGGCGATGGAGAGTTCGGGCCGGTCGTTGGTACCGGTGAGAGTGACGGTGATTTCCTGCGTGGCGAGGCCGCCGCGTCCGTCGCTCACGTAGACGGTGAAGGTTTCGGTACGGGTTTCGCCAAGAGCGAGGCCGTTGGTATCGGGATCAGCGTTGTCGATGGTATAGGTGTAGGTCCCGTCGGGGGCCATTGCCATCACGCCATAGGGGGTGACGATGCTGGTCACCTGCGCCCCGTTCGCGTCGATGAAGCCAAAGGAAAGCGTGTCGCCGTTGGCGTCGGTGCCGGTGGCCCTGCCGGACATGGAGGGGACGCCCTCGTAGAGTTCATTGCCGCCGGGGAACACGCCGGATTCGATGACGCCGAGCGAGCCGCTGACGCTGAGGGTCGGCGCGTAGTTGGGGGTATCGTCGCCGCGCAGACCGCCCCACGGGTCGCGCTCGGGGAAGAAGGCGCGGTTGCTGCTCAGGTCGAGCCCGTCAAGGCGGTTTACACCGTTGATGAGGGCGTCGTCGGCATATTCGCGGAAGCGTCCGCCGTCCGCGCTGGCGGCGTTTGCCGCCGGACCGGCCGCGGGCATGAGGTCGGGTTCGTTCAGGGCCGTGAAGAATTGCTCGCCCGCGATCGGAGTGCCTTCGATCACGAAGTCGGGCATGGAGTCCTTGGTATAGGCCGTATAGAAATCACGCAGGACAACGGTGCTGCCGTCGTCGAAATGGAAAATAAGGTCATTGCCGGAACGTTCCAGCGTTGCCTGATCAGTAGGGAAGTTGAGGTCGATTCGGCTGTCCCCGGCCGCTTCGAAGACGGCCTGAGTGCCCGCTTCCGGCTTATTGAGAATGATGTCCGCCATATCAGGACTCCTTAACGGTAGGAGGAAAAACAAAAGAGGCCTCTGCACGTAATGTGCAGGGCCTTATCTACGATGGGGCAGTCCTGATGATGTCGGGCTGGGAGAGGTGCGCGAAGGCGCGTTTCTCAAGAATGATGGGCATCCCCAAGGGGGCGGGATGCCGAAAACTTTTCTTGTTTATAAGCAGTCGTGCATCGGCTGTCAATGAGACTTGTTTCTATTTGGCGTCCCGGCGGGTGGGTATCATCGGGACCGTCGCCATTGAATCCATGCAGATCTTTAGGGCTTTTTTACTTCGGAAGAGAGAGTCTCGCCCGAAGCCGCTGCTTTTTGCTGTGTTCCGGGCTCGCCGGGGATGCCCTTTTGCCGGAGGTGTGAGGCCCGGCAAAAGGTTTGGGCTGATGCTGGATGGCGGGTATACATCCGTCCGGGTTGGTGCCGGAAACGGACGAATGCCTATCGGAGGTATGGAGGCTCGGCGAACGGTATTTCCAAGGTGGGGCTGCCAAGGGGGAGGCCGTTCCGCCGCACGGGCGACAGGCTTTCAAGGGAGACCTCTACCTTATAATAGAAGGTACGGTTCCGAACAGGCTGCCGGGGACACGGTAGCGATGATGCCGATGGAGTCGAAGTAGCGCCAGCCGGCCTTTTCCATCATGTCGGCATCGCGCTGTGCATAGGGGTTGTCGCACTGGAGCCAGTCCTCCCATGCGGCTTTGTGGCTGCGGAGGGAGAAGGCGTCCCGTACGGCGGCGCGGGTGGACTGTTTCCAGAGTTCGGCCCACCATCCGGCGGAGTGGAAATTGATATCTTCCTTCCAATAAGGCCGGAGCTCGTCGGGGATGTCCCCCGTGAATTCCTGCCGGAGGCCCGGGATGGCGGCGGCGATAAAGCCGCCCGGCTTGACGAGAGGAACGATGTGGGCGTCGAGGTACTCCGGATCACAGCCGAAAAAATGGTAGGCATCGATACAGATCACGGCGTCGAAATACCCTTCGGCAAAGGGCAGGGCATGTCCTTCGGCCCGGAGGGGGATAACGGCGTCTTCAAGCCCGAAGTCCCGGAACCGCGCAAAGTTGTCCGAAGGGTTTATCCACAGGTCCGCGGCAAACACCCGCACGCCGAATGTCCGTGCGAGGTATATCGAGCTCAGCCCCATGCCGCACCCCAGGTCGAGCACGCGCATATTGGGAGAAAGGGGGATGTTTGCGGTCAGTTCTTCGGCGAACCTGACGCAATTGGGGCCCATCATGGTGGCGCGAAGGAAGTCGCGGTCGAACAACGGGTTGGATGCTGTTGATGTTGGCTGCATGTGGAAACTCCTGTGTAAAAAAGTATCCCTGCCTTATATCGGAAACGGGCGCTTTTGTGGTCCTCCTTCTCGCTTCTCAAACGAAAAAGCGCCGCAAGCGTGGGCCTGTGGCGCTGTCCGTCATGCCTGCCGCATGGAGGCAAGGATTTTATAGATGGTCTTGGCGGAGAGGTAATATTCTTCCGCCAGTTTGTGCACGGGAGCGCCGCCGAGATGTTTCTCGTACAGCTCCCTGTTCCGGGCGAGCCGCTCCCTGCGGGAGTCCGTGGCCTCGCCCCAAGCCCGTTTCCGTTCCGCCTTGCGCGGAATATACAGATACACCCCGTCGGCATATTGCTGGATCGCGTCCAGCAGTTCGCGGGGAAGTATCCGGTCGGCGTTGGTATAGCTCACTACCTTGCCCACTCCTTGCATGAATTTTCATGTGAGGATGAGCAAAGGCCGCCTGCTTCAATCTTCAGCTCGTCGCGCAGCAGCCTTTGCTACGGGCGGGCAAGATCCTCTGCTTTCGTAAATCCGTTTGTCATACAACGTATCCTAAAAAGAGCGCACGGTATGCGCGGTGGGTTTGCCGCCGTCGGTTGCGGCGGATGTTGAAACAAGGAATGCACTTCATGTTTTCCGTATGTCAGGGCACGGCTCCCGCTGCGGACGGACCTGATCCGCGGCGCCTCCGCCTTTTCTGACGGAGCGGGGCACCGGGCAGGGTGAGGATGCCTCCGTTTCCGTCACAATGGACATGGTTCTCTCGGAACGGAAACGCCGGAGGGCTGGCAAGGCGAGACAAACAGCGCTGTGCCGGACTGGGGAGGGATGGGCTGACCGGCGGTCATCTTGAAGGTGCCTTTTGGGTTTGTACCGGGCTACCCGCCACCCGTCAACACGGCTTGGCCGTGGTGGTTGAGGACGCTTCTCTTAGGCGGGAAACCCGATCCTCCGTGCGGGGTGCCGGGAGGCTTTGGGGGTGGCTTTACCGCCTCCAGACGCTTTCGGCGGGCTTTCCCCTGGTGGAGGTTTTTCTATAATTAGGAATTGTTACTTTTTAAAGGAGGCCCGCATACGCTGAATAAAGGGGCAGTGAGGCAGGATTTTTTGATATTTCTAGAAAAAAATAATTCAATACTTAAGAAAAGTTATGCGTAACTAGCTGCAAATTGGCGGTTGACAGAATGGCCCTGATATGACTCGCCGGAGTATAAAAAAAGCTGAAAAATTTTTCATCCCGACGGAAGCCTTGTTTCCCGGGGCTTTTGAGGAGAGAGCTTTCGCTTGGGCATGTACAGGGGTGTTGATCCTCTTCCGGTTTGCGTTTACACCTTCTTCACGCAGAGAGACATCCCCCCGGACAAGCGAGGGTTCGCTGCCGTATGCCCCCGATATCGGGGTGAGCATATCAACCCTCGGATATTCAGAAAGTTTTGATAGTGGGTCTCCCCGGTTTAACGAAAGAGCGACGGGCCTCGTTGCTCTAAGGCGTCCTTTTTTGCGTCCCGATGGTAGGCAATCGGACGGCGGGTGGTTCGAAAAAGAACTTTTCGGAAAAGAGTGTTAGACACTAGCCCCGAGTCGCCGGATAGGCTATGCTGGATGTATGAATCTGTTTCCTTTCAGTAACAAGTACATATTGTTGCGAACTGCAAACAGCCTTTTTTTCTTGATTAAAGCGAGTGAGATGACGAATGGTTAGTTCTATCAGGAAACGTGACGCACGCATTGTTCCTTTTGACGTGAACAAGATCGCTCAGGCAATCTTCCGTGCCGCCAGCAGTCAGGGAGGGAAGGATTATGTCCTTTCGCTCAAGATAGCCGCCGAAGTGCTGGAGCGCCTCAATGAGCAGTTCGAGGACGCCGTCCCCGATGTGGAACAGGTGCAGGATCTGGTAGAAAAAACCCTTATCAAGAGCGGCCATGCCCGCACCGCCAAGGCGTACATCCTGTACCGCCACCAGCGGACCAAGATCCGGGAAATGAACACCCGGCTCATGACCACCATCCGCGACCTCACCTTCAAGGACGCCAAGGACAACGATCTCAAGCGCGAGAACGCCAACATCGACGGCGACACCGCTATGGGCATGATGCTGCGTTACGGCAGCGAAAGTTCCAAGCAGTTCTACGAGATGTACATCCTCAACCCGAAGCACAGCCTCGCGCACAAGAACGGCGACATCCACATCCATGACCTTGATTTTCTGAGCCTGACCACCACCTGCTGCCAGATCGACATCAAGACGCTGTTCAAGGGCGGCTTCGGCACGGGCCACGGCTTCCTGCGCGAACCCAACGATATCCGCAGCTACAGCGCCCTCGCCTGCATCGCCATTCAAGCCAATCAGAACGACCAGCACGGCGGGCAGAGCATCCCGAATTTCGAATACGGCCTCGCCCCCGGAGTCGCCAAGACCTTCATCAAGGAACTGTGCCTGATCCTTGATCTCTACAATATGGAGAGCAAGGATGCTGTAAAGGCCGGGCTGCGCGCCTACATTGAGGAAAACGAATCCATCCTCGATGAAAAGGGCCTCGCCTTCGTCCGGGAGATCCTCACTCAGCACGCCCCCGCCCTGAACATCGACTTCGCCGTCAAGAAGGCCCTTGAGTACACCGAGAAGGCCACGTATCAGGCGATGGAAGCGCTGGTGCACAACCTCAACACCATGCACTCCCGCGCCGGAGCGCAGATCCCTTTCAGCTCCATCAACTACGGGACCGACACCTCCCCCGAAGGCCGCATGGTCATCCGCAACGTGCTGCTGGCCACCGAAGCGGGCCTCGGCAACGGCGAGACGCCCATCTTCCCCATCCATATCTTCAAGGTGAAGGAAGGCGTCAACTTCCGGGAAGGCGAGCCCAACTATGATCTGTTCAAGCTTGCCTGCCGCGTGTCCGCCAAACGCCTGTTCCCGAACTTTTCCTTCATCGACGCGCCGTTCAACTTGGCCTACTACAAGCCCGGCCATCCCGAGACGGAAATCGCCTACATGGGCTGCCGCACGCGCGTTATGGCCAACATGAACGATCCGAGCCGTGAAATCGTCAACGGGCGCGGTAACCTGAGCTTTACGTCCATCAACCTGCCCCGCCTCGGCATCCTTGCGGATCACAACGTCGACGCCTTCTTCGCCGAGCTGGACAAGATGGTGGATCTGGTCTTCGAGCAGCTTCTTGAGCGCCTCGAAATCCAGTCGTGCAAGAAGTGCAAGAATTATCCCTTCCTGATGGGGCAGGGCATCTGGATCGATTCGGAACGGCTCGGCCCGGACGACGAAGTGCGCGAAGTGCTCAAGCACGGCACGCTGACCGTGGGGTTCATCGGCCTTGCGGAGTGCCTCAAGGCGCTGATCGGCAAGCATCACGGCGAGTCCGAGGAAGCGCAGGAGCTTGGCCTCAAGATTGTAGGCTTCATCCGCGAGAAGGCGGACAAGAAGGCCGCCGAGACGAAGCTCAATTTCTCGGTGATCGCAACCCCCGCCGAAGGGCTTTCCGGCAAGTTCGTACGTCTCGACCGCAAGCGTTTCGGCTCCATCGAAGGTATTACGGATAAGGACTACTACACCAATTCGTTCCACATCCCGGTCTATTACAGCATCAGCGCCTACAACAAGATCCGTCTTGAAGCGCCGTATCATGCGATGACCAACGGCGGGCACATCACCTATGTGGAAGTGGACGGCGATCCGGTGAACAACCTTGAGGCGTTCGAGGATCTCATCCGGGCCATGAAGGACATGGGCGTCGGCTACGGGTCCATCAACCATCCCGTGGACCGTGATCCCCTGTGCGGCTACACGGGCATCATCGGCGACGTGTGCCCCCGCTGCGGGCGTCACGACGGCGAAGGCGTCGATATCGAAGTATTGCGCAAGATCAAGGGCTACATCCGCGACGTGCGTTCTGAAGAGGAACGCCTCGAAGCCGAGGACAAGATGCCCAATATGGTGATTTAGGTGAATATTGGGAAGGGGAACCCTTCTGAAGAAGGGCTTCCCCTTCCCAGCCCTCTCTCTTTCCCCTCCTAAGACTTTTGACTGGTGGGGAGGCCGCGCGGAGGGGTTCGTTCCGGCTGTTGGAACGGGTGAGTTTTTCCATCCCCGTTCGCTAAGAGGAACGCCTTGGATCAATTCGTATAGCTCGGGGACAGCCCAGCTGGAGCGGTTGAACTGGAATGCATTGAAGAGGCGCGTGAATGTCGCGCTGATGAGCAAGCAAAGTGCGGATACCCGCATTTTCCGATATACCCATTATTGTTAAACCAAGTATTGGAGAACGGTTCAATGAACACTGAAAGCAAGAAAGTTTTGGTTGGCGAAGGCGTGAAGTTTGAACGTATCCGTCGCATTACCGGATACCTCGTCGGCACCGTGGATCGTTTCAACAACGCCAAACGCGCCGAAGTCGAAGATCGCGTGAAGCATTGCAAGATCGGCTGCTGCGGTAACTAGGGTTCTTTCGTTTTGAAGCTGAAAAAGCTGTGAACAGGGATCCAATAAGCGCAGAAGCCTTTGGGAAGGGAGGGAAAAGCGTGGGGGTGCTCCCCCCTTTCTTTAGAAAAGCTTTTCCCTCCCTTCCCCAATTCTCCCTCGTCTTGGCGAAGTCAGAGGTTTTGGTATGAGCGACGAAATACGCATATCCGGCATCGTCGAGGAGTCCATCGTAGATGGGCCGGGCTTGCGCTACGTGCTGTTTACGCAGGGCTGCCCGCACCATTGCAAGGGTTGCCACAACCCGACGACGCACCCTTTCGACGGCGGGCGCATGGTTTCACCCGACTGGGTGTTTGCGGACGTGCGGAAAAACCCCATCGTGCGCGGGGTAACGTTCAGCGGCGGGGAACCGTTCGTACAGAGCGGAAAGCTTGCGCCGCTGGCAGAGCGCCTGCGCGCTGCGGGGTACAATCTGACGAGCTATACCGGGTATTTGTATGAGGAGCTGCTTGCGGACAGCCGGCATATGCCGTTGCTGCGCCAGCTGGATATCCTTGTGGACGGCCCCTTCATACTGGAGGAGAAGTCCTTGATTATCCGGTTCCGAGGGTCGCGCAACCAACGTATCATCGACGTGCCCCGCTCATTGGCGGAAGGCCGCGTGGTGCTCCACCCTGCTATGGATTGAGCAAAGCCCTCCTGAGATTTCGGGAGGGCTTTTTTTTATGTTTGGAAAGCCCTTCGGGGGGCGCGGACATCCTTGCTGGCGTAACTGGTATCTGTACGGATATACCGTTTATGCGGTAATCCGGGTGCGGAGAAGGGCTGCTCCATTGGTATGGGTGACGCGGTAGAAAATAAAGATGACGGAACAGGCACGTCCCGTCTCCGGAGGATAGAAGGCAAGGCTTGCTGTGCGTGCCTGTTGAGTGCACATTGGCGGGGAGGGAACCTCCGGTGTTCCCCGTTGGTGGAGCTGTTGAGTCGCATTGACAGGAAATAAAGTATGTTCGAAGTGATGTTGATCGGCCTGCTTGTACTCGTGTTGATTTTGATCCCGTTGTGTATCGGTTTCGTGGCCATAGTCAGATGGATCATGCGCCGGACGCGCCGGGTTTCCGGACAGCCCCCGGTTACTGCGGCGGAGCCGTTGCCTCCTCCGGGGGCTGCGGAGAAAGGGGTGGTCCGGACAGAATCCCTGACCGCCGAAGATACGTTCGCGTTCGAAACGTCTGGAGAGCAGGGGGCTCCTTCAGAAAAAGCCCGAGAACCTCAGTTGCCCGTGGAGGATGTTGTGGAGACGCCGCACAATACGGACAAGGCCGTGTTGCAGGATCAATTGAAGGATTCGATGATGTTTCGTTACGCCGTCGTAGCGGGCATCGCACTGTTGCTCCTGATTCCGCTGTTGATGGTGGAAAGCCTCGTAGGGGAACGCTCGTCGCTGTACCGTGAAGTGGTGGCGGACATCAGCCGGACATGGGGCGGGTTGCAGCAGCTTTCCGGCCCGTATCTGCTGGTCCCGTATACGGAGCGTGTGGAGCGGGAACGCGTCGTGCCCGTCGAGGGAGGCAAGGACAGGCTGGTACGCGAAACAAGGCTGGAGGCGAGCTATTTCGTCATCCTGCCGTCGCGTCTGTCTTTTGACGCCACGCTTGATCCAGAATCCCGCCGTAGGGGGATATACAGGGCGCTGGTGTATACGTCCGAGATCGGTATTTCCGGGCAGTTTACATTGCCGTCCAGGGAAGCGCTGACCCGCATCGTCCCCGCGCTGGTTGATGTGGATTATGCCCGGTCTTTTGTAGTCACGGGCCTGAGCCACCCGAGTGCGCTCCGCGAGGCGAGCCCGTTCGTTTGGGCCGGTGTCCCGCACAGCGCCGAGCCGGGTACGCAGCCGTTCGAGAACCTTCCGTCCGGTTTCCGTGTTCCCATTGCCTTGAATGCGGGGCAAGGGACATTTGACTTTTCGCAACGCTTGGCCTTGAGCGGCAGCGGCGGCATCCGGTTTGCGACGGCGGGCGAAACCACGGAGATCAAGGTGCGTTCGCCGTGGCCGCATCCAAGTTTTCAGGGGCAGGTGCTTCCGGCCTCTTATGAGACTTCGGACACGGGCTTCTCCGCGGTGTGGAGCGTGCCCTCATTGGCGCGCTCGTATCCGAACCTTGGCACGCTGCACACGTGGCCGAGGCATTTCACGGAGTTTGCCGTCGGCGTGGATCTGTACCAAGCCGGTACGCACTATAAGCTGGTGGAACGCTCGGTGAAGTACGGCGTGCTGTTCATCGGCCTGACCTTCCTTGCGTTCATTGTGTTTGAAATGGGTCTTGGGGCGCGGCTGCATCCGGTACAGTACGGCATCGTGGGGCTGTCGATGGTGGTGTTCTATCTGGTCCTGCTGTCGTTGTCCGAGCATCTGGCCTTTCTGACATCCTACCTTTCGGCGTCGGGATGCATTGTACTGATGGTGTCGTGCTATGTCGGTTTCGCCCTGCGGAATTATAAGGAAGGTATAGGGATAGGCGTATTGCTCGTGGCCCTGTACTCGTTGCTGTACACGATCCTGCAGATGGAGGATTATGCCCTGCTCATGGGCACGGCCCTGCTGCTCGTCATGCTTGCCGCCCTCATGGTGGTTTCCCGCAACCTTGCGAGGGGGAACAAGTAATATGGTATGAATGAGCTAAGGGCGGTATGCAGATCGTTTGAAACAATGATGCATTGAAAGAAGATGCCCGGCCTCAACATCATGTGATGACTCTCCCGGGGCTTCACGCTATGTCCAGAACATCCCTCTTGACGCATGTCGGGAGGGATATTTTTGGATTTTGGCTCCTTTTTTGTGGGCAGGGCTCCGATTTTATCTTGTGTCACGGCCTAACCCCATGAGAGAGCACATTCCCATCGGTTTACCGTTTTCCAATATTGCTTTTCCATCATGCTTCAATGATGTCCCATAGCCGTAAAGCCTTCTCTACCGCTTTTTGAGGCGTGAGATCTTTATCAGCACTGACAAAACGGCAAGCTGCGATAAAGACAGTCTCTTTCTTTTGGTTTTCCTCAATGCCGTAAAGCCGGATCTTTTCAGCGAGTTGGAGAGCATCTCCTGCCGCGTCGTTGAGTGAGAGCTCCGGGTAGTGGCAGGCGATTTCGCAAGCGCCGATCACGAGGCTTTTTTGTGGGATACCCATAGTTCCTCCTATAAAGAGCCTGGAGAGTTGTTTATCCTATTGTCATACCGTTTTCTTGTCATGGTATCTTTCTTTTGAAGAGAAGATATCCTGACATATATTAAAAAATCTA
>ENA-UENY01000625-UENY01000625.1-human-gut-metagenome-genome-assembly--contig:-NODE-625-length-22655-cov-8.190894_pt1 | contig 22655 bp, 19 predicted proteins | sample MGYA00242886_ERZ507888 | MGnify/ENA primary metagenome ERZ507888 (study PRJEB26167, sample SAMN06115543) | human gut metagenome | host: Homo sapiens | place: China:Chongqing | collected 2014-11-10... | reverse complement strand
GTTCTTTGCATCGTTCCCGTTGTTCTACAGTACGAGCTTCGGCGGTGCGTACTGGCTGTGGATGATTATCTTGTTTATGGCGTTACTTTTTTGGCAATGCTGCCTCAACTGACGGTTATTTTTACATCTTTCCTTGAGGTCAGCGGCGGTGCTGTGTACACAGGTAATTTTTCTCTGCAGAATTATATGAATACCTTATTTGCTAAAGACAATAATTCGATTACCAATACTTATCTTTTTGGTATCTGCGCGATCTTTATCGTTGTTTTTATGGGTATTTTTATTTCTTATCTTACAGTGCGGAAGCGTTCCTACGTTACGGAAGTGTTGGATACGGTAACGATGTTCCCGTATATTATTCCCGGATCGGTTTTAGGTATCTCGTTCCTGTATGCCTTTAACAAGCAGCCGCTTATTTTAAGCGGTACGGCGCTGATCATTATTATTTCCCTGGCTATACGCCGGATGCCGTATACGATTCGTTCCAGTACGGCTATCATTACACAGATCAGTCCCAGTATCGAGGAAGCAGCGATCAGTCTGGGCGCGACAGAATTTAAATCCTTCTGGAAAGTAACCGTGCCGATGATGCTTCCGGGAGTTTTAGCCGGAGCGATTATGAGCTGGATCACCCTGATCAGTGAACTCAGTTCTTCGATCATTCTCTATACAAGTAAAACCAGTACGCTGACGGTAGCAATCTATACCGAGGTTATTCGCAGTAACTTTGGTAACAATAACTATCACACACAAGGATGCAGCAAAATGGTCATCGGTGCTGACTTCGCCCATAAACTGAGTATAAATCAATACCGGAAAGGTTTTAAACCCTTCCCCAATCAGCATCGGCGTACCAAAGTCAGAAAAAACACGCATAAATACCAGTAACGAACCTGCTAAAAGCGACGGCATAACTAACGGCAGAATAATCTGACGCACACGCTGAAAAGCGGTCAGACCAAGGCTTTCAGCCGCCTCATTCAGCGAATTATCCAGATTCTTCAAAGCCCCAGATACATACATATAAATCAGAGGGAACGACTGCAGAGCAAAAACAAGAACGATCCCTGCAAACCCATAGATACCGTCAAGTTTAACGCCAAAAATCGAATTAATAATCTGTGTTACAAAACCGTTACGTCCTAAAAGCTGAATCCATGCATAGGCTCCAATAAAAGGCGGTGACAAATACGAAATAACGATCAGTATATTAAGGTATTTACTGCCGGGGATTTTGACGCTGCGCAGCACATAAGCCATCGGTAAGCCGATAACAGAAGCAATAATCGTAGAGCATACGGTTACATAAAAACTGTTGACTAATGTACTCCAGTAATATTTCCGTGCAAAAAATTTAGTAAAATAGTCCAGCGTCAGTTTTGATGATTCCGGATCTATCACGCTTTTATATAATATTAAAATCAGCGGATAAACAACAAAGATAATAAAGAAACACAGAATAAGCAGGGCGATGCCCATCCAAAGATTAAATTTTTTGGCAGTATTCATCAGCGGTTCCCCCTAACTATCAGGGGAGTATTCCCATCCTCCGTAAAAACATTGATCTTAGCCGGCTGTACCAGCAAACGTACCGTGGTCTTGTTGGGGATAGTATCTTCAACGCCTGAATTTTGAATTACTTCTATTTCCTGCCCATTTTCCAAACGCATAAAATAATGCGTGGTAACACCTAAAAAGACGCTGTGCTCGACTACGGCAGTCAGCCCATCAGACCTGTTAAGACAGATCTCAAACTCCTCCGGGCGCACAGAAACCAGCACTTTGCTGCCTGCGGATATTTCCGGAATTAAATTATCCATCGGCACTTCATAAGCACCAAAATCAAGTATTTTAGCAGCGCCTGTAATTTTGACTTTCGCTTCCAGAATATTAGAAAGACCTATAAATGTAGCCACAAATACACAGTTCGGACGTTGATAAATTTCTTTTGGCGTACCTATCTGCTGAATGATACCGTTATTCATAATCGCGATCCGATCAGAAACGGCCAGCGCCTCTTCCTGATCATGCGTTACATAAACTGTAGTAATACCTATTTTCTGCTGAATAATCTTGATGGCATTACGCATCTCGACTCTGAGCTTGGCGTCAAGATTGGACAGCGGTTCGTCCATCAGCAATACCTGCGGGTGAATAACAATAGCCCGAGCCAAAGCAACCCGCTGCTGCTGACCACCGGAAAGCTGCGTCGGCATCCGGTCTTTCAGATGGGCAATCTTTACTGTTTCCAGGATTTCATCGACTAATGCATTCATTTTTTCTTTGGCTACCTTACGGTTTTTCAGCCCGAAAGCAACATTATCTTTAACTGACATATGCGGAAAAATAGCATAGTTCTGAAAGACCATGCCCATATTACGCAAATGCGTGGGTATATCATTAATGATCTGGTCATCTATTTTGATCGTACCGCCTTCGATAGAGTTAAAGCCGATAATCATTCTCAGCAACGTAGTTTTGCCACAGCCGGAAGGTCCCAACAACGTAAAAAATTCTCCGGGCCGGACATCTACTGACAAACCGTTGATAATAGTATCCTTGCCAAACCGCTTAACGACATTATCGATAGTAATCGCTACACTCATAAAATAACCGCCTTTTTATTTTAGTCAGACAAAAGGGGACTCTGCGAGTCCCCTTTGCCATTTATAACATTTACACTTGCTTACATAGATTTTTCCATATGCTCGCTGAACATTTTAGTAATCTTGGCTTTATTTTCGGAAACCCATTTTTCATCATAGTTAGGAGCTAATTTGATTTTATCATTAGGAGTCATATAATCAGCCAAGGTGGCGCCTTTACGCAGTGGACGTACTGTCAGATTCATACCGACAGCATTCTGCACTTTTTCGGAAAGCATATAATCGACAAATTTCTTAGCATTTTCCGGATGCTTACAGTTTTTCAGGATCTGTACGGATTCTCCGGGGAAAATAGCGCCCTCTACCGGAAATACTACTTTTACCTTAGCGCCATTTTTCACAAGATTGGCTGCCGGGTCTTCCCAGGTAAGACCAACGACATATTCGCCGCCGGCAACGCCTTTGTAGACCTGACTGGAGCTATTGCACATTTTACCGCCCAGATTAGCGATAAATTTATCAACATAATCCCACGCTTCCGGAGACATCGGGTCGCCGTTTTTTCCCATCCCATACAGCATTGCCATCAAGCTTTGGAAGGCCGAGCTGGAGTTGACAGGATCGCCGAAAGCGATTTTTCCTTTTAAAGCCGGATTGAGTAAATCTTCGAAACCGTCAATTTTCATGCCGTTAGCAAGCTCAGTATTAACGATCATAACTGTTGGATCAGCAAAGGCCGGTGTAAAAACACCTGCTTTATTTTTAAAGCCATCCATCATTTTATCGTTTTCAGTGGAAGTATATTCCATAAACAGATCTTTAGAAGAGGACAGCATCGTTTCATCGGCCGCCCACAAAATATCACCCAGCGGATTATCTTTTTCAGATTTAGCACGTTTAAGGACTTCACCGGTACCTGCTACAACAAGATTCACCTTTATACCTGTATCTTTTTCAAATTGAGGGATAACTGCATTATTCAGCTGCTCGCTGCGGGCAGAATAAACTGTCAGTACTTTTTCCTCCGGTCCTCCGGCTTTTTTCTCTGCTGGTTTGTCACTGCCGCAGCCTGCCGCAACAAGCATCAGTGATGCTAAAACTGCTGAAATGATTTTAGTTGACTTTTTCATAAAAACCCTCCATTCTTGTCCTTTGAGTTAATTTTGTTCTTAATTTTCGCACTTTTCTTACTAATTTGATTATAACCCTTTTACAAAAGGGGGTCAAGCTTAGACACATCATAATACACCACAAACAATTTATGCTATAAAAAAACAGAACTGTCTGCAGATAATTTTACTCAACCAGTAAAAGGCCATATATTTTCAGTTCAGGAACCGCCGCCTGCAGAATTTCCGCCTGATAACCATTATCATTAGCCAAAGCCATAACATCAATTCCGCATGCTTCCAGCGAGGGTCTTGCTTTTGTTGGATTTACACACTGCTTTAAATTACATTCTTTGCACAAACGACAGCGTCCCGCCTTTAAAGCAAAAGCTTTATAATGATTCTGCAGAAAGGCTTCCCGTTCCAGGTTTAATAAAATCTCCAGCAGCCCATTACTCATTGACAGATCGGCCGCAGCAAAATTTTCAACCGCCACCCCATTCAAAGGAAAAGTGTACTGAATGATAATCCCTCTGATAAATTCCTGTAAAAACCTCTGCGTTGCCGCATAATCAGGAACAAATGGCGGACAGCACAATGTTTTTCCATAATTAGGGCAACCAAACTGGCACTTCCAGCGTGTCCAGGCCCCAGTCCTGATACTGGCAACGTCAACTGTTTTTGCGCCTGAAGCGCCTAAAGCCAAAGCTTTTTCAACCAGTTTCTGCAGATCATGTTCCAACGCAGTTTTTTGCATACGACGACCTTCTTTCACTCACATATATTATTTTCATATTTTTATTATACACCTTAATCATATTCTGATGTTTCTTAAAAATAATGTTCAAAAATTACACTTTCAGCAGTAAAAAAATACATTATAAGTAATTATTAAAAGAATTATAAAAAGCATTTCCCTCGCCAAAGTTTCTTTGCTATAATCTAGTCAATATCGTTAAGGAGGCATCACCCATGACAACAGCTTTCGATAAAGACCTAGAACTTATTTTTCAAAAACTGACTTCTGACCGACAAGTTAAACAAGCTTTAGATTTTTTAAAACAGGATGCGCCCAATACTATCGCACAGCAAAAAGAACTGGTAGTCATAGAAGCGCCAACATTTCGGGAAAAACAACGCAGCCTACACTACGCTCAAATGCTGAAAGCTGCCGGTCTGCAGGATGTGACCATAGATGAAAAATTTAATGTTTACGGAAAAATCTACGGCAGTGGTAAAACCGGTAAAAGCGTTCTTCTTGAAGGGCACTTAGATACAGTGTTCTCCTTTGGTACCGTTACAGATGTTATCGAAAAAGACGGCAAGCTTTATGCTCCAGGTATTTGCGATGATACCAGAGCTTTAGCGGCAAATCTTTCAGTTATCAGGGCTTTGGTCAACAGCGGCCTGCGCCCACATCATGATATTATGATTGCAGGCACTGCGGCAGAAGAAGGCCTGGGAGCTATGAGCGGCATGAAATATTTGGTTAATAATAAAGCTGAGGAAATACTCGCAGCCATTTCGATCGACGGTCCCAGTAATGATGTAATGTATTTTAATGCTACGGGCATGATCAATTATGACGTCACCTATACAGGTCCCGGCGGTCATGCTTATCTGGCTTTCGGTACTCCCAGCGCAGTGCAGGCTATGGGACGAGCCATCGCCGCTTTAAGCGATATGCAGGTGCCTGAAACTCCTAAAACTACTTTTACAGTCAGCCTTGCCAACGGCGGGCAGGCCATCCACGGCATTGCTCAAAGCGCTAATTTTAAAATCAATATGCGTTCCGACAGCGCTGAAGTTCTGGCGCAAATGGAACAGCAGGCACTCGCGATTTTCCAGCAGGGTGCCGACGCAGAAAATGCCCGCTGGCAGAAACCCGGCGCTGTAAAAGTTACTTTCAGTAAAATCATGGACGTCCCCGCCGGCAGCCAATCCGAAAGCTGCCGTATGGTCCAGGCGGCCAAGCTGGCAACCTTAGCCTGCGGCATCACGCCGCAGCCGCGTTTAGGCGGCTGCACCAACAGCAATATGCCGATCGCAATCGGCATTCCGGCTGTTACATTAGGACGCGGCGGCGCTGAATATGGTACCCATACCGTAGACGAATGGTTTGACCCAGCCGGAGTATATGTATGTGAACAAAAATCACTGCTGATGCTTTTGGCTTTAGCAGGTTTGACTGACGTTACTGCTGCTCCACAACTTTAACGGCTGCTTCAATCAACACAAAAAGCTCTGACATTAGTCAGAGCTTTTTGTGTTGATGTGTAAGTGTCCAAACTCAATGGGAGGATCAAAATATCTATATATCTATTGTCAGAAGCCATGCTTCTATTGCTTCCAAAATTTGCTGAAAGTTATGCTGCAGTTTTGCGATATCGTCAGAGTCCGCATCATCTATATGCAAGCCTGCCGTTACGGCAACATTAGTATTAAATTTACTCGCCAGGCGCAAAGCCGCCTCTCTGGCAGGCAAATCATCCTTATGTCCCAGACGGCATAAAACAGAGGCACTGGCGGAAATCTCAGCAGTATTTTTCAAACTCGGCCTGGGAGAAGCCAAGGCTGCAGCACCAATATGCGAAGCCTCGCCTCCGCCAATCACTACTGCGATATCTTTACCGCATAAAACCACACATGCCGTAACTGTATAAGGTTTGTCCCCCTCGCTTAACGTTACTGTCTGCATATGTCTTCTCCCTGCCATGAGACAAATTTCTTATACTCGATCCCAAACTGCATCAAAATCTTACCGATAATATGATCGATCTGCTGTTCCAGTGAATTGGAGCCATTATAAAAAGTAAGCATCGGCGGTACTATAGCGCAGCCGTTATCAGCACATTCTTTTATATTGCGCAGATGGATACGGCTCAACGGCAGCTCGCGCGGTACTAAAACCACCTTACGGTTTTCTTTAAGACAGACATCAGCCGCACGCAGCAGCAGATTTTCTGCAAACCCTGAGGCTATCCCGGCAACGGTTTTCATACTGGCGGGAATAATTATCATACCATCCGTAACAAAAGAACCGCTGGAAATACTTGCTGCCAGATTTTTATTACTGTGAGTAAAATCGGCCAGTTCTGCAAGTCTGCTGATTTCTATATTAGTTTCACATTCAAAATTCTTAACAGCACCTTCCGTAATTATCAGATGCACTTCCATATCAGGCAGCTGCTTTAGAGCCTTGAGCATCTGATAACCCATAATGACACCGCTGGCACCGGAAATTCCTACAATCAAGCGCATAATAACCAACCTTTCTTAAACTTACTTTTTAAGACAAATCACCACAGACCGATTACTTTCCACCAGGGTACAGCAACGCCGACAGTAATAATGAACAGCACGATCGTAAACGGTACACCGAATTTGATCGTTTCTTTTTCCGTATACATACCGTTGTCTTCACCTACGCCGACCAAAATCGCCAGATTATGGAATGGCAGTATAAAGTGAGCGTTGATAGCAATATAGGCAATCATAACAGGAATGATCGTACTGATACCCATTGAGCCCGTAAAGGCCAGCATCGCCGGGATAACGATCCCCATAACTGCGATAACGCTGCCGAACAGCATATGGATAGCAATAGAAACGGCTGTAATAAATGCGGCCAGGATGAACATATTTTCCGGCACACTGCTTGGCAATACAGTTTGCGCTATCCATGTATTCATGCCTGTAGCACCGCCCACACGGCCAATAGCGACAGCAGCTGTCAAAAAGATCAGTGTTTGTACCGGTACACCACTCCAGCTTTGCGGAGTCAAAATGCCGCCGATCTTAGGCATTGCCATCCCCATAGCAATAAATAACGTTACCCAGCCAATATCAATGCCATGCAGCGTGTCAGTCATCCAGAGGATAATAGCCAGTGTTACCCAAACGGCAGTACGTAATTCTTTGCCGCTCATCGGTCCCATAGCTTCCAGCTTCTCTAAAATTTCAGTTTTATTGACATTGACCTCTTTGGTTGGCTTGAACATAAACAGTATCATAACCATTGTAATGATACTGGTAACGATCATTGGCAGACCCATAACTTCGAACCATTTGAGCCAGCCTACCGGTTCCGGGTCACAGCTGGCAGCCGCCAGTGGATTGATCGACGCATCACCAGTCAGAAAGATCATGGAAACCGGGATAGAAGCCGTAAAAACAGTAAAACCGATCTTAACCGCGTCTTCACGGGGAATGTCCGCGCTTTTTACCACAACAGCCATGACCGACATAATGAGAAAAGCGCGCGGCCAGGGATGCGGAATCAATAAGGCCAGAATGAACGTCAGAGCAAAGATAGAAACGATAATACTTTTAAAAGACGAAACATATTTTACGATGAACTTATAAGCGATCCTCTCACCTAAACCTGATTCTTTCACCGCCACCGCAATAAGATAAGCGCCGATGATCAGATACATCATAGAAGTAGTCCAGGTAGAAAAAATCAATGTTGTTGGCGCAACTTTAAAAACTGCTAAAAGCAAAAGATACAGACCTGAGACATAACCGGGCTGAGCAATACCAAAAGCCCAGAAAATCACTGTCATCAGAGAAAAGGCCATACACATCTGTCCTGTGCGTTCCAAGCCGGGAATGTTAGCAAAAAAGATGACCACAGCTACGATGATACCTAAAATAAAACCTATAATCGGTTTATTCTTTCCCATAATTGTCCTCCTTAAAAATATCCAATCAAAGTCAGATAATGTGGTTAAGGCGTTTAAAACGCCTTAACCAGCAGAATCATTCAATCCTGTACGGTAAAATCAGGCAAGAATTTTTTTACATCGACTTCCATAAATTTTGCGCGTTGGAATCTTGCTTTCTGATTAAACGGAATTGTCGCGTCATAAATAGTTTTGCAGGCAATACCATGATCGCGGATCGACCAGCTGCAGGCAGGATCATTAGACGGATCAAGCGGATGGCAGCGTACGCCGGGGATTGTTACGATATCGACATCGGCCTGCATCCTGGTAGTCATCGCCCATAGCACATCGTTAGTATCAAAAATATCGACATCTTCATCAACTAAAATCACCTGCTTCAATTCCGGGAAAGCAGAGAAAGCAAGCAGCGCAGCCTGACGCTGACGACCCTCGTCACTTGGAACGGTCTTTTTGAACTGGATAACGGCAATAAATTTACCGCCGCCGGAGGAATGTGCATAAACATTTTGTACACGGCCCGGCATAGCTCTTTCCACCATATCAAGGATCGACGCCTCAGTCGGGATACCGGCCATGCTTACATGCTCTTCGGAAGGTCCAATGCAGGTTTGCATAATCGGATTTACTCTGTGAGTAACAGCTTTTACTTTGATAACAGGTAATTCTGCATTGGCAGGCCCGGTATAACCGGGAAATTCCGGCATCGCTTTACCGGTATTGGAATTCTGGTCCTCGCGAACGCGCGCGCCTACCAAAAGCTCGCCTTCAATGACGTATTCGGCGTTGGCGATACATTTTTCATCGATCGTCACACAGGGAGCTAATTCAACAGCCTTACCGCGGATTGCTCCGGCAATAGATAATTCATTGAAGCCAAGCGGAGTTGTCGGCGGCTCAAAGCAGGAAGCGATCTCAATAGCCGGATCGACACCGATACTGATGGAAATTGGCAGCGGTTTGCCTAAAGCTTCGGCCTTTTCACGGAAAGCGCCCAAATGCCGGGCCCCCGGTGTGAAAAACATGGAAATTTCGTCTTTGCTCTGCAGGCAAAGTCTATGGATCGTAACGTCAGATTCACCGGTTTCGACATCGGAAGCATAGCACATACCTAAAGTTACATACGGTCCTGCATCTTCCGGAGTATTGGTAGGAGCCGGGATCAATTTACGGATATCAAAGCCTTCGTCAGTAGCCAGATGCACGACTTCCTGGCATTGAGCTTTCGCTTTATCAACGACCACTGGAGCAATAGCATTTTTTACAGCGTCACGCATCATAAAACCTAATTTTTCAGGTTTACTATTCAAAAGATAGCCTACACGTTTACGGCTGGCTAATAAACCAATAACTACTTTTGCACCTGGGTGTCCTTTCACATTTTCAAAAGTCATAGCCGGCCCTGTTTTAGTAGGACGGGCAACAGTGCCGCCTGCACCCACATAACGATAAACGCCAGCCAGTTCTGCAGAAGGGTCAACCTCTACATCAGTATGTACCATTTGTCCGGGAATGCTTTCCAGTAATTCCAACGCAGATCTTAAATCAATAACTTCTTTAGTCATAAAAATAACCTCCTGACTTTTTGTTGAGTGTTACCTCACAATTTGATAATAGATTGTGGTGTAACAATACAGTCAAGAGGTTTTTAAAAAAATTTTTATTTATTTTTTTAAGGTAACAGGAGCCTGCAGCATACAGAAATCTACGCCTGTTTCCTGCTTATAAAAGGTAGTATCAAGCAGACACACGTCGATGATATCCCCTGCCAGTTCATAATTATTTTTAGCCAGCCACTGCATCAGCTTTTCCAGATGCTCAGTATCATAAGGCATACCATACTTATACATGCACACATATTCTCCGGCCGGTATCGTAAGTGTATTTTCGTGCTCCTTGTTCCATACCGGCAAAAATATACAGGACCCGGCTCCCTGAAGCCACTTATTTTTTTCCACACCAGACTTTTTGATGATAGAACCAAAACCGCCTGACGGAACCATTTCACGTTCAAAGATACGCTGCCACAAATCCATTAATGTCGTGTGCAGGTTATCTTTATCAATAGGCTGCAGCCACTCTTTAAAAATCGCCTGACGTGCATCTATATAGCGTACAAAAGGCAGCGACATCCTCATCATCCCTGCATCTACGGCTTCTTCATACAGATCGATCCTTTGATTTAGGTATTCGCGCAAAGTATTGAGCTTGGCAATTTGATTCATAATATACTGTTTTTGTTTCTCCAAAAGATACATTTCGTTTTCCGGCGTCCGTTCCTGAAAATGCTGTTGGATATCTTTCAGACTGATTCCCAACGATTTAAGGAAACAAATCTCTCGTAAATATGGTATCTGGTGTTTACAATAATAACGGTAACCGTTGGTATCGACCTTCGCCGGCTTAAATAAATCAATATTATCGTAATGAATAAGGGTCTGTCTGGTAATTCCGTGCAGTTTTGCCATTTCGCTTATAGAAATATAAGTGCTCATCAAGACCACCTCACCCCATTTTTTTATATTATATAATAGTTTAGGGTGTATTGTAACAATACAGTTTATGAAAAACCTATTCCAAAATAAAAACCCTCTGACCTAAGTCAGAGGGTTTACTGTCAGTTTGGTAGCGCCAACGAGAATCGAACTCGTGATTTCGCCTTGAGAGGGCGACGTCTTAGCCGCTTGACCATGGCGCCATTGGCTCCGGGACTAGGGCTCGAACCCAGACAAGATGATCCAGAATCACCTGTGCTACCATTACACCATCCCGGAATTGTGTTGAACACAAGGGTTATTATAACTCACTTTGCCGCGATTGACAAGTACTTTTTTTACTTTTTCTTACATTCCCTTATTATAAGTGAACGTATCCAGAGTTTCATTGATCTTTTTAGCCAAAGATTCCGGCAGTCCTTCAATATTGACGTTGAGGAAGCCGCGGACGATAGTAGCAGTAGCTTCTTCTTCGTCCATTCCTCGCGCCATCAGATACTCGATCTCTTCAGGAGCGATGCGGCCCACAGCAGCCTCGTGGCTGAGCTCGGCATTACCTGTAAATGCATCCAGCTCAGGTATGGCAGAAATATAACCTTTATTACTGAGCATCAAGCCATTACATTCCAAATGGGCACGAATGCCTTCGGCACGACCTGTAAGATTGCCGCGGTTGATGATCTCACCGCCGGTAGAAATAGTACGGGTCACGATTTCGGCACGGGTACCAGGCACCTCTAACAGCGCCTTGCCGCCGATATCAAGATGCGACCCCTCCGGTGCCACTAAAATAGAATTTAAGCGTGCCACAGCGCCTTCGCCTACCAGCTTGGTAGTAGGATACATCTGCACATCTTTTACTTTTTCCATGCAGACATAATTAGAAATAAACTGGCCGCCTTCTTCGATGATCGTTACGCTGCGAGGACGCACAGCAATGTTTTCGCCCCAGCTGTGGATCATGGTAAAGGTCAGCTTAGCATTTTTTTCAACATAAAATTCACTGATACCGATATGCACGCCTTTTTCAACACCGGGATCACTGGCACAGCCAGAGATGATATTAAGCTCAGCGCCTTCTTCTACAATAACAATGTTATGAACACGCTGCAGCTGCTCCTCGTGACCGATAAAAACGCAGGCCTGCAGCGGAGCTTCTATCTTCTGCCCGGCTTTGACTCTGATAAAATATCCCTGTTCCTGCTCCAATGCAGTTTTAGCAGTATATTTATCAGTATCTGCCTTCACGGCATTCCACCAGTATTTTTTGACAAGTTCAGGATATTTTTTAGCGGCGGCGCCGGTATTCATCAATTCCAGCGGCAGCTGCGGCTTTACTTCGGCCTCAATAGGCGCATTGTCGACCTGAATAAAGCTGGCGCTGCGATTCTCCCTCTCCAGATCGATACCAACATGCTCCAGCCGTTCTTTCCCTGCTGCTGAAAGCTCGGCGGTACTTTGCACATGCTGTTCGTTATTATCATCAAATTTTTCCAAATCGATATCATTGCCAAAAGCAGCTTTTTTAACCAGCGCTTCCTGCAGATTTACCTGTTCACTCATTTCATTCCCCTCCTGCAGCCGCCATTCACACATTTCTCATAACCGGTCTTGCTGATACAGCTCAATACATCCAAAGGATCGCCGCTGGTACAGCTTAAAGTGCCCTGATACAAAATATGAGCATGCGAAGCCGGCACATACTTCAAAATATGCCCGACATGAGTAATAATCAGACCGCTGCGCTGACTGCTGAGCGGATTATAAGTGTCACAGTCAAGATTATGGGCACAGCAGGGTTTATCACAGCCGGTGCCGCCACAGGGCTCGTTATGCAGAATGTAGTTGGCAGCCCGTCCTACAAGTGCGATATTTTCCACGTCGACACCTGATTCAGGTTCATCTAAAAGCAGCATATCAGGTTTTTGCGCCATCAGCTGCAGAAGCTCCGAACGTTTCAGTTCACCACCGCTGAAACCTTCATTGACACTGCGGTCGAGAAAATCAGCCAAACCCATCCATCTTGCCATTTGCTCCGTTTCCTGAGGCGTAGCTCCACAGATCTCAATCATATGGCGCAGCGACAAGCCGCGGATCGTCGGCGGACGCTGGATCATTACGCCTACACCTAAACGGGCCCGCTCATAACAAGGAGCTTCGGTAATATCATGACCTTTAAAATAGATTTTACCGCTTAATACCTCATAACGTTCAAAGCCCATGATCGTCCCGATCAAAGTAGATTTACCGGTACCGTTAGGCCCGAATAAAACATGGACCTCACCCGGTTTAATGTGCAGGTTAATATCGTGAAGAATCTGTCTGCCTTGTACGGCAACAGACAGATTTTCTATTTTCAGCATAATTGTATCCCTCTTTCCGAAATTTTTACTGATTTATTATAACATACAATGCCAGCAAAAACCATACTCTAATTGTAGGAATTAAATCATCACACTTCCTGCGCAAGATAGAATTTTCAGACTTACTGTGTTAGAATAATCTTATTCAAACATTTGGGCAGTACTATCCGGCAACTCAAACTATAAATTTACAGGCAGGCACGTGGAGGTTCTATGCATCAGTATTTATTTCACATCGGCGATTTTCCTATCCGTATGTACGGTTTAGTTCTCTGTATGAGCATTTTTTTAGCAACTGGTGTTGCTTACTTTCTGGCCAAACAGGATGGCCGCTGGCAGCAGCATATCCTGGACATTGGTATTTACGGCGGCTTTGCCGGTTTGATCGGCGGACGCCTCTGGGATGTATTCTTTTTCGACTGGGATTATTACCAGCATCATCTGCTGGAGATACCTTTTGTCTGGCAAGGCGGCATGGCAATACAGGGAGGCGTCATCGCCGGCGTTCTGGCAGGCATCTGGTACTGTAAACGGCATCAGATCGACTGGCTCGCTTTAGCCGATATCGTCTGTCCCGCAATTTTGATCGGTCAGGCAATCGGCCGTATGGCCAACCTGCTGAACGGCGATGCTTTCGGAACGCCTACAGGCGGTAATTTTGGTCTTTTATATCCGGAAGGTACGCTGGCTTTTAAAACCTATGGCGCCGTTCCTTTATGGCCAGCCGAGGTTTGGGAAGGCCAGCTGGATATCGTTATCTTCGCGCTCCTGCTTTTATTCCGCACTACTGATCACGCTAAAGGGCAGGCCATGTGTCTGTATGTAATGCTGTATTCAGCTGTACGCTTTGGTCTGGAAATGCTGCGCGGCGATTATGTCGAGCCCTTCTTATTTGGTTTAAAATCGGCCCAGGCTACCAGCCTTTGTTTTTTCCTGATCGCTTTAGGCTTCTTCCTCTATTTTGGCTGGCGTGAAAAACACACTGAAGCTGTACCGCAGATAACTAATAAAAAACGCAGTAAAAAATAAAAATGCACATATTAAAAAGAGGCCGGCTATATGCCGGCCTCTTTTGTTTAATAGAATAACATAAAAACAAAACGCAGCAGGAACATCGCGCTCAAACCACGCACCAACCAGGAAACCTCTGTCCATTTGCCTACTGCCAATTTAACAAAGCTGAACATAATAAAACCGATCGCAATACCATCGGCGATATTATAACCGAAACACATAATCATCATTGTAAAATACGCAGGCACGGCAACTTCCAGATTCCGCCAGTCAATATCGCCAATATCCGATGCCATCATAATACCGACCATGATCAGCACCGGAGCAGTAGCCGCAGCAGGCACCATACCCAGCAGCGGCGCCAGAGATACGCTCAGCAGAAATAATAATGCCGTTACAACAGAAGCAAAGCCTGTCCTGGCGCCTGCCGCCACACCTGTGCTAGACTCGACATAAGTCGTTACCGTCGATGTTCCAAAAAAGGCTCCCATCACGGTAGCAGTCGCATCTGCCAATAAAATCCGTTCGCCATTGATGATATTGCCATCCTCATCAACAAGATTAGCCCTTGAAGCAGTCGCCAGCACAGTACCGATCGTGTCAAACATATCGGCGATCGTCATTGTGATCATCACTGAAAACAATGAAAAAATCATAACTCCGACTCCCTTAGAAATATCAAACAGCTGCACAAAACCGCTCAGGCACTTGCCAAAAGTTTCACTCAAATCACCAATAGGCATCGAACCTGGCAGATGCAGCCCCAACTGCCAGCCGCTGAAAAATTGCAGATAACAACCCAACATCGAAGTAATAATAATACTGAGCAGCATCCCGCCTCTTGTCCCGCGCAGTAAAAAACCGATATTCAGAAAAATCCCTACCAATGCCAGCTTCGCTGAATCATTGGCAAAAGTCAGCGCAGGAATGATACTGCTGTCCAGTTTCATGCTGTCACCCAACGGGATAAAACTTCCCGGATTGGCTGAAAAGCTAAGCAAGGATGCATTTTTTAAACCGATGTACAAAATGAACATCCCTATACCGATGCCGATCGCTTTTTTCAAATGCATCGGTATTTCCGAAATGATCCTGCTGCGCAGTCCGGTAACAGAAACCACAACAAAAATAATACCTGACAGCAGTACCGCTCCCAAGCCCTGCTCCCAGGTATAACCCATGGCCCCGCATAAAGTATAGGCAAAGAAGGCATTAATCCCCATTCCCGGAGCCAACCCAAAAGGAGCATTGGCGTATAAGGCCATCAGCAGTGTACCTGCAGCCGCAGCCAGGCAGGTGGCCAGCATTACCGTACCTTTATCCATACCGGCAGCAGCCATGATCTGCGGATTGACGAAAATGATATACGCCATCGTCACAAAGGACGTAATTCCTCCGATCGTCTCACGCTGCCAAGTGGTTTTACGCTCCTGAAACTTAAAAAAACTTGCTACAAAATCATTCATTTGCCGCTTCCTCCGGTCATTTTTACATTTCACAAACTGTTCAAAGGTTTGCCCTTTTTCTGTCAAATGTCTGTTGTATACTTAAAGCATAGCAAGTGATGAACTTGCTACACCCTTCCCATCAAATTCATCATAAACAGCTTTCCTATGGAGAAACCGTTCGCTACCATCCCCAGCGAACGGTTTTCTCTTTGTCCGCAGAACACTGAAAATAAAGTCGTGCCGTACAGCACGACTTTATTTTTTTACGGCTTCAGCAACGGCTTTCATACAGGCTACCAAAGATCCTTTTTCACGATGATGATTGATACACTCGCAGCACTTGCCATGACGCACACAGTTCACCATTTTACAGGTACAGTTGGCTTCGTTGCAATTCACCATTTTCATACCTCCCCTGATACTGATTTATCTATATCTGCGTAAAGGACACAGAACCTCTGCATATTTACCCTTGGCATTCTGCAGAGTAATGTTAACAGCCCACATAGGCATTCCAGCATCATCCTCAGTATGCGTACACTGAAACAACCGCTTCCCGCCAATAAATTTAATGATATCTTCCAATTCCAAAAGCAGAACCAAATCCTCACGACTATAGGCATCCAGCCCCTCGTCTGAAAAAAAGACTGTCGCTACTACCAGCTCTTCCATCTGCCAGCATTCCAGGACGTAGGGCCTGCCGCCAATGATCGAGCCTTTGTAATAACCGATATCAAGCACACCGTCAGCATCCGGTTCGTAGGGGGAAGGGATATATTCACTTCTATTGGGAACAGGGAATTTTATTGCTTGCATAATACACTCCTAGATTATTTGTATTGATTCAGAACTTTTTTACAATATTTGACAAAATCTTTTTTGACATTTGCAGGCTCAGTCACTTTAACTTTATTTCCAAAGCCGAACATCCAGCCGTAAAAAGCCTGGTCAACAACGGCAGTACCTTCGATGACACTTGTTTCTTCCTTACTTTTTTTCACTTTACTGTCAGCCAGATATTCCAGCACGACCGGCACTATTTCGTTACTGCAGCGTAATTCAACGGGACATAACAACTCAGCAGCATCATATTTCTGTGCTTTCAAGTTTTCTCTCAATGTTTCGGCCTGATACCTGCTGGCTAACCGAGCCAGCTTGTCTACCAGCTTCTGGGCCTTATTTTGGGTAATAGCAGAAGATTTAACCACTGCTTCTGCCAGCAGCTGCAGCTCAGACAGCGTAAAAAGCCTGCTGCCAATTCTATAAATATTGGCTCTGCTGCGTGTAGCAATAACATCCAAGCCAAAAGCCTGCAGTGTAGCGATATCGTCATACAAGCTTTTCCGTTCGGCAGGTATTTCCAGCTCTGCCAATCTTTCGATCAGCTGCTGTACTGTAAGTACATGCTTTTCGTCAGTTTCTTCAAGCAGAATCTGCTGCAGATACAGCAACTTTGCTTTTTGATTTGCTTTTTTTGACATAATCCGCACCTTCTTTTCGGAAATGCTTATAATTCCACTAAATACTATATTAGCCACAAAAACTCTTTTCCCTGCCGTATCGGTAATTTTTTTACAAAAAAATACTCTGGCCTCAGCCAGAGTACAAAATATTCTATCCCTGCACAATATACCAGCCTTTATTTTCTCCGGCCAGCAGCAAATAGGTATCGGCATTGTCCATAAAGCCCTGTAAGGCTTTTCTCTGCACAACGACCACGTTATCTTTTACCCCTGCATAGCTTTTCAGCTCGGCATAGGGCATAACGTTTTTACTGCTCCAGCTGAAGGCTTTAGGTTTGAAGCCTTCGATCTCGTCCTGCGGCAATAATTTTACCAGTTTCTTCCCGGAATAAAATACCGCTGATGTCGGATATTCGCCATACAATCCGATTTCAGCCTTCTCAGGATACTTGTTCTGCAGCTGCAGTGCCAGCTGCTTGCCTGAACGCAGGCCGCTCAACGGCACTGCCACCGTGGGAATCAGCGCCAGATTGAAAAACAGAGCCATTGCGGCAACAGCTGCCGTCAGATATTTTTTATTACAGCTTTTAACAGCATACACCAGCCCAAGGCCTGCCAGTGCTGTCAGCAACACTAAAAATTCATCCTGTACCGGAGCTATGCCCTTAAAACGGCACCAATAAACTGCTCCGGCTAAAACAGCGTAAAATAATCCGTGGAACAGCAAATAGCCGCGGCTGAACACTCTGGAACCTTTGACCGCCAAGTAACGGCCTAACAGTAACGCTGCCGGAAACAAAAGCGGGTATGTATAAGTGATATACTTTGTAGCCATATTCTGAAAAAAAACAAACACTATAGCCGCCCAGAGCAACAGAAACACAGTTAAATCATCAGGCCGCTGCCAGCTTCCCTGTTTTCTGAATTTCTGCCACAGACACTGCGGCAGAAACCCGCTCCAGGGAAACAAAGCCAGAATATTTACAAGAGTATAATAATAAATGACATTGTCACGGGGGTGTTCGGAAACAGTAGCCCGCAGCAAGTTATGCGTTCCCAAAAAAGTTTTTGTAAAAGCATCGCCATGTAAACTGATCATGGCCAGATACCAAGGCAGCCCTATGATCAGAAACAGCAAAGTACCGCTGCAGAGCTTCATTTGTTTCAATTCCTGCCAGCTTTTAGTAACAGCCAGAAACAGAAATATGATAAGCCCCGGCAGCAAAAAACCGATTGGCCCTTTGGTCAGCGTTGCCAAAGCGGCGCCGGCATACATCACGTAATAATACTTTTTCTGCGGCGTACTGTAGCCCAAATAAAAGAAAAGCAAGACCGCGCTGAAAAAGAAAAATAAGATCGCATCAGTGATGACTGATTTGCTGATCAGGAAAAATTCAACTGATGTTAAAAGCACTAAACCACTGTAAAAAGCAGTTTTATCATCAAAAAGTTTTTTTGCGCCCCAGATAAGCAGCCCCAGACCTGCCAAACCAAAACAGGACGGAAAGAAACGGGCAGCGAATTCGGTAAAGCCGAATATTTTGAACCCCAATGCCGTCAGCCAGTAAAAAAACACCGGTTTATCAAACCAATATTGTCCGTAAATCTGCGGCGACAGCCAGTCTCCCGATACCACCATCTCCTTAGCGGTCAGCGCGTAATTTGACTCTACCGAGTCTGTGATCAGTAAAGATCCGTTAAACACAAATAATAGCAATAATGCAGCCAGCCAAAAAACAGTCCAACTTTTCCTGCTCATAAAAAACAACTCCTTGCCTTTATTTCAGCCTTATCATAAAAAATGCGGCTGAAAATAACCTGAAACAAGGAGTTGTTATTTTTAATATTGTACCGTTAATGGCAGCTTGACAATAAAGCTGCTGCCGCCATTTTTTTTACTCTCAACTTCAATCGTCCCATGATGCTGCTCAACGATCAGCTTGGCAATCGGCAATCCTAAGCCAAAACCGCCTTCAGCACGCGTCCTTGCTTTATCGACCCGGTAAAATCTTTCAAAAATCCGCTCGATATCTTGGGTATCAATGCCAATGCCTTCATCCTCGACCTTGATAACAAGCTGGCGGTTTTGCCGCAGTGCACTGACTGTGACCGTCCCTCTAGCCGAATACTTGATAGCATTATCAACTAAAATCGTCAGCAGCTGTTCCAAACGCATCCGGTCGCCCCAAATGATCAAACGTTCCTGTGCCAGCCGCTGCTCCAGCTTTAAGCCCTTCTGTTCTGCCAGCATACTTAAAGTACCAAGTGTCTGCTCAAACAGCACGTTAAAATTGACCTGCTCCAGTTTAAGATCACCGGCGCCAGCGTCATTGCGGGCCAGTGACAGCAACGCTGCAACCAGATTATTCATCCGTTTTATTTCTATGCGCATTGTTTTCAGAGTATCGACAGTAAATTCACTAAAATTACTGTCCGTATCCCCTTCCATACCCTCTGCGGCTATCCCCATTACTGTAAGCGGAGTCCGCAGTTCATGTGAAGCATCGGCAACAAATTCACGCTGACGTTTAAACATTTCCCTGATCGGCTTAATACTACGCCCTGCCAGGTAATAACCGACGCCGGCTCCGCAGCAGATAAAAAACAGGCTCATCAGAACAAGCCAGAGGATCTCGCCCTTTTCTTCATAATAATAGTCGCTCAAATCCTTAAACATATATAAAGTTGCAACACTGGCATTTCCGTCCAGTATCTGATCCCTCCCAATAAGGTAGATCCACAGCCGGTCATTTGCATCGCGCAAAGTTACCCATTTTACTTTTCTGTCATGCTGCGGCCACTCACTGCGCAGTGCCAGTAATTGTTGACCAACGGGACTGCCGCTGACCTGATCGTGCAGCAGCACATCCGAACCCGGCTGCAGCATATAAGCCAATTCCCTGCCGACTTCAATAGAGTGCTTGGACACCGGCAATTCACCGCTTGCTACAAACTCCTCACCTTCATGGATGATCAGTTCGCGCATCTCATGCTTTTCATGCGTCAGCACAGAATGACCCAACAGAATAATGCAGCCTGTAACGATCATTACTACTAGCAGGGAAAAAATACCTGTATAAATAATGGTGAGCTTTAAACGTAATTTATCAAACATCCTCTACCTCTAACATATAACCGACACCACGAACAGTCTTGATCAGGCTTTCTGCTCCGATAGACGCCAATTTCAACCGCAGCGAACGGATATGCACATCCAGATTATTTTCGGTAACATCGCCGTCTATACCCCAGACACGTTCCAAAAGCAGCTCCCTCGGCAAAATCTGCCCTGCATTGATCAATAACAGTTCCATCAGCTTAAACTCACGTGGGCGCAGCTGTATCTTCTTGTTTTTATAGCCTACAGTATAGTCTTTAACGGCTAAGGTAACACCTTTACAGACATAATCCTCCTGCTTGTAGCTGCCCTGACGGCGCACCAAGGCATGCAGCCTGGCCAACAGCTCGGCCATTTCAAACGGCTTGACCAAATAATCATCGGCGCCTTCGTTAAGGCCGGCCACCTTATCTTCCACACTGTCACGAGCTGTCAGCAGCAAAATTTTGCCCTGGTATTCTTCTGCACGCAGACGTTTACACAAAGCTATGCCATCAAGCTTCGGCATCATCCAATCCAAAATCAAAACATCATAGCCGTCACGATAACACTGCTCATAAGCAGCCTCGCCGTCTTCCACCCAGTCAGTTTTGATATTTTCCTTTTTCAGCAGATTCTGCAGTAGTCGTCCCAGATTTTTATCATCTTCAGCTAACAGTATTTTCATTGCGTTCACCTCTCTGGCAACTTATACCATACCCATATTAAAATTAGCTGAATTTGCGATAAATCCTGCAAAAAAAAAGGACGCCGCAGCGTCCTTTTTTAAAAAATTATTCGGCTGTATCTGCCGCAAGCTTTTTACCCGGCTGCAGCACAGCTACAACGGCGTAAGTCAAAATGCAGGCAAACCATTCCATATAAATAACATTCGGGAAAATGCGTACTGCCGGTACAAACTGCCACAATACCAGCATGATAAAACCGACCAGCAGTGTCCAGAAACCGGCAGCCTTACAGCTGTACTGCGGGAAAAACAACGCCACAATAACAATAACACTGAAAGCAGCCGTCAGGCTGAGACCAATCATGATCGTTCCCAAAATGCTGGAAACACCCATCGCCATACCCAGCGTCAGTACGCCGGAGATCACAATGCACAGACGCATCATCGTCAGCTGCTTGGCATCTGAACATTTAGGGTTGATAAAACGTTTATAAATATCGTTGGAAAACAGAGTACCCGCTGAAAGCAGCAGGTTACAGGCAGTTGAAACATCGGCCGCCCACAAAGCAGCCAGAGTAACGCCCGCCAGTACAGGCTGCAGCCCGACAATGACCTGCGGCAAAGCCAAAGCTGCCTGAGCGTCAGGATACATGGATTTGGCACAAATACCCAGCAGTGCCGCCAAAACGCCTACCGGAAGCATGATAATACCGCCCCAGACAAAGCCTTTTCTTGCAGTAGCGGCATCTTTAGCACCCAGTGAAATCTGCAGAATACTCTGCAGCGACAAATTCACTGTAACCAAAGTAATTACCCAGCTGGCAATCGTTTTCAGCCCAACCCCTTCGGTAAAGCTGAACCAAGGGACGTTAGCGGGCAGTGTCTTGGCCAGAGTATCAATGCCGCCAACCTTATCCAGCTGGATAAAGGTAGCTACCACGATCCCAAAATAAATCAAAATAATGTTTAGAACATTTGTCAATGAAGCCGACCACATACCGCCGATAAAGGTGATACTGATAAAAGTAATCGCGCTGACCAGCATACCTGTTTTAAAATCAAAAACCTCTGGCATGATAGCATGCAGGATACTGCCGCCGGCGATATATTGCAGTGAAATAATTACCAATTGGATAACGATTTGGCAGAACACGCCCAAAATAACGGCATTCGTGCCATGATGTCGTTCGATAAGTTCAGAAATAGTAGTGATGTTTTGCTCGCGGTATTTCTTCGCCATAAAAATACCCATCACGATAGCGCCTATTGCCCAGGCAATAGTATACCAGCCGGCAGATAAACCGACCCTGAAAGCATGCTCTGAAACACCGATCGTCGAAGCCCCGCCAACAGCCAGACCGATGATCGTGACCGCGATAAGCGGCGCCGATAATCTGCGGCCTGCCAGCGCATAATTTTCCGCATTGCCTTCGCTGCGCTTTTTAGCAAACCAACTGATACCGAACAATGCTATGATGTAAAGTATCAGTATCGCTAAAGAAACTGACATAAAAATACCCCTCCCGATTTTTTGGCAATAAAAAACGCCCGCTATTGTGGACGGCCAAAGAGTAACTTTATTGTACGCAAAGTTTACATTAAAGTCAAGCAGAACTTACACAATTTCACACAAAACTGCTGTACAGGAATATAATATGCACATTTGTTTTTGTAGACAACACCTATT